>JGI26339J46600_10000035_pt1 | contig 41314 bp, 23 predicted proteins | sample BogFormECP12_OM1_FD_46600 | JGI IMG/M metagenome (IMG submission 46600) | reverse complement strand
GCGCGAGCCCGCAGTGACGGCCGCAACGGTTATTTCTTCGCCGGCGGAAACCTCAAAGCCAGTTCCAGTGGCAGTGCAGGCGGACGACGCCGCCGCGACGGTTGCCCCTGTTGTGCCAATCGCCCCCGCGGCAACCGCCCCGGCGATAGTCGCCACTACGGCGCGAACCGCGCCAGCCATGCCGTCGAATGGCGATCGCTTCGACGAACTCGGCCGTTTGTTCGCCGATGTTCTCGATCGCGGCTACGAGATCTACCGCGGTAAGAATGGGCGCTCCACTTCTGAGCCCGTTGTCATTACGGGCGCGGCGCTAGGCCTCCCCGGGACCGAGCGCATCTTCGATGACGCCAACATCGGCCGCATTCTGCGGGGCGAGCAGTTCATCGATTTGATCCCCGCCCAGTTCCGCCAAGGCATGCTCGACAGGCACATCACGCGCCTGGTGAAGAGCGAGAACGGGGACCCCAGGTTTGAGACCCTCACTAATGTCGCGGACGTTATCAAGCTGGCGGGCCGTGGAGGCGCTTTTGATCTGGAAAATGAATTCGGAATTTCCTCCGACCGCGTGGGCGCCCTCGATATAGTCGCGCAACTGGCGATCGCCGCTGGCATCGACGCATTGCGCGACGCCGGCATCCCGCTGGTGATGCGCTATAAAACCACGACCAGAGGCACGCAGTTACCGGAGCGGTGGGGTTTGCCCGACGCTTTGCGCGACGATACCGGCGTGATCTTTGCCTCCGCTTTCCCCGGATACGACGCATTCGCCGATGAGATGGCGCGCTATTACGCCGACCACGAACGACGCGAGCAGTTGGCCACGCTCGAAAACCTGCTCGCCCGTGCGGTTGATGGGAACGGCCATTCCACCCTAGTCCAAGAACTCAAGCGGCGTATCGACGAGTTGCGCGCCGCCATCGACAAAGATCCGTATGTCTTCAACCGGCGGTTCTTGCTCCGAGTCTTGTCCATGGGACATTCGCAGTTCGCCGAATTTATCGGCGCCCGCGGCCCCAACACTCAAGTCAACTCTGCCTGTGCAAGCACCACGCAGGCGGTGTCGCTCGCACAGGACTGGATCCACGCCGGACGCTGCAGCCGGGTGATTGTCATCTCGGCCGACGACGTCACTTCCGATCATCTGATCGAGTGGATGGGCGCTGGCTTCCTGGCCACTGGAGCCGCCGCCACCGACGAAGTGGTTGCGGATGCCGCCATTCCTTTCGACCGCCGTCGGCACGGCATGCTTATCGGCATGGGCGCCGCCGCGCTGGTGGTAGAGAGCGCCGCCGCCGCACGTGAACGAGGAATACAACCCATCTGCGAAGTGTTGTCCACCACGACGAACAACAGCGCCTTCCACGGCACTCGTCTCGATGTCCAGCACATCGGCCAAGTGATGGAGACCCTGGTGTCCAGAGCCGAAGCGCAAAGCGGCATTTCGCGCCGCCAGATCGCGCCGCAAACAGTTTTCGTTTCCCATGAGACCTATACACCTGCGCGCGGCGGCAGCGCCTCTGCCGAGATCCACGCACTTCGTCGCGTCTTCGGCGACGTCGCAGATAGCGTCGTGATCGCCAACACCAAAGGATTCACCGGTCACGCCATGGGCACTGGCATCGAAGACGTCGTCGCCGTGAAGGCGCTCGAAACCGGCTGCGTGCCCCCGGTCGCCAACTTTAAGGAAGTTGATCCGGAGTTGGGACCATTGAACCTGTCGAAAGGCGGTAGCTATCCCGTCGAGTACGCCATACACCTGGGAGCGGGCTTCGGATCGCAGATCAGCATGATGCTCCTGCATTGGGTGAAGACCAAAGACGGAATCCGCCCCAGTCCGAATGCTCTGGGCTATGCCTACCGCATCGCCGATGCCACCGCCTGGAGTGCATGGCTGACGAGCGTCGCGGGCCGCCCGGCCGCCGATCTGGAAGTCGTCCACCGCACGCTGCGCGTGCGCGACCAAGGGTCGGCGGTTCGGGTCCCCGATGCCGCCCAGGAGTCACGAACCGCACCAGCAAAGGCGGCGGCGCCAGTTCGCGCCACGCCAGCACCGCCACCGGCACCAGTCGTCACCACGAAACCCGCGCCACCGCGGCCCATCGCGGTCGCTGCCCCGGCGCCCAAAGTTCAAGTGACCGCTCCTGCTCCTTTCGCACCGGCAAAACCGGCGGCAAAAGCCGATCCAAAATTCGATTCAAAATTCGATTCAAAGACCGACCCAGTGAAAGAGAAAGTGCTGGCCCTGGTAGCCGGGAAAACCGGCTATCCGGTTGACATGCTCGATCTGGATCTCGACCTGGAAGCAGATCTCGGCGTCGACACGGTTAAGCAGGCGGAGGTCTTTGCCGCCATCCGTGAGTCTTACAGCATTGCGCGCGATGAGAACCGCAAGCTGCGCGATTACCCAACCTTGGCGCACGTCATCCGGTTCGTTTATGAGAAGCGGCCGGACCTGGCTGCAGCCCCGGCGGCAGCGAAGGAAGAAGTCAAACCCGCCACGCCGAAAGCTGCTGTGGCGGCTGAGAAACCGGTACCCGCGGCGGTATCTGCCTCCGTTGCCGCCGGCGATGCCGTTAAGGAACGCATCCTCGCGCTGGTGGTAGAGAAGACCGGTTATCCGAAAGACATGCTCGACCTCGATCTCGACCTCGAAGCGGATCTCGGCGTCGACACCGTCAAACAGGCGGAGATGTTTGCGGCCATCCGCGAGATCTACAGTATTGCGCGCGACGAGAACCGCAAGCTGCGCGACTATCCAACCCTGGCGCACGTGATTCGTTTCGTGCTTGAAAAGCGCCCCGACCTGGCTGCAGCCCCAGCAGTTGCGAAGGACGTCAAACCTGCCACTCCGCAGACCACTGTGGTCGCTGAGGAACCGGCGCCGACTGCGACATCGGCGCCGGTCTCCGCACACGATGACGTCAAAGAACGCATTCTCGCGCTGGTGGTAGAGAAGACCGGTTATCCGAAAGACATGCTGGACCTGGATCTCGATCTCGAAGCCGACCTCGGCGTCGACACCGTCAAACAGGCCGAAATGTTCGCGGCCATCCGCGAGATCTACAACATTCCACGCGACGAGAACCGCAAGCTCCGCGACTATCCGACATTAGCGCACGTCATCCGTTTCGTGCTTGAGAAGCGCCCCGACCTGGCTGCAGCGCCTGCGACTCCGTCCTCACCAACCATCGGCGAGCCAACTCTGCCGACCCCACCTCCAGTCGCGGCCCAAGCGGCAACGGACGATGCAATTAAAGAGAAGGTGCTGGACATCGTGGCCGAGAAGTCGGGTTATCCCAAGGACATGTTGGACCTGGATCTCGATCTGGAGGCAGACCTCGGCATCGACACCGTGAAACAGGCGGAAATGTTTGCGGCCGTGCGAGCGGCGTACAACATTCCGCGCGATGAGAATCTCAAGCTACGCGACTTCCCTACCCTGGCCCACGTGATCAAGTTCGCTCACGACCGGCAATTCGGCTTGGCTAAAGCGCCCGCTGCAAGCTTTTCCGCCATGCAGGAGAAACAAGAACCGACGCAGGGAAAACCGGCGGTGCCTGCAGCTTCGGTTTCGAAGCCGGGTTCGACTTCGCGTCCGATTCCCGCCAGTTTCGACGCCGCCAATCGTATTCCGCGCCGCGTACCTGTTCCCAACTTGCGCCCGCCGCTTGCCCTGTGCAAGCCGACCGGTGTGACGCTCGGGTCCGGTTGCCGAGTGGTCCTTATGCCGGACAAATCCGGTGTAGGAGACGCGCTGGCGCAACGGCTACAGACGATGGGTGTAGAAGTTCTCCGCGTCGTTCTCCGCAGCAACGAGACGCTGGATGCAGACGCGTTGACGAATCGCCTCAAGAGCTGGCTGGCCGCGGGTCCGGTGCAGGGAGTGTACTGGCTGCCCGCGCTCGACAATGAGGGGAACCTCAGCGATATGGACCTCGCCAGTTGGCATGAAGCTCTGCGGGTGCGTGTCAAATCGCTGTATGCGACCATGCGCATTCTGTACGAACAGGTTGCGGGGCCGGGCACGTTTCTTGTGTCGGCGACGCGGCTGGGTGGACAGCATGGCTACGATGATGCCGGCTCCATCGCGCCGTTAGGTGGCGCGGTCGTGGGCTTCACCAAAACGTATAAGCGGGAGCGGATGGACGCTCTGGTCAAGGCGGTCGACTTTGAAGCGGAAAGAAAGCCGTCAGAGGTCGCTGACATCCTGATTGAGGAAACCCTGCGCGATCCTGGCGCTATCGAAATCGGCTGCAAGGAAGGCTTGCGCTGGACGGTTGGGCTGCAGGAACAGCTCGCTGCCGATGGCGAGCCGGGTTTGACCTTGGACAGCAACACCGTGTTTCTCGTCACCGGCGCGGCCGGCAGCATCGTATCGGCTATCACCGCTGATTTAGCAACCGCCTCCGGAGGCACGTTCTACCTGCTCGATCTGGTGCCCGAACCCAATCCGGAAAATCCCGATCTCAAGCGCTTCGTGACCGACAAAGACGGCCTCAAGCGTGATCTGTTCGCGCGCATCCAGGCGCGTGGCGAGCGCGCCACGCCGGCCCTGGTGGAAAAAGAACTGGCAGCGCTGGAGCGAGCACAGGCAGCCGGCAGCGCGATTGCTGCCGTGCGGGCCGCCGGCGGTACAGCGTACTACTTCAGCGTCAATCTCACCGATGCAAACGCCATGGCCAGAGTCATCCAACAGGTGCGCGAGCGCAGCGGGCGGATCGACGTCCTTCTGCACGCTGCCGGCGTGGAGCGCAGTCACTTCCTGCCGGATAAGGACCCGCGTGAATTCGACCTGGTCTTCGACGTCAAGAGCGATGGCTGGTTCAATCTTCTGCATGCCATCGGCGACATGCCCCTCAGGGCGACGGTGGCGTTCAGTTCGATTGCCGGACGCTTCGGCAACGCCGGCCAGGCGGATTACAGCTCGGCCAACGATCTGTTGTGCAAGATCACGTCGAGCTTCCGCACCACGCGGCCGGCTACACGCGCCATCGTCATCGACTGGACGGCATGGGGTGGCATGGGCATGGCCACGCGCGGCTCCATCCCCAAGATGATGGAACTCGCAGGCATCGACATGCTGCCACCAGAGGCGGGGATTCCTTTGATTCGCCGTGAACTTACGTCTGGGAGCGCCAAAGGCGAAATTGTTATCGGCCTTCGTCTCGGTGCTCTGATGAATGAGTGGGATGCCACTGGGGGGTTGGATACATCAGGGGTGGGAATCCTGACGGGATCACCGGGGCAAAGACAATCGGGGTCAGGACCAATGATCGGCAAGATGACAGGCGTGAGCCTGCAAAGTGGCCTCAAAATCGAGACGGCGCTGGACCCGGCGATTCAACCGTTTCTGCACGATCATCAAATCGACGGCACCCCAGTGCTGCCCGGAGTCATGGGCATCGAGGCGTTTGCCGAAGCTGCGCTATGCCTGCTTCCCGGCTGGCATGTCGCGGCAATCGAAGACGTGAATTTCCTGGTGCCGTTCAAGTTCTATCGGAACGAACCGCGCGTGGTGACGGTCGAGGCGACCATCCATCCGCAGCTCGACACCTTGACCTTGCTGGCAGACTGCCGCTTAACTGGCAGCCGGTCGCTCCCCAACCAGGCCGAGCCACAAGTGACAACCCATTTCACCGCCCGCGTGCGGCTCACAAAACAGACGCCCGACGCGGTGACCGTGCTGGCGCTGGGCTTGCAGGGCAGACACATCATCGAAGCTGCCGACATCTATCGCCTCTACTTCCACGGACCCGCATACCAGGTTGTGGAGCGGGCGTGGTGGGACGGACACCGGATTATCGGGCTGATGGCCAAAGGCTTGCCGGCAAACCATCTGCCGTCCGAACTGCCGACGCTTACAGCGCCGCGTCTGATTGAGCTTTGCTTCCAAACTGCCGGACTCTGGGAGATGGGCGCGCAGGGCAGTATGGGTCTGCCGCAGCACATTGAGCGTGTTTCACCATCATTATTAGTGGCCCCGGAGTCGGCCGACACCCGCTTATACGCCGTGGTCACTCCCGACCGTGGCCGCGGCAGCTTCGAAGCGGAGGTTGTGGATACGAAAGGAAACCGCTACCTGCAGCTTAGCGGCTACCGCACGGTAGCGGTTCCCAACGCAGTGGATGCCGAGCGGTTAAAGGCACTACATGCTGCGATCTCACTGGAAGCCGTCGCCGCATAAACAACATGACTTGGTTGTCCTGACGATCAGTTGATCGGGGGACTTATGAACCACAAATTTCAACGCGTGGCCATCGTGAATCGCGGCGAAGCCGCCATGCGTTTCATCCACGCGGCCCGCGATTTCAATCAAGAACACGGCACATCGTTGCGCACGATCGCGCTGTTCACCGAGCCTGACCGCCGCAGCATGTTTGTGCGTGAGGCGGACGAGGCAGTGTGTCTCGGTCCCGCTCAGATCCTCGATCCAAACACGCAGCAGCTTAAGAGCAGTTACGTCGACTATGGCCGGGTCGAACGCACGCTGGCGGCCGCACGCGCGGACGCAGTCTGGGTGGGATGGGGTTTTGTGGCCGAGCACGCCGCATTCGCCGACCTTTGCGACGAAATAGGCGTCGTGTTCATCGGCCCGGATGGCAATGTGATGCGGCGTGTGGGCGACAAGATCGCCTCGAAACGAATTGCCGAGCAGGCACAGGTACCGGTTGCCCCCTGGAGCAATGGGCCGGTGGAAACCCTCGCTGACGCCCAGGGCCATGCCGAACGCCTCGGCTATCCGCTGCTTATTAAGGCCACTGCCGGAGGCGGCGGTCACGGGATTCGCCTGGTGCGTTCGGCGGCCCAGCTTCCGCAAGCCTTTGCGAGCGCCCGGGCCGAGGCTTTCAAGGCCTTCGGCGACCCAACCGTTTTCCTGGAGCAACTGGTGCAAGACGCGCGCCACGTCGAGGTCCAAATTATTGCCGACCAGTACGGGACGACGTGGGCCGCCGGCGTGCGCGACTGCACCATCCAGCGACGCCACCAGAAAGTCCTCGAAGAAGCACCTTCGCCGGCGCTTTCTCCGGAGCAAGATCAGGCGCTGCGCGAGGCGGCGGTGCGTTTGAGTCAAGCCACGGGCTATCACAACGCGGGCACTGTCGAATTTCTGTACCAACCGGAAATCAACCACTTCTCGTTCATGGAGATGAACACCCGGTTGCAGGTCGAACATCCGGTGACCGAATGCACCACCGGGCTCGATCTCGTGAATCTTCAGATTCACGTCGCGCGCGGTGGCCGCCTGGAAGGCGAACCGCCGCGCACCACCGGTCATGCCATCGAGGTGCGGCTGAATGCGGAAGATCCGGGCAACGGTTTTGCTCCGGCCCCGGGCGCGATTGAGCGGTTCAGAATTCTGCCAGGGCCGGGGGTGCGTATCGACACCGGCGTAGCGGAAGGCGATGTCATCCCGTCGGACTTCGACTCGATGATCGCCAAGATCATCGCCTACGGCAGGAATCGAAAAGAAGCGCTTTCCCGTCTGCAGCGGGCGCTGCGCGAGAGCGTTGTCGTCATCAAGGGCGGAACCAGTAACAAAGCGTTTCTGCTGGAATTGCTAAACCGCCCCGAGGTGCAGAGCGGAGAAGTAAACGTTGGGTGGCTGGACCACTTGGCGGCAACCGGTGAACACCTCTCGAGGCGCTACGCCGACGTGGCTCTGGTTCAAGCCGCGATCGAGGCCTACGATGCCCAGTTGGCGGTGGAGCAGTCGCAGTTTTATGCGTCGGCGGTGCGCGGGCGGCCGCAGGTCCGCAGTGAGGTAGGCCTGACAGCGAAACTGCGCTATCGAGGCCATTGCTACTCGCCGAAGACTTATCGCCTTGGCCCTCACCGATACCGCGTGGAGATGAATGGGGCGCGCATCGGTGCCCAGATCGACCGTTTGGATCAGTTCGAATGTTGGCTCACCGTCTTCGGGCGGCGTTTTCGCGTCGTCTCGGTAGTCCAGGGACTCAGTTACCGGATCGAGGTGGATGGGGTATCTCACCAGATTGATCGAGATGACGGGGGCGTGGTGCACGCGCCGGCGCCGGCGGTGGTGGTTTCCATTCTGGTCAAGCCGGGCGACACGGTTGCGGCTGGGGACCGCCTGGCTGTGCTTGAGGCTATGAAAATGGAGACGCAGGTAGTAGCCCCATTTTCCGGAAAAGTCCGGCAGGTGATGGCCATACCCAACGTTCAGGTGGACACCGGAGCCCCACTCCTGCAGATCGACCCCGTCGCCGGTGGCGACACGGTTGCGGACGCGGAGCAAGTGGTCTTTGGCACGTCGCTCGCCTCGGAAGGAGACGGAGGAGCGATTCAATCCAGCTGCCGTCAGAGCCTGGATGAGCTCCGCCAGCTCATGTTGGGCTTTGACGTCGATCCAAAACAGGCCGCGCGGTTGCTCGCCGAATGGAGCCAGAATTGCCCGGTGGACAGCGACGAAATAAGACAGCGCGAAGATGAGATCCTCAACATCTTTGTCGACATACGTTGCCTGTTCCAACGCGAGCCGGAGGTAAACCATCGGGCCAGCGGTGAAGAGCCCAGTGCCGAGGCCTATCTGTTTTCTTACTTGCGCATGCTGGAGACGCGCGGTGAAGGACTCCCGCCAGCCTTTGTCAGTGCGCTCCAACGCGCGCTGGCTCACTACGGTGTGCGGACCCTGGATCGCTCCCCTGAACTGGAAGAGAGCTTGCTCTGGATCTACAAGTCGCATCAACGCGTGGAGCAGCAAGTCGCGCCCGTTCTGGGCGTCCTCGAACGACGTCTGCGGCGCGTCCAGAAGCTGCCGCCGCACGCTGAGGAGTCCTTTCGGACGCTCCTGGACCGGATAACCTCCATGACCAATGGGCTGTTTCCCGCAGTCACCGACCTGGCACGGGAAGTGCGCTATCGCTACTTCGACCAACCGCTGTTTGAGCGGGCACGTCAAAAGGTGTACGAGCAAATGGAGGAACACCTCGCCTATCTGGCTGCCAATCCCGATGCCGCGGACCGCTACGAGAGAATCCGCGCGTTAGTCGAATGTCCGCAGCCGCTGTTCAGCCTAATCTCCAGCCGGTTCGCAACCGCCGACCAAGCCCTGCGCAAATTGATGTTGGAGGCGCTGACCTGGCGGTACTACCGCATTCGGAAGCTCACGAACTTTCGCTCCGTGGCTGTGGACGGACAGTGCTGCGCATCGGCGGAGTACGATCATGAGGGGAAGCGCATTCACGTGTTCACGACGCACGCCGAGTACTCCCGGCTCGCGGAGGCGGCGCGGACGCTGTTTCCCATGATCGTGGAAGTTCCGGCAGACCACGACATCGTCATCGATTTTTACGTTTTCCATTCCGGCAAGTTGAGTGACCCGGAGGCTACGCAGCAGGAAGTGCGCGCGGTACTCAACCAGGCTGGCTTCCCGCGCTCCATCCGGCGCATCGTAGCGACCGCCGCCGGCACCGGTCACGGCCATGGTATAGCCGGCATGCATTTCACCTATCGCCCCAGCAGCGAGAATACGTATGAAGAGGAGAAGCTCTACCGCGGGATCCACCCCATGATGGGGAAACGGTTGCATCTCTGGCGGCTTAGCAATTTCAAGATTGAACGGCTGCCGTCGGTCGAAGACGTGTACCTGCTTCATGCCGTGGCCCGCGATAACCCGAAGGATGAGCGGTTGTTCGCGTGCGCGGAAGTGCGCGACGTAACCCCGGTGCGGGACGACGCTGGCCGCATCGTGCAACTGCCGCATCTGGAGCGCATGTTAATGGAAGCGATGGCCAGCATCCGGCTGTTTCAGTCGCGGCGGCCGCCCTATCAACGCCTCCACTGGAATCGCATACTGCTCAACGTGTGGCCGCCGTTCAATCTTGGGCGGGATGAATTGCGTGATTTGGTGCGCAAACTGGCGCCCGCGACGGAAGGCCTGGGGTTGGAACAAGTGATAGTGCGCGTCCGCATTCCTAATCCGGCGACCGGCGAGTTGCGCGATATGGTGGTGCGCATCTCGAGCCCGGGCGGTAGCGGTATGCTCGTTACCTTCCGGCCCGCTGACAATCTGCAACCCATCCGACCGCTGACCGAATACGACCAGAAAGTCGTCCGCATGCGGCAGCGCGGGCTCATCTACCCTTACGAAATCGTGAAAATGCTCACACCCGCTCCGGAACACACGCGGGCGGAATTTCCCACTGGCGATTTCATTGAGCATGATCTCGACTCGGAAGGCCGTCTGGTCGCTGTCGATCGTCCCTATGGTCAAAACAAAGCCAATATTATCGTTGGCGTCATCCGCAACTTTACAACCAAGTATCCCGAGGGCATGACACGCGTTCTGTTGCTGGGCGATCCGAGCAAAGATCTGGGCGCTATAGCCGAACCAGAATGCCGGCGCATCCTCGCAGCTTTGGATCTGGCCCAGGCAAAGGGCGTTCCCCTGGAATGGTTTCCCATTTCGGCCGGCGCCAAGATCTCGATGGACAGCGGAGTAGAAAACATGGATTGGATCGCCCGCGTCCTACGGGGCCTGGTGGAGTTTACGCAAGCGGGCGGCGAAGTGAATCTGGTGGTAGACGGGATCAACGTCGGCGCGCAACCGTACTGGAACGCCGAGGCCACCATGCTCATGCACACCCGGGGCATTCTGATCATGACGCCAAAAGCCGCGATGGTGCTCACCGGCAAGCGTGCGTTGGACTACTCCGGTAGCGTCTCGGCCGAGGACAATCAAGGCATCGGCGGTTACGATCGCATCATGGGCATCAACGGCCAGGCGCAGTACTGGGCACGCGACATCGATGAAGCCTGCCACATTCTGTTGCGCCACTACGAGCACACTTACGTGGCCCCGGGCGAGCGTTTCCCCCGGCGGGACGCGACTGCCGATCCCCTGGATCGGGATGTGCGAGTCTATCCGCACGGCGGGAACGGCGATGGCAATTCCAATTCCGAAAACGGCTTCGAACTGATCGGCGACATCTTGTCGGACGAGACCAACCCCGGGCGCAAGAAATCGTTTGATATTCGCAAAGTGATGATGGCAGCCACCGACCAGGACCATGCACCGCTGGAGCGCTGGGCCGGAATGCGCGCGGCGGAGACCGCGGTAGTGTGGGATGCCCATCTCGGTGGCTATCCCGTTTGTCTTATCGGTATCGAATCCCGGCCAGTGCCCCGATTAGGATTTGTCCCAGCCGACGGGCCGGATCAATGGTGCGCCGGCACGCTTTTCCCGCTATCCTCCAAGAAAGTGGCACGCGCGATCAACGCGGCCAGCAATAATCGACCGGTCGTGATCCTAGCCAACCTGTCCGGTTTTGATGGCTCACCGGAGTCGATGCGCAGGCTGCAACTTGAGTACGGCGCCGAGATCGGGAGGGCGGTGGTGAACTTCAAGGGTCCCATTGTCTTTTGCGTGATCTCCCGCTATCACGGGGGCGCTTACGTGGTTTTCTCGCTGGCGCTGAATGAAAATCTCGAAGTGGCAGCCTTGGAGGGAACGTATGCCTCGGTGATCGGCGGCGCTCCGGCAGCAGCCGTGGTTTTCGCCCGTGAGGTCGAAGCCAGGGCCCGCAAAGATGCACGCCTGCAGGCGCTGAGCCAGGCGATCTCCCAGGCGGACGGCGCCGAGAAAGGCCGCTTGCGCGCCCAGTGGGACGAACTCTTCAAAATCGTCCACTCCGAGAAGTTGGGCGAAATGGCCTCCGAGTTTGACCGCGTGCACAGCGTGCAGCGGGCTCTCGACGTGGGCGCTCTCAATTACATTATTCCGCCCGCGAGCCTGCGGCCTTATCTCATCCATGCAATCGAACGCGGTATTGCAAGAGAGGAGGAATCGGAATCCGCAAAGTCGAAAGACAAGCTAACGGAAGCGGCATAATCTCGTGACCACACGATGAGTTCATGCGGTGGAGGGACGGGCGTCCCCGCCCGGCTCTCCATGAGCAAACCTCGGCCAAGGTAGCTGTGATGAATGTATATTGGGTGGAACAAACCGAAGCCGATCTACCGACCGATAATGATTGGCTGAGTGCAAACGAAGCAGTCTTCCTGAATGGCATGTGCTTCGCCAAGCGCCGCGCCGACTGGCGGCTGGGACGCTGGACGGCGAAGCGCGCCCTGTCCGCTACCCTGGATGTGCCGGCCCACTACCAAGCCTTTAAGAAAATAGAATTACGCCCGGCGCCCTCCGGCGCGCCCGAGGTCTTTTTCGACAACCAACCGGCGGCGGTCACGATTTCGCTCAGCCACCGCGCCGGTATCGGGGCTTGTGCCGTGGCGATGTCCAGCGTGGAAATGGGTTGTGATCTGGAAATGATCGAGCCGCGTAGCGATGCTTTCGTCGCCGACTATTTCACCCTCGAAGAACAAGCGCTGGTTGCGCGCGCGTCTGCGGCGGACCGTGATCGCCTCCTTGCTCTGCTTTGGAGCGGGAAAGAGAGCGCGCTCAAAGCGCTGCGTGCAGGGCTTCGACTCGACACCCGGTCTGTCATCGTTATCCCGTGCGCCACGTCATTTGACCGCAATGGCTGGAACGAGCTCCGGGTTCGTTACACAGGCAGTCGTTATGCCGAAGACCGTTGTGCCGGAGATCGCAATGCCGGAAATCAGGTCTTCCACGGCTGGTGGCAACATACGGACAACATCGTGCGCACCGTGGTCGCTGCTCCGCCCCCGCATTCGCCGGTTCGCTTGCGCATCCCGGTTTACGTTCCCGACACGGCTTCCCTGTGAGCGTAGAGGATTGGTGGTATGACTGTCCGGATACATTTTAGAGGCCCACTCCGCTACCGCCTCCGCAGTGCCGCCGAACTGAGCCAATCCGTTCTCGAAGTATCTGCTCGCCGAGCGCTCAAGGGTTCACGCCTGCCCGGTTGGAACTGGTTCGTAGAACTGGCCACACAAGTGGCGAAGCGGCAGACGCTCGCTGCCTTCCGGATGGCGGATGTGAAGGAAGCACGCCGCTATCTTGACTCGACCGTGATTAGTTCACCGGCGTTGTCCGCAGTAAGCATCACGCCGGTCGTGCAGGAAAAGTTCAGAGGAAGTTGGTTTACCGGCAAGAACTTTGCCGGTCAGAACAAAGAGCCAAGCGTGAGCGTCCTGTATTTTCACGGCGGTGGATACTCGTTTTATCCGCAGGCCTACGCCCACTTTATCGCGCTGATCACGCTGGCTGCAAGATCCAGAACCTTTGCGCTCGATTACCGTCTCTCCCCGGAACATCGGTTCCCGGCGCAGCTTGAAGACGCGCTCAACGCCTACCGCTGGCTGCTGGAGAAGGGTGCCGATCCTGACCGTCTGATTTTTGCCGGCGACTCCGCTGGTGGTAATCTGACGCTGGCTTTGCTTCTGGCGGCACGGGAGTCGAAGCTTCCTCTGCCGGCACTGGCGGTTACGCTCTCCCCACCAACTGACTTTGAAACTGACCTCACCGGCAAGGGGGACTTTGACTGGATTGAGAAGCGAATGCTGGAGCAGTGGGCGGACTGGTTCTGCGACTCCGCCGAGCGCCGGAATCCCCTGGTGTCGCCGCTATGGGCTGACCTGCGCGGACTTCCTCCGATCTATATACAGGCTGGCCGCGCGGAGATACTGTACGCGAGCATTCAAGCCTTCGCGGATCGCGCCCAGGAGCAGGGAGCGGATGTCGTCCTCGAAACCTGGGAGGACATGACCCATGACTTTCAGATGTTTGGACTCGATTCGCCGCCGAGCGCCGAAGCGCTGCGGAGGATCGGGCAAGTGATTGATGCAAGGGTTCGCGGGCAGAAGAAAATGGAGACTGTCAGTTGTGAATAGAACGATCACAAGAAATATCGCAAGAAATCTGGAACCGAGCGACGAGGAATCTATGGAGCCCCGCAACAACCAATTCGACTTCGACTTCATTGTCATCGGTTCGGGCTTCGGCGGCAGTGTTTCCGCCCTTCGGCTGGCGGAGAAAGGGTATCGAGTCGCAGTTATGGAGATGGGCGGGCGCTGGACGCCAGACAATCTGCCGCGCACCAGTTGGTCCATCCATCGCTGGGTCTGGCGTCCTAAACTCGGCTTGCGCGGGTTCTTCAACATGCGGTTCTTCCGGCATGTGACCATCCTCCACGGCTGCGCGGTGGGCGGTGGATCCATCACCTACGCCAGCACCTTGCTTCCTCCCCCTCAGAAGGTGTGGGAAACGGGACCCTGGGTGGGATTGGCTGATTGGAAAAAAGACATGCCGCGGCACTATGAAACTGCGGCGCGGATGCTGGGTGTAACTGAGAACAAGATCCTCGGACCAGCCGACCATCTGTTGAAGAGAGCGGCTACGGCGGTTGGTTCTGGACATACTTTTTATCCCTCCAAGGTGGGTATCTTCCAGGCTGTGGAGGGAGAGGATGGCGGCAAAACCTTCCCTGATCCATTCTTCGGAGGTGAAGGCCCGCCGCGAACTACCTGCATCGAGTGTGGTGGTTGCATGATGGGTTGCCGCTATGGCGCAAAGAATACTCTCGACCTTGGCTACCTCTACCTGGCCGAGAAACTGGGGGCCCGGGTCTTTCCCGAAACCAGGGTGGTGAACGTCAAACCGCTGGACGGCATCGGCGATGGCGGCATCGGCTACGAAGTATGCACGGTGAAGTCCACCGCGTGGATTCAGCGGCAGTCCGGCCGCTTCACCTGCCGCGGGGTGGTCTTCTCCGCGTCTTCACTGGGCACGACGGAACTTCTTTTTCAGCTCAAAGAAAAGGGCTCCTTGCCGGCCATCAGCAAGCAACTGGGCAAACACGTGCGCACCAATTCCGAATCGCTGATTGGAGTACGCATACCGGGTTGTCCCGAGGATGTGTCGCAAGGCATAGCTATCGGCTCCGGCATCTATATCGACGAACACACCCACATTGAAGCGGTCCGCTATCCTGCTGGCTCCGACGTCATGGGCCTTCTGACCACGGTTCTGACCGATGGCCGCCCCGGTCCACTGCGGATTGCACTCTGGTTAAGAAACCTTTTCGGCGCTCTGCTGCGCCACCCCTTCAAGACTCTGTACCTGCTTCGACCTTGGCGATGGGCGCAAGAGTTTGTGATTCTGCTCTGCATGCAGTCACTGGATGGACACATCGAAATGCGCTGGCAACGCCGTTGGTTCTGGCCGTTCAGGAAGTTTCTCGTCAGCCGCGGCGATAAAGTGCCCACCTACATTCCCCAGGCCAACCAGTTCGCGCAGAAACTCGCGCAGCTCGCCGGGGGTACGGCAATGAGCATGGTTCCAGAGATCCTGTTCAATGTTCCGAGCACAGCACACTGTATCGGAGGTTGCGTGATCGCCGATACTCCCAGCCGCGGCGTGGTTGATTCTCGCCACCGCGTCTTCCACTACAAGAATATGTATATCTGTGACGGGTCCGTAGTGGCCGCCAACCTCGGGGTCAATCCCAGCCTGACCATTACCGCGCTCGCCGAACGGGCGATGAGCTTTATCCCTCCAGCGGCAGAGACGGAGTGGAATGACAAAGCCTCGAACGATGCCGCCTCAGTCGCCCCTCATGTCTCACGCTGACGCGCGTGGGGCCGTCGAACCGGCGGGCAGTACGCGGTCCAAGAGTGCCTGCTCGCCCTGAAGCCACAAGCGGCTGGTGTAAAGCAAGGCACTACACTGCAGCGTGATCCAGTCTCTGGTCTTCAGAGGCGAACGAAACTCTTTGCGATTGCGTATCCAATGCTGGGCCACGTGACGCGCAATGGTGAGGCCGAAGCCCATACCGCTGCTCGATCCTCCGACGTCGCCCAGAATTCCATCCAGCGTGAACATCACCTTGGACAACATGATCAGTGGACCGGGGAACTTGACACCCTTCATGGCGAGGCGTTCCAGGAGCACCATCGCATCCACGCCGCTGGGCGCCACCGGCAGTTCGTCGAGAAAACGCGTGATGAACTCCGCAACCATCTTCCCCCGTGGTGAAGCGCCTCTAATGTGCTGCTGGCTGAGCGCCAAAACTTCATTGCAAGTACCCACCGGGTCGCGCAAGGTCACCATGAGAAACAAGAGCGCGAGATGCCGGCGCTGATCGCGGCTTAAGCGTTCCCGCAGCGCCCAGTCGATGATCGTCAGTTCGCCGGTACGGTTGTTATAGAGCAGATTGCCGGCATGGGGATCGCCGTGGAAAATCGCATCTTCCTGCGCCGCCAAAAGAGGGACCGCGACCAGCGCTTCGATGAGTTGCTCGGCAACTTTCCTGCGCCGCGCGGCCGGCAGGCGAGCCGCCGCGTTTGTCACCTTGATTCCGCGCTCCTCGGTAAGCGCCGTAATTCTGGATGTACACAGGGGCTTAATCAGCCGCGGCACGCGAATACCTTTCATCGACCGATAGAGCTCCCACGCTTCAAGTAATGTCTTCTGCTCCCGAACAAAGTTGACCTCGTGCCGCAGCAAGCGCCGGACTTTCTTGAAAGTATCGGGGAGCAGGTGCGCAGGAAATCCATAATTGCGGTGCTGGTCGCTGAAGTATTGCGCCAGCCCCTGCAAATAATCCATGTCTTCCGCAAAGTACTCGGGGATGTGCGGCTTCAGGACCTTGAAAACACCTCGTTCCCGCTTTCCGCTGCCCGGGTCGCGCCAGGTGAAACGCACCACCGCACTGACGCTGGCTTCCGAGAGAATAGCCGGCGCGATCTTAACTGCGTATTTCTCGAGCCGCGGTCCCAGCTCCTGTCGAATGATCGCGACTACGTCCTCCGGCCGGACATCGCGAATTCCATTTTCCAGCCGGGCCAGAGCATTCCGCAGAGCGGGCCGCAGGTGCTGGTTGCGTGCGATGACTTGTCCCAGTTTTTGCAGGCCGGGTACCTTTGCGATCAGCCGCAGCAAGCGCACTTCCGCGGAAGTGTTCAACGGAAGCTCCAGTTGCTCGAGGAGCTTGGGGGCAAGGCGCGCGGGCGAGAGCCGCGCCACCACGAACATCATCGCGTCCCGAACCGGTGGACGCCACGCCAGGTAAGCCTTCGGAACTAACCTCTCCACCGGAACGATCTCGTCGACGATCCATCTCGCCATCGTGTCCCGCATGGCTTGGCCAGCCGGACTTCGCAGCCCGGCTTCAATGGCGCGGGTCTGCTCGGCGGCCGTGGCCCCTTTGGGCAGGAAGTTAGCAAGAGTGGCGCGCAACTGTTCCGGAGCTAGCCGGCGCAAACCATCTTCGATGAGAGACGAACCCATGCTAGACGAACCAACGATAGACGAATCGATGACAGACGAACCCGCCATAGGGGCCACCTGACCTTTTATACGATAAGCCAGCGCAAGTGCCTGCGCTGTGATTGCCGTCACGGGATCATGAGAAGGCAGTTGACCGCTTAGAACCTTCGGGACACTGCTTAGGTCAACTCTTGGAGTCAGATGTATGGCAGAACGATGCAAAGTGTGCGAACAATACGATAAGGAGTNAGGCAGCTCTTCTTGAGCGTCGCGTACGTCTTTGGAGAAGAGGAACCTATTCCGGGCGGAACGGGAGACAGAAGTTGAACCGTCAGGCCTTAACTTGTCGCTTTGGTGGAACCTGGAACCGCTTCGGCCCTGCGAATCGCCTTTTCGTCCAACTCCCACTGATGAATGGCTTTCTGACATCCTTCTCGCGCCAGGTCGGTATTCAATTGCCTCTCCGCTTCGTCGAAGGTGTCTTCGGCATCCACTCTGGCGCGGTGGGCCGCGTCATTCGCTTCCTTCACTCTCTTAGCGAAGAATCTGACTTGAGGATCGATGGTCGGAGATGCCGGTTCGCCTTGGCGGCGCGGCGCCGCACCACCTGCTTTGGCCGACAACTCTTTGTACGCGGCTTTCACGTCACTCCTCCAGCGCGCCTTAACAGCTTGGTTCAATTTGTCCAAGGCAGCGTTAGCTCGGTCTGCGGTCTCTCGTACTCTGCGCTTTTCAAACAGCCACCTGAACACCGACCAGTCCATTGCCTCAATCATCAGCGCCTTGGCTTCTTCGACTTCGGGAAGCTTTCTCACAGCGCACTGACCATAGCCTGCCACAACGGAAAAGTCTAGCGCGGCGACGGTGTCGTTTCGCCGAGGAAGGCAATCGCAGTAGGCATATGCGCGGAGCGATCTGTTCTCGTTTGGAGCTGTCCTCTACGAGATGGCGACCGGGCAGTTGCCCTTTCGCGGCGACAGTACGGCAACAATCTTCGAAGCAATCCTGAACCGCACACCGGTACCAGTCGTGCGGCTGAATCCCGACCTTCCACTCAAGCTGGAAGACGTCATCACGAAGGCACTGGAGAAAGACCGTAACCTGCGCTACCAGCACGCATCTGATATGCGAGCGGATTTGCAGCGTCTGAAGCGCGACACCACTTCCGGAGGTCCCCTGTTGCGGAGGCGGCGGAAGCGGGTGCATCCGGATCGCGCAGTTCCGGTTCCGGCACCACCGCGGCTGAGGAGCTTTCGGTCGCCGTCCTTCCCTTCAAAAGCGCCAGCGGCGATCCTGAGCTTGAAGCTCTGGCCGACGGTCTCACCGAAGACGTCACCACCGCGCAGCGCTGGAGCAGCGGCTCGAGCGTGAGTCCGCTCACGCCGACGCCTGGGCCTGTCTTTCCCGTCTCTATTCTCACGAGCACCAGCACCGCCTGAATCCTTTGCCGGACTCGGTGGAGAGAGCGCGAAAGGCGGCGCGCCGGGCGGTCGAGATCGATTCCACCTGCCAGATGGGATGGGAGTCGCTGGCGGATGCGTCCTACTTCGCTCGCGACTTCGGAACCTTCCGCATGGCGGCGGAGCGGGCTATGTCGCTGAACCCGCGAAACACAAGTACGGTGGCCACCATGGCCATGCTGATCGCGTGGGGGGCGAATGGGAACGCGGGGTGAGGATCACGCGTGGTGCAATGGCTCTCAACCCTCACCACCCGGCTGGGTTCACTTCACTCTGTTTTACGACCACTACCGGAAGCGCGAGTACGAGCAGGCACTGGAAACGACGAAACGGTGGGGGCTCGGTATTTCCCTCGCAGCTGCTTCCGCCTGGGATGAGGCCATCGAGAAGATTGGCCGCGCAGTCGACGGATCGTCGCGTGCTCCTTTTTTCCTGGGCATGCTGGCGTGGACTCAAGCCGCGTCTGGTCGGCGGGACCAGGCACGTCAGACCTTGGGCGAGTTGGAGCGTCGCGCGGCAACGGAGTACGTCTCGCCGATAGCCCTCGCGCTGGCCTTGAGCGAGTTGGGCGATTCAGATCAGGTGCGCACGTTGCTCGGGCGAGCCCTCGACGAGCGGGCCAGCATGCTGGCGCTCCACGGAATGCCGTGTTTTCGCCAGTTACGAGCCGAGCCTCTCATGGAGGATCTTCGCCGACGGCTCCTCGGCGAGGAACACAAAGGCAAATCCGGTTGATCAGCGCGGTTCTCTCCCCCTATCGCATCCCCGGCGCGGTCGGCACGATTGCGGTTACTGTTGGCACCAGACTCGACGTCACGATGGCGTCAAACATCATCAACAAACTGGCTCTTGGGCATGACAGACTATGGTCGCGGGTGGTTGGTCGGCTAACCTTACCTTGGAATTACTTCAGGGTTGCCGTGACCCGCCCACAATCCAGCATTTGTTCTGTCGCCAACTTCGTAGAAGCCGTTTCTGGGACACCCTGGGGATAACGCTTGTACGCGCAACACAATATCTCGTCTACCTGAAGAGTAAGGAGCTAAAGGCACTTTGCAAAGGGCGTCAAAGGTATAATCACCGCTGCTCATGGCCCTCGTCCCCGGGACAAAGCTCGGCCCGTATGAAATCCAGACGCCGTTAGGTGCGGGTGGGATGGGCGAGGTGTATCGCGCCACCGACATGAAACTCGGCCGCGACGTTGCGCTCAAGGTGCTGCCCGCCGAAATGGCGCACGATCCGGAGCGGCTGGCACGCTTTCGTCGTGAGGCGAAGGCCCTCGCCCAACTCGACCATCCCAACATCGTCACCATCCACTCGGTGGAGGAATCCGACGGCGTCCACTTCCTGACCATGCAGCTCGTCGAGGGCCAGCCCCTCGACCGCCTCATTCCCGCCGGCGGGCTCCCGGTCGAACAGATCGTCGAGATTGCCAGTGCGCTGGCCGACGCGCTCGCGGCGGCGCATGAGAAAGGCATCGTGCATCGCGACTTGAAGCCCGCCAATGTGATGGTCTCGAACGAAGGCCGCGTCAAGGTGCTGGACTTCGGGCTGGCAAAAGATGTTCGCGGGGCTAACCTTGGCGACGCGACGCTGACCTCGGCGAGCCAAACGCAAGTGGGCGTGGTCATGGGGACGCCGGCCTACATGTCTCCGGAACAGACTTCCGGCCGCCCGCTCGACCACCGCACGGACATTTTCTCGATGGGCGTCGTGCTCCACGAGATGGCGACGGGACGGCGGCCGTTTGAGGGGACTTCTTCGGCCGAGTTGGTCTCCGCGATTCTGCGGGATACTCCACCATCGGTCACAGACGCGCGTCCCGATCTGCCCAGCGACCTGGCCCGCGTCATCCGGCGCTGCCTGGAGAAGGATCCGCGGCACCGCGTGCAGACGGCCCGCGATGTAAGCAACGAATTCCGCGATCTGTCGCGGCAGACTTCTCAGAAGCTGGCCTCGGCAAAAACATCAACCTCACGCATTGCGGCAGCGAAAGATTCCGGAGCGGCCCGCGCCGACGAAGGCTTCTGGGTCGCGGTTCTGCCGTTCAAATACAGCGGCGGCGACGCCGACCTCACGGCGCTGGCGGACGGGCTGACTGACGATATTGTGACTGGCCTGTCGCGCTTCTCCTACCTCCGTGTGATCGCCCGGAGTTCCACTTCGCGCTACGCGAATGAGGCGGTGGATGTCCGCTCCGCCGGCAAGGAACTGGGCGCTCGCTATGTGATGGACGGGAGCGTTCGTCAGGCTGGGGCGAGGCTCCGCGCGTCGGTGCAGCTCGTGGATGCAAACACGGGCGCACAGCTGTGGGCGGAAACGTACGAGCGGCCATTCCAGGCCGGCGCGTGGTTTGAACTTCAGGATGATCTGGTGCCCCGCATCGTTGCGACTGTGGGCGACATGTACGGCGTTCTGCCTCGCAGCGTGTGTGATGCCGTCCGCGCAAAGGCCCCCGATCAGATCACTCCTTATGAGGCGCTCATGCGCGGCTTTGGCTATCACCAGCGGCTCACCGCTGCCGAGCACCTGGAGGCTCGCGAAATTTTAGAGCTGGCTGTCGAGAAGGCGCCGGCCAATGCCGATTGCTTGTCAAAGCTCTCCATTATCTATACTCATGAGTTCAGCCACGGCTTCAACGTCCGGCCAGATTCCCTGGATCGCGCCCTGACCGCCGCACAGCGTGCGATCGAAGTGGCGCCGTCCAGTCACCTCGCCTATCAGGCTCTGGCTACCGCCCTGTTCTTCCGCAAAGACATTCTGGGGTTCCTCAATGCGGCTGAGCGCGCCATGGCTCTCAATCCCCTGGATGGAAGCACCGCGGACATGGGCTTTCTGATCGCCTTTAGCGGCGATTGGGAACGGGGTTGCTCCCTGATCGATCAGGGGACACAACTTAATCCCTATCACCCGGGCTGGTATCACCTCGGCCGATGTATGAATGAATATCGGAAAGGGAATTATCGGGCAGCGATCGCGGCGATCGTGAAAACCAATATGCCCAATACATTTTGGACGAAGATGCTCCTGGCTGCTTCCTGCGGACAACTTGGCGAAATCGACGCCGCGCGGACGGCTGCGCGAGAGCTCATCGTTCTGAAGCCGGATTTCGTGGCCTCGGCGCGGGAGCATCTCGGCAAGTGGTTTCAGTCGGAATTCGTGGAGCACATCATTGCTGGTCTCCGCAAAGCAGGGGCGGAAATAGCGGACGAGCCGGAAAAGCCAGGCCCGTCGCCCGCGAGTACAACCTCCGCAGCTATGCGGGCAGATGCAGGTTTCTGGGTTGCGGTACTGCCGTTCAAGTACGCGGGCACAAGCGCAGAACTCAAAGTCCTGGCGGATGGCCTGTCCGAAGAAATCGTCACCGGCCTGTCACGCTTCTCCTACCTGCGAGTTATCGCCCGCGGCTCGACCTCGAAATACTCCAGCGAATCGGGCGACATCCGGGCGATTGGCAAAGAACTGGGCGCCCGTTACTTGATGGAGGGCAGCCTGCGTCAGGCGGGAACCAAGCTGCGGCTCGCCGTGCAACTTGTCGACGCCGCCACCGGTGCCCATGTCTGGGCGGAGAACTATGAACGCGCCTTTAACCCGGAAGCGGTGTTCGAACTGCAAGACGACTTGGTTCCGCGGATTGTTTCGACGGTTGCCGATACTCATGGCGTCCTGCCGCGCAGCATGAGCGAAACTTTGCGTAGTCTTAATCCCGAGCAGTTAAGCCCCTACGAGGCAGTGCTGCGCAGCTTCGGCTACTTTGAGCGTGCGACGCCCGAAGAACTTACCGCGGCGCGGTCTGGCCTGGAAATGGCGGTGCAGAAAGCGCCGGCTTACGCCGACGCCTGGGCCCTGCTGGCATACATTAGCCTCCAGGACTATGCGCAAGGATTCAACCTGCGGGCTGATTCTCTGACGACCGGGTCAACTGCGGCACAGCGTGCCGTGGAGGCGGGGCCATCCAATGCTCTGGCTTATGGCAGTCTGGCGGTGGCGCTTTTCTTCCAAAAGGAGTTCGAAAGCTTCCGGAACGCCGCCGAGCGGACTCTCGCACTGAACCCCATGGTCGGCAACTCCGTCGCTTTTCTCGGTGAATTGCTGACCTATGCCGGCGACTGGGAGCGTGGCCTGGCGCTCGCCGGACGCGCCAAGCAACTCAATCCCAATCATCCCGGATGGTATTGGTATGCCGACTTCTACAACGCCTACCGCCAGGGCGATTACCGCGGCGCACTCAGTTTCCTGCTCAAAGTCAATATGCCGGGCCACTGGTTCGCACCTGCGGCGATGGCCGCTGTCTACGGGCAACTCGGGCAACGAGATGCAGCCACTAAAGCCGTGCGGGATCTGCTCAAACTGCGGCCCGATTTCGCCTCCACCGCACGCAAGGTCTTGGAGAAGTGGTGGGAACCCGAGTACCGGGAGCTCTTGGTCGAAGGCTGGCGTAAAGCAGGTTTGAACGTTGCCAGCGAGCAATCATCGGCGTCCGCCGAGCCCGCAGCGAAAACTGCCGATGCTGGCTCAGTCACTCCTTCCATCGCCGTTCTGCCTTTCGCCAACCTCAGCGCGGACAAGGAGCAGGAGTACTTCAGTGACGGATTGGCGGAGGAGATCATCAACTTGCTGGCGCAGGTGGCCGGCCTGAAGGTGATTGCGCGCACGTCGTCGTTTGCATTCCGGGGCAAAGAGGAGGACATTCGAAAGATCGCGGAAACGTTGAATGTTACTCACATCCTAGAAGGCAGCGTACGGCGAGCGGGGAATCGCATTCGTGTGACTGCGCAGTTGATTGCGGCCGCAGATGGGTCACATCTGTGGTCGGAACGCTACGACCGGCAGGTGGAAGACCTTTTCGCCATGCAGGACGAGATCGCTGGGGCCATCGCTTCGGAGCTGAAGCTGAAGTTTGCGCCCGAACCGGCCATGCGTCCGCGCCGTCAGCCCAATCTCAAAGCCTACGAAGCATACCTGCGCTATCTTCACTATCAGTGGGGCTTCACCGAAGAGTCGCTCCAGCGCAGCCGCGGATGTCTGGAGCAGGCCATCGCACTCGATCCCGAATTCGCATTACCCTATGCTGGCCTGGCTGATCATCACCTCGCCTCCACGGTGGCCAATGTACGCGCTGATGAGGCAATGCCGCGGGCACGCGAACTTGCCTTAAAGGCGTTGGAAATGGATCCGGACCTGCCTGAAGCGCATGGCATGCTGGGGATTGTGGCTGGGCCGTACCAACTGGATTGGAAAGAAGCGGAGCGCCGGTTTCGCATCGCGATGGCCCGCGAACCCGTCCCCTGGCACGTCCGCCAATGGCAAGCCTACTTCTACCTGTTTCCGGTGGGGCGTTTCGAAGAGGCCCGGAGGGTAGCGCAACGTACGCTCGAGGATGATCCGCTGAGCCAGGTAAATTATATGGTCTTGGGATGCATATCTGAGGGACTCGGGCTGGAAAAAGACGCGCGTGCTGCGTATGCCAAAATGCTCGATCTCGACCCTCAGTTCTGGTGGGGCTGGGCACAACTGGGCCTGCATCATTCAATCTGCGGGAGGCACACCGAAGCCCGAGCTTGCGCCGAGAAGGCAATCGCGATTCTCCCTTCGCACCCCTTGAATATCGGTTTGCTGGCAGGCGCGTTAAGGAGCACGGGAGAAACACAACAGGCGGAGGCGCTGCTCGCGCAGTTGCCGTCGGGTTCCTACGGGTCCCCTTGGGCTCTCACTTGCTTTCATCTTGTGTGCGGTGAAATCGATCACGCCACGGAATGGGCCGGAAAGGCCATTGACCAACGGCGTCCGGTCTTCATCTCCAATCTGATCCGCCCGTTTGAGACGCTGTTCCGTAAATCCCCAGGATGGCCGGCGTTGCTGAAGAAGATGAACCTCGCAGAAACGGCATGATCGATCTGTGTATTTTGCGAGTACGGCCGCGCTGGGGCCCTAACTGAACTCGACCTCGTTGTCGCAGAATCACGTCTGTATGGTCGGCTAACCTTCCCTTACCGGATTATGGAAGGGTTGCCCGTCGCTCGGGCACCCAATACTTTGAATCAAGGGTCAGAAAGTAGGGCTACTTCTTCAACTCTGCCGTCCAGTTGAGTNCGAGGGTCAGGGGCTCGCTGCCTTCTTTCAGGTCGCCGACGTTAACGAGGAACTTCTTTCCGTCCGCGGTCACATCGTAGGGGCCACTTTGCCGCTCAATGACGTTCGCCTGAAAAAGTGAATGGGCGACACCGAGCCGCACCGCGTTGTTGGCGGTGTTGACATCGACAGCGACTACATTGTCGGCGGGATCGAGGAAAAACAATTCCTTGCCATCTTTGCGCCAGCGTGGCGAGGTGCCCCCGTTGGTCGAGACCTGCCACTTGGCGCCTCCTCCGGGAAATGCACTGATGTAAACCTCATTCCGTCCCGACTCATTGGTGTGATAAGCCAGCCACTTGCCGTCGGGCGAGAGGACAGGTCCGTTCTTGTCAAATGCAGTCTGGACAACGGGGAAAGGCTTGCGGTCACCAAATAAGGGCAGGGCCCACACGTCGAAGCTGGGCGGATTCCCGGTACGCGGCCGCCTCCCGTAGACCAGGTACCGCCCGTCGGGCGAGAAGCTCGAGAATCCTCCTGGGCATCCTGGCTCTCGATCAGAACTTGTTCCGCACCGCTGTCGTCGGCCGCCTTGGAATAAAGGTGGTATCCGCCCTTGGCGTTGGACTGGTAGACAATCGTCTTGCCGTCGGGCGACCATGCCGGCGCCAAGTGGCTGAAGGAATCGAACGTCAGGCGCGTCTTAGTGCTGCGGGCTAGGTCGAAAATCCAAATGTCTTGCGTGCCCTGCGTGCCGCTGAACGGGTCCACAGCCAGGCGGGTACCGTCGGGAGAAATCGCGGGATAGAAATAACGGTCTGGCTGAGAGACGGCGCCGGCGGCCTTTCCATCTCGATCAATCCATTTTCAGATTCCAGATCCCCGCTCTCTCGCCGGACTGGTACAACAGGGTTCCATTCTCCAAAGCTGAGAAAATGGGGCGGGTGACGCCGCCATTGATGGCGACATGTTCCGCAGCCGGAACCGCTTCTCCGCTGATTTCTAATGTGCGCGTGTTGAAGGGACGCGCCATCAAGGTCTNATCCCGCATGAACAGCAGGTAGCCCGAGGCGTAAATGGCCATGGTCTCGCTCTTCATCAATTGCTTGCCCTCGAGCGAGCCGACCACTCCAATGCTAAGCGCGTTCGCTTGCACTCCCTCTGCCGATCGTGACCAGTAGAGGAAATGCTGGCCAGCGGGCAGGAAGGCCGGCCAGCGGTGAGTGGCGTGAGCAGTATGGCATACAAGCTGTGCGGCACGATGCTGGTCAACTCCAAGGACTGCGCCGAGCTTACAATCGCGATCCGGCGCGTACACGAGGGCTTGATGTACTTCCAAGAAGCACTCAGGCAGGCAGCGATACAAGAGGTGAAAGAGCGATGAGCGACGAATACGATTACGGATACTGCGACCACTGCGACACCTACCACGACCATGTGAAGCAGGCGCACAAGAAGCAAGAGCCAAGACAACCGACGCTGGAAGAGCTGGAAGAGATCTTTTCGACGGAAACGAAGTGAGCAGGCTCGCACGTGCCAAGCGCCGGCCAAGTCGAAGAGAGCGCAGTCTGGCAGCGAAGAGAACGCCGTCGGGCCGCTGCGGCAGCCCAAAATGGCTGGCCTATCCCCTAAATTGAGTTGAATTCAGGTCACTCTTTCACTCTTTCGGCGAGTATCAATAGCCATATGACGCGAAACCGAATCCGCGGCGACGTTTTACGTCTCGCGAATGCGCGGCACGACCACGCGAACTATGACACCCCTTGGTTCCGGCTCGTGTTGGAAATGTTCCCCTCCATCAGGGCATGGATGCGACCGATGCCTCGGTGGCTGATGTAGGAACGTAAGCGTTCGACTATCGCACCTGTTTCAAGGAGTCGCGTCTTTAAGGGAAGGGAGCGACTAAGACAACCGCAGAACCCTACCCACGCGGACCCGCGGACCGCCGTCCAGCTTCACCGATAGAATCACGACGGTCGCCGTTCAGCTCATCTCGGCAGCGCTTTGGAGACAGATGACTTTGAGGATTGCAGCCGGGCCAGAGCGGCGTCGCACATGGTAATTTGCCGTGCAATGAGCTTGGGATCGCCGCATGCAAATCCGACCGGCGTTCTGGCTCCTGGATTGGGAATGCTCTTCCACGCATCCAGACTATGCTGAAAGTAACTCCTCGCCTCATTCCAATACCGAATCTGTTGCTGCACTGGTTGGCTGAGATCTGAGGCTTGCATCTGAGACAACTGCGCAAGTCCCGAGTACGCATCGGCGAGACTGTATTGCGCCTCAAGGATGCTGGGACTGGCATACGCAATCGATTCGGCAATCTTCAGGGCGCGTTGGTACTCTTCAGAGGCCTGATCTCGTTTTCCCATTTTCGCCAGCAGGAAACCGATTTTTGCGCGAAGGCCCGCACACACTGCCTGGGTGCCCGTGCCCTCAGAGTGCAGGGCGAGCGGCTCCCAGCCTGCCAGACCTCTCTCGTAGCTCTCAAGCGCTTGGGCCGCGTTGCCTGTTCTGGCAAAGGCTTCACCCATCCAGATGTGGCTTGCCGCCAGGCAAAATCGTGGTTCAGTGTACGCTGGATCGCGAACCAGTTGTGCCTCAAACATGTGAACGGCTCGATTGAACATCACCAAGCCGCTCTTTTGGTTCCCCAATATCGCCAGGGCATTGCCCACTCTGGCGTGGGCACATCCAAAGTCGTACTGAAGCACAGCATTCGTGGGATCGGCTACGGCGAGAGGGGCCACGATCCGAAGCTCTTCCTGATAGCTTTGCAGCGCTCCTGTGGCATTCCCATCCAACAGCAGAATGTCACCGAGCATCCAGTGTGCCATCCCTAACCAACGTCTCGATTCCGCATCGGTACCGTCCGCCGCCAAGGATTCCAGGATCTGGACACCCCGGTGGGAATAATCCAGACCCTCTTTTCGGGAGCCCAGTCTGGCCAAAGCGTAGCCGAATTTGACCTCCGCTCGACCCAGTTCACGGCGCAGAGCTCGATCATCAGGCGCGGCTCGCAGGCGCGCCTCAGCGATGGGCAATTCCTTTTGTAGATACCCTGCTGCCGCCTGATAATCACCTGCTCCGTCGAGCAAGATTGCCAGCAGATAATAGCTGGCTTGTAGTTCTTGCAAGACCGCCGGATTCGAGGGTGCGATGTGGAATGCTTGTTCCGCAGTGGCGAGTGCGTGCTTGTAATTCTGGGAAACGGAAACGGGATCTCCGCGGTTGCCCACAATAGCTGCAGTCAAACGTTGGGTGCGTGCGACGGCAACCTCGCTGTCGATCTCGCTGGGATTGGTCTGCAATAAGGATTCTCGAATAGCCAGCGCTTTGCGATAGCTGTCCAGGGCTCCCTGCGTGTCGCCCAGATTTGCTCCGAATGGATTTCCCTGAACCGTGCCCACTTTCTCGTATGCAGTAGCCAGTTCGCGCTGCAGAGACGCATCGGAAGCAGCGTCTCGCGCCAACTTATNCAGGTACCGCAGTGCGCGGTCCACCAGCAGCTTGCGAGCGGGCGTTGAGCCGGGAAGATCCTGAATGGAGTCATGGACGTCGAACATTAACGAATTGGCCAGCTCGCGCACGTCGTTGAACCGTTGCTCGGCGCGGGCTTGCTGCGCACGCGCGAGGCGGGCTTCGTGCAGCGTAACTGCCAATCCTGCGATCACAGTGACAGTGACGACGATGGCTGCAAGAACTCCCGCTGTGTGGCGAGCGAAGAACTTCGACGCGTGATAGCCGAAAGTATCGGTCCGGGCGAGAACCGGCAGACTCTCCAGATGGCGTCGGATGTCTCCGGCAAACTGTTCGACCGATGCATAACGCCGCTGCGGCTCTTTGAGAAGCGCCATTAGAACGATATTGTCGAGATCCCCGCGCAATTGTTTGCTTCGCTTTTCGGCGGAGGCGCCAGAAATCTTTGGCGCAGCGGTGGGTGCAGGCGAGTTGCCACTCCCGTCTGTCGTTTTCATCCGCCGCACGGCTGTGCTTGGCCTCTGTGGGCCGACTTCACAAACTGCGCGCGCAATTTCCTGGGGCGTGCTGTTCTTCAGTCCGTATGGACGCTGGCCGGTAAGCAATTCATAGAGCACCACGCCCAGGGAATAAACGTCACTGGCGGTTGTGATGGGTTCGCCCTTAACCTGCTCGGGACTGGCGTATCCCGGAGTCAGAACTCGGAATACGGTGAGGGTAGGTTCAAATCGACCAGGGACTGCTTCGCTGTCCAGAATCTTGGCAATGCCGAAATCCAGCAGCTTCGGTATTCCGCCCGAGGTGACGAGAATGTTGCTGGGCTTGATGTCGCGATGGATGATCAGCCGCTGGTGCGCGTACTGCACTGCCGAGCAGACTTGCAAGAAAAGCTTCAGGCGTTCCCCAATGGGCAGCGCGTGCCGATCACAATATTGATCGATAGGCTGACCTTCGATCAGCTCCATTACGAAGTAGGGGCCACCTTCTTCAGTCGTGCCGCCATCGAGCAGGCGGGCGATGTTGGGATGATCGAGGCTAGCGAGAATCTGGCGCTCATTCTTGAATCGGCCGACAACGAATCCCGAGTCCTGTCCCCCGCGCACCACCTTGAGCGCGACTTCCTGGCGGTACTCGCCGTCGGCGCGAAACGCACGATACACTTCGCCCATCCCGCCGATGCCAATTTCCTCGACAATCTTGTATGGANCCACTCGCCGGCCGATCCAGGTGTCTGCCGATTCCGCTGGACTTCCGTCCAGGCTCTCGGCCGTCGCCAGCTCGAACCCCCGGGGTTCGTTCAGGAAGTCGCTCCCCGCTTCTTTCTCGGCGGCCAGAAGGACCTCTACCTCTTGGCGCAGGGAATTGTCGTTGGCGCAGGCGCGATCGAGAAACCCGGCGCGTTCGCCCGGTTTGAGGTCAAGCACACCGTCGAGCACGTTCTTGATTTTTTGCCAACGCTCGGGCGTCATATTTCAGCAGTGTTGCTCATGGCATTGTGCAACCAAAGCCGTGCCGTAGCCCACTCACGCTTCACCGTGGCCGGCGAGATTCCGAGCGCCAGCGCGACATCATCGATGGAAAGCCCGCCGAAGAATCGGAGTTCGACAATCTGGCTCTGCCGCGCATCGAGGGTGGCCAGGCGGGTCAAGACGTCGTCCAGTGCCACCAGGTCTACCGCCTTCTTTTTGGGTAGTGTGGCCGCCTCGTCGAGCACCAGGGTAACGGCTTTACCGCCGCGCTTGGCAGCGTCGTGCTTGCGGGCGTGATCGACCAGAATTCCCCGCATCAGGCGTGCTGCCACGGCAAAAAAATGAACCCGGCCCTGCCATTGAACCGAGCTGCGCCCGACCAGTCGAAGATAGGCCTCGTGCACCAGGGCTGTGCTTTGTAGAGTGTGGTCCCGGCGCTGTTCGGCAAGACACCTTCGGGCAACGCGCCGCAGTTCCTCGTAGACCAGTGGGACCAACGCTTCGCGCGCTCCTGCTTCGCCCTGGTTCCAGCGCGCGAGCAAAACCGTGACCTGGTTCGACGAATCGGAAGGCAACGAACACCCCAAAAGCGCAGAAGGCGCGCCAGTATTGGCTTTACAAAGTACCCCGCGTTCTCTGGAAAGTCAATGCATTCAGAGGAGTTAGTTCTGTAACAAGCCATTCTTAAGGGTGTGAGCTATGGCGCTTGGACAAAAAAATTCTTCTTCCCATGAGCCAATTTGCCTCGTTTTTCCGGTTTGTTAGCTAGAAGCACGGTTCGGAACGTCCTCCTGAGCGGCCTGGTCTGGACTCGGAGCCTGCAAAAGGAACGACGTTCCGGCAATGCTCTCCCAATTCAAGAAAAACATCTGGAGCGCGCCATGAAAACGTCGAAGAGACGGATCGTCGTACTGTTGCTCTGCACGCTAGGTTGGATAACGAGCGCCTACGGGCAGATTACTCCCACTGGCGACGCCTACACCAACACTGCCGATCCGACCGTAAACTACGGGGCCAAGACGCTGCTCGATGTCGATGGCGCCTCGCAGATCACCTACATTCAATTCAATCTAGCGGCGATTCCCTCCGGCGCCAGCATCAGCCAGGCCACATTGAAACTCTATGTGAATTCGGTGAGCACGGCCGGCAGCTTCAACGTCGATTATGTCAACGGCACGTGGGCCGAGAACACGATCGATGCCAGCAATGCTCCGGCACTGGGAACGACGCTTGCGTCGAACGTCGCCGTCACCTCGGCGAATAAGAACCAGTACATCCTCATCAACATCACGCCGGCGGTGCAGGCCTGGCTGAACGGGAGCGAGGCCAACGATGGAATTGCGCTGGTGGCCAATAGCACGTTCAATGCTACGTTTGACAGCAAGGAGAACACGACGACGAGCCATCCGCCCGAACTGGACGTGGTGTTTGAGGCGGTGCAAGGGGTCACGACGGGCTCGGGCAGCGGGCTGACGGGCGGGGGCACGGGCGGGACGCTGAATCTTTCGCTGACGAACGCGTGCGCGACGAATCAGGTGTTGCAGTGGAATGGGACGGCGTGGGGGTGCTCTGGAGTGGGTGCCGGCACAGTGACGAGCGTCGGTTCGGGACTGGGTTTAACGGGCGGCCCGATCACAGGCAGCGGGACGCTGGCCATCAACACTTCGGTCGTACCGCAACTGACGACGGCCAACACCTTCACCGGCAATCAGACGGTGAACGGCAACCTGAGCGCGACGGGGGTAGTGACCGGCAGCGGCTACCAAATAGGAAGCAATCTTTTCGCATTCGGGTCGTACGCATACCAGAATGCACTTCTGGGATTCGCGGGGAACACTACCATGACTGGCTCTGACAATATTGCCGCCGGCTGGCAGGCCCTATATAGCAACAGCACCGGCAGCGGTAACACCGCCAGCGGAATCCAGGCGCTCTATAGCAACACCACCGGCAACAATAACACCGCCGCCGGCGATGCTGCACTCACGTGGAACACCAACGGCGGGGCCAACACCGCGAGCGGTGCTTGGGCACTCTTCAACAACACCGCGGGCAATAACAACACAGCCAGCGGTTACCGGGCGCTCGTCTTCAACACCACCGGCGGCGATAACACCGCCAGCGGCGTCGATGCGCTCGACAACAACACCACGGGCAACGGAAATGTTTCTGCCGGGTACAACGCTCTTTATTGGAATACCACCGGTTCTTACAACACGGCCGTAGGCTATCAGGCCGGGAACAACAACGGACTGTATGAGACCGGGTCGAACAACACCTTTCTCGGAGCGAATACTCTGGTCGGCGCGACGACAAACCTTAATAATGCTACCGCCATCGGAGCCAATGCCGAAGTCTTGGAGAGTAACGCGCTGGTACTGGGCAGCATTAATGGGGTGAACGGCGCGACTGCGAGTGTGAACGTGGGGATTGGTACAACTGCGCCAAGATCCACGCTGGACGTCGATGCAACCGTCGCGAGCGGCTTGGGGCCGAGCGTAACGTTGACCAACAATGGCGGCAACGGGCAGGTTTCGCTGGACTTTAATACGACCCCACCATCCAGTTCCGGAACCTATAATCCTGGCGCCCGTTTGGAAGCCGTTGATGACGGAAACTACTCCGTAAGCTTCTACTTCCAATCCAACATTCCTGGCGCTCCCAATCAAGGCTTGCAAACGAACATGGTCATTCAGTCGAAAGGTCCCGTCGGCATCGGAACACTGTCTCCTGACGCTTTGCTGAGCGTGAATGGCAGCGCCGACAAGCCCGGCGGCGGATCGTGGGGAACGTTCTCGGACCGGCGGCTGAAGAACCTCGACGGCAGCTTCAACTCCGGCCTGAGCCAGATCATGAAGATCAACCCCGTGCGCTATCGCTACAAGGACGACAACGGCATGGGGATCCGCGATCACGAGGAACATGTTGGTGTGGTGGCGCAAGAGATTCAGAAGGCCATCCCGGAAGCGGTGACGGAGAACAGCAAGGGCTACCTGCTGGTGAACAACGACCCGGTCATCTGGGCCATGCTGAATGCGATCAAGGAGCAGCAGCAGGAGATCAACGCACTGCGCGTCCAGTTGCGTGAGCGGGCGACGAAGGAGGTATTGCTGGAGTCGAAGCTGGCTCGGCTCGAACAAGAACGAAAGGAGCCGACCCGGCTAGCAGCGGTCCGGCCAACTCCGTAAGCGGGCTGAAACAAAGTTTCGGACTAGGTTCGTTTGCGTAAGGCAGCAAGCGAAGGGAATTCTGAGGAGGATGGCTATGAGAAATTTGAAGATACAGGTTCTGTGGCTATCGGTCTTGTGTGTCGGCTGGTTTGCGCAGACCTCGGTCTACGCCCAGATCACGCCCAGCGGCGACTCGTACACCAACACTGCGACGCCAACGACAAACTTCGGCGCCAAGACGCTGCTCGATGTCGATGGGGCCTCGCAGATTACCTAGATCCAGTTCAACCTATCGTCGATCCCCAGCGGCGCCAGCGTCAGCCAAGCCACGCTCAAACTGTATGTCAATGCCGTTACCACCGCCTGGCTTGCAATCAGTTTCTTTCTGCATTCTCGCGGACTGCTGGCGTAACATGTATGGTCCGCCGCCGGAATGCAAGAAAGTTTCTGGCGGTCGGTTCTCAACTTCTGGCTTGCCCGTCAGTCGGCCAGAATCGTGGGCAGTCAGTCTGAGAAGGCTATTGATGGGCCCGATCTGCCTTTGATCGCAAGCCCTGCACGGCGAAGCTTGAGTTGAAGCGCCGGACAAAGATGAACGGCTATTTAATTCTGTGATGCCGCGATAGAGGCTCTGCGGGCAATGAGCTTAAAGCCCTTGCCGGTAGCGTCTTGTTGTAACTCTCCCAGAATGGCATTGCCAGCAGCGGTGCGGCCGGACTTGCGATCTAGTTCGCCCTGGGCCAATCGTGCCTCGTATTGAAGCCCGAGCAAGCCGAGTCTGCGTGCCCGCCCCAGACCGGCCTCAAGCAGTTGGTTCGCCTCAGCCCATCTGCTGGCGGCCATCTGCACGCGAGCATCAGCAATATCTATCTCAATCTTCAAGCTTGCACTCGCGCTATTGGTGGACAAGTTTTTGGCCTGAGCAATCGCGCGACGGGCATCGGGCAACTTAGACTGGGCAAGAAAGATAAGACCATTGGAAACCTGAGTGCGAGATTGTGTTACGGTCTCCAACACCGGCAAATAGGGCGCGCGCTTCTTCCGAGGATGCACTTGATTTTTCCGGCTCGCCTAGATTGCGGAAGGCTGCCCCCTCGGCAAACCGCGCCTGCGCCAGCAGGAGGCGAGCGCCCTGGGCTTCGCCTTTCTGCGCCGCGATTCCGGCGGCAACTAACTGTCGCTTAAAGTCCGATACTGACGCGGCAGCATNAGCCTCTGCGAGGTCGATTCGCGAATCATCCCCTTGCGGCGGAGGAAGCTTGCGCAGGTTGCCGACGGTTTACTGGGCTTACTTGCCCTGGCCCGCTTGAACCTGGGCGGCCACGAGATAGAGGCCATACTCAAGATTGTCGGGCTCCGCGCTGAGCAGTCTACGGTAGATCGTGATTGCTTTTTCCCGTTGACCCGTGGCCTGGAGATACCGGGCCTCGATCAGAAGCTTCTTGGATTGCGGCAGACTTAGTGACAGATCAAAGGCCTGCTTGGCTTCTTGACGTGCCCGGTCCTCATAGCCCAAAGCGGACCAGGCTTGCGCTTCCGCTGCATGTATGAGGGGATTGTTCGGATCACCCGTAACCGCCCGTTGCAAAAGATCGCGCGCCCCCAGCGCATCGAAGACCCTGAGCTTCGCGAGCGCTTCTGCATAGGGACGCAGGGCTTCCACCGTGGACGGCTGCGAAGCCTTCAGCCGGGCATTCTCCAAATCTGAGATTTTTCCTGCGTCAAGTTTTTCCCGAAGGTCATTACCGGCCCGCGCTACCAGATCCAATAATCCCAGGTCAGTTCCACTTTCCGTAAGAGAAGATAACGTTTCGCCGGAACGAGTATCCTGAATGCGCAGATCCAGACGAATCTGACCTCCCGATTCCTTGCTTAGATCCACGTACGAACCCAACACGACCAAATCGCTACCCAGATTACTATGGAGTCGCGCAAGCGTGTCACGAGCGAGGCTCTCGGTGTCCACCAACTGCAAATCATTCTTCGCACGAGCGACGCTCTCTCCTGATATGGTCCGCANCCGCTCCCCCGCTTCGAGTTCGGTAGTCAGCATTTCCGACAGAGCTGGCGAGAGCCAGCCCGTATCGGGCCGCCCGGCAAGATCCTTGAATCCCAAGATTGCGACCGCGGCGTTTGGGGCCGGCGTTTACACTCACGACCCAGTCAATGAGTGAAATGGCGATATTACGTCAACAATCGGCAACGCATGCCGCAGGAATGCTGGGCACGGTTTCTGGTCGATTCCTTTACACCAACGGCCTAGAATGATTGGTTGAGGTGAGGAGAAGGAGCATTTCTTCCCATGGCCAGCCGAGCGCCAGGCCAGGATTTCCTCGTCGGCAGTCCGCTGGGCCACTACCGCATCGTCGAGAAGATCGGCGCCGGTGGTATGGGAGAAGTCTACCGCGCCCAGGACGAACATCTGGGGCGCGACGTGGCCGTCAAAGTTCTGCCTCCGGGCACGCTGTCCGACGAAAGCGCTCGCAAGCGCTTTCGCGAGGAAGCCCTCATCCTCATCCAAGCTCAACCATCCCAACATCGCGACTATCCACGACTTTGACACACAGGCCGGAGTGGACTTCCTGGTGATGGAGTACGTTCCCGGAGTAACACTCAGCGAAAGGCTGGCGACCGGACCGCTCCCGGAAAAGGAGGTCGCTTGCCTTGGCGGTCAACTAGCCGAAGGACTGGCCGCCGCGCATGAGCGAGGCGTCATTCACCGTGATTTGAAACCCGGGAACTTGCGCCTCACATCCGATGGGCGCCTAAAGATTCTCGACTTCGGGCTGGCTAAGCTGGTGCAGCCGGTCAGTGGGGATGCCGAAACTCAAAGTTTGAGCGAAACACGCGCCTTGGCGGGCACGCTGCTGTACATGGCCCCGGAACAGCTGAAAGGCGAGAGAGTGGATGCCCGCAGCGACCTCTGGGCTGTCGGCATAGCGCTCTACGAAATGGCGACGGGGAGGCACCCCTTTGAGGGAAAGACGTCACCTGCGGTAACGGATCAGATTCTTCATGCTCCAGCTCCCGCGTTGCAGGAATTGCAACCACGGCTTTCATCGCGTTTGGCGGACATCATTCTCAAGTGCCTAGAGAAGGACGCAGAGAACCGCTACCAGTCAGCGAAGGAGCTGCAAGTAGACCTGCGGCGACTCACCTCGCTCATGTCCACAGCAAGTGCCGCCGTCGCTGCCACTCGCAAACGAACGCGCTCGAAACGTATTCGGTCGGTTGCCGTGCTGCCACTCACCAATCTATCCCGCGATCCTGAGCACGAGTACTTTGCCGACGGGATGACCGAGGCCTTGATCTGCGATCTGGCCAAGCTTCGGGCTGTGAAAATAACCTCTCGCACTTCGGTGATGCGCTACAAGGGAAGCACAATGCCCCTGCCCCAAATTGCCGACGAACTGAACGTCGACGCAGTGGTGGAAGGATCGGTTATTCGAGTCGGACCGCGTGTCCGCATTACCGCCCAGCTCATCCGCGCTGCCTCTGATACGCACCTGTGGGCGGAGAGCTACGACCGCGATTTCGAGGACGTGCTTCTGGTACAGAGTGAGATCGCGCGCGCTATTGCCCGGGAGATCCATGCTGCCGTAACGCCCGAGGAAGCAAGACGATTGAAGCGTGCACGCCGAGTCAATCCTGACGCCTATGAGGCTTATCTCAAGGGCCGCTTTCACTGGTACAAACTTTCTCGTGAACACCTCGAAACTGCCCTCAAGTACTTCCAGGTTAGCTTGGAGAGGGATTCCAGCGACCCGCTAGCCTATGGGGGGATTGCGGGTGTGTGGCTATCCAAAGGCGATTGTGGACTCGTACCACCCCGGGAGGCATTTCCGAAGGCAGAGGCGGCCGCGCTGAAAGCGATTGAGCTGGATGAATCGCTCGCTGAAGCGCATATCAGCCTGGGCATGGTCAGGAGCCGCGGATGGGACTGGGACGAAGCGGCGAAAGAGTACCAACGCGCCATCGAACTGATGCCCAACTCTGCCGAGGCACACTTCTTCCTGTCGGATTTGTTGCTCTCGCGGCAACGTTCAGACGAATGGAAGATACACATCGAGCGAGCCCTGGAATTAGACCCGCTCAATTTCTTCTTCCAGTGTTTCTTCGGTTGGCACCTCCTTTACCTCTGCCGGTATGACGAGGCGATCGCCGAGCTCCGCAAGACGCTCAGAAACGAACCAAATTTTCCGCCAGCGCATTTGCGTCTATGGGGCGCTTTCTGTGGGAAGGGAATGTACGAAGAGGCAGTGGCAGAAGCGAAGACATTTTTCGAGGCGTTGGGGGACAAGGAAGTTGCGCAAACTCTGCAGCGCGGCTACACCGCCGCTGGCTACTCCAGGGCGATGCGTGTGGCGGCGGAAACGCTGGGCGAGCGTTCCCATCGGACCTACGTTCAACCCACACAGATCGCCCGCCTCTACGCCCATGCCGGCGACAAAGACCATGCTCTCGAATGGCTGGAGAAGGCCTACGAGGAGCGGTTGCCCGCCATGGTTCATCTGGCTGTGGATCTGGATTGGAGTTCTCTGCGGAGCGAGCCACGCTTTCAGGATTTGATCCGGCGCTTAAATCTTTGAATTTAGGAGGGCATTTATGACCAATCGGGAGTTTTTTGTCGAATGCTGGGAACAGGAACACCCAACTTTTGTGAAAGTCTTCAAGGCTGTGCCTGCCGACAAGCTTGATTATCGACCGCACCCTCGCTCACGCTCAGCGGCTGAGCTGGTGTGGGTGCAGGTGCTGGAGAAGCGCTGCTGGTTCGAGTTACTGGACACCGGAAACATTACCTGGAAACTGTCTCCGCCCCCAATGGGCCTTATGGAGATGATCACCGCCTACCAGGAGGCCCACGCTGAGCTTGCTCTGCGCCTTAAGAAGCTGGACGACAAGAGTTGGAACGAGCAGATGACGCAATTTCTACTAGACGGTCGCGTGGTCTTTCAGACGGTTATGGGTCATATGTTCTGGACCGGTCTTTTCGACGCAATTCATCATCGCGGACAGCTCAGCGTCTACCTGCGCCCCATGGGCAGCAAGGTGCCTGCGATCTACACTGCGAGTGCCGATGATCCAGGTCTGGGTGGTCTCGTTGGTCTTATTCGGCTCGATTAGGGCGTTGACTGTGCCGCGTTGCCGTGCAGCGGCGCGCTGTCATGAAAGGCAAGACGGTACTGGGAACGGGGACGGTGAGTGGCGGCACGGCCACCTTTACGACCTCGACGCTCAAAGTGGGCACAACGACGGTCAAGGCGGTGTACGGTGGTGAATCGAACTTCGGCGGCAGCACGTCGAACGCGGTAAAGCAGGTGGTGCAGTAGGATTCAAACGAACAGCACGCTGTTGTTTGTCAAACCCGAAATCAGATGGGCCGCCCGATGTCTGGGCGGCTTCTCTTTTGCATCGCGAGACGGGTTGCGCCGTTAATTAACTGTCGAAATCAGGCGTGGCTGTTGAAAAACGAACCAAAACAGTAATTTCTGTGAATTTCAGCGTCTACGGCGAACGAACATTCAATAACTTACGAAGGAATTTCACCGTTGAAATTCCCTGAAAAGAGTTCTTCAACAGCCACAGGCGATTAGACCAACTGAGAGTTGCGTCGGACTGGACCACAACCCATTCGCGGCACCTGTTGGCGTTGCGCGCTGCGTCACTTGCTCAATCGCTTCTGGTCAGCGTGGTAATCTTGGTACCTCTGGCGGCGCTTGTTGGTGGGAGTCGCGGGCCGCTTGTGGCACCGCACGCAGACGCGCACGTTAATGTCTCGCTCGTAGCTCCGTTGCAGGCGCGATTTCTGAGACTTTGCGTGCGCCCGGTTGCATTTCACGCAGCGCGTTGTGTCGCGTTCCGTCCGACATCGGAGGCAACTGACGCAGATGCGGTGCCGCTTGCAAAACGCCCCTTGACAACCAACTTAAAACGAAAGTAAATGTAAGCATTCGTAATATACCGATGCCCATGCCATCTAACGCGTGAGGCGTGGCTTCAGGAGAAAAGCTTATGTCGCGCAATGCGCCGATTATGCGGAATGTAGGCATCGCCCCGGCCTCGATCTTCGTGATCGTCCTGCTGCTGGCGCAGTCACTTGCCGGACAAATTGGGGCTACCTATTTTGTGTCGAAGAAGGGCAGCGACAGCAATCCCGGCACGGTCGGTTCGCCTTGGTTGACCATCCAGCACGCGGCGAATTCGGTCTTGGCTGGCGCCACCGTATACGTATTCGGGGGGGTCTACAACGAGTCTGTGAACTTTCCGACGTCTGGAACGGCGTCGGCGCCGATCAGATTCCAGAGCTATCCCGGCCAGACTGCGGTGATCGACGGGACCGGCTTGAGCGTAAACGGCACACAGGGTCTCATCAATATCGTAGGCAGGCGGAGCTACATCACCATCAACGGATTTGAAATCCGCCATTATACGACCAGCAGCGAAAACGACGTTCCGACCGGTGTCTGGATCACCGGATCGGGCACAGGAGTCCAGATTCTGAACAATCGGGTGCACCATATCACGACCGGGTCGGAAGCGAACGGCAACGCTTTTGGCATCTCCGTTTACGGCACGTCGAAGACTCCCATCACGCAGTTGGTCATCAGTGGCAACGAGGTGTACGACTTGAGGACCGGGAACAGCGAATCCGTGGACGTGGATGGAAACGTGACCCATTTTAAAATCACCAATAATCTCGTTCACGACAACGACAACATCGGCATCGACGTGATTGGATACGAAGGCGTCGGCCCCGTCGGCTACGACGAGGCTATGTATGGGGAAATCAGCGGGAACACGATCTACAACATCAGCGGCATCACGAATCCCGGCGAGGGCTACGGATACGATGCCGACGGACTCTACTGTGACGGTTGCGCCTATGTCACATTCGAGCGAAACGTGATCATACAGACCGACTACGGCATCGAGACCACCAGCGAAAATCAGGTCTGCCAAGCCAATGGCACCGAATGGTCTGGCCCAAACAATACCGGAACCGCCGCTAAAGGCAAGTTCCCGTGTTACGGCAGGTATGCTACGGTGCGCAACAACATCTTCTACAACTCAAATGCGTGCGGTAACTCCATCGGTGGTTATGCGCCCGCGTCCAAGAATGGCGGCCATGGCAATGGAGGAGGCAGCAGCTATCACGACGTCTTCGTCAATAACACTCTGTACAACAACGCTACCCAACCGGGCAGCTATTCTGAAGGCGGATCAACCGCGGAATTCCAGATTCAGAACCAGGTAGGCAGCGCTCAAGGGAACGTCTACGAAAACAACGTGGTCTACGCCGGTGCCTACAATACCTGGATATTCAGCTTCGTCCCCTTTTCGCAGACGTACCCTGCCCCGCCGGCGACGCTCAATTGGAACCTGTACAACTCGGCTGCGGGTTACGTGGAAGGAACGTCCATCTGGTGGGGTAACGTGAGTAGCTACACGAGTTTTTCAAACTGGCAGACCTCCAGCGGCGAAGATGCAAACTCCCTGAACGCGGATCCCCTGTTGGTCAATCTGGGAGACACGCCTCCAAACTTTGACATCATCCCTTCTTCGCCGGCCATCGGCGCCGGCAGCACCAGCCTCTCGTGCAGCGTCGGCTGGTGTGATCCCAATGGCAGTTCCCCCAACTCCATCTATGGCCGCACCGACTTCATCGGGAATCCTCGGACGCACGGCTCGAACATTGACATTGGCGCCTACGAGAACACCGGAGTTGCAATCGCCAACTCATTGACAGTGAACCTGACCGCCAGGAGGCATACTCTCGGACCAGGTCAGGCGACCACTCTGACGGTCACGGTATCGGCCAATCCCGGTGGCGGCGGTGTGCCCAGCGGTACGGTGAACTTCATGCTGGGGTCAACCTTGCTGAAAAAGCAAACTCTCCGTCCGACCAGCGCCACGTCGTCTGCCGCAAGTCTGCCGCTCAGTGCGTCGCGGCTCGCGGCAGGCGCCAACACGCTAACCGCAGTGTACTCGGGGAATTCGATCGCGCCGTGTTGTCCTGTATCGGGACCACCGGTTACGGTCTACGGAAGCTCAACCTCGGCGCCAATCACCGTGACGAAGAAGCAGTAAGTCGCCTGGCTTGTTTCGACAACGATCCCTTTGAGATTATCGCCAACGGCGCGCACAGGCATGCTCGGCATGGGACGAGTCGACGCAACCAACCTGGCTGACTAGCGAAGTGTTCTCGCAACAGATCCAGCCGCTGCTCGCGAACATTCCAACATCTGCTATTCGATCACGAATTGGTGTCTCGCGTTGGTACGCGGGCAAGATCCGACAAGGCTACCGCCCGCATCCGAGGCATTGGGAGGCGCTGGCGGAATTGGCAGGTGTCGTGCCGGGAGTACCGAATCGTCTAAATGCACCATGATCCGGTCAATGAGTGTAATGGGGAGTGGCTGTTGAAAAAGTGCGTCTGGAAAGTATTCTTTTCGTCCTTTCGAGTGCTTTTGGTGTGCGGCTTCTTCTGGCGGGCAATTCAACTATGTGGTCGCG
>JGI26339J46600_10000034_pt1 | contig 41945 bp, 33 predicted proteins | sample BogFormECP12_OM1_FD_46600 | JGI IMG/M metagenome (IMG submission 46600) | reverse complement strand
TGCTGAAAGTGCGGGCGGAACGCTTCGCCCGGGAGAAAGAAGAAGGCAGTGGGCAGTCAGCAGTCGGCAGTCAGCAGTTGGCAGACGAGGGCGGTCCCGATGGCAACGGCGGCGGGTCGGCGGAGATTCCGCCGCGGAAGCCGCTGCAGAGCAGCAGTATGCAGTCGGCAGAAGGCAGTAGGCAGCCGGCAGAAGGCGGACGGCGGGAAGAAAGAAAGGCAAAAGGCAAAGGGCAAATGGCAAAAGGCAAATGTGAAGATTGCACGGGCGCGGACAATCGCACCTTCGAGCTTCAACCTTCGACCTTCGACTTTTTAAAAAACGAAGCCACCGATTTGCTTGATAACAAAGGATCGGCATCGGCGCAAATCAGGAACGAAGCCACCGTGGAGAGCAGTAGGCAATCGGCAGAAGGCAGTCAGCAGGCCGAAGAAAGCAGTCCGCAGGAGGCGCCAAGCAGGGCACGTCAGGTGTCGCGGCTCGAAAGAAACTGCACGTTCGCCCTTCAACCTCCGATATTCGACTCTTCCAACAACGAAACCACCGTGGGGACCGAACTGCCAACCGCTGGCTGCCGACCGCCGGCCGCTTTCTGTATACTGACCGGTGAAGAATCCTCTGCTTTGGCTGGCCTCCTGCTTCGCGCTAGGCATCGTCGTCGTCCGGCCAGGCCAATCGGGACAATTCCTTGCCGTGCACTCGGCTCGAAGCATTCCCTTCACGCTTCTGGCGGGCAGCCTCTGCCTGCTGGCCGGGCTGATCGCACTTCGGCAGTGCTGGCAGCGGACGGCCGCGGGCCTGGCGTTGACGGGCTTCGTCTTCGCGGGCGCGACCGCTGCGATGCTGTTCGAGTTCCGCTTTCCTCCGGACCATGCCAGCCGCCTGGCGGATTCCGACCTGAGCGCTCCCATCTCCATCGAAGGCCGGCTCGCAACAACCCCGATCCGCACCGCCTACGGTCTTCAGTTCGACCTGGAACTCGCAGCGGTCCAAAGCGGAGGGCGAAACAACCGCGGCTCGGACCGTGATGCCCCGTCGGTTGGCACGGCTTCGGGTCGCCGAGCCTCAGGTAAAATCCGGCTGCGGCTGGAGGCGTCCGGCGACGCGGCCCACTCGGCCGACTCGGCCGACTCGACAAGCTGGGCGGCGATTGACGCTCTGCGTCTCGAGCGTGGGGATGTCATCCGTGCCGTCGCGCGCCTGCGGCGGCCGCGGGTCTACAAGAACCCGGGCAGCTTTGACTTTCGCCGCTGGATGGAATCGATTGAAGACGTCTACCTGGTGGGTACCATCGTGAGCCCCTCGCAGGTGGAAAGGCTGGCGAGCCCGCCAAGCCGGGTCGGCGAACCGCCGGGCTGGTGGCACGCCGCAATCATTGGGATGATGAGAAGCATCGAGAACACGCGCCGACGCCTGCTGGGAACCATTGACGGATTGTATCCGCCCTGGCTGCCGGAAGGGCGCGACGGGAGCGTGCTGAAAGCCGTCTTGCTGGGGGACCGCTCGTCGCTTGATTCGGACACGCTCGAAAGCTTCCGCAAGGCCGGCTTGTATCATCTCCTCGTGATCGCCGGCCTGCACGTCGGGCTGCTGGCCATGCTGGTGGCGGCCCTCCTCCGCTGGCTCGGACTGCGGTCCACCGCCCGGTCGTTGTTGGTGCTGATGTTCCTGCTGGGCTATGCCTCGCTGGTGGAGCAACGCGCTCCCACGCTGCGCGCCACGCTGATGATTTCCATTTTTTTCGTGGCGCGCCTTTTATACCGCGAGCGGTCGCTGCTGAACGCCGTCGGCTTGGCGGCTCTGGCGCTGTTGCTGACGCGGCCGGCATGGCTTTTCGAGTCCGGCTTCCAGCTTTCGTTCGCGGCGGCCTTACTGATCGCCGGCCTGGCGGTGCCCATTCTCGAACGCACCACGGAGCCTTATCGCCGCGGCTTGCGGCGGCTTGACGTGGTGGAACTCGATCCCAGTCTGGAGCCGCGCGTCGCCCAGTTGCGCCTCGACCTGCGGCGGCTGGTGGAATGGCTGAAAGCGCGCTTCCCCTTCCTCAACCGGCACCAACGCCTCGCCGCCGCGCTGGTGGTCGCACCCGCACAAGCCGCGATCTGGACCGGGAACATCCTCCTGTTCTCCGCCATCCTGCAACTCGGGCTGCTGCTGCCCATGGCTGAGACTTTTCATCGCGTGACCTATGCGGGAGTCGGCTTGAACGCGGTCGCCATTCCGGTGATGACCGTGCTGCTGGCCCTGGCCGTGCCTACCGTCCTTCTCGCAACCTTCGCGCCCGGAATCGCCGCCGGCCCGACAAGGGTCCTAGCCTTAGTGATGAAGGCGTTGTTTGCTTTGACCCGCCTGCCTCACCTGCCGGCCTGGCTTTCCTATCGCGTCCCCGAACCACCGGTGTGGGTGGCGTGGGGGTTCGCCGTTTCGGCGACGGCGGCGGCCTGGGCCCTCTCGGCGTCCGGGAAGTCGGACGACGACACGACACCCCCGGCGCGTCGTGGGTGTGAAGAATTAAACACAGAGGCACGGAGACACAGAGAAGAGAACGAGGAGCACATGAAGGTGTCGTTCATCTCCCGACGTTTTCCATTTTTCTCTGTGCCTCTGTCTCTCTGTGGTGGAAGCTCCCTCGCAATTATTTCACGGCTTCGTCGTCGGAGCATTTTCTGGGCCTCGCTCGGCACCCTGGCGGTCTTTGCGGTCTTGGTTTCGGCGCATCCGTTTCCTCCCCGGCTTCCTGGCGGAGGGGTAGAGGTGACGGCGCTCGATTGCGACGGCGGCGACGCTCTCTTCCTCGTGCTGCCCGACGGCCGCACCATGCTGGTGGACGCTGGGGCCGGGCGCGGCCCAGGCGGGCCGGGCGGACTTGGCGAGCGCGATGGCGCGTTCCAGCGCGGCCGGTGGGATCCCGGCGAGGACATCGTCTCGCCTTACTTGTGGTCGCGCGGCATAAAGTCGTTTGACGTGCTGGTGGTCACCGACACGCGCGACGATCATCTGGGTGGGGTGGCGGCGGTGATCAGGAATTTTCGCGTCGGCGAGCTATGGCGCGCGGCCAGGGGAAGCGCCTCGTACGGGCCGGCGTACGGCGAGGTCTTCAACGAGGCGTATCGGCAGGGGATTCGCGTGCGGGAACTGGCCGGCGGCGACTCGATCGCCTTGGGGCAGGCGTCGGCAAAGGTGTTGTGGCCGCCGTTGGCTATCGGTGGAGGCTATTACGTTGGCCAAACCGACGCCCCCAGGGGCGCCCCGATGGGCGATGGCCGGGCCGGCGCCGGCGCCGATTCGTTGGCGCTGAGGATTTCGGCCCGAGGCGTGAACCTGCTGTTGCCCGGAGAAATGAGCGGTGGGGTGGAGAAGAAGCTGGTCGGCTCAGGCGTGACGCTGGCGAGCGATCTGCTCAAAGTCGCTCGCCACGGCGCCAAGACTTCCACCACCGGTGAGTTCCTGGCCCGCGTTGCGCCGCAGATTGCACTCATCACCGCCGCCGGCGCCAGCGCCCGGAGTTCTCCCAACCCGGAGACGCTCGATCGGCTTCGCACCGCGGGCGTCCAAGTGTTTCGCACCGACCTCGACGGCACGATCACGGTGACGTGGCCGGCCGGCGGTTCATCACGGGAGAACGTCCCGGCGGTTCGCTGCTACTCGCGATCGAAAGCACGATAGAGCGCGCTCGAAACCTGGGCGCCAAAGAGCGTGACGGCGGCGGAGATGTACATCCAGGTCATGAAGGCGACGAGGGCGCCGATGGAGCCGTAGACGTGGCGATAGTTGAAGTGGGGCAGGAAGAAAGTGAAGACCGTGCGCGCCAGTTCCCAAAGCAGGGAGGTGAGCAGCGCGCTGGGGAGAACCTCGCGCCACCGCATATGTCGATTGGGCAGGCGCGCCATGACGATGAGAAACATCAAGAGCGTCAGAACGAAGGTGCCGGCAGCGATGAGGGCGCGGGAGGAGTACTCGATGAGGAGGACGGGAAGAGCGGGAGCCATCGAATCGAATTGCCGCCGGATATAGAGGCTGACGCCGACCAGGCCCAGGGAGATGGCGACCACCAGCGTGGCGATCAGGGCCATCTCGAGCGCCAGCAGGCGGCTGCGCCACCAACTTCGCTCCTGCTCCACCGCCCAGGCGCGGTTGAGGGCTTTCTCCAGGGGAAGAAAGACGCCCGAGGAGCCCCACAACAAGAGCAGGAACGAGGCGAAGCCGACGCGGCCGTAATCGTGCGTGACGGCGGCCAGATTATCCAGGATCACGTCGGGCGTGAACGGCAGGAACCTTTCGAGCAGGATCGCCAGCCGCGCGCTCAGCTCGTGGTGACGGATGTAAAGGCCGGCGACGGCCGTCAGCAGGAGAAGGAGGGGGAAGACGCAAAGGAGAGAGTAGTAGGCGATGGATGCCGAAATGGTGAACGAGTCGGCGCGGAGAAACTCCGGCAGCGACGCGCGCAGGACTTCCCGGATGCGCCGCCAGGGGATTCGCCGGCGTCGGAGTCTTCTTGCCACAACCTTGGGCAGCATCGCGTGAGTCTTCGATTTTGGATTTTGGATTTTGGATTTTGGATTGAAGACCAGGAACCCGACGAAGCCAGGTCTTGGTCTTGAATCCAAAATCCAAAATCCAAAATCCAAAATAACACCTAGAGCTGAGAATCGAAAACTTAATGGGTGCGGAGATGGCGACGGAAGAGGAAATCCGCGAAGAAAACCGCAAGGTCCGGCGGCTGCAAATCGTCGTCGACCTGGTAATGAACTGCCTGTGGCAGGAGAATCTGTCGATTGAGGAGGCCTCGGAGATGGTGGCGGCGACGCGGCAATTCGCGATCAACCTTTTCCCCGATAAAGGGGCCACCTACGACTTGATTTACAAGCCGCGCTTCCAGCGGCTGCTCACCGAGAAATACCGGCTGGTCTAGGAAGAAAATGCTGAATGATGGAACGATGAATGATGAACAAGAAGACGTCCGTGGTCCTTGGTCAGTTGTCCGTTGCCGGGACTACTGTCTTCAGCCACGAACAACGACAACGGACGAGGAACTGTTCTCTCATTCAGCGAAGAAGACGATGAAGGATGAACGAAAACGCGTCCGCGGTCCGTTCTCGGTGGTCCTTTGCCAGGGATTGCCGTCTTCAGCCACGGACAACGGACCACGGACGACGGACGTCTTCCTGTTCATCATTCATCATTCATCATTCATCGTTTCTTCTGGTGGCGGACCGCAGAGTGGCGGTGAGCGTGCCGACGGTAATCATAGCCTTGATCCGCAATGGCAGGCGTTGCGCGTCGTCGCTGAACCAGATCAACATGCGGCCCTTGCGCCTCAGCAGCCCGCCGAAAACGGTGGGCTCGACGCGAAACGCCTGGCGGGCACCGAGCGGAGTCCGGACCGACTCACGCGCCTGCACCTCCACCAATACCTGGCTCGTTTTCGAGCCGTCGTTGATGCTCAGATTGAACTTCTCGCCGACGCGCAGCGGCAACCGGCGAACATCATAGAAAGCGGCGACCACATCCTCTACGCAGGGCGGGATCTCGATCTCGTCGTGCTTGGCAGGGGCGCCCAGTCTGGCCAGGTCGTGCTCATCCAGAATTGCCAGCTTGCGCCCGGAGTCGAAGACAATGTGAGTCTCCAGACGCCGGCGTCCCTCACTCACGTGCTTGTCGATTCCCTGCGAGCAAAGGGTGCGAGGATCAAAAGTGGACCGAAATTCATCGTTGACTGGATAGAGCAGCGAAACGAAACCGCGCGAAGTCGCCGTTGTTTTGACTTGGTAATCGTCCTGCTGCCCATTGCTTGCGCTCGAAAGCGTCGCTACAATCTGCCCGGCGGAAAAGACTCCCCAGCTCATCTCGTAGGTCAGCGTCTCACCGGGAGCGAAAGGCAGGGGGGCGGGCTCTTGCGCCTGGCCCTGATAGAAGCCCGAATACAGGCCCGAATACAGACCTGGATACAGGCCCACCAGCAAAAGGGGCGCGAGGCAGGCGGCGATCTTGATGGGTTGCATTCCCATTCGATCCATTTAGACGGTGAAGCGTCTCCAAAGGCAGCTTTCGCACCCAGTTCTTTATCGCAATGCGACCTTCCTTGCAAGAAAGATTTTAAGCGCAAGCAAAATGATTCCGGCCGCGTACCCGAGGGCAGCCTCGTACTCGCGGTTCCTGCGGTACTGGTCCCACCGGAACCTCATGGTCTCGGTAGAAGCGTCGCGCCAGGCGGAGAGCCGGGGCAGAAACAGCGGCACCGAGGCCGCGTATTGATCATAGAAGCCGGCAAACTCGCGGCGCAGGAAATCGGACTCGCGACGCATCACCGGAATGTAAATCAACAAGAAGAGTCCCACAAAAGCCAGGCCCAGAATCCACCGGCCGCCGGCGATCGCGAAGCCGGTGCCGATGAGCAGGCTGCCGAGGTAGAGCGGGTTGCGCGTGCGAGCGTAGGGTCCGCTGGTGGTCAGGCGCTGGTTTTTTTTCAGGTACCCGGCCGCGTACGCGCGGACCGCGACACCCGCCAGCGCCACCGCGCCCCCGGCGATGAGCAGAGAAACCGAAGGCCGGGCGAAGATCAGGTAGGCGACGCCGAGGGCGAACCCCAGCGGCACCCGCCATCGTGCCGCCCATGCCGCGTAGCCCGGAGTTTCGTCACGCGCCATAGGCCCTCTGCAAGCGCTCGCGCACCGCGTCGTGCACCGATTCCACCGCCACGCCTGGGAGATAAGAGGGATGTTTAGTGCGCCGCGTGTGATCGATGGGACCGAGATTGGAGAGCGCGATATCCTGGGGCGAAAACGGCCCGTTGCGCGCCGGGTCCGTGGGGCCGTAGATCGCCACGATCGGCGTCCCCACTGCCGCCGCCAGGTGAAGAGGGCCGGTATCGCCGCCGATGAAGAGTCGGGCGCGGCGCTCGAGGGCGATGAGCTCGACCAGGCTGGCAGGAAAGTAGCCTACTCTCTGCGAGCCCGAACGGTGAAGGATATCCTCAATCAACGGCTCTTCGGCGGGCGAACCGGTGAGCAGGAAGTGCCACGGCAACTCCGGCTCCAATCGGCGGATCAGCCCGGCATAGTTCTCCGGCGCCCAGCGCTTCGACATCCAGCCGCCTCCTGGGTTGATCACCATGAAATCGTGCACTCCCAGCGATTGCAAACGTTCCTCCACCGCACGGTCATCGCCGGCAGTGTGGGGCAGTGGAAATTGCCACTGCCCTCGTTCGAGGCGCGGCGCGCCAAGACGCTCCACCAAGGCGAGGCTCTCTTCGATGGCGTGAACCCGGCCCGCCGCGGCGACGCGATCCGTGTACCACACCGCGGCCAGCGGCTCGCGCAGCCACCGTTCCGCCAAGCCCAGGCGCTCGCCGGCACCAGTCAGCCGCGCCAGAAAACCGGTCTTGACGAGGCCCTGGAAATCGATCGCCACGTCATATCCCGGCTGACGCAGGTCGCGCATTTTTCGTGTGGCATCTTTCACGGTGGCCACGGACCCCAATCTCCGGCGCCAGCCCAAGGTGTCGAACAACAGGGTCCGCTGTACGAACGGGTTTCCCTCCAACAGCACGGCGTAGCGCGACTCGACCGCCCAGTGGATCTCCGCTTCCGGGTGCGCCTGGCCGAGTGCCGCGACCGCCGGCAAGGTGTGGACGATGTCACCAATCGAACTCAGGCGTATCACCAGGAGGCGCATAACGACAATGGCTGGTGGTTGGTGACGAGCCCTTCAAGAGGGCTTTGGACGTCGAGAAATCTCCGCCAGCACTTCACGGGTGGAATGGTTCTTGGCGTCCCCGACGATGCGAACCTCACCTCCCAGGCTCTCCATCACCGCGCGCTCGGGCACCGTCTGCTCCGTGTAATCGGTGCCCTTACACTGGACATGCGGGCGAAGGTCACGCAGGACTCCCTCCGCGGTGAGATCGTCGAAGATCACCACATAGTCAACCGACTCCAGAGCACCAATCAGACTGGCCCGAGCCTCGGCGGGCATCAGCGGCCTGCCCGGGCCTTTGAGTCCGCGGACTGCCGCATCGCCGTTGATGCCCACCACCAGCACGTCACCCTGCTCTCGAGCGCCTTCCAGAAAGCGGACGTGCCCGACGTGGAGCAGATCGAAGCAACCGTTGGCAAAAGCTATGCGCTTGCCCTCGCGGCGCAAGCGCTCGCCCAGGGAGCGGACCTCCGAGCGCGGGATGAGCGGTGCATCGTTCACGAGTTGCGAATCGCCTCCTCCAACTCCGCTCGAGTGACGGTGGATGTACCTCGCTTCATCACTACCAGCCCGGCCGCGCAGTTGGCGATGGTCGCCGCTTCCACGAAGCTAGCGCCGGCGGCGAGGGCCAGCGTGAAAGCTGCGATCACCGTGTCGCCGGCGCCGGTGACGTCGGCCACCTGGTCGGAGCCGAAAATGGGCAAGTGCTGCGGCGGCCGGCGCGGCTCGAAAAGCGCCATCCCTTCGCGTCCACGCGTCACCAGCAGCGCTTCGAGCGACTGGCGCCGAAGCAGTTTCTTTCCCAAGCGGTGGAGCACTTCCAGGTTGTTGCCGATCGGTTCGCCGCAGGCTTCCTCCACCTCCGGTTCGTTGGGAGTGGCGGCGGTCACATTCGTATAGGCGGGAAAATCGTAGCGCGAATCCACGGTCAGCGGGAGCGATCGTCCGCTCAGGCTGCGCCGCAGCACGTCGACCTCGGCAGCGCTGGTGGCGCCATACCCGTAGTCAGAAACCAGAAGGGCGGAAGCCTTTCCCAGCATGGACTTCGCCGCGCCGGTCAGCCGCCGGCGCACCGATGGAGGAACCTTCTCCCGTGGCTCGCGGTCGACCCGTACAATCTGCTGCGGGTGCCCGTGCGACAGCACGCCCAGGACGCGCGACTTGGTGGGAGTGACGTAACCATCGAGGCGCAGCACGTGGCGCATGGAGACGCCCTTATCCCGAAACGTGCGGACCAGGACGTCGCCCGCTTCGTCGGCGCCGACCGCGCTCACCGGCGTCACCCGTGCGCCCAAGTCGACGAGATTGTTGGCCGCATTGGCGCCGCCGCCCGGCACGATTCTTTTTTCTCGCTGCTTCAGGATCAGGACCGGCGCCTCCCGGGAGACCCGTGCGATGTCACCATAGATGAACTCGTCCGCCACCAAATCGCCCAGCACAACGATGTGCTGCCGGGGAAAGCGCTCGACGATCGCCAGAAGCGCGGATTGGAGGGATGCGTTGATCTTCATAGCTCAAGAACGATGATCGTGTAGGTGACTGGCGACGAGCGTTGACACTAGCCACTCGCCACTAGCCACTCCCCACTAGCCACGGCCGCCCGTATCGTTTCTCGCCATCTCCTCCAGGATCCGGTCTACCGCCTCCAGGACATTTTCGACAACCAAGTCCGGCTGCCGGGCCCACTCGTGGCGACGGTCGTAGATGCCTCGCCCATAGCCGGTCATCACCAAAGCCGCCCGAGCCCCGACATTGAAAGCGAGTTCCACGTCGCGGATCGTGTCTCCCACCACGAACGAGCGCTGCGGGTCGAGGCCCAGATTGCGGGCTGCTTGTTCCACCATCCCCGGCGCCGGCTTACGGCAACAGCACGCGACGCGATATTCGGCGATGGTTGCCTCCGGGTGATGGGGGCAGTAGCAGAAAGCGTCGATGCGTGCGTCCTGCAATGCGAGTTGTTCCGCGATTCTGGCGTGAACTTGATGGACGAGTTCCTCAGGAAAATATCCTCGTCCGATTCCGGACTGATTGGTGACCACGACGGCAGGCACTCCGGCGCGATTGAGCTTGCGAATCGCCTCCGCCGTCCAGGGAAAGAGCCGCAGGCGATCGACGTGGTTCAGGTACCCGACCTCCTCGTTGAGCGTGCCGTCACGGTCGAGAAACACCGCAGGGAGCAGCGGTTCGGGAGTGGGAAGCGGGGGCGTTTGGGTCATGGCTTCACGGAGTCATGGGGCGACGATTCAGAGTTCATCTTCGTCCGCTGCCCTTTCGTGTGTGACACCCGTCTCCTTCACCAGTTCGAGGCAGGTGCGAAAGACACTCTCCACCGTCAAACCCCTCATGCAACGGAAATCGATGGGGCACTCGCGCAAACCGCAGGGGCTGCAAGGAACCCGCTTTTTCACGGTCCGGGCACGCGGACTGATGGGCCCCGTGGCGCGCTCATCGGTGGAACCGAAAATGGCGACCACAGGCAGCCCCAGTGCGGCCGCCAAATGCATGGGACCCGAATCGTTGCTGACGATGAGGCGGCAGTGGGAGAGCAGGGCCATGAACTCCCGCAGCGCAGTGTCACCGGCCACGATGGTCGGGGTGTGCTCCATAGCGTGGGCAATCTCCTCCGCCAGTGGCCTCTCCTTTGCAGAGCCGAACACCACCACGTCTGCATTCAAGGCGCCAATCAGTCGGTCCGCCAAGTCCGCGAAGTATTCCGGCAACCACCGTTTGGCAGGGCCAAAGGACGCGCCAGGATTCAGTCCCACCAAGAAACGCGGACCGCGCAGACCCAGCGATTCGAGATGTTTTGACGCCCAAGCCTTCTCCGATGGTTCAATCCTCAGCCGAACCTCCCGGATTGTCGCCGGCTTATCAATCAGCCCGGCGCGAAAAAGAAGCTGGAGGTAATAGTAGGCCTGGTGGCCGTAAGCCGAGGCGGTCGGCGCTTCCACAGCTTCGGTCAACAGCAGGCTGCGACCGTCGCGAGCGTAGCCGATGCGTTGCGGAATCCGAGCTCGCCAAGCCATCCAGGCCGCCTGGAGCGCGTTCTGGAAAAGAATGGCGGCGTCAAAGTCCTCGTCGCGGATCGTGCCCACGAGCTTGCGGAAGCCCGACGAGCCGCGGTGTTCACCAGCCGCATCGTAGACGATCTGGCGATCCACCGCGGGATGGTGATCGTACAAATCGCTTACCCACGGCTTGGCAACCACCGTGATCTCGGCCGATGGGTACTGAGCGCGAAGGGCCTCCAGCGCCGGCAACGACATCACCGCGTCGCCAATCCAGTTGGGGACACGCACCACAATCTTCTGAGGGTTGGCCAGCCCACTGCTTCTTACGATCAATTCATGGCTCTCGACATGCCCGACAGCTCGGGCGAAGCATCAAGGTGCAGTGTCGAGGGGTACGCCGGTGGTCGCACCCCTCGTCCCACATTGTCAGCACATTCTACCCGGGGGAGGGCTCGTGAAGCCGACCCCTCGCCTCAGGGCTCCAATCAAGGCGATACTGAGTCACTACTTCTCGACAACCAGATCGTTCTTCACCGAAAACACTCCCGGAACGCTATTAGCCCGAATGTTGGCGATGTTCTTGTCAGCTTCGTTGGCGACCACTCCCACCAGCGTAACGTGACCGTTCTCAACGATGATGTGGATAGGTGGAATCGCCTGCAAGGCATACCGGCTCAGCGCCGGCTCGCCGTAGATGGATCGGAAGAGTGCCCGGCGCAGGGCCTCGTCGTTGGGGGAAAGCGGCAAAACCTTGATGTTGTTGGTGACGCTCTCCACCCCTTCGATCTTCTTCACCACGCTTTCCGCGTCCGACTTCAAAACGGGATTTACCACTTCCCCGTCCAATTCCACGTTGTAGCCATCCACCTTGAACTCGAGATTGTCGAAGACGGTAAGGTAAGGCAGCATCCGCAGTTCGTGCCTTACTTCTCGCACCAGATACGAGGAATCTGTAGGGACCGTCTTTTGCTTACTCCATGCCATGCCGGGCGTGATGATCGACGCGCCCAGCAGGATCAAGCCCAGGATTGCTGTTCGCCTCATTTTGTTCTCCTCCTAAGTTCCTCCGATTCGAGCAGGTTGGAGTGACTCAGCGATCGATGCCGGAGCGCGAGTTGGTCCACGTCGGGAGACGGTAAGTTGACGGCTTACCGAAACCCGGCCCGACGGCTCCGCGGAATCACCCCTAAAGAGGATAAGGCAAGCCCTACCCTTACGGCCTTGCCCATGGCGGCAAGGCCAGAAGCTCCGTCGGTAGAACGAAGTGTAACCCACGGCCATGCACTCCGTCAAGCCTAAAGTACGAGGTACTAGGCTAGACAGTCCAAATTTTGACTCCTGCCGTTGTCAATCGGCCATCCGCAGCGCAGCGAGGCGGGTTGCCAGCTCTTGCTCGAGCGCTTGCGGCTCGCGCAACTCCAGCTCGATGGCGCAGGCGAAGATCGGCGGTCGAGTCATGGCGTCGGCCGGCAGATTCATCGCGTCTTTCTCCGTCGTGAGAAGTGCCGGCGCTCCCGTCCGAAGCGCCCGCGTTTCGAGGTCGAGCAACTCAGCCCCGCGGTAAAGGTGGTGATCGCGAAAGGCGGTCTCTCCGGCCACCGTGAAGCCCCAGGCACGGAGGTCGGCGAAAAAGGCGTCGGGATTACCCAAGCCGCAAAAGGCCCAAAAGGTCTGGCCGAGCCTGGCCTTCAGAGCCGCCGGCGTGTGGCGCTCGTCAGTCGTGACATCGACCAGCCCACAAAGCTTGGTCGAAGCATGAAAGATCCGGACCTTGGGATTGACCTGCCGGACGCGGCACTCGAGTGGGGACGGATCGGCGAGCTCGGTGCGCGTCAGCACCACGAGGTCAGCACGAGCCAAGGCGGAACAAGGCTCCCGCTGGCGGCCGGCGGGCAGGAGCGCCCAGTCGGAAAGTTCGCGAGTGGCGTCGAGCACTACGATATCCACATCACGCGCCAACGCCAGGTGCTGAAAACCATCATCGAGGATGTGCGCGCCGGCACCGAAGCGATCTTCAGCCAAGCGTCCCGCCCGATAACGGTCCGAGGAAATGACGATGGGAACCTCCGGCAGCAAACGGGCCAGGAGCGCCGGCTCGTCACCCACCGCCCGCGGGTCCGCCGTTCGGTTCCAGCCTGGCGCACAGGGCTCCAGCGCAACCAGGTCGACGTCGGCGCGACGCCGGTAACCGCGGGTCAGGATAGCCGGTCTCAATCCCATCTTTGCCAACGTGCAAGCCACCAGAGCCACCAGCGGCGTCTTGCCGGTGCCGCCCAACGTCAGGTTTCCGACGCTCACCACTGGCCGTGCCAGTCGCCGAGTCTTGCGCCAACCCTCGCGATAAGCGAAGGATCGAATAGCGACTCCAAGCCTGAATCCGACGGCCAGGGGCTCTAACGGATAAAGAGTTTTCATGTCGCGAAACCGGATTCTGCGCCGCCGCTCAGGGTGCACAAAGCCTGCCCTGAGCGTAGCGAAGGGATGCCCACCCGTTGGAGTGCATTCGCGCTGCTACCGCCTTGACGAGCCAGCAAGCTAGCTCTCGCAAAACGAAGAGGCGGCAGCTCCGCTGCCGCACTCCATGGCGGGCGGGACGCCCGCGCTACATTGCGAGCAACGAAGCCAGTTGATCCAAAACACGTCGTGTGGCACCGGATTCCCGCTCCAGAACCTGCTTAGCTTGCCGGCCCGTCTGGTTGCGCAAGTCGGTGTCGCCGAGAAGACTCAGGAGGCCTCGAGCCAACCCATCCGAATCCTGCACCTGAAAGGCAGCGTGCTCAGCGAGAAAAAGCTCCGCCGTATCGCGGAAGTTCTCCATGTGCGGCCCGAAGATGACGGCCTTGGCCCAGTAGGCGGCCTCGAGCAGGTTGTGCCCGCCGGTCGGAACCAGGCTGCCCCCCATAAAGACCACGTCGGCCACCTGGAAGAGTCCGGCCAGTTCGCCGATCGTATCCAGCAGCAGGACGTCAGCCGTGGCCAATTGAGAGGTTAACTCGGTTTCGCTCTCCTGGAGCTCGGTGCGACGGAAGAAGCTGACCCGGCGCGAAAGAAGCATCTGGCCGACCGTTTCGCATCGATTCGGGTGGCGAGGGGCCAGGATCATCAACGCCCTCACGTGCCGCTGTCGAACGGCTTTCCAGGCGTCGAGTACTGGCTCCTCCTCACCAGGCATAGTGCTTGCCGCGACCAGCACGGGGCTGCGGGCAGCATTTTGCAGGGCCCTTTGCAGGCGCTCCGGCAACACGCCCAACGCGGGAGGTTTAGCGTCAAACTTCAGGTTGCCAGTTACGACCACACGGCTTGGCGCAGCGCCGATCAGGCAAAAACGCTCAGCGCCGGCCGGGCTTTGAGCACACACGCAGTCGACATGGGCGAGGACTCGCCGCATGAACGGCCGCAGCCGGCGGTAGCCCCGGCACGAGCGCTCGGAGAGCCGGGCGTTCACCAGCGCCACCCGCGCTCCGAAATCGTGTGTCGCCCGAAGCAGATTCGGCCACAACTCGGTCTCAGCAATCACCAGCAGGCCGGGCTGAATCCGCCGCAGAACTCGCTCCACCGACCAACGCCAGTCCAGCGGAAGGTAAAAGCGCCCTGCCACATCGGGTAAGCGACTCTCCCCGGTGGCTCGGCCGGTAGGCGTGACGTGGCTCAGGAAAACCTTCCGCTCCGGATAGCGCTGCTGAAGCTCTCGCACCAAACCCGCGACGGCCAGCGTCTCACCCACCGAGACCGCGTGGACCCAAATGGCTCCGGGAGCAGTCTGCTGATAGGAAGTCGGCAGCCACCCCAGCCGCTCGCGCCAGCCTTCCGCCCCGTACCGCCGTCCACGATAGCGCCATAGGTAGTAGGGCGCACTCACAATGGCGCCCACGGTGAACAAGAAGCTGTATAACAGATACACGGTAAAGGTTAAAGGGTAAAGGGTGAAGGGTAAAGCTAAATCAAAAGGCAAAGGGCAAAAGGCAAAGGTAAAGACGCCCTTTCATGTGCCAATTGCTTCAAGGTGGACGCACTGAAAGGTGTCGGCGTCGCTGGGGGCGCCCACCCTGCAGTGTTCACATTTGACGGCACCTGGCCGTTTACGCGGACCGATCTTTGCTTCGGTCTTGAGCACGCGTGCGGCCTGCCAGCCTTGCTACCGCTTCCCGATCCGTCCGCGCAACACGATGATTGATGCCTTGGGAAGCTGGTAGAGCGTTTCCGCACCACCCGTGATCGTCGACTTTGAAGGTGGGCCGTCCGGGTCCGCGCGACCGCTCGTCCCTTCTGCGTGCCACTGGTATTCGGCATCTCCAAAAGTTATCCGGTCCACAAGGCCGGAGAAACAGCGGTCGCGCTTGGTTTCCGAGTCCGCAAGAACCACTTTCACAGCGTGATCATTCTCGTGATCCTTGTTGATGAGCATCAGGGACCGCTGTCCGTCCGGCCGCTCGACGGCATAGGCGGTGACCAGCAGATTCCCAGATGCGTCGGTGACGTCACTCGATACCTTAAAGAGCCGGTGAGGTGAATCGACCGGTTGGACCCACTCCCTGGTAATCACCTGCGCCGCGATGTACTGCGGCGGATAGGCGATGACGCTGTAGTCTCTGTCGAGCAATAGGAAGCCGCCCCGCCCGCCGGGCGATGGCATGTAGTGGAAATAGAAAGTGCCGCTCGCGCCCGCAGTCATCATGGAGCCGACGTAATCGGCCAGCCAGAGAGCGCCCTTGACGTCGGACGGCCCGGAACGTCCGCCCCAGTTGCCCTCGGTCATAAAGAAGGGAACGTTCGGCGGCAGACCGTTGTCTTTCCATGCTTGAACGACGTGGCTGACAAATCCCGGCTCCTTGAAGAGGTCAGTCCAGGTAACAGGAGTCTTCTGGTCCTGGAAAGGATAGTGCTCGAATGAAAAAAACGTGAAGTCGTTCAAATGGCCATGCGCTTGGAGGTAATCCAGGAACCGGCCGAGCCACGAGACGCGTCCTGCCGCGTCGGGCCAGACTTCGACGTCGCCGAACGTTCCCTCGAAAGCCGGCCCTCCCAGCTTTGCCTGGGGGACGAGACGATGAATGGCTGTGGCAAATTGCAGGTATAGGGCGCCGTAATCCTCGGGAAGCATGTGCTGCCCGTCGGCCTCTTCTCCCATCTCGATCCGGGAGATCGGATAGCGGCGCTTATAAAGATAGGCAATCTCAGCCGCGGCATCCTCCGGCGTCGCGTACAACATCGCAATCGGCACCATGGTGGGAAGCCCGCGTGTGATGCCGCTGGTGAAAAATAAATCGAATCCAATTTGATCTCCCCGCGAATAGTCAAGATCGGATGCCGCGTGCCACGGGTCAACTGAGGAAGGCCAGGTGACAGTTTGCTCGCGGCTTGGCACATGCCTGACAACGTCGGTGAACCGGCCATCCGCCGAGAGCGTCCCAACGTAAAGTTCGTTGATGGCGTACCCCACGCAGTTGCGCTTGTCTGACGAGCCGTGCGTGTCGCAGGTGTTGGAAGACTCCGTCATCCAGATGCGGAGGTACTGCACGGGGACCATCCACGAAACCAGTTTCAGCGGGACGGTTCCACCCTTGCCATCCGTGACGATTCCCTTGGGGAACGTTTGCCATGTGCCCTTGGTTGTCCCGTCATAGAATGGCTCCAGATCGCCCGTCCAAAACTGAACCGCATAACGCCGCGCGTACGGGTTGGCCCACGCAATCCGAATGGCGTTGACGTCCACCTTCGCGCCTAGATCGATGATCACCCACTGCGGGTGCAGAGAGTCGTCCTCGCCAGTGAATGACTGGGTCAAGTACGGATTGCTTTTCCAGTATGACTTCGGGTCGCCATCGGTCAGCCGTGACCAGCCGTTTCCGTCACCTCGACTGAAGCCGCGATGCGGAAGCGGGTAAGCCCAGGAGTGACGAATCGTCTCCGTAGGCACGGCGCTTCCCGTAAAGTAGCCCTCTTGCTTCGCCGCATTGCTCCAGGTTCCCCGCGCGTTCCAATGCCATGCCTCGACCATCAGCTCGGTATTCTGACGATAGGTCACCGGTTGCCATCCCGCACCCAGAATCTCATTGAGGACCGGAGCGACCAGCAAAGTATCCGTGTTCTTTTCGATTTCCTCTTTGGTGGGGCGCCGGTTTTCGGCGGAGGGGGCGCCTGTGCCCGCTCTTAGCCGATCGATTGCGCCACCCAACGCCTGGAAAGGACTAAACGAATTCACCACGTGCGAGGGCGCCGCATCGATGACGATGTTCTGCGCATTTCCCTTGTTCGCCACGAAACAGAGTGCGCCGATTGCAAAGCAGATTCCCCAGACTCGGGTCTGGATGCCAGAAGCCATAACCGCCTCCCATCACAGCCGTACTCGGCTTTCACTCAATTTCAATCACCTGCATGTTCAGCGTCATTTCCATTCTGGACGCCTAGGATCATCCCTGATTATCATACAAAGCTCACTTTCCGAGTAGCTGGCGATACGTTAGGGACTCGTCCCAACCTGCGATCCGGCGGCGGCCTTCGAGAGCCTCCGACTTGTTGACATAGTGTTCGACCTGTCGTGCTAAGATTTGTTTGGTGCTCGGCGCGCCTCCCAAATCATGATCGGAACAACGGTTTCCCACTATCACATCGTGGAGAAGCTCGGCGGCGGCGGAATGGGTGTGGTCTACAAGGCCGAGGACACCAAACTTGGCCGGTTCGTCGCCCTCAAGTTCCTGCCCGAGGGCATGACCCAGGACCATCAAGCCCTCGAACGGTTTCAGCGCGAAGCGCGTGCCGCCTCGGCGCTCGATCATCCCCATATCTGCACCATCTACGAGATCGGCGAGCATGACGGCAAGCCCTTCATCGCCATGCAGTACTTGGAAGGGCAGACGCTGAAACATAGGATCGCGGTAGGTAGGGGAGCGCTCGGCACTCCCGCGGGAGGGCAGAGCCTTCCCCTACCGTTCGATACGGCGCTGGAGCTGGGCATTCAGATCGCCGACGCGCTGGACGCGGCGCATGCGAAAGGGATCATCCACCGGGACATCAAGCCGGCAAATATTTTCGTCACCAAGCAGGGAGTGGCGAAGATTCTGGATTTTGGGTTGGCGAAGCTGACACACCACCCCCTCACCCCCTCCTCAGCGAGGAGGGAAATAACAAACGACTCCCCTCCTGGTTCAGGAGGGGGCAAGGGGGTGGTCGAGGAGACGCCCACGGCGTCCATTGACCTCGACCAACTTACCGCCCCAGGCGCCGCCGTAGGCACTGTCGCTTACATGTCACCGGAGCAAGCGCGGGGCGAGGAAATAGACACGCGCACCGACCTGTTCAGTTTCGGCGTCGTGCTCTACGAGATGGCCACGGGGCGGATAGCGTTCGCCGGGCCCACCACGGCCATGATCCATGACGCGATCCTGAATCGGGCCCCCACGCCGATCACCAGCTTGAATCCACGGCTTCCTGGCGAGCTCGACCGGATCATCACCAAGGCGCTGGAGAAGGACCGCGACCTGCGTTGCCAGACGGCGGCAGAACTGCGCGCCGACCTGAAGCGCCTGAAGCGTGATTCAGATTCAAGGCAAGCGACCACCTTCAAGGAGGCGGTTCCCCTTCGCCCTCGACGGCGAGCATGGACTATCGTCGGGATTGTCACGCTGGCCTTGGCAGCACTATTGACCTTGCTTCTGGCTCTAAATGTAAGCGGGCTACGGGATCGGTGGCTGCACGGTCCCCAGGCCTCGCCGACTCCCTGGAAAGTGACTCGGCTCACCGCTGATCCCGGACTCTCGGACTTCGCGGCCCTGTCGCCCGACGGCAAACTGGTTGCTTATGCCTCCGATCGCAGCCTCGATGGTGAGCCGGATCTATACATTAAGCAGGTTGCCGGCGGCCAGCCGATTCGTTTGACATCCGACGGCGCGGGACACGATGCCGGATTTTTCCCCTGACGGCAGCAAGATCGTCTTTCGGTCGGACCGAGATGGTGGCGGCGTCTACGAGATTCCGGCGTTTGGCGGAGATGCCCGGTTGGTGGCGCGCGACGGCTTGAATCCGAAATTCTCGCCGGACGGCTCGCAAGTGGCCTATTGGGTTGGCGACCCTGGGGCCGCCGCAGCGGGTGGGGCCGAACTTCACCGCGGCTCGCAATCCAACCTGGTCCCCGGACGGGAAGCACCTGCTGCTCATCGGATACACATCGGCGAAGGCCTACGAGGAGTCCGCCATCGACTGGTGGCTTGTCCCCACCAACGGCGGTGACGCGGTGAGAACTGGCGCGCGCGGAGCGTTGGTCAACGCCGGACTGAGAGCACTCGCGCCCTCCGCGTCGCCGGATTATCCAATTCCAGCCTGTTGGTCGGCGACCGCCAACGCGGTTCTGTTTTCTGCGGCCAGCGGAGACAGTTATAACATATGGGATATCGGCATGTCGCCACAAACCGGGAAAGCGAGTGGCGTGCCCAGGAGATTGACAACGGGCGCCGGGAACGATTTTGATGCGTCCTGTGGCCCTCAAGGCGAGTTCGTATTCACGAATGTGCAAACCAGGACAGACGTTTGGTCGCTAGTCTTCAATTTGGACCGTGGAAGCCCGAAAGGCGCGCTGGAGCGGATCACACAAGGTCCAGCCCAGCGGGGGTATGCCTCGCTTTCGAGCAATGGGCGCTACGTCGCTTTTTCTTCCGATCAGTCGGGTCAACAAAACATCTGGATCCGTGACTTGGAGACAGGGAAGGAGTCCAGTGTGGCCAGCTCACCGTTTATCGAACTGTATCCCGTGGTCAATGCGTCCGGCACCAGAATCGCATTCTCGGTGTTCGAAAAAGACAAGAGGGTCGTATACGTGTCCACTCCCGGCGGCACACCGGAAAAGCTGTGTGAAGGATGCCTGCGAGCTACCGACTGGTCGCGCGACGAGAAGACGGTACTGATATTCGGCGGCAATCCATATCAAATCAGCGTCCTGGACCTTGCTTCGCGTCAGCAGGCTCCACTACTGAAGCATCCCAGTTACAGTTTGCTCTACGGCCGGTTCTCGCCCGACAATCGCTGGGTCAGCTTTACGGTCCGCACTGAACCAAATCGCGGACACATTGCGATCGCGCCCATCGATGGGCCGAAACCGGTTCCCGAAAGCGCCTGGATTACGATCACGCCGTCGGAGGCCCAAGATTGGGCCAACTGGTCGCCGGATGGGAAGACGCTATACTTCACCTCCAGCAGGGATGGGCATAGCTGTCTGTGGGGGCAGCGGCTCGACGCAGGTTCCCACCGCCCGGTAGGCGAGGCTTTTGCCGTGCAACATCTTCACGGGCGCTTGTCCTATCAGAAGGGAGGTTGGTCGGCAGCGGGCGGCCGAATCGGATTGGTACTCCACGAGGATACCGGCAACATCTGGATGATGTCACGTGCTAGCACGCGCTAAGCCCTGAAGAGCGCCACGCGCAGCCGCATCCATGGTTGCTTCGGGCCTTATATCCCGTCTATTTCCGTGGCGAAGCGTATCTGACCGCACAACAGGCGCCGAGGCGGCTGCGGAATTTCAGAAGTTCATTGACCACTTTCTTGCGCTTGTGCCCTCTCAGTCGTCTGCATGAGCGAACGAATGTAGTCGTCTCCAGGAAACAACTCAAGGTCTTTCTGCATCGTCTTCAGCGCGTCGTCGTAGGAGCCGAGGGAAATGTACAGCGTGGCCAGGAGCCCGAAGAGCCGGGGTGAGTAAGGATTAACTTCCATCCCGCGCTTGACCGTGGCAATAGCATCTCGCGTCTTGCCGCCCTCCGCCTGAATCGTCGCCAACTGCTCAAAGTCGTTCGCATCGGTCGAACCGGCCCGAAGTGCTTGCTGGAGATAATTCGCCGCTGCCGCTTGAGACTCTGCTGATGCGTCGCGCATCTTCCTCCTGGCGAGCGCCGCGAGGACCGCAGCATCCTCAGTCTTGGCCGCAGCGAGCGAGTCCAGGACCGATTCGAATCGGCCAGGGTAGTACGGATGGGTGGCCATCAGTTCTCCATAAGCCCGGAATAAGGTCAAAGGCGGGACTGGCGTCCCTAACGGTCCGGGCACGGAGTCCACTTGCACGAGGTCGGGAAGTTGGGTTGTGGCCAGGTGGAAGGCACTCTCGGGCAGGGGCTCGCCGGCTCGTGCGAGGATGCGGTGATCGGTGAGCGAGGAATGGGATATCCTTCTGAGGGGCTGCTTCGGCATATGACAGCCGGCGCAATCGTCGGGCGGAGTTTTTGCCGCCCTCATCTCGAGCGGAAGGGTACAGCTTCTTTCCGTGTGGCACGTCAGGCACTTGCTCCGGAAAAATGGCGCCGCCTCCTCCGGTGACGGTTGACGGTGCGGATCGTGGCAGGTGATGCAGGCCAGCTTTCCCCCGCTCTTCAGGTAGCACTGGCTCAGGCTCATCAACACGAAATGTCGCAGCATCAGATCCTGGGGCGGCGCCTGGCGATCGAACGGCACCGCGAAGATCCCTACCGTGTCGGCGAGCGGAGTCCCGGGCCGGAAGTCAACATAACCCTTGCCGGGCATCAGGGTGCGCACATCGCCGCCCTCATGACAGTACATGCAGACATTGTTGGCGAGCCAAGGGGGAAGTCCGGCTGGGTTGACGATACTTCGATCCGATTCGCCGTCGAGCGGTGCCGCCTTCTTCCGCTCTTCGAAGTGGAGGGCGCCGGGACCGTGACAGCTTTCGCAGCCGATCGACAACTCGAGAAGCGGCGGGTCCTTGAACCTGACCTCGCTCGCTTCGACGAACTGTGGCCTGCCGCTGTGACACACGATGCAGCGCGCTCGGATGGGCCGGTTGAAACCGTAGTCCCTTTGCTCATAACCGGGCGAGAGGCCCCACGCCTTGGCCTGCGAGTAATAAGAGAGAGGAGCCTCGAACAGGAAGTCGCCGCGGCGCACGATGCAACTGAGACCGTTCACGTCCGAGCCGACGATGTAACTGATCCTTTGGTCGTCGCGGAACACTTCCTTGCCTTCCGCGTCCAGCTCATATTCGCTCTGAAAGAGGTCGGCGCCACGGCGATAGACTTCATAGGAGCGATGGGTCTTGGGGTTATCGACCTTAACCGTCGCCGCTAGCCCGTCGAAGTCCTTCCAGTCGCCCGGCAGAGACATCGCTCGACCCATGTCCGTTTTGCGATAACTCTCGTAGATGTCGAAATGACACTCGGCGCAGGCTTTCGAGCCGACATAGGCCACGCCGGCCTCGGCGTTTCTGAACTGCACCGGGCGCTGGGCGGAACCTACAGCCGCGGGCTTTTGACGGCTAAGAGCGGAAAGCGGGCAAAGAACGATGGGCGCGAGGAGAGCGCAAAGAGATGCCAAGCCGCGATGGAATTCAGCGCGCATAGCCAGCCTCAATGCCGGACGCGTCAGGAGCTTTGCCGGAGAGTTCGTGAAGCAGATTCTCGCGCTCATCCTCATGAATCTGCGCCACCCCGTTCAGTTTTTCCGGTGGCAGTTTCGCTTTTCCCTGAGCGCGACGGGGCTCGGCCAGCCGGTAATGGTTTGCGGACGTGAACGTGTGTGGCCCCCATTCGAAGGGTAATCTCGGAAGGGGCCTTCCCGCAATTATGGGCCTGAACCCTCACGGCGAACGGCTCTCACCGGCTCCGTTTCTGCATTCTCTTGCTCCGTCCGAGCGATGAGCCGGGACCAGACTGAACCAGGGTTGGGATCAAAGACCACGCCTACGTTAGCGTCGAAGATCCACCATCCACCTTGCCTCACTTCATTCTCTAACTGCCCTCCTGCCCAGCCGCAGTAACCCAGATAGAGCCGTAAATCGCTTGGACCCGAACTGGTGGCCAAGATCTTTTCGAGAAGCCGTTTGCTCGAAGCCAGGTAAACCTCGCTCAGGACGGCGGTGGCTTCCTCGGGTTTTTTCCTCGACCTGAGCAACCCAAGCACGGCGGTCATCTCGACCGGGCCACCGATGTAGATTGGATCTGACCCGTGCTTCCCCGTGTCCAGATCCTGGATGACGCGGGAAATAGGAGCCCGCGTACGGTGGTTGATCATCAAACCGACCGTGCCCTGCTGGTCGTATTGAATCAGCAGGACCACCGACTCGGCGAAATTAGGGTCGGAGAGATCCCGCCCGGCAACCAGTAACTTGCCGACTCCCAGATCCTTGACTTGAGTCGATTGGCCCGAAGCGATACCTGTCCCGCAAACTACCGCCGCCGCAAGCGCAATCGGACCCCAGAACCTTGTTGGCATGAGTCCACTCGGCCCATCAAAAGAAGTCAGCCACACAGGTGTCCGCGTGGATGTTCAATCTAGCGCGACCGCCTGTGCTCCTCGATCAGCAGATCTGAGCCGGGAAGAATGCGGCCCCGAAAATCTCGCGGCGCATGGCAGCGAAGTCCGGGTACGTCGGCGGTGGCGCCGGAGCGGGTTCAGGAACGATGTGGGCCATGAAGCGGTCGCGCTCGCCCAGTTCGACCGTCTTACCGTCCCGAAGCCAACCTTCAACCGTCGGGTGTCCAGAAGTTGGCAAATGTTGACGGCTCGCCTCGTCCTCTCGGGTTCCGTTTTGCCTCAACCTCAGACAGGGTACCTGGTCCGTCCTTTCCTTCGGATCGATACGTGTTCCCGATAGTGAACCTGTTCCGCCGGAGCCTCCGGTCTGGATGCCGCGGTGCCGGTCTCGTACCCCTCATCAGATCGGTTCCACCGCCATGGCGATAGCCTGCCTGATGACTCCTTCGGACACTCGAAAGCCGAGGTCCCGCTGTAACTTGCGGACCAAGAACCCCAGTTCCGGAGCAAGATCCTCCGAACTGAGGCGGGCAAGGATTCGCAAAGTACCCACAGGCTTCAGACCCGTTCCCTCCGAGATTTCGCGGGCACGCTTCTCGTCCGCAATGAAGAAGCGTGCGGTCTTTTCCTTCGCTCGTATGAGAGCCTCCGCTTCGCCTTCATCCAGTTCGGCCCGGAGCAACCAAACGCTCGTCTGGTCAGCCGCCGCGCACGGCATGAAGAGACCGTCTCGGTAAAGCCTATTGAGGCGGTATCGAAATCTTGCCTTCCTATTCACCTCCCGCTGGACCGCTCGCGGTACGTACACGAGATCAAAGTACAGCGACATGTGCTTAGCAAGACCGAGGTGCGTCAAGCTTATGAGGGTTGAGCTGTCAATGACGGCAATTCGCACTATTGGTTGGAGACGGCATTCAGTATCAGCAATCCGTCGGCAAGGGCGACGAGCCCGCCGATTGCCTGCCGCTTCTCCTTGCTAAGCTTTTGTTTCTCGAGGAATTGGGCGACCCCCCTCTCCACTCCTCCCCCGTTTCCCCCCGGCGGGAAGAAAAAGGAGGGAACGCCGTTCTTAGCCAGGGAGTGCACCAACTTGTCGTCCCTATGGTCCTCTTCAACGAGGGGAATGACTAGTTTTTGTAACGCCAGAGCACAATCGAGCTCATAGTTAAGGGCCCGGCGTGTGGGAGCAGACAGGTCAGTAATAACCGCCAGCACGCAATCGGACCGCTCTATTTCGCGGCGTACTTCTTGCTTGGCTTTGTCGTAACCCGGCTGACTGAGCTGATGGTAAGCCCGCCGGGGAACATAAACGTGTATCCCGCTTGCAGCAGCCAGGGTTTGCAAGCGTAACGCGAGGACTTGAGGCTCGTGGCCGATACTGTGGCTCAAGAAAACTCGAAACGCCATGTCGGTCATTGTACCACGCCTCTTGCTCGGGCTAAGACTTGCTCACGAAAAACCCGTCAATCAACATCGCGTCGATCCCGGAGCAGAAGAAACTCCGCACGGCGTCGCGCGGCGTCACCACCAAAGGCTCACCGAAGAGGTTGAAGGAGGTGTTGATGAGGAAGGGCGCTGGAGAGCGCTTGCCCCATTCCTTCAGCAATTGCCAGAGAAGCGGGTTGGCGGTGCGATCGACGGCGTAGAGGCGGATCTGATCGCCGGGCAAGACGAAGTCTTTCACCAGGTCGCGGGCCTCGGGCCGCACCCACCCGAGACTGGCCATGAAACGAACCAGGCGGGAGCACTCGAAATAGCGCGAGCAGTCTTCTTCGGGAACGGCAATGCCGAACGGGCGAAACGGCTCGCGGTGTTTGACGTAGTGGTTCAAATTCTCTTTGATGTAAGGCGCCCACGGAGAGGCCAAAATGCTGCGGTGCCCGAGGGCACGCGGGCCGAATTCGGTGGCTCCCTGGTGCCAGGCGACGATCTCCGCCTGCTCCAGGGCCTGCGCCGTCGCTTCGACCCTTTGCGCTTCGGTGTCGAACCACCGATAGCGTGCCTTGCAGTTGTCGAGGACGTACTTGATGTCCTCGGTGCCATAGCTCGGTCCCCAGTCGAGGGACGCGACGGGAGGGAGGCGAGGCTTACCGAAAACCTGGTGCCAGGCGAGCCACGCGGAGCCCAGCGCGCTTCCGGCGTTTCCGGCGGCCGCTTGGGCGAAGACGCGCTCCAGTCCGACCGCCTTTTCAATCGCGGCTACCAACAGGGCGTTGACGAACAGACCTCCGGCGAGGCACACATTCTGTGCGCCGGTCTCGTCGCACAATTGCTCGACGCACCTGACCAGGAGCCGGGCGCAAGCCTGCTGGAAACTGGCCGCGATCTGCCGCGCCAGAGCATCGGTGAGCCGGAAGCTCTTCTCCGATTCGAGCCCCAGGCGCTGGTAGAACTTGGCGGAGAAGGCGCTGCGTCCGGCGAGCTCGGAATTGAGATAGCTCAGGTCGATCTGGGGCAGCCCGCGGGAGGGCACGCCGAGCACGTCGTCGAATAATGCTGTCAGGCTCGGTTCGCCTTCGAGGCTGAGCCACTGCGCCTTGTGTTCCTCAAGGTGCGGCTCGAAGCCCAACAGCGCCGTGACTTGGGAATAGAGCCATCCAATGGAATTGGGAAAGGCTACGGAACGAAGAGGACGGGTGTTCGTCCCCTCCCCCAGGGCCGCCATTCCGGAGCAACCGTGGCCGCGCTCGTCGAGAGTGAGGATCACGGCCCGGTCAAATGAAGAAGCGAAGAACGCGCTGGCGCCATGACAGAGGTGGTGATCGAGGGGAAGAACCCGTTGCGCTGGACCTTGGTGGGTGACTTCAGAAGGCCGGAAACTCCGAAGCTCGGCGACCAAATCGTCGAGTCCCTTCGCCAGACCGCCGGTGGCTTGACGATCGAACCTTCGGCTCTGGAGCGCGGCGTGCCGCACCCACGCCGGCAACGGATGGCTTGCCACCGCGAGCGTTCGGACATCTTGCCCTTCTATGTCGGCGCGATCCAAACAGAACTGAATCGCCAAATAGGGAATGCCGCCCTTGGCGGGCGTACGGGTCAGCTTGCTCTCTTCAATGGCCGCCACGATTCCCTTGTCGCTCACCAGGGCGGCGGCGGAGTCGTGTTCGAGTGCGGATAGTCCCAAGATGTACATTTTCGCGTTCCAATTCTATCAGGGTGCAAAGAATTGACGATTGCAGATTGCCGATTGGAATCAGCTTTCAGCTATCAGCGCTCAGCTCTCAGCTCTCAGCACGAAAGTCGGTTCTTGCTGTTAGCTGATGGCTAATAGCTGATGGCATTTCCAATCGGCAATCGTCAATTTCTTCTGTAGTTTTCCCATTCCTTCGAGGCAATAGGCATCCGCCAGCCGACGCCGAAAGCGCGGTCGGTCACCTTGATGCCTGGCGCCGCCTGCTTGCGTTTGAATTCCGCGACCTTCACCAGGTGGAGCACCCTCCGTACCGTGCCGCCGTCGAAGCCTTGGGCGATGATCTCTTCGGCGGACTCATGGCGCTCAATGTGCCTTGCAAGAATCCCATCCAGCACGTCGTACGGCGGTAGGGTGTCCTGGTCAGTTTGATTGGGCCGAAGTTCGGCCGAGGGCGCTTTGGCCAGGATCGGCTCCGGGATCGTCGGCCGCTGTGCGTTGAGCCAGCGCGCCAGGCGATAGATCATGGTTTTGGGTACGTCCGAAATCACGGCGAGGCCCCCAGACATGTCGCCGTAAATGGTGCAATAACCCACCGCGAGCTCCGACTTGTTACCGGTGGTCAGCAACAGAGAACCGTACTTGTTGGAGAGCGCCATCAGGAGGTTGCCGCGAATCCGCGCCTGGATGTTCTCCTCCGTGACGTCGCGCGGGCGGCTCGTAAACGCGGGCCGCAGGGTCCGGTCAAATGCCTGCATGACGTCTTCGATGGGAAGAGTGAGGGTGTGAATGCCCAGGTTGCACGCCAGACGGTCTGCATCCTCGAGGCTGCCGCGGCTGGAAAAGGGCGACGGCATCAGCACACCGAGGACGTTCTCCACCCCGAGAGCCTCGGCGGCCACGGCAGCGGTCACGGCTGAGTCGATCCCGCCGGAAAGTCCCAGCAGGACGCTGTGGAAGCCGCACTTGCGGACGTAGTCGCGGGTCCCGAGCACCAGTGCCCGCCAGATTTCGGACTCCGGCGAGAAGTCGTCCGCCTCGACTCGACCCGCGGGCGGGTTCAGGTCTACCAGCACCACATCCTCCGCAAAAGCGCGCCCGCGCGCAATAGGCTTGCCCGTTCCATCGAAGGCACAACTGCGGCCGTCGAAGACCAGGTCATCGTTGCCTCCGACCTGATTGACGTAAACCAGAGGCAGGCCGTGCTTGGCAGCCATTTGGGCAAGCATGGACTCCCGCAAGCATTGCTTGCCCACGCTGAAGGGTGAAGCAGAGAGATTAATCACGGCTTCGGCGCCCGCTTGGGCCAGCACCTCCACCGGATCCTTGTGGTAGCGGCGCCTCTGCCAGAAGTCGCGATCGTTCCAGATGTCCTCGCAGATGGTCACGCCCAAGGTCCAATCCCCCAGGCGCAACACCTGGTTGTCGGGTGCCGGTTCAAAATAGCGGTCCTCGTCGAAAACATCGTAGGTTGGGAGGAGGCACTTGTGAAAACGATCCCGCACCTCTCCTTCCGCCAGGAGCGCAGCACTGTTGAACAGCGGTCGTCCTTCCGAAGCCTGGTTGGGCTCGGCCAGCCCCACGAGCACCGGAGGAGCATCACGCAAGTCTGTGGCCAGTCGCTCCAGAACCTCCCAACTATATCTAATGAGGCTCGGCTGAAGCAGCAAGTCTCGCGGCAGGTAACCCAACAAGGCGAGTTCCGAGGTCACCACAAGGTCCGCGCCCCGTTTTGCGGCTTCGCGTGTCGCCGTTCGGATGCGGCTGGCGTTCCCACCAATGTCGCCGACGATCTGATCGAGTTGGAGTAAAGCGATCCGCATCCTAAATTGCCGATTGTCGAGTGACGACGACGACTGAAAGAAAAGCGTAAGGCAAGACTCGCGACGCTTTAATCCGCCATCTGCAATCGTCTATGACCCTGTCTTCTAATCGTCAATCGACAATCGGCAATCACCGCAGCGCCTCGCGGAAGTAGGGCAGCGTCTTGTTGAGGCCTTCCAACCGGGAGATCTGCGGCTCCCAGCCAAGAACCTGTCGAGCCTTCCGGATGTCGGGACAGCGCCTCCGAGGATCGTCTTCAGGAAGTGGACGAAAGACGATCTGACCTTTGTTCCCGGTGATCTGGAGGATTTCCTGCGCCATTTGACTGAGCGTCACTTCTTCCGGGTTACCCAAATTGATGATGAGGAGTTCCTGGGTCGAAGTCAGAAGCAGGCGATAGATCCCATCCACCAGATCACTGACATAACAGAAACTACGCGTCTGTGACCCATCGCCGTATACGGTGAGCGGCTCTCCACGGATGGCTTGGCTCATCATATTCGGGAGCGCCCGGCCGTCGTTGAGGCGCATGCGCGGGCCATAGGTGTTGAAGATCCGTGGAATGCGGACGCGGACGCCGTGGGCGCGATGGTAAGCTATGGTCATCGCTTCCGCGTAGCGCTTTGCCTCATCGTAGACGCTGCGCGGCCCTACCGGGTTGACGTGGCCCCAATAGGTTTCGGGCTGCGGATTCACTTCGGGGTCCCCATACACTTCGGAAGTGGACGCCGGCATGAAGATCGCGCCCTTGGCCTTGGCCAGCCCCAGAGCGTGGTAGGTGCCGAGTCCGCCTACCTTCAGAGTGTGGATCGGGTGCTGGAGATAATCCTTCGGACTGGCAGGGCTGGCGAAGTGCAACACGGCGTCCAGCGGCCCGTCCACAAAGAACGGCTCGGTGACGTCCTGCAAAACGAAGGTAAAACGGCCCTGATCGAGCAGATGGGCGATATTCTCCTTCCGCCCGGTTATGAGGCTGTCGACGCAGATGACTTCGTGGCCTTCCGTCACCAGCCGGTCACAAAGGTGAGAGCCCACGAATCCTGCTCCGCCGGTAACGAGTATCCGCATTAGATCTTGACCCCGTCTGGCGCGAGCGAAACCTCGCCCATGCGATGGCACTCGAAGCCTTCAGCCCGGAGCGCAGCCGCGTCCAGGAAGTTGCGGCCATCAACCACAATCGGCAGCGCCACACACCCACGCACTTGTCTCCAGTCCATCTCGCCAAACTCCGGCCACTCCGTCAGAACCAGCACGGCATGGGCTCCGCGAGCCGCTTCCAAAGCGGACGAGCAGTAGACGAGGTGATCGGGCTCCTCGGCGAAAACTCGCCGGAATTCTTGCATAGCTGCCGGATCATAGAGGCGCAGGGAAGCCCCAGCTTGGCGCAACCGGCGGACTACGTGAAGGCTTGGAGCATCGCGAATATCGTCTGTTTCCGGCTTGAACGCCAGCCCCCACACCGCTAGTTGTTTATCCTGCAACACCCAGAGTGCCTGCTGGACTTTGCGTACAAACCGGTCAACGCGACTCTGGTTGATGCGTTCGACCTCTCGCAGCAGGCCGAAATTAACTCCGCGCTCTTCCGCCACGTGGATGAAGGCTTTCAAATCCTTAGGCAGGCAGAAACCACCGTAGCCGATCCCCGCGTGAAGGAAGTGGGCTCCAATCCGCGGATCCAAGCCCAGCCCGGTCGCAATATCCTGGGCGCTGGCTCCAGCCGCTTCACAAAGATCACTCACCATGTTAATGAAAGAGATCTTCAATGCCAGGAAGGCGTTGGAAGCATGCTTGATCATCTCTGCCGAGTTCCGGTCCGTGATCAGCATCGGTCGCCCGAGGGGTTCATAAAGTTCGCGGAGCCAACTCTTGGCCCTTTCGCTGTTCGCCCCAATCACGATGCGATCGGGGTGGAGAAAATCGTGGACCGCGGTTCCCTCCCGCAGGAATTCAGGGTTGCAGGCCACCTCGAAGGCGTGCTGATGATTGCCGTAACGCTGAATGGCGCGCTCCACCCAGAGGGCGGTCATTACGGGCGCCGTGCTCTTCTCGACGACCAGCTTGTAGGAATCAAGGTTCTCAGCCACAGTCCGCGCGGCCCCCTCCACTTGCGACAGGTCCGCCGAGCCGTCCTCGTGATGCGGAGTACCAACGCAGATGAAGAGGATATCGGACTGCCGAACGGCCTCGCCGATCTCGGGCAAAGCCCGGAAACGACCGGAAATGAGGTGCCGGCGCAGGAGCTCTTCGAGGCCCGGCTCATAAAAGGGTGGGACGCCGGCGCTCACCGCCTCGACCTTCGAACGGTCACTGTCGGTGCCGACAACAGTCCATCCCAATTCTGCAAACCCGAGGGCCGTGGGCAAGCCAACGTGGCCCAGACCTAAGACTCCCACTCGCCGTTTCGATGACATCAAGCTCCTCAAAGACTTCAGTTTATGACTGAGGATGGCATGTGACATTCATGCGAAATGCCCCTCCAGTCATCGTTGAAAAAGTCAACTTTCGAGTCGATCAAGCGAGCGCGCGATGGGCCGATGCGGCGTGGCGAACTGTGCCCCAAGCAATGCTCAAAGCGCCATTCACAAGTACCTCTACCGTCGATACACCTACTTCAAAGGCACCGGCGTTGCCCAGCAACCCCCCAGAGAAAACAACACCTCCGTCCTGTAACTTACATCCCCGCATGAGGCTGCCCTGTGAAGCGACCCACTGCCCTCCGGCCTGAACATTAGCACCCACGGTCATGTCGAGTCGAACTCGCCGAAACGAATATTTTACACCAATCCTCAGTGCCCAGGTCAAGCTTCGTGATTAATTCCAATTCAATTAACCTGGATGATCTGCGAAACTCAGGGCGAAACTCATGAGCCGCACATCATTTTCACGCACACAGCTTCAGCGCTCGCAACCATACTGTGCATAACCAGTTCGCGGCTTACGATGTTTGTTCGACCGCTAGAAATACCGACCGGCCGGCATTTCTCGATCGCGCTCCCCAGGACGCATATCGATCCGGTTGCAAGCGCTCGGTGACCGGGTCCGTGTCAAAGCCCAGGGGGCTTCTCGCGAGGTCCTGCACGGCCACCCAAGACGAACTCGGTGGCTTTCCCCCAAGGATGCAGTACAGTCGGTACAAAGGACTCGACCGCCACAAGCACCCTAAGTGCCAGGCGTCAGCGAATGCATCACATGGCAGTGTTACAAATCTTCATGAGTGTGGCATTTTGCCACACTTTTTCGAAAGTTCGGCAGCAACACACGACTTTGGCCCTCTAAGCCATTGAAAACAAGCGCGAAAAAAAAATGTCTCGTTTGTCTCGTTTGTCTCCATTGTCTCATTTTCGCCTGCTAGGCTGGATGTTGGAGATGGAACGTGGCGGCGCGCAAACGCTGGAAAGCGCGGAGGCTGAACTTGACCAGCGATCTGCGCCGGCTTGAACAAGCAAAGGAAGGGATTGGCCAACAGGGGCAAAGATATTGAAAACACGGAAGAAATATTGGGAGCGGGAGGATTCACCGCGCTCGATGGCACGAGCATTCAGCACGGACCAGCCATCGATTTTGTCAAGGCCAGTTTACAAGGAAATGGACGGTGGGACATGGTGGAAATGTCCGATAACATACGAAATCAGCGCCCATGCTCACTAGGCTGTTGAAGACTAAGGTTTTAGCGAAGGGTAGGGAGTTCGTTTTCTTTCAAAAGAACTAACGGTTGATTCGATTATCGAAGTCGAAGCCGTGACGATGTAGGCCGTCAGTACCGGAGCGCACCAATACACTGGAATACATTGGAAATAAAGATGTTAAGGCATGTTTTCCAATTAGCTGAAGTAGTGGGTACGGACAGGAGGCGAGATGAAAGCAATAGTCTTGACGGTATGCTGCATGATTCTGGCGATTGGCGCGCAATGCGCTGGGCCTCCGCTTTCGGCCCCACTCGTGCAGACACCCTCAGCGCTAAACATCCGTCTCGTAATGGGCCACGACTCGGAAGGGAAGCTGAAACTCTATGCGNACCCTCTGCCTCAGGGATTGCCGAACGAGGAAATGCTGCTCAATGCGATCTTTGACTCGACCAACTTAGCCCTGAAGGCCGAAGCGGTAGCGACCGGTAGCCCAGGCCCGCCCTGGCCTAGCTTCCTTGGGGCCGATCAAATCTGGAATAAGATTTTCGACAGCACAAGCGGGGCTATCAAGATCAACTGTGTCTCGGGCTGCGGTTCGGCCTCCAGCCTCTTCACCTCGTTTCAGCTTGGGAGCAACACAGCCATCACCGGCAGCGGGAAGTACGTCCAGCTTACGGCTGGCACCGGTATTACGATTGGCAGCCAGACCGGAGCGGGGACGAGCGCGAGCCCTTATCAGGTGCCGGTGAACCTCGCCATCACCGACAACGCAACCACCGTGAACGGTCAGACCTGCGCCATCGGCTTAACCTGTAACGTCAACGCCGGTGCCACGTCGGGGACTCTGGCCGTGAATGGCGCGGCGGGATCTCCGCTCACCAGTTACGCCGGCGCCAGCACCTGCAGCGGCGCGCAGGTTGTTCAAACCATTACCGCGTCAGGCGGCGTGACGTGCATCACGCCAACCGGCTCTGGCACGGTCACCAGCATTACGTTTAGCTCGCCGTTGACCGGAGGGACGATCAGCGCCAGTGGAACCGTGGGTCTCGGGACAGTGCCGGCCTCAGACGCCGGCATGAGCGGGAGTTGCACCTTTGGCAGCACCTCCGGGTGGTCCATCTCCTCTGGCGCCGCGACCTGGGGCAGCGCCGCGTCCTGCACGACGTGGTACATCACGCTGGCGGCGAATGTCACCAGTAACACGGTGACGGCGCTTACAGCCTCACTAGTGGACGGGCAGACCTACACGGTGGTTGCCACCGAGAACGCCACGGGCGGCTATACGATGACTTGGCCGAGCTTATTTTCCACCCCTGGGCCTCCAAATGTGGTGCCGGAGCCAAACGCCACGACGGTATTTTCGTGCAAGTACGATGCAGCCAACTCAATTTGCCACGTTCTCCCCGCATCGACCACCGGATATGCGCTGGCGGCGACCCAGCCCAACCCCACAGGCAGCGCCGCCACGCCTCCGGCCGGCACTCTGCGATGTGTTGCATCCAGCGCTGATGAGCAATTAGATTGTTGGGACCCTTCGGGAAATCAGGATACCACCGTGCGAGTGCAGGCTTCGGGCACGGCACATGAGTGGGTCAATTACATTCCGCCAGGGGGGGTGCCTCACGTCACGCAACCGGCCATCAGCGACCTTACTGCCACCTTCAGTGCGCCGTTAAGCCTTTCTGCGAATACGCTCTCGCTGACGTGTGCAGCAGGACAAGTCATGGCTGGTGCGAGCCCGGCATGTACCGCGACCCCGACGCTGGGGACCAACGCGTCGGTCAATGGAGCATTGACGCTAGCCAATGGTGGAGTGTCTGGCGTCTCCACGACTCTCAAGGCGACCCAGGCAACAAGCGGAAGCCCGGTTTTCAATCTGCCTGCAACTAACGGGACCAGCGGGTTTCTTCTCCAGACCGATGGTTCCGGAAACACGGCGTGGGTGGCCGCTCCAAGTGGAAGTTTCTCGGCGGGCGGCGATCTCTCTGGTAACAGCAGCAACCAGAGCGTGATTGGGATGCACTTTGGCTCGACCGATATCCCAACCACCAGCACGGCCCCGACCTCCGGGCAGTGTCTCGAATACAATGGGACCGGCATCACCGGAGCGGCATGCGGCGGGGGCGGTGGATCACCGGGAGGATCAAACACTCAAGTCCAATTCAACAGTTCAAGCGCCTTTGGCGGAAGTGCGAACCTGACATGGGTCTCTCCAGCCCTTACGATAGGCGTCGGTGCAAGCGCCACGGGACAGCTTGTCTTAGAAAATGGCGGTGGCAGCGGCGCGGGGGTTACGGTTCAAAACCTCGGGGCAACAACCGCGTACAACTTTAACTTGCCAACCACTCCAGGGACAACTGGGCAAGCGCTGCTATCGACTGGTGGTGGGTCTTCCCCGATGACGTGGGGCAACCCTTCGGCATCAGCAGGGGGATTGAGCACTCAAGTCCAGTATAACAATGGAGGTTCGACGCTAGGTGGGATTGCCGACATCACGTCGGACGGCACCAATCTGACGGTCGCCAGCGGCGGCACTCTGACCAACAACGGGACCATCAACAGCAACGGAGGCACCACCAAGAACGGCCCCGCTGGATTCCAGTACACCTCCAGCACGTTCGACGCAATTTGCGACAAATCGGGTGATACCTTGCCAGCTCCCTACGGCAGTGCTGCCTGCAATCAGGGCGGCGTCGGGACCACCGAAACCTACTTTAGCCACGGCATCACCTTCACCTTGGGCGGATCGACAGCCTCGACCTTGGATGGGATTCATGCCGGGGTTGTGATTTATATTCCGCTAGAGATTTATAACAACGGTTCAACTTTGACGATCAGACTCAACGCCTGCTCCACCTTCTCCAGCGGAACATGCAACAACCGTACCACCATCTGGTCTACCTCCAACGCGTTGGGTGGGGCAAGTGCTGTGTGGGCTCCTGAACCGTTGGCATTCGTCGTGATGGCTGCTGGCAGCAACGCCGTGAACGTTTTTAACCTGGCACGGACCGCTCCTGTAAACATTTCGATGTACACCACTTCACTGAGCAACGGGAGTGCCAATTGGGCGCTCTGGATAAGCATCACGTACAACACAGGATCGGCGACCGAAGATGCTGTCCAGGGTGACATGGTGCCGCAGTGGTTGGGGGTCAACTAAAATGGACAATTTTCGAAAAGCAGCAATCTGGCTTCTCTTCTTATTCGCTTGTTCCTTATCCCCTTGCTTTGGCCAGACCTCGCTCTGTACCACGGGCTCGGTGACGCCGACCAACTTCCCGTCGCTCTCGACGAACCCGAGCCCTGCCGTGGACGTGCTCTGCAATCAGACTTGGAGCAGCCAAGGCCAGGCCTGTACCTGGACCACAGAGCACAACAATTGCCGCCTCATGGATGTGTTTTATCCCCACGCAGTCGGCGCGCCCGGTTCCGGCACGGCAGCCTACTACAGTACGCACCCGATTACCGTCTACATCCACGGCGGCGGCCTGAGCCTGATGAACCGGGACAAAGAGGTCCAGGGCACGGGGATGCCCAATCTTGCGGTTGCGGTGGTGAACACAACAGGCGGTGTCTTCTACACCATCAACTACCAGCTTGCGGCCGGGATGTTTCTCGCCTCCGGCTACAGCTCCGGGGCTACGTCGCTGAACTGGACCACTGCGCCGAGCTACGAGGCTTATGGTTCAACATCGATGGGGCAAGTGGCGGGCACCCCATTTTACGTGATGCTGGACCGGACTCTAAGCACGCAGGAGGTGGTGGAAGTCACGGGGAACGCCTGTTCACCCTCCTGCACTTCGGAGGCGTCAAGCCCGCCGATGACGGGGACTTTCACGCTGGCGAGCCCCACAGTATATGCCCACGCTCAGTATGCAAACGCTGTCCCCGAAATCGCGATGTGGCCCGCGCAGATTGCGGACGTGGACTGCTTCATGCAGTATCTTGCCAACACCACCGGCGCGGGCAACGCGATGGACATTCGACTGATAGGAGAGTCGAGCGGCGGGCTCCTAACGGCTTACGAATTTCTGAATCCGGGCGCGAACCTGGTGAGCGGGAATAACGTCGCGGGCGTCAAGAACGGATGCGAGTTCTCTGGTGGCGTCTATAAGGTGACGCGGGCGGTGGCCAATAGCCCGCACACCGATCTGGGGACCGAGTATGTCTGGCAGACCGGGACGTATTGCCCCGCGCACCCCAATTCCGGGGCATGTTCTGAGGCGCGGGCCGACGAGATCGCCTGGGGCTGTGCTGGGAAAACGGGCACTGCCTGCAATTCTCTCTATGAGTCGAGTAGCCCGGTGAGCTTTCTGGGTAGCGGCACCCTAGGGCTGGGGACGCGCTTGCTCACCCAGTATGGGTGCAGCGATCCTCCGACCTGCGATTCCGACATCAACGCTCCGCCAGTGCAAGGTTCCATTGCCTTCAACACCGCTTGGGCCGCGCTCGGCGTAAAACAGCCTGTGCTTGCTCAGTCTGGGCCTGGCACGGCGTCCGGCCACGTCACCGATCTATTTATGCCTGGTGGGAGCACGACTTGGGGGACAGGCTCCTTTGGAACTTACGCGAATGGCTTAGTGGATTATGGCGCGGAGTCGGGTACGGCGATGCCGACTGCTGTCCAATTCTTGCAAAACGCGACCAGCAGTTCGAGCGTAGGGGTATCTGCGGGAGGGACGGCGCACTGAGCGGAGGCAGTGGCGTGCGCTTCAGAAGACCTTCGAAGTGAGACCGACAGTAAAACGGAAACTGAAGAATGGCGGCTGTATTCATAGCGGGACTCCCTGGTTGGCCTCTGGCCAGCTTCGTCTCTTTGGTTATGGGAGGCCGGGCCGAGCGGACCGCCAATCGTAGTGATAGCCCCATAACAACATCACTACGCAAAGGAGACCTATGTCGAACCCATTGACAGTACTTCAAGCATCGGCAGGCCTTAGCACCGCGCCCGGCACGCCGGCGCTCGATCTCGACGAAATCCAGGGCGATGTCCTACTCGGGCTGCAAAAGTTCTTCGAGCGCTTCTTGTTCTTTGAGATTGCGGACGCGAGCGCATTCAAGGCAGCCCTCGGAACCCGACTCGCTCGCCGGGTCACCAGCACCACCACAGTACAACTGCGCGAAGCTCAACTGCAGGATCTAGCCAACCAGGGCAGCGCGGATGTCTTGCCGAACATTGGGCTGAACTTGGGCTTCACCCAAAGCGGAATTCAAAAGCTGGTGGCGGGCGCCAATCTGAACGACACCTCGTTTGCCGCCGGCGCGGCGGCGCAAGCCGGAGCGTTGGGTGATCCGATCAACGGACAGGTTCCCGCCAATTGGCTCGCGGCTTTCGCCGCCGGCAACATCGATGGCGTCTTCCTGATTACCGGCGGAACCCAGGACGCCATAAACTGTGAAGCCTATGAAGTACTCGCGATTCTGGGCGCCGCCGTTTCCGTCGTCTACGACGAGACGGGCAGTGTCCGCCCGGGTTCGGGAAAAGGGCACGAGCACTTCGGCTGGCAGGACGGCATCTCGCAGCCAGGCATCAGCGGGCTGACGACTGCCTTGCCGGGCCAAAGGCTGCTCGATCCCGGCCGCTTCGTTCTCGGCTACCCCGGCCAGCCGAGTGGGACCACCGCACCCCCCATCCCATGGATGAGCAATGGCTCATTTATGGTGTTCCGTCGTCTCGTGCAACTGGTCCCCGAGTTCGAGCAGTTCCTGCTCGACCAAGCGGGCAGACTGGGAGTAGACCCGGTGCTGCTCGGCGCTCGCCTCATGGGACGCTGGAAGAGCGGCGCCCCTCTAGCGTTGACCCCGAGCCAGGACGATACTACGCTGGGGCACGACCCGCTCCGCAACAACAACTTCGACTTCTCCGACGATCAGGCTCAGCGCCGTTGCCCGTTTGGCGCCCACATCCGCAAGACCAACCCGCGCCAGGACCTTGCGCCCCAGGAGTCCAGCGTCGACCCGCGCCGGATCATTCGTGCGGGAATCCCCTTCGGGCCGGAGGTCAGCCCCGACGAGCAGGCGTCCGGAAAGACCCAGCAGCAGCGCGGATTGATGTTCGTCTGCTACCAGGCCTCTATTGCGAGTCAGTTCGAGTTTCTTCAGGCCACTTGGGCTAACAATCCGGGCTTCGTCTTCGGCAAAACCCACCCTGATGGCACGCCCGTCGCCGTCGGCTGGGACCCCATCATCGGTCAAAACAGTGCGCCCGGCCAAAACCGGGTGCGAACCATGGATGAGCCCGTGTCGAACTACTCCAGCGGCGGCGTCCGCAGCACCCTGCAAGCGCCGCAGGACTTTGTGATCGCCACCGGCGGAGCTTATTTCTTCATGCCGGCCATTTCGGCCCTGAAGAACGAACTGTCGACCTAAGAAAAGCAGTGACCCTCTTGACGAAACATTCCAAGGAATTGTCGCTCGAGAAGAAGATCATGGCCGGGTTTGGACGGGCACTGGTCACGTTGACCGCAGCGCGGTCTCAGCACCGTATACAAGAGCTTAACATGTTTACGCAGAGTAGATTATCACATGATCTGCTCCGTGATTCGCTTCGCCTACCCAATGAAGGCGGTTTCATTCACCAAGATGAGGAGAGAGAGGAAAGGTGATGGCAAATAAGAGCAAATCTGAAGGCGTAGGGACGACCGCAGAAATCCAGGAGCTCGGGACCCAGGAATTCCTGGCGGCGATTGTGGACTCCTCCGACGACGCCATTATCGGCAAGACGCTGGATGGCCACATTGTCAGTTGGAATCGGGGAGCGGAGAGGATCTATGGTTACTCGGCGGAGGAGATTGTGGGAAGTCCGATCAGCATTCTCCTGCCCCCCAGCAGCCAGGACGAGGTGCCGCAAATCCTCGACAGAATAAGGCGAGGCGAACGGGTGGATCACTTCGAAACCGTCCGAGTGAGGAAGAGCGGTGAGAAGGTTGACGTTTCGTTGAGCGTCGCCCCTATCAAAGACGCTTCCGGGAAGCTCGTCGGCGCCTCGACGGTGGCCCGGGACATTACAGAACAAAAGAGGCTGCGTGAAGCACTGACGCAGCGGGCGAGGGAAATCCTGGAGGTTTCCACGCCGGTCTTGCAGGTGTGGGAAGGGGTGGTGGTGGCGCCGTTCATCGGCACGCTGGACACGCAGCGAGCCGAACAGTTCACGGAGCGCCTTCTTCAGCGCATCGTGGAGACAAACTCCTCGGTCGCCCTGCTGGATGTGACGGGAGTCCCCGCCGTCGACACGCGGACGGCACAGCACCTCATCGAGACTATTACCTCCCTGCGTTTGCTGGGTGCGCACGCAGTCCTGACGGGTGTGCGGCCGTCGATTGCCCGTACGCTCGCTCACCTGGGCATCAGCTTGAGCGACGTCGTCACGCGCTCGTCGCTCGCTGAGGGGCTACGCGTGGCGCTGGACATTCTCAACTTGAAGATCGGCCGGCGCGACGGCCAGTCCTGAGAAGGTGTGAACGGACCCTGGGAGCGCGGGCATCTTGCCCGCTCTTCGCTTCTGTGTCAGTGCTTTAAGATCAGGAGCGGGCAAGATGCCCGCGCTCCCAGGAGTCCTCTCTAGGGCAGAGGAGCAAATCAAGGAGCTGAATGCCACCCTGGAACGCCGTGTCGCCGAGCGCACCGCTGAACTCGCCAGAGCCAACCAGGAGTTGGAAGCGTTCACCTACTCCGTGGCTCACGATCTGCGGGCACCCCTACGCGGTATGGGCGGCTTCAGCCTGGCCCTGCTGGAAGACTACGGCCCGAAGCTGGACGAGGAGGCGCAGAAATACCTTCGCCGCATTCGGGCGGCGACCCTGCGCATGGGAGAGCTTATCGACGATTTGCTGAACCTGTCGCGTATTTCGCGGGCGGAAGTGCACCGGGAAAAAGTTGACTTGAGCAGCCTGGCGCTGGCCTACGTCGTGGACCTTCAGAGGTCGGTGCCGGAACGCGCGGTGGAGTTTGTGCTCTCGCCCGGTGTCGAGGCGGAGGGCGACCCGCACCTGTTGCAGGTGGCGATCGAGAACCTTTTGGGGAATGCCTGGAAGTTTAGCGCCCGCCAGTGCCCGGCTCGAATCGAGTTTGGGCTGGCGGAGCAGAATGGCCGGAGGGTGTATTTCGTGCGGGACAACGGGGTGGGGTTCGATATGGCCTACGTCGGTAAGCTCTTCGCTCCCTTTCAGCGCTTGCACGCGGCCACCGAGTTTCCGGGCACCGGCATCGGGTTGGTAACGGTACAGCGCATCGTGCGCAAGCACGGAGGCGAGGTGTGGGCCGAGGGTATGGTGGGGCAGGGAGCAACCTTTTACTTCACGCTGGGAGAAGCAGTCGAAAGTCGAGAGTCGAAGGAAAAGGTTGAAAGTTGAAAGTCAAAAGTCGAAAGCAAAAGCAACAGGACCCTCATCTTCTCTGCGCTTACTTTCGACTTTCAACTTTCGACTCTTGACTCTTTTGGGAGAATACGATGGGTAACGATGAACGAACCATTTTGCTGGTTGAAGACAATCCCGACGACGAGGCACTGACGATCCGCGCGCTGAAAGGACGCAGCATCCTCACTCATGTGGTGGTGGCGCCAGACGGCGCGGAGGCTCTGGACTACTTGTTTGGCCGGGGACCCTATGCGGGCCGCAACCCGCTTGATCTGCCCGCGGTGATGCTGCTGGACTTGAAATTACCCAAGGTGGATGGCCTGGAGGTGCTGAGGCAGGTGCGAGCCGCCGAAAGCACGCGACTGCTGCCCGTGGTGATCTTCACATCGTCCGCGGAAGAGCGGGACCTGATTAGCGGCTACCGTATCGGCTGCAACAGTTACATCTGCAAGCCCGTGGACTCTGAGAAGTTCCGTTCCACGGTGCAGCAACTGGGATTGTACTGGCTGGTGGTCAATCAGTGTCCTACCCCGCCGCCCGGCGCCCGAGTCGAGGTGCAACGATGAACACTCCTGAGATCGCGAATCCGATTACAAACGGGCATAGCCTGCGCGTGCTCATCATCGAGGACTCCGTACCGGATGCGGAACTTTCCATAAGGCAACTCAAAAAGAATGGGTTCGAAGTGCGCGCCGACGTGGTGGAAACGCGCGAAGAGTTCCTCGAAAAGGTCCGGTCGAAGCCCTACGACGTCGTTTTGGCGGACTACGCGCTTCCCCACTGGACCGGAGCCGAGGCCCTCGATTTGTTGAAGAAGGAAGGGCGGGAAATCCCCATCATCCTGGTGACAGGCGCGGTGGGCGACGAGGTCGCGGCCGATTGTATCAAGCGCGGCATCGCAGATTACGTTCTCAAGCAGCACTTGGCGCGGCTCCCGCAGGCTGTCCGAATGGCGCTCGAAGAAAAGGCGTTGCGCGAGGAGGCCAAACGGGCGGAAGCCGAAATAGCACGTCTGGCGGCGGCGATTGAGCAGACTGCGGAAGCCATTTAAATCACGGACGTCAGCGGGACCATCCTCTACGCCAATCCCGCCTTTAGTGCCATTACGGGTTACGGGCGAGACGAAGGGGTGGGCCGGAATCCGCGCCTCCTCAAGTCGGGCCAGCAGGACGCGAAATTCTACGAGGACCTGTGGAGCACCATCCTCGCTGGGCAAGCCTGGCACGGCGAGCTGATCGATCGACGTAAAGACGGCACTTCCGTTTCGGTGAACATGTCGATCGCGCCGGTGCGAGACTCGCGGGGAGCGATCACCAATTTCATCGCCGTCGTACAGGACATCACGGTTCGCAAGCAGGCGCAAGAGGCGATTCGAGCTTCGCTGCACCAGAAGGAGTTGCTTTTGAAGGAGATTCACCATCGCGTCAAGAACAATCTCCAGTTGATTTCGAGCCTGCTCACGCTTCAGTCAGGATCGGTGAAGGACAAGGATACCCTGGGAGTGCTGAGAGAAAGCCAGAGCCGCGTGCGCTCCCTGGCTCTCATCCACCAGAAACTCTACAGTTCCAGCGACCTTGCGAAGGTGGACTTTGGCCAGTACGTCGCCAGCTTCGTCATGGAACTCTTCCGGATGTATGACGTCGATCCGCGTCGGATCACTTCCAAGCTGGACCTCGACAATGTTTCCCTGGACGTCGATACGGCCATCCCCTGCGGTTTGATCCTGAACGAACTGGTTGTGAATTGCCTGAAGCATGCGTTCAAAGCCGGGCAGATGGACGACGGGCAAGGCGAAATCTCGATAGAACTCCACGCTTGCGAACCCGGCGGGTTTACCCTGACGGTCCGTGATAATGGTGTTGGCCTCCCCAAAGACCTGGACCAAAGCCGAACCGAGTCGCTGGGTTTGCGGCTCATCGGTGGCTTGGCGGAACAACTGCGTGGCACGATCGAACACTCGTCGGGGCCCGGCGCCGTATTCAAGCTCACGGTTCCACCCCAGTAGAGCAAGAGTAGAGGGGCGGCCGACGCCGAGCGTAGCTCTGCGATTCAG
>JGI26339J46600_10000032_pt1 | contig 43109 bp, 36 predicted proteins | sample BogFormECP12_OM1_FD_46600 | JGI IMG/M metagenome (IMG submission 46600) | reverse complement strand
CCCTGATCGGCATCAGGGGAACCGTGGAAGAGAATCAAAGCGAAAGGAACCATAGCAATGCTTAAGAATCTCAAGCTGACACCAAGGATTGCGGGATCGATTGCGCTGACGCTTTTGATCACGTCCATCGTCGGGTTTTTTATCACCCGGAGGCAGATTAATTCGCAGGCCGAAGATGCGTTCGTAGACAAGCTTCGGAAGACCGACGGGATGGCCGACCGCTTGCGCACCTATTTTTCTGCCAACGCAGACGTCTATCTACCCAATCACCAGTTCAAGGACCTTAAGCAGGTGCCCGTTGTCGTCGCCTGGAGTGTCGCCCGGGATTACGCGGACTCCCAGGGCATGCAATTCTCAACTCCAAGTTTGCAGCCCCGGAACCCCAAGAACGCACCGGACGCCTTTGAGAGAGAAGCCCTCCTGGCCTTCTCTGGCGATCGGAGTTTGAAGGAGTTCTTCCGGCACGACGTTGTGAATGGGCAGGAAGTGCTCAGGTATGCGCAGCCCGTTCGGCTGACGGCTGACTGCCTCTTGTGCCATGGCGAACCCGCAGGCGAAAAGGATCCCTTCGGCTACGCAAAGGACGGAATGAAGGTCGGCGATCTGCGCGGGGCCTTTGTCGTGACCGCGCCCCTGACCTCAGTACAGGCGGCGTCCGCTGCGAACAGTCTCACCCTTCTGCTCATCAGCGGAGTGACGCTGTTGGCGGCCGTCGTGGTGGTGTTTATCGTGGTCACCTCGGTTACTAAACCTCTCCAGGCCGTGGTAGGCCGTCTTAAGGACATTGCCCAAGGCGAGGGCGATTTAACCCAACGTCTTGACCAGGATCGAGACGACGAAATCGGCGAGCTCGCCCGCTGGTTCAACACTTTTGTGGGAAAACTGGAAGGCATCATCGCGCAAGTGGCGGGCAACACCCTGGGAGTTGGGAGTGCGTCCGAGGAACTCACGGCCGTAAGCCAGCAGATGAGCGCAAACGCCGAGGAGACTTCGGCGCAGGCGAATGTGGTCTCCGCTGCCTCCGAGCAGGTCACGAGGCACCTGGAGACCGTGGCCACCGCCACCGAAGAGATGACGGCCAGCATCAAGGAGATCGCCAAGAACGCCCAAGAGGCCGCCAGGGTGGCCAACTCTGCCGTCACGACGGCCGAGAGAACCAATGCGACGGTCAGCAAGCTCGGGCAGTCGAGCGCCGAGATAGGCCAAGTGATCAAAGTCATTACCTCCATCGCTCAGCAGACCAACCTCCTGGCTCTTAATGCCACCATCGAGGCGGCACGGGCCGGCGAGGCCGGCAAGGGCTTTGCCGTGGTGGCTAACGAAGTGAAGGAACTCGCCAAAGAGACGGCCAAGGCTACCGAAGATATCAGCCAGAAGATCGAAACGATCCAAGGGGATACCAAGGGGGCGGTAGAAGCTATCGGCCAGATCAGCGGCGTTATCACCCAGATCAACGACATCGCCAACACTATCGCCAGCGCCGTCGAAGAACAGACGGCCACCACCAACGAGATCGCTCGCAACGTTTCTGAGGCGGCGCAGGGAGGGAAACAGGTTACCGATAATGTTGCCTCCGTCGCGACCGCGGCCAAGAGTACCACAGAGGGAGCCAGTAGTACCCAGATGGCGGCTGCCGAGTTGTCGCGCATGGCGGGCGAGTTGCAGCAGTTGGTAAGCCAGTTCAAGTTCAACCAGGCCGGCGAGACGCAAGAGTCTTACGCCGGAGCGGCCGCAACGGGGACTGCGGTCGGCGTCCAGCGCCGCCAGTCACGGGCGGCTTGAGAGAGCTAATCCGGAGGTCGCGGCATGCACAAAGCCTCCGATCGCCTGATGCACGTCTTGGGTACCGACTGGGTTGTGAACCACTAAGTTCGTGAACGGTGAGCTTTTATGAACGCTATCTGCGCCCTTTGCTGATCACTGTTTGATTGCGTGCAGCCGGTTCCACACGACGCCGGCGCCACCGGTGTTCGCGTTCCAGGATCGCTGCTCAAAACGTAAGGAGAGGAAACATGCTGAACAACATGAAACTGGGAACTAAACTGATTGGCGGTTTTCTGGCGGTCGCAGCGATTGTGGCGATCATCGGCATCACGGCAATCTCCAATCTGAAAGAAGCCCGGCACGGCGTCGGGGAGGAAAACGCCAGCCAAACCATTACCGTGATCGTAGTGCTGATGCTGGCGGGCATTGTCATTGCAATCGGCGTCGGATTGTCGCTGGCGAAGTCCATTACCGGAGGCGCGACCCAGGTAGTTCACGCTCTCGACGCCGTAGCTGCCGGGGACCTGACACAGCGGCTGAGGATGCTTGGCAACGACGAAATCAGCCAAATGGCGCATGCACTGAATCGCACCCTGGACAAGATCAGCGAAACGATGGGATCAATCGGCCAGGACTCGCAGGCTCTAGCCAACTCATCCGAGGAACTCACGGCCGTCAGCCAGCAGATGAGCTCCAACGCGGAAGAGACCTCCGCCCAGGCCGGCGTGGTCTCCGCCGCCGCCGAGCAGGTCACCAAGAACCTGGAGACCGTGGCCACCGCCACGGAAGAGATGACCGCCAGCATCAAGGAGATCGCCAAGAATGCCCAAGACGCCTCCAGGGTGGCCAACTCCGCCGTCAAGACGGCCGAGAACACCAATGCGACGGTCGCCAAGCTCGGGCAGTCGAGCGCCGAGATAGGCCAAGTGATCAAAGTCATTACCTCCATCGCTCAGCAGACCAACCTCCTGGCTCTCAATGCCACTATTGAGGCGGCACGGGCCGGAGAGGCGGGGAAGGGCTTTGCCGTGGTGGCTAACGAGGTGAAGGAACTGGCCAAAGAGACGGCCAAGGCTACCGAAGATATCAGCCAGAAGATCGAAGCGATCCAAGGGGATACCAAGGGGGCGGTGGAAGCAATTGCCCAGATCAGCCAAGTGATCACCCAGATCAACGACATTTCCAATACCATTGCCAGCGCCGTCGAAGAACAGACGGCGACCACCAACGAGATTGCACGCAATGTGGCCGAGGCGGCGCAAGGAGGGAAGCAGGTAGCGGAAAACGTCGCCTCCGTCGCCTCCGCGGCCAAGAGTACCACCGAAGGGGCCGGCAACACTCAGACGGCAGCCGCCGAGTTGGCACGTATGGCGGGCGACCTGCAGGCCCTCGTCGGGCAATTCCAATACGACGGGGCGGGCGCCTCGCAAGGGTCTTACGCCGGAGCAGGTGGGCCGGGCGTTCCGGTCGGCGGGCCGCGCCGACAGTCACGGGCTGCTTGAGAGATCGAATCCCGCGGTCGCGGCATGCACAAACTCAACGATTGCCTGATGCGCCGCCACGGCGAGCAAACTCGAGGAGGACGGCATGTTCCGGACGGCGAAGCTGGGGGCCAGACTGATAGGCGGATTCGTGCTGAGCGCGTGCGTCTCAGCAGGGATCGGGCTCATCGGCATCGTGAATCTGCGGCACATCGCGGAAGAAGACACGAAACTCTTCGAGGCCCAAACCGTGCCGCTGACCCGAGTGGCGGACATAGCGGCCGCGTTCCAGTGGCTCCGGCAGAACATGAGAGACTTGGCCCTGGCCCGGAGCAATGAGGAAGTAGACCGGATCGCTGACCAGATCTCTGTTCTCTACGATCAGATCAACACGAAATCGGAGGAGTACGGGAAGCTAATCGCCGATCCTGAAATCCGCCAGGCTTTTGAGGAGTTCAGGGCAGCAGGGCGGGCCTACGGTGAGCAATTGAAGCAAATGGAGGACCTTGGCCGGGCTAAGAAGTATGAAGAGGTCGTGGCCGTCATGAGAGGTGATGCTGTGAAAGCAGCGGCCGACGAGGAGACAGCCATCGATAAAATGAGGGAGTTGACGCTTGCAATGGGCAAGAGAACCAACGAGGGGAATATTTCGCGGGCAGCCACGGCCATCATCATGACCGTAACCGCCGTCCTGATCGGGTTGGTGCTGGCCATCGGGGCAGGCTGGCAGCTTACGAGATCCGTCACGCGCCCCGTTAACAACGTCGTCAGGATCCTCGACGCCGTAGCGGAGGGCGATTTGACTCAGAGGATTGAGGTCAGCTCGCACGATGAACTCGGCGAGATGGGTGAGACGCTCAACCGCACTCTGGAAAAGATGAGCGGCGCTATGCAAAGCATCGGTCAAAACTCTCTGACACTGGCCGGTTCCTCCGAGGAACTCACGGCCGTGAGCCAGCAGATGAGCTCCAACGCCGAAGAGACTTCCGCCCAGTCCAGCGTGGTCTCCGCTGCCGCCGAACAAGTCACCAAAAGCCTGGAGACTGTGGCCACGGCCACCGGAGAGATGACCTCCAGCATCATGGAGATCGCCAAAAACGCCCAAGAGGCCGCCAGGGTGGCCAACTCCGCCGTCCAAACGGCTGAGACCACCAATGCGACGGTCACCAAACTCGGGCAGGCCAGCAGCGAAATCGGTCAGGTCATCAAAGTGATCACCTCCATCGCCCAGCAGACCAACCTCCTCGCTTTGAACGCCACCATCGAAGCGGCGCGCGCCGGCGAGGCGGGCAAGGGCTTTGCGGTAGTGGCCAACGAAGTGAAGGAATTGGCCAAAGAAACGGCCAAAGCCACCGAGGACATCACCCGTAAGATTGAAGGCATTCAGGGTGATACCAAGGGGGCAGTGGAGGCTATTGCTGAGATCAGCCGAGTGATCACCCAGATCAACGATATCGCCAACACCATCGCCAGCGCGGTGGAAGAACAGACCGCCACCACCAACGAGATCGCTCGCAACGTGGCGGAGGCGGCGCAGGGAGGGAAGCAGGTGGCGGAGAACGTCGCCTCCGTCGCTACCGTGGCCAGGAATACCTCCGAGGGGGCCGGCAATACGCAGACGGCGGCCGCCGAGTTGTCGCGCATGGCGGACGAACTGCGGACTCTCGTCGGACAGTTCAAATACGACGGGGCCGGAACAAGTCAGGGTCCCCGGCCCCAGCGACCTCGCCAAGCTGCCTGGGGCCCGAAGGCGGCGTAGCTTTTTCGCAAGCAGTGCTCTCCATAAGGACATCGGCCAGGGCCTGGACCTGTACACGACCTACTCGCTGCGGCCATGGCTCACCCTGGGCACATTCCGGCGGTGACGCGAGGCAAGGTGGTTGTCGCTTCAAGGCTCCGCGAACCGCTCCAGCCCATGGCTCGGGAGGCTTTGTGACTGGTGATGAATCGCGGGGGGGCGGCAAATTGGCCCCCGCCCTTTTTGCTTGATTCTACTCCCTGGTCAATGCTATCCTTTTGTTATATAAAAATGTAAGCATCTAATGCAGGATTAATATCATCAGGTTTAAGGAGGATCGCCTGAGTCAGTGGTAGATCCGGTCAACAGAGTAAGGGGAGCGTTTAAGGGTCGCGACCTGGAGAAGGCGGGAACGAAGCCACCGCTGGGGTCAGAACGCACCACGCGGAAGAGCAGAAGGCGGTGGCCGGCACGGCAAGCTGACTGGCTGACGGTGAAAGCTGAGAGCTTCTTGAAAAACGAAGCCACCGATTTGCTTGAAAATAAAGGACCGCGACTCGGAGAAGTGAGGAACGAAGCCACCGTTCGGAATCGAATTCTGACTGGTGAATACCAGCTATCAGCACTCGGCTATCAGCGATCAGCATGAACCGGACTTCTCCTGCTGAGAGCCGATGGCTGAAAGCTGAGAGCTTTTCTGAAAGACGAAGCCACCGATTTGATTGAAAATAAAGGACCGCGGCATGGAGAAGTGAGGAACGAAGCCACCGTGTTTTTCTTTGGAAAGGAAAGACACGACGGCTGGTAACGATTGCCGATTTTGATGCGACGAATATGGACAACTGCGAGGTTCCCATGCCAACACCTCCTTTTGAAACAGGCGATCAGCAACAGACGCAGCGGTCACAACGGGCAGGCAACTTGAGGGGACAGATCATCATTTTCAACGGACCGAACCCAAATTGTATTGATATCAATAGACATCTTGGGTTGGGTTTCTGGTACGAACCCAATTTAGCCACCAAGTCAATGAAACAAATAGTTTACTCTAAGTAAAGCCACTATGTAATTGAAAAATATGAGAATTAGCTTCGGGGGGCTCCGTTGCCCCTTGATCGACCAAGCAGCCGGGGCTAAACATTTTCATGCGTTATGCCGATAATCGGGTCAGGGTTTATTGCAGGACCGGGGCGGCGCGGAGGGAGCCTGCAAGGCAAGGAGGGCGCGTGCGCGCACTTGTTATCGACGATTCGAGGACCACACGGAAGATCCTGATGCGGATGCTGAACAAAATGGGCTTCGAGACTGTCGAGGCCGCCGACGGTCGCGAGGGGCTGGACCGGCTCAAGGAAATGGGAGCGAGCGATCTGGTTCTGGTGGACTGGAACATGCCGGTAATGGACGGCTTCGATTTCGTTCGGGCGGTGCGGGCGGAAAGGGAGTACGACAGTGTGCCTTTGGTCATGGTGACCACCCACAACGACCTGGAGAGCGTAGCCCAGGCCCTGGAAGCGGGCGCCACCGAATTCATCATGAAGCCGTTCACGGAAGACGTCATTCGGGAGAAACTGGCGTTGGTGGGGACTCTCGAGGCCTAAGCGATGCGCAGAATTCGAATCCTCGTGGTAGACGACTCGGTGGTGGTCCGCCGCCTGCTGACGGACGCCCTCGCAGCGGATCCCAGTCTCGAGGTGGTGGGGGCGGCGGCCGACGGCCGAATTGCCCTCGCCCGCATCTCCCAGCTCAATCCGGACGTCGTCACGCTCGATGTCGAGATGCCGGAGATGGATGGGCTCGAGGCCTTGGCGGCCATCCGCAAGTCCTGGGCTCGTCTGCCGGTGATCATGTTCAGTACCGTCACCGAGCGCGGGGCCGCGGCCACGCTGGATGCGCTCTCGCTGGGGGCAAACGACTACGTCACCAAGCCCTCGAATGTGGGCGGAGCCACGGCCGCCATGGCACGCATCCGCGAAGAACTGATCCCAAAAATCAAGATCCACTGCGGCGCCGTGGGCGGCGCGGCCCAGGTTCCGAGCGCGATTCCCGCTCAAGCTTCGGTCACCAGAAGTATTGCGCTGACGGCTCCGCGCCGCGGGTGCCGGGTGGAGATCGTGGCCATCGGTGTATCGACGGGCGGGCCAAATGCCCTGGCGGAACTTATTCCGCAACTACCCGCGCACCTGCCGGTGCCGGTAGTCATCGTGCAGCACATGCCCCCGATTTTCACCAAGTTTCTGGCGGAGCGGCTAGCGTCGAAATCTCAGATCAGCGTGGAGGAGGGGTCACCGAACCAGGCGGTCGAGCCGGGCCACGCCTGGCTGGCACCGGGCAACTTCCACATGATTTTGAAGCGCGAGGGATCGGTAGTCCGGATCGAGACCCACCAGGGGCCGCCCGAAAATTCCTGCCGGCCGGCGGTGGATGTTCTGTTCCGCTCCGTGGCCGCCAGCTACGGCGCTGGCGCCCTAGGGGTGGTGATGACAGGGATGGGACAAGACGGTTTGCGCGGCTGCGAATGCATTCGCGAACAAGGCGGCCGGGTGATCGTGCAGGACGAGGCTACTTCGGTGGTCTGGGGCATGCCCGGCTTTGTGGCCCATGCCGGCCTCGCCGACAAGGTGTTGCCCCTGGGTCAGATGGCGGAAGAGATTGCACGGCGGGTGCGCGAGTTTCGGGCGCCGGCCCCGGTCCGGGTGGCAGAGCGGCAGTTTGAGCTGAGATAAGAAGGCTTACCATACGATGGCGATCACGAGACCAGACTTCGAGTTCATCCGGGACTTGGTTCGCGTCAAGGCGGGCATCGTTCTCGACCCCGGCAAGGAGTACCTGGTGGAGTCCCGCCTGGCGCCTCTCGCCCGGAAGGAGGGTCTCCCGTCCCTTTCGGCCTTGGTTGCCGGGCTGCGTTCCCGGTCGCCGAACAGCCTTCACTACAAAGTCATCGAGGCAATGACCACCAACGAGACGACCTTCTTCCGGGACCACAAACCCTTTGAGTTGCTCCGAACCAAGGTGCTGCCGGAGGTCGTCTCCCGCCGCGGCGCCGGAAGAAGAATCTCGATCTGGTGCGCGGCCTCCTCCAGCGGCCAGGAGCCCTACAGCATCGCCATGCTGTTGCGGGAGCACTTCCCGTTTCTCGCCACTTGGCGCGTGGATTTCATCGCCAGCGACATCTCGCAGGAGATGTTGGCGCGCACCCGGCAAGGGCGGTACAGCCAACTGGAGGTGAACCGTGGCTTGCCGGCGACTTACCTGGTGAAGTACTTCCGCAAAGAAGGTGCGGAATGGCAAGTTCTCGATGATTTGCGCCGGATGCTGAGCTTGAGGGAGATCAACCTGGCGGAAGCCTGGCCTCATCTGCCGACGCTGGATATCGTTTTCATGCGCAACGTACTGATCTATTTCAGCGTCGAGTCAAAGAAGGAGATTCTGGCCCGCGTGCGGAAGTTGCTGAGGGTCGACGGCTACCTCTTCCTCGGTGGGGCCGAAACAACCTTGAACCTCGACGATAACTTTGAGGCCGTTCCCGGCCTCTCCACCTGTTATCGCCTGAAGGAAGCCGTGACTCAGCCCAACTAGGCGGCCAGCGTGGAGCGTGAAAGGAAGTAAAGAAGTCGATTTGAGAATGAACGCCCAGTCATAAGGTGAGACCATGAAGAAAATGTGCGTCCTTATCGTCGATGACTCGTCCGTGATGCGGAAAATCGTTCAGAGGTCATTGCGCCTGGCAGGCCTCGACATCGAAACCGTGCTCGAGGCCGACAACGGCGAGCAGGCCCTGACCATCGTACAGCAGAATACCGTCGACCTGATCTTCAGCGACATCAACATGCCGAAGATGGACGGACTGGAGTTCGTGCGGCAACTTCAAAGCCTGGAGGCTGCCAAAGGCATTCCCATCGTCATGATCACCACGGAGGGGAGCCAGTCGCGAGTGGTCGAAGCCCTGTCGCTAGGGGCGCGCGGATACATCCGAAAACCGTTTACACCCGATCAGGTAAAGGAGCGCATCGCTCCGCTGCTGGAGGCATAGAGATGAGTTCAAACACCGACCAAGAGGTCAATGAGCGCGGCGCTCGCCTGGTGCTTACCGTGCGGACTTCGGATGGCGCTCCCCGCCCCAAGAGGAGCTGGACCCTGCCCGAGGGCGGGTGGGAGGAGCTGCTCCGGATCGCCGCTTCCGAAATCCTGGAGTTCATGTTGGGGGTCCAGGTCGGTGAGCTGCCCGAATCGGCGTCCTGCAACTCGACCGAAATGACGGCCATGGTCGGACTGGCGGGTGAACTCAGTGGAGTCTTGAGCCTCCGGTGCCCGGCGGCGGCAGCAGCCACTCTGGCTTCCAAGATGCTCGGCACTGACATCGCACCGACGGACGCTTACACTCGTGATGCCCTGGGCGAGATCTCGAACGTGATCGCGGGAACCCTCAAGGCCAAGGTGCCGGGCCTGGATGATGCCTGCCTGCTTTCCACGCCGACCATTGTATGCGGAGGGGACTACCACCTCTTTTCGATCAGCAACTCTACTTCCGTCAGCGTCGCCCTGCAATTCGAGGGACAACCGCTGTGGATCACACTCGATCTCCACCGTTAGTGAGAGCCTACTACACTAGGCCTAGCTATACATGCCAGGTTCGGGTTGGAGTAGCGTGGCGGCAAACAGCCGCACCCTCAGCGGCCCACGGATTCAAGGCGTTCTTCGCGCGCGGCAATCTCCGTGACCCTAAGTCCGTAGTTTCCGTCCACGATCACGAGCTGTCCCCGGGCGACCACTCTCTGGCCCACCAGAAGTTCGACGGGGTCCTGCAGTTGCTGGTCCAGTTCGACCACCCCGCCCCGCCCGAGGTCGAGGATGTCGCGCACCAGCAACTGTCGCCCTCCCAAACGAAGGTAAACCTCCAGCTCGACGTCCCGAAGAAACCTGAGATTGGCGGCGTTGGGCGAGTCCTGACGAAGAGAGTTTGTCGTCCGGCTTTGGTCGCGTGGCAAGATTTCGCTTTCCTCCGCGTCGGGCTTGATGGCGCTCGCCAGTTCCGGGCTGAGGAAAAGATGGACGCTGACGGGTGAAACCTGGGCGCTGCCGCACCGCATGGCGACATGCACGGCGGGCGTCCATTGGGGACGGTCATTAGCTTGGAAAACAAGCCCGACCTCCCCGCCCAGCTTGATTCCCAGAGCGGTCGCCGCGCTACCGGCGGCTTGGCGCAGCAACTCGGCCGCGGCATCGGCATGGACGTCGTCAAACTCGACGGCCGGGTCGGGCGGTTCGCACATCAAGATGCCAGCCAGCGACAGCGCGTCGGATTTGGAAACGAAGAGGGCCAGTTCTCCGCGCAATCGTTTTTCGGCGGAGAATCGCACCCACATTCCCGCTTCGGGTCGCGAGTAGGGATCGCCCTCGTCGGGATTGAGACTCTGAAGAATAAAAGGCTCGCTGCGGATCTGCTCGAGGACTTGGCGGAGGCTCTCAAACCAAACTTGGCAGTACTCCTGCCCGGCGCGAGATACGGTAGCCACGGCCGCCACACTCATATCGATTCCTTTTGAGTGTCGTGGCGAAGCAGCAGGCGTTTGTCGACGGTGGCGGCGCGTACTCCACCCACACGGACGGGATAAGCCGTGAACAGCGCCCGGCTGGCAACATTTAGCACGAGAGGCTCTCCAATCCGGTGTTGCAAGATGAGCGTCTGCCCGGCTCGCAACGCCACCAGATCGCCGCCGCGGACGAAGGCGGGCAGCACCACTTCCACGGGAAAGCGGCACTGTTGCAACCGTCGGCGGCGCAGGTCAATATCCTCCCAAGTGACGCGCCGCTTCCGGGTCATCCACTGCTCGTCCATCTTTCGTAGCAGGGCGCTCGAAACCACCCCCGGAAAAGCCAGATTCATGGTACCGCGCGCGTCGGGCAACCGGATTTCAAAGCTGAGCGCCAGAACGCTCTCATTGGGGCCCATCAGGCGCTGCACCTGAGCCTCCTTTTGGCGCTGATAAAACCTCATCTGCAGGTCGATCAACGGCTGCCAAACGAGTTGCAGTTGGTCGCAGATAATCCTCGACACACTCTCGAGGATCTGCTCCTCGATCTCCGTGATGTCTCGAGCGAACGTCTCGCCCTTCCCCTCACCTCCGAGAAGCAACTCCACCGCCGGGAAAGCCAGCGACGCGTCGAGGTGCAGGACGGCGGACGCCTCAAACGGTTGAAGGTCGATCGCGGCAACGTAAGACATTTCGACGATGCGCTGTAGGAACTCGTTGTACGGGAGTTGTTCCACCGAAACGAGCGCAGCTTCAAAGAGAACCCGCAAATAGGCGCCGAGTCGCTCACTGAGATTGCGGGCGAAAGTGTCGTGGAGCAGGCTCACCGCACCGACTTGCTGTTGATTCATCCGGCCAGCCTGGCCAAAGGAACAAGGCGTTACCTTCTGTTGCTTCCTTTCGCCTTCGCCTTGCCGGACCGGGCGGTTTTGCGCTGCCCGGATAAGCGCATCGATTTCCTCCTGGCTCAGGATTTTTTCCATCGTCGTTCACTCTTGACTTTCCCGGTGACCGCGCCCTTTAGCAACCTCCCGCCGGGCCGCCGCCGCGACGAGACAGTAGGCTACTTAGTAAGCCTAATAAGCCTAGTGTGTGAGCGTTACCCTCACCCGGGTTCCGCCAGCAGGCGCGAACACTGCCGGGTGGTCATCGTAACTCGGTGATGCGAACGGCTAGTCGGTTGCCCACCACATTAAATTCCGCCCAGCCGACGATGACCTCGTTCACCCAGACGGGCAGGGGCGTACCCTCGCTGACCCGGCAGTCGATCACGGAGTCCAGCTCCATGTCCAGCAGGTCTCCTACCGTAAGCTTGGGTACCTGGAACGCGACGCTCAGCCTACAGGGTAGCCACTGTGCTTCGTTCCACGCTTCTTCGAGAGAAGGCCGGGATCCGGCATCCGGAGATTGTCTTGCTTGTTCGTTCATAATTCACCGTCGATCCGGGCCCCGCAAAGTGCCATCGGGTGCCTTGCAGTCCGGAGCATGTTGCGTAGCGCGCTGTGGGCCTCAGGCGACCAAGGCATCTTCTCCCTCGTTCTTGAGCGTAATCTTGCCTTCCGCCTCCAGCTTGCGGGCCATGGTCACGATCTCGGCTTGGGCGCGCGAGACGTCTCGCGCCCGGACGGCCCCGGTTACTTCCATATCTTCCTTGAACATCTCGGCCGCGCGCTCGGACATTCCGCCCAGGAACTTGTCCTTCAGCATCGGCGAAGCTCCCTTTAGCGCGATCGCCAGAGTCTTCTTGTCGAGCGCTCCCAGCAACTCGCGAATGCTGGCATCCGGGGCTACCAGGAAGTCCTCGAAGGTGAACATCACGTTGCGAATAGCCAGAGCCAGATTCGCGTCGACGGTTTCCAGCGACTCCAGGATGGACTTGCTGGCGCTCGCGTCCAGGCGGTTGAGGAGATCGGCAACCGCGTCGATACCTCCGTAGGTCAGCAACTTTTGTTTGCCCAGCCCTTTGATCTTCTTGGTCACAACCGCAACGATCTTCTGCACCATTTCCGGCGAGAATTGCCGGATCTTGGCCAAGCGCTCCACCACCTGGGACTTCGTGTCCTGCGGCAGCAGTTGAACCAGAGCGGAAGCCGTGCTGGCGCCCAGGTGGGCCAGGAGCAGGGCTACCGTCTGCGGGTGTTCTCCTTCCACGAACTTGAGAAGCTGCTGCGGGTCCGCCTTCTGTAGAGTTTCGAGGTCCTTCACCGAGACCTCCTCCGTCCGCGTCACCTGGAGCAGCAGGTCCTTGGCTGCCGCCTCGCCGAAAGCCTGCACCAGCAGGCGCTGCGCGTAGGAGATGCCCCCTTTCACCACGTACTCGCGGGTCAGCAAGAGCTTGTTGAATTCCTCGGTGATTTGCGCGGCCGTCTCGCTCGGGACGTACTCGAGCGCGGCAATCTCGCGGGTGAGGATCTCCACCTTAGTCTGAGGAAGGTTCCGATAGATGGCGCTGGCGGTCTTCTCACCGAGCAGCACCATGAGCATGGCGGCCTTTCGCAGCCCAGTCATCCTTTGTGGAACTTGCGCCATGGGTGCGACTTCCCTCTCGCGCGGTCAGCGCCTCTCCTAGACTAGTCGACTCAGCGGTCCACGCCGACGTCGCTCCTCCGGAAGCGGCCACGGGACGCGACAGGTCTCACGTTTCTTATCGGCCTGTTCCACCGGTCGCTTTAAGCAAAAAAAGCATTGCGCTAACCGCCCATGTGTGCAAGTTCGAACGCAATGCATATGCTATACAATGTGCGCCCTGTGGTCGAGCCTCGATTCTGCCCCGTGCAACCGCATGTGGCTTGGGATGGCTGCCGAGCCGCAGGCTTGAAGCGTTCTAGCAAAATCCATTGGCAAAAAACCCCGACTTTCTGCGATTATCTGCACGTTTTTGTTGGAAAGTGGCCGAATTTGGTGCGATTCTGCCACAGAAATGAGGCCTCAAGAACAGGTTCGTTCTCAAATGCGCGCTTAAGGCTCGGCCGAAACTCAGTTAGCAAACCCTTTAGATTGACCAGCCCTTCGCCCGTTCTGCGCAGAAACTTGGTCAACAACCGTTGCGGAATCAACAGATCGGCCTCACCACGTTCCAGTGGCCCGCCAAGGTTCGAAGAGGTCGCCCCACAGCTCGGCGGAAAAACGGCTAGCAAGTCCTTTAGATTGAGCAAGCCTCCGCCTGTTCTCCGAAGTAGACTTGCCAACAAGCACTGTTGAATCAATAGATTGCCCTCGTCACGTTTCGCTTGTCCGACAAAACCCCAGAAGGTGGTGCGAAGGTCGCCGGGAACATGGCCATTAAGTCCTTTAGATTCAGAACGCGGTGACTTCTTCGGCTGAGAAACTTGGCGACCAACCGTCGCCGGATCAGTAGATTGCCGTGAGAGATCAACCGTGGAGGCACAGAGACACAGAGAAGAGAACGAGGATGACATGAAACATGAAGATGCCTTTAGTCTTCCCAACGTCTGCAACTCTTCTCGGGGCTTTTGTGTCCCTGCGTTGAAAGCTCTTTCCGCAATTATTTTCACGGCTCCTTTGAAAGTAGGGTGCGCCGATTACAGATTGACACGGTCCTCTGGACTTGACGCGATTTAATAAAATCGGTCGCGAAGAACCTCCCGTTAACTGCCCTTAACTGCCTCTTCGACCCCGTTCGATGCACATTTTTGGTAAAAAACGGTAAATTTTCGTACGATTTTGTACCGCCAAAAACGTCCGAGAACGGACANGTCATCCAATAACCCTNTTGTTTGCAATGCTGCGTCGCCACTAGGGTCGGGCGTAAAAGATAATTGAATTCCACGTTAATTTTCTCCGTTGTACCATGTCGGTAACCATGCACCGCCCGGCCCCACCCTCCAACTCAGGTAAGCTGATTCACTCTAGCCGTTGTACTGTTACGTCCTTGGCCGCGGGGCGCAAGGGGTGGGTCGATCATACAGACTTAGGCTAGCATGTTGTTATACGAAAGTCATCTCCTTTTTTGCCCATCGAAGCCCTCAGCCGATCCGTATGCACTTTTCATGTCGGGTACCCCTGGCACACCATTCCCCTTAGCTTTCAGGTCAGCCGACGAATGCGCTGTTCGGGTGCAAATGGGTGTAAGACACAGCCGGGAATTGACCACCAAGGTCACGCCGAGCGGGGCAGCGAGCGACGAGGTGCGTGCGGGAGTGATCGCCGACTTCGGCTACGATGGGGGCATGGTCAGATTCGAAATCCTTGATGCCTCAAAGATGGTGCAGAAGACCCACGAAATGCAGTTCGGCATCGGTGAGTAGGGGCTAGTCTTGGGTGTTGGCGAAAACTGAAAGGAATCGCCTCAATTGGGTGGGTGCGCGACACAAAAGTAACAGGCATGGGATGTAGCGCGGGCGTCCCGCCCGCTGTGGCGGGAGCGTCCCGCTCCAAGCGCGCTTGGACAGGAAGGCTGGCGCAAACAGCACATGGAGGGCCGTTCGAGCGGGCAGGCTGCCCGCGATGCGGGCGGGACGCCCGCGCTACATCCAATGGCCGCTTCTCACTTTTATGTTACGCACCCGCCTTAGGTAGGTGGAGTTTGCCGTGTGGTGGAGGTAAGATAAAAGCCCGGAGGAGACCGGCCAGTGTAGAAGGGCGCATCCGGAGCAGCTCCACAAATCAAACAGGCACCAAAGGGACTAAGACCAATGAAAAACACAAGACTCTCGCATTGCGTTCTATCGCTGTTCGCCGGACTGCTCCTCGTCGCCGGCGCGCCGCACGCCCATCAGGCCCAGGAGCAACAAGCGAACCGCAAGACCCCCGAACATCGTCTAGTAGCGGCCGAGACTAAGCCGGAGGCGCTCGGCTTTTCGTCGGAGCGGCTCGAGCGGCTCCATGCGGGGATGCAGCGGGAAGTGGACCAAAAGCAGCTTGCGGGCATCGTGACCATTCTGGCGCGCCACGGCAAAGTGGTGGAGGAGAGGACCTATGGCAAGAAGGACATCGCCAGCGGCGCTCCGATGACGAAGGACACCATCGTCCGCATCTTTTCTATGACCAAGCCGGTCGCCGGCGTGGCCATGATGATCCTCTACGAGGAAGGCAAGTGGCATCCTTTGGATCCGGTCTCGAAGTACATCCCCGAGTTCGCTCACCTGAAGGTTTTCAAGGGCGTCGATGACAGCGGCAAGATGATTCTGGAAGATCCTGTCCATCCGCCGACCATGCACGAGCTGATGACCCACACCGCAGGCTTCACCTACGGATTCTTCGGCGATACTCCGGTCGACAAGATGTACCGGGATCAGCAGGTTTGGCAATCCCAATCGCTCCAGGAAATGATCGACAAGCTGGCGAAGATCCCGTTGCTCTACCAGCCGGGAACTCGCTGGGTCTACAGCGCGTCGATGGATATCCAGGGATATATCGTGGAGAAATTGTCCGGCCAGTCGTTGCCCGATTTCATGCAGCAGCACATTTTCGGGCCCCTCGCCATGAAGGACACCGGCTTCTTTGTGCCCAAAGAAAAGCGGAACCGGTTTGCCACGCTCTATGCCTCGGGCCAGAACGGCGAACTCTCGGCGCCCGGCGCAACAGCCACCGACTATGTAACCCAGCCATCGATGCCCTCGGGCGGCGGAGGCATGGTCTCGACCGCCCAGGACTATCTGCGCTTCGCTCAGATGCTTTTGAATGGCGGCGAGCTGGAGGGTGTGCGCATCCTGGCGCCGGCGACGGTCGAGCTCATGACCTCCAACCATCTCGCCGCCAGTCTCATGACGGGCGAGTTCTCAATTGGTCCGGCGATCATGCGGCCCGGCTTGGGGTGGGGATACGATTGCGCGGTCTACACGAACCCGCTCGAGGCCGATGCGCCTGTTGGTAAAGGCACTTTCTTTTGGTTAGGAGCGGCCGACACCTGGTTCTGGGTGGATCCCACCAACGAACTGATTTTTGTCGGCATGACCCAGCGAATGATCGGCCCCGGAGAGCCCAATGTAGAGGCGTTGAGCCAACCCCTCGTCTATCAGGCGCTTCTGAAGCCAGGGATGTGATCCGCGCCAGCGCTGGCCGGACATTCGGATCCTCGATTTCTTATAAGCCGGCAATCACGCGGTCGATGATCCGCCTGCGCCGGCTCTCCTGTTTGGCCGGGGTCTGGTTACCGGCGACCGCTATTTCGACCTGCTAACCTCAAAACCTTCCGTTATTTAGCTCTGCTTCATTCTCTTGGTTAATTATAGTTATCTCCAGCGAAGAAACTATGATACACTTCCTGTTCAAAAAGCTCCTCGAAGGAGAATCTGGTAATGCGTCTGTGGTTTCACCTGCTGTCCTCGCTCGTTTTCCTCTTTTTGTTTTCTCCAGCCCCGGTTCACGCGCAGGGTGAAACCACCAGCGCCATCGTGGGGCAAGTGACGGACGCGACCCACGCCGCCTTGCCGGGCGCCACTGTGACCGTGACGAACCAGGAGACCGGACTGAAACGTACTGCCCAAACCGACGATTCCGGCCGGTTCAGCTTCCCGCAGTTGAAGCCGGGCGCTTACTCGGTGAAAGTGGAAGCTCAAGACTTTGGGTCGCAGCAGAATGACCACGTGTTTTCCAGTCTGGGTCAGAAGCAGACAGTCGATTTCACCCTCCAGGTCGCCGAATCGAGGCAGACGGTCGAAGTCAGCGGCGAAGCCCCACTGATCAATCCGGAAAATGCCAATACATCCACCAGCCTCAACGCGCCGGCGCTGGAGAGTCTTCCCAATCCAGGCGGTGATTTAACCTACCCACTTCAGTTCACCGCCGGCGCGCTCATCAACACCGCGGGCAGCAGTAATGATTTCGTGGGCGGCACAAACGGCTACGGCAACGTGCAATTCAATGGATTGCCTGCGCTATCGAATGGCTACATCGTTGACGGGCTGGAAACGAATGATCCGCTGACCAATCTCAATAGCGGGCTTTCCACAAACCTCGTGCTGGGCATGAATTCGATTTCGGAAGTAACCGTCAACACTCTCTCGTATTCTGTCGATCAGGGACGCTATGGCGCGTCCCAGGTCAACTACGTCACCAAGTCCGGCACCAATCAATTCCATGGGAATCTCTACGAGCTGTGGAATGGTTCGAGATTCAATGCGGCTGATTTTTTCACCAATGCGACGCCGGGGAATCACAAGCCACGCTCGACCGTGAATCACTTTGGGGGCAGTTTAGGCGGCCCGATCATTCGCGACAAGCTGTTTTTCTTTTTCGACAGTGAGTGGGTTCGAATCGCCCTTCCCATCGTCACGGCCACCACCGTTCCCACCACTGCATTCCAGAATTACGTTTTGCAGCAACTTCCGCTGGGTGGTGCGGATTCGGTAACCGGATCGACCTATCAGCCGGCGCCACAATTGACGCCGTTCTATCAGAAGATGTTTTCTCTCTACACCAATACCGGCGGGACGCCCCTCGCCGTGCTCGGTTGTCCTTTCAATGTAGGTGGCAGCCCCGCCGGAGGCGCTCCTCCCAACGGGAATGGCTGCGCAAATCGCCAGAGCATTTCCCATTCGAGCGATGACCACGAGCAGGTCCAGACGGCTCGAATCGACTACAACATCAACGAGGCGAACACCACCTGGTATCGCTTTCAGGCCGACACGGGCGTCCAAGCCGCCTACACGGACCCCATCAACCCCTTGTTTAATGCGGTTTCTCCCCAGCCGCTCTACTCATTTGCCACCGGATACACCCACGTCTTTTCCCAGAATCTTGTGAATTACTTCAATCCGGCGTTTTCCTGGTACGCAAGCTTGTTCGGGCCGAGTGATTTTCAAAAGACACTCTCCGCCTTTCCGATTGTTCTGCAAGGCAGCGGTGCGAATGCGCCCTTCACTACCGTCGGAGGGCTCGACAACACCTGGGTTCAAGGAAGGCGCGCCACGCGGTTCTTTATTAATGACAACCTGACGTGGAGTCTCCGGGCGCACCAAATAAGCATGGGAACGAACACTCGAATCCTTCGGCTGAACGATTACGATTTTGGTGAGGGCGTCGTGCCCCTCGTCACCTACTCAACCTTGCCGCAGTACATTTATGGAGTGGCTTCCACGGCCACGCAGACGTTCCCTCAGGCAGCGAACCAACCGTTCAATTTCCTCAATCTCGACCTCTACGCGCAAGATACGTGGAGAATGACTTCGAAGCTCACCTGGACTTTCGGGGTGCGCGATACCTTCAATTCCAATCCCTTGAATCCCCACCAGGAGATTGCGCGTTTTCGCGGCTCTTTCGATTCAATTCCGCACGATGTCAATCAGCCGCTGAACGCCTCAATTCAGAGTCATCTCAGCAATGCGTTCTCCTCAACACCTGTGGCGATTCTGCAACCGAGAACGGCGATCGCCTGGCAGTTTGAACCAAGTTCCGTGCTTCGTACTGGCTTCGGACTCTTCAGTGACATTTTGCCTGGCACTGTTGCCGACCTCATCGGTTTCAATCCGCCGTACGTTAAGACGTTCCAGGGCGGTCTGCTGGGCACCGTGGGCGGAACGGCCATCGCGCCGGGCGTCCCTGACAGCGCGGTGGACGCAACCATGACCGCCAATCAGGCCTTCAGTTTGGGTTTCGCGCAAGGTCAATTTTCATGCGCATCTCCGCTAGCCAATCCCGGAACTTGTCTTCCTCCGGTCGCCATTACGGCAGTCCCAGACGGCAAGCTCCACGCGCCTTACTTTATGGAGTGGAGTCTGGGTATAGAACATGCGTTTGGAACCGGCGGAAGCGTGCACGCACAATACGTCGGCACCCGCGCGGTGAACCAACCGTATCAGACCCAGGCGAACGGTTATCAGACGGTTTGCCCGGGCTGCTTTGCGCCGTTCCCTTTTGCGCAAGCCACCGATCCCCGACTGGGAGCGGTGACACAATTCTCAACCGGGGCGAACAGTCATTACAACGGCCTCCAACTGTCTGCGACCAAGCGTCTAGGACACGGTTTACAGGGACAAGTGAACTACACCTGGAGCCATTGCATGGATACCGTCTCGAACGGCGGATTCCTGCAGTTCTCCGCCGGAGGGATTCTCTCGCCCCTGCCTGGGGAGCTTGGCCGAAATTATGGTCCGTGCGACTACGACGTCCGGCACAATCTCAACGCTCAGTACGTGTATCAGTTGCCGATTAAGGTTCGGGGCCGCAGGTTAGGCTATGCGCTGAACGGATGGCAGGTGTCCGGCACTGCGTTTTGGCACAGTGGGATTCCCTTCTCCGTTTTGAGCACGCCTTATTCGGCGAATTCCAACGGCATAGTTCAGGGGAGCGGCCCGCAGTTCGCCAGCGTTGTTCCCGGCATGCCACTCTATGCACACCATCCCATTCCTGGTGTGACACAACCGGGCACCATCCAGTGGCTAAATCCGGATGCTTTTATTTCGTCGGTTGATCCAAGTACCGGCGCTTGCTATGGAGGCGATAGTCCAAAGAATTGTCAATTCGGCAGCCTCAGCCGCAATGCCCTGCGGGGGCCTGATTTCACATGGAGCGACTTCTATTTGACGAAGTCGGTTCCCTTGACCGAGCACGCCAAGCTGCGGATCGAAGGTCAGTTTTTCAATGTGTTCAATCATCCAAACTTTGGACTTCCAAGCATGGTGCTGGCCGGTATTCCGGGAAAACCATCAACCCAGACTGGGTTTGGCGCACTTACTTACTCTACTTCTCCGCCCACCGGCTTGCTTGGCGTGGGTTTGGGCGGAGACAGCACACCACGCATGGTCGCGTTTAATCTGCGGGTGGAGTTCTGAAGTTTTGAGCTCCCTTTGCCTTGGAGGGTGTCAAGTAGTCGCGAAGGGGCTTCCATCACAGAGACACAGAGGCACAGAGAAGAATGAGAAGCGTCCGGAAACAAACGACATCATCATGTGATCTTCTCGCTTTTTCTCTGTGTCTCTGCGCCTCTGCGTTTTATTCTCTCACAGCTTCTTGGGGACAGGGTGGCGCGAAGCCCGGGATGAGGGACAGCCAAATACGTGGCCGTATTTAGCCGTATTTATGAAAACCAGGACTGAGCGAGCGTAGCGCGGATCTGATTTGTACGTGCTTACCTGACACGGACTGTCGATCTCACTCTGCTCGCAGGGCCTCGACCGGGTTCACGGTCGCGGCGCGGCGGGAGGGCAGGTAGCTGGCGAGAGCGGCTGTCGCGAACAGGCCCAAGGAGACTGCGCCGTAAGTCAGCGGATCGACGGGCTTCACGTTGAACAGCAGCGACGACATGACGCGCATCAGGGCGAAGGCCGCGGTGAGCCCGCAGGCCACACCCACGCCCGTCAGCAACAGTCCCTGACCAACGAACATTCCCGTGAGCTCGCTCCGCTGCGCGCCGAGTGCCATGCGAATCCCGATCTCCCGCGTCCTCTGCGACACCGAATAAGCGATCACGCCATAGAGCCCCACCCCTCCGAGTAACAGCGCCATGGCCCCCGCCAGCGCGAGCATCACCAGCGTGAACGAGGTCCGCGCCATGGACTTCCCGTAAAGGTATTGCAGTGTGTGGACATCGGCCAGCGGGAGATTGGGATCCACCGACCACACCGCCTGCCGGACCTCGTTCATCAAGCCTTCCGAGCCGGCGCGAGGGCTGCGGATGGCGAACGTAAGGCCACGCTGCACCATGGTCTCATTGCCCCAAAAGTGCTGCATCATCATGGGCCAGTATACGGAGGTGGGCGCGTCCTTGTTCACCCCGTCGTCGCGGACGTCCGCCGCCACGCCGATGATTTCGCGCCATTCGTCTGTGCTGCCCACCCGGATTTGCTTGCCGAGCGCACCGGCCGGGCTGCGCCAATACTCGCGTGCCATGTTTTCCGACACCACGGCCACGGGAAGTTTGCTGTAGAGATCAGTCCAGGTGAAATCTCGGCCCATAACGAGGGGAATGCCCAGGGTTCTGAAGAAGTCAGGCGACACGAACTTGAAGCGGCGAATGGGAGGAAGTTGCCCTTCGGCATAAGCCCGATCCCGCGCAACAACCGGATCGAAGCTGCCGTTCCCATCCATGGGAATGGAGGTGGAGAGGCCCACCGAGGAGACACCCGGAATGGCGGCGACCTTTCGCAGAATCGCTTCCTGCATAGGGACCACCCGCTCCGCTTCCTTGAGCTCTGCCTCCGGGATGAAGAGGCGGAAGAGCTGGACTTCGGTGGGCCGGACGAAGCCGGGCTGGACCCGCGTCAGCGCCCGGAAGGTGCGAATCATCAGGCCCGAGCTGATGAGGAGAACCAGCGCCAGCGCCACCTGCACAATCACCAGCGTATTCCGCGCCCGATGCCGCTCCCGGCTCTGGCTGAGGGTCCTCCCTCCCTGGCGGAGACCGACCCCCGGAAGCGCGCCCGCGTACTTGAAGACGGTGACCGAACCAAAGAGTCCGCTGGCAAGCAGCGAGACCGCCAGAGTAAACAGCAATACCGGCGTATCGATCGCGATTTCGTTGATGCGCGGGAGACCGGCCGGGGCCATCGCGATCAGGACGCGAACGGCGCCGTAAGCAAGTCCTAATCCAAGGGCGCTGCCCGCGAGGCCGAGCACGACGCTCTCCAGCAACAACTCGCCAGCGATCCGGGACTGGCCCGCACCCAGCGCAGCACGAATGGCCAGCTCCTGCTGACGGCCTTCGGTCCTTACCAGGAGCAGGTTGGCCACATTGGCGCAGGCGATCAGCAGCACGATGCCGATGGTACCCATGAGAACCCACAACACGCTGCCCACGTCGCCCACCACATTCTGCTTCAACGGCTGCACGTTAGGCCCAATCCGGGCCTGTTCGAAAAGCTTGAGGCTGAATCCGTCGGGCGCCGGGAAGCTTCGGTTGACCACCGGCAGCAGGCGCGCGATATCAGCATTGGCCTGCGCCACAGTGGTTCCGGGTTTGAGCCTGGCAACCGCCTGATAGCTGAAATTCCCCAGATGCACCTTGCCGCGGTCGAACCCAAAGGGCAGGATCACGGGTGGCTCTTCCTGGTCCATGAAGTTGAACCTCTGGGGCAACACACCAATGACTTGCCGCAACTTGCCATCCACGGTGATGGTGCGTCCGACGATGGAGGGGTCGCCGCCGAACTTGCGGCGCCAGTAACCATAGGTCAGCATCACCGTGTCCGGGCCGCCCGGCGAATCGTCGGCGTGGTTGAACCAGCGCCCCAGCATCGGCGGAATGCCCAGAATTGGGAGCGTGCCGTCGGTGACCACCAGGGCCTGCACCTGCTCCGGCTTCCCAACGCCGGTGATGCTGACTGAGTCGCCGGAATAGAGGCCGATATCCTGAAAAGTGCGGCCTTGCTCGCGATAGATGAAGTACGTTGAGGGCGACAACATCAGGTCCGTGATATTCAAGCCTGGCGCGACGTGCGCGACCCTCACGAGCTTTCCCGCGTCCGGATACGGCAGCGGCTTCAGCAGGACGCCCTCCAGAACACTGAAGATCGCGGTGTTCGCGCCCACGCCCACCGCAAGGGTCACCAGCGTGACGAGCGTGAACATCGGCGTGCGCGCCAAACGGCGCAGAATCGGCTTGAGCTGATTGCTGAACGATCCCATGACCCTACCTCCCGCCGACCTTGTCTTCCCGCATCTGTCGTGTGACGCCTTCAGACCCTACTACGTGAGCGGGCGAGAGAAGTTCCCGCGATTTTTCGCGAGCGGCGCCGCGATGCGGACGACTGGTGGATCGGGTGCTTTCCCCTTCGATCCCCTGACGTCTAAGAACTGAGAGGAATTCACGGGAACCGGCGTGCGCCCCCGTGCGTATAATCCGGCGTCACCCCAAGAAGAGGAGAGACCAACAATGAAGGGGACTGCTATGCAGAGAAAAGAGAGGTTCTTCGTTCCGCTGCGGTTCGCTGTGCAGAAAGAAGAGGGATTCTTCGCTTCGTTGCGCTTCGCTCAGAATGATATCTTGACGGCGCCGACCCTCGTCGCCGTGTGCTTGCTGGCATTGATGTGCCCGGCCGCCCTGCGGGCCGATTATCACCAGGAAAAGAGTCTGAAACTGGCCCCTGGGGGCGAGTTCGATTTGGACGCGAGCGTGGGCAGCGTGACGCTCACCGGCTCGTCAGAATCAGGGGCGCGGATCGAGATCACCTCCAACCGCGACGACCTGGAGAGCCTGCTCGATTTCAGCTTCGATGAAAGCGCGGGCGCAGTGCGCGTAACGGCGCACAAGAAGTACCACGACTGGAACTGGCACAACAACATCCGCGTCCACTTCGAGGTCCGGGTGCCCACCGACACGCGCGTGGAGATCAAGACCGGCGGCGGAAGCGTGCGGATCTCATCGATCAAACGCGACGCTGACTTGAACACCTCGGGCGGTTCGATTGAAGCGGCCGACCTGGGCGCCAGCCTGACAGCGCACACCTCCGGCGGCAGTGTCCGGCTGGAGCGCGTGATGGGCCAAGCGGACGTGAATACCTCCGGCGGCGAGATTCGAGGTAGTTCGATTTCCGGGAGGCTTGAGGCCCGGACCAGCGGCGGCTCGATCGAGTTGGAAAAAGTGGCCGGCGACCTGCTGGCGCACACCTCCGGCGGATCGATCCGTATCGAGGACGCCGGCGGTCGTGTGGACGCCAAGACTTCCGGCGGTTCGGTGGAAGTAAGATTCGCCCCCGGGGACAATCGCGGCGGAGATGTAGAAACGTCCGGCGGTGGCGTCCGAGTGGAAATTGACCGGTCCGCCAACCTGGAACTCGATGCCTCTGCGTCCGGCGGCTCCGTCTCCAGCGATCTTCCCGTCAAGGTGGTGGGGACTATTTCCGCGTCGCACTTGCACGGCTCGATCGGGTCAGGCGGCTCCATGCTCCGGCTGCATTCCGACGGCGGTCCCATCCGCATCGAAGGGCGGTGAGCAGACGGTTGTCGGTTGCTGGTTGTCGGTATCAACGAATGGTGAATGGTGAACAGTGAATTGGGAATGACAGACCCAGTTTTTCACGATTCGGAATACAATTCACTATTCACTATTCGCCGCCCCGGCTCATTGATTCCCAACGTGGCGTCCTTGACTTCCGGCTCCTGATCTTTCAGAATGCCCACATGAATGCCCCTGGTGGTTACGACGAGTACCCCTTCGTTGCCGAATTCTACGACTGGGTGGTTCCCTACCGCGAGCGTCAGGACGTTGGGTTTTTCGTGGAGATGGCGCGCCAGGCGCGCGGGCCGGTGCTCGAGCTCGGCTGTGGCACGGGGCGGATCCTCATTCCGACGGCGCGAGCGGGCGCGGAGATCACCGGGCTCGACTCGTCTTCAAAGATGCTCGACATGTGCCGCCAGAAGCTCGCCGGGGAGGCAGAAGAAGCTCAGTCAAAGGTAAGACTGGTGAAAGCGGATATGCGCCGCTTCGACCTGAGGAACCCCTTCCGCCTGGTCACGATCCCTTTTCGCCCGTTTCAACACCTGCTCACCGTCGGGGACCAAATCGCCTGCCTGAGGAGTGTCCACCTTCACCTCATGGAAGGCGGCAAGCTGATCCTGGATGTCTTCAATCCTTCGCTCGTACGCCTGGCGGACCCGAAGTACCTTAGCGAGTTCGAGGAGGAGCCCGAGTTCACGATGCCGGACGGCCGCAAGGTCACCCGCCGGCATCGCCTGCTGCAGCGGGACTATGTCAATCAGATCATCGACGTGGAGTTCAGCTACCAGGTGACGCACCCCGATGAGCGGCGGGAGGAGCTATGCCAAGCTGCACGCTTGCGGTACCTCTTTCGCTTCGAGGTGGAGCATCTGCTGGCTCGCTGCGGATTCGAGATCGAGCACGTCTACGGCGACTACGACAAGAGTCCTTACGGGAGTGGGGAGACAGGCGAGTTGATCTTTGTCGCCCGCAAGGTGGAGTAGGCCTCAGAGGAATTACCGATTGACGAATTGACGATTGCCGATTGCAAGACGGGATCATTGACGATTGTAGATGGGCTGTTGAAGGCGCCGCGACGTTGGCCAACGCTTCTTTTCCAATCGTCAATCGGCAATCTGCAATCGTCAATCCTCATGGCCTCCAGCCGAGCTTCTCGTACAAAGCACGATCGAGGCGCTCCTTGACGTCATCCGGCAACGCCATCGGCTCCGACTTGCAATACACCTCGATCGTCTTGCGCGTCGTGTCCACCACGATGTTGCAGTCCTCGCAATGGCCGAGATGACGCGACAACTCCTCGACGAGCCTGGGGTCGAGGTTGCCGTCGAGGTAGTCACACAGTCTGCGGAGTACCTGTTTGCAAACCACTTTCTTTTCCTTTCCCGAAAAACTTGTTGAGACGCTCGCGCAGTTGCAAGCGTGCCCTTAGCAGGCGCGACTTCACCGCGGGGACGGACAGGTTGAGCATCTCCGCCGTTTCCTCGGTGGAGAAGTTTTCCACGTCGCGCAGGACGAAGACGGCGCGGTACATGGGCTCCAGGCGTTCGATCACCGAGTCCAGGATGCTCTGCAACTCCACCCGGGCGTAGCGCTGCTCGGGATTGTCGCCCCAGTCTTCGATCTCCCGCAGCACCGGCGCGCGGCCGCCGTCGTCCACCGGTTCGTCGAGAGAGACCTCGCGCGCGTGGGTGGCCCGCTTGCGCAGTTTCATCAGCGCTTCGTTGACGGCGATGCGCACCAGCCAGGTGTAGAATCGCGAATCGCCTTGAAACTGTCCGATCCGGGTGTAGGCCTTGAGCATCGCCTCCTGCAAAACATCCTCGGCATCTTCCTGATTGCCGGTAATGTGCAGCGCCAGACGGTAGATGTAGCGGTCATATTGACGAATTAGCGTACTGAAGGCGTCAACATCGCCGGCGCGCGCCTTGGTGACCAGTTCGGTTTCGTTGGCCAGATGTGTAGGCATAATTGGATACCAACTGGGTCGCCATTGGGATAACGCCGCTTTCGACTGTCTCCAAGGCCCTACGCAATCGCTAGGGCTTGGCAGCGGGCCATAGACTCGCCCCCATCCACCCAGCTTAGATGGGTGCGGCTAGGACACGGATTCACAATTCCAGGGACGGGAGCTCCCAGCGTTACTGCACGCGCTCGATCTGGTAAACGCCTTCAATGCGGCGCAGCGAGGAAACGATCTGGTCGAGGTGATGCAGGTCCGCCACGTCGAGCACGACGTCAATGGAAGCCTTGGTATCCTCGGTACCCGCAGTGATGTTCTGGATGTTGGAGTGACCCTCGCTGATCGCCGCCGTCACGTCGGCCAGCATCCCCTGGCGGTCGGCCGTGAAGATGGTGAGCTTCACGGTGTAGAGCGCGTACTTCGGCCCCACCCACTCCACGTCGATTCGGCGCTCCGCGTCGTACATGAGGCTTTGAACGTTCGGACAGGACTTGGAGTGTACGGCAATACCCTTGCCACGCGTGATGTAGCCGGTAATCTCCTCGCCGCGGATGGGGTTGCAGCACTTGGCGCGATAGACCATCAGGTCGCCATGGCCGTGCACCTGGATGGCTCCGTCCCGGTTCAGGCCGAGGACGCGCTTCAAGGTGCTGCTTACCTTGGACGAATGCGCCACGTCCATGCCGGCGGAGGGAACCAACTTCCCCAGCGCCTGGCGGGCTGAGATTTTGCCGTACCCGATGTCGGCGTAGAGGTCGTCGGCCAGCGCGCATCCGTAATCGCGGGCCACCCGAAGATAATCCTCTTCCGGCACCTTCTTGAGGGTAATCTCGAATTTCCGCGCTTCCTTCTCCAAAAGCTTCTTGCCAATTTCGACGGCCCGCTGGCGCTCGGCGAGGTTGATCCAGTGCTTGATTTTGTTGCGGGCCTTGGAAGTTTTCACGATGGCCAGCCAGTCGCGGCTGGGATTGTGGGTGGGCTGGGTCACAATCTCCACGATGTCGCCGTTGCGCAGCTTGTACTTCAGCGGCGCAATGCGGCCGTTCACCTTGGCTCCCACACAGTGGTGGCCTACTTCAGTATGAATGGAGTACGCGAAGTCAATGGGAGTGGCGTCGCGCGGCAGAACGACCACCTTGCCTTTGGGGGTGAAAGTGTACACTTCCTCCGGGTAGAGATCGATGCGCAGGGTCGAGAGAAATTCGCCCGGGTCTCGCACCTCCTGCTGCCACTCGACGAGATGCCGCAGCCACGCGAAGCGCTCTGCGTCCTGCTCGGCGTGCGGTTGCCCGTCCTTGTAGCGCCAGTGGGAGGCGATGCCTTCCTCGGCCACGCGGTGCATTTCTTCGGTCCGGATCTGCACTTCGAAGGGCTGTCCGTGCGGTCCGATCACCGAAGTGTGGAGCGACTGATAAAGATTGGGGCGGGGGATGGCGATGAAGTCCTTGATGCGGCCCGGGATCGGCCGCCACGTATTGTGGATGACGCCGAGCGCGGCGTAGCAGTTCTGTACGGAGTCGGTCAGGATGCGAACGGCGAGCAGGTCATAGACCTCTTCGATGGTGATGTGCCGCCGAGCCAGCTTTTTCCAGATGCTGTAGAGGCGCTTGATGCGGCCTTCGACGTGCGCCGGGATGGAGTGCTCCTGCATCTTCGCTTCCACCTGGGCGCGTACCTCCGCCAGGAACTCCTCGCTCACTTTGCGCCGGCTGTCGACCGCCGCCTTGGCCTCCTCGTAGGCCTGGGGCTCCAGGTAGCGAAAGGCTAGGTCCTCCAGTTCGCCGCGGATTTTTCCCATGCCCAGACGGTGAGCGATAGGGGCGTAGATCTCGAGCGTCTCGCGCGCGATCCGCTCGCGCTTCTCCGGCGGCAGGTGCTCGAGCGTCCGCATGTTGTGGAGCCGGTCCGCCAGCTTAACCAGGACCACGCGGATGTCGTCCACCATGGCGAGCACCATTTTGCGCAGGCTCTCCGCCTGTTGTGCTTCGGCGCTGGCAAACTCGATGCGGCTGATCTTGGTGACACCCTCAACGATCCGCGCCACCTCGGGTCCAAATTCCTGGCGCACTCGGTCCACGGTGGTGGACGTGTCTTCGACGACGTCGTGGAGCATCCCTCCTGCGAGGCAAACGACGTCGAGTTTCATCTCCGCCAGAATCTTCGCCACTTCCAGCGGATGGGAGACGAAGGGCTCCCCGGAAAGACGCTTCTGCGCCTTGTGCTCGTTGGCGCTAAACTCGTAGGCCTTGCGCAACAGTCCGAGATCGTCGGCCGGACGATAGGCCTGAACCTTGCGCGCAACTTCCTCGAACGTGATCATGGTCGTGCTTGCTCTACTGGTATTCTAGGGTACAGGCAAAGGTGAGTTCAAGCCGCTTCGAACGTGTCGCGGTTCGCCCTGCTGTTAAAGCCGAACGCGGAGTGGGAAAACAACAGGCGTCAGGCTCAGCCCTCTATCTTAGATCTTCGATCTTTCGAGTCTGCCTATGCCTCGTACATTTTTGTGATATGCTGGCGCGTATTCGGGAACGTGCGACCGTTGTTTCGGAGGGCAAATGCGCCACTCGGACCGGCGACCCGATCCAACTAGGAGACTGTATGAAAACAACCCGAGCCCCACTCGTAACGCTTGCACTTCTGGCGAGCTTCCTGGTGACCACTTCCTGTGAAAAGGCGTACCACGAGGAAACCGAGAAGTTCATTTTCGTGGCTGCCAACATCAACCTGCCTTACTGGCAAGAGGCCAAAGCGGGGTTAAACGACGCCGCGCTGGCGATGCACGTAAAGGAGGATTTCACAGGACCGGAGTCCTACGATGTCAACCAGGAACTCGCTTTCTTTCAATCCGCCGTGGCTTCACACCCGACGGGCATCTTGCTTCAGGCCACTCGCCCTGAACTCTTCAAGTCGGACATCGACAAGGCCGTGCAGCAGGGCATTCCAGTAGTGACAGTCGATTCCGACGCACCCGACTCGCGCCGCCTTCTCTTCCTCGGCACGGACAACGTGCGGGCCGGCGTCGAAAGCGGGAAGCACCTCGCTGAACTCCTTCACGGCGAGGGTAACGTGGTGGTGATTTACATCCCTGGCCAACTGAACCTGGAAGAACGGATGCAGGGGGCTACTCAAGCCTTGGGCGGTTACCCCAAGATCAAGATTACCCAGAAACTGGATGACAAGGGCGATCCCCGCGTCGCCAACGATCTCATCGGCGCGCTGCTCGCCAAGAACGAGAAGATCGACGGCATCCTTTGCCTGGAAGCGTCCGGGGCCCCGGGGGCGGCGGAAGTCCTACACCGCCTGAGCCTGGAAGGTACAATCACGATCGTAGGCTTCGACAAGAACCCGGAGACGCTGGATCACATCGAGGACGGCTGGATCAAAGGAACCATCGCCCAGAAGCCGTACACGATGGCTTACTATGGGGTGCGGTTCCTGGACGACCTCCATCACAACATCGTTCACGAGTTCAAGGACTGGCGAACCGCGCCCGCTTCACCACTGCCGACGCGGGTGGATACGGGCACCGCCTGGGTCGACAAGAGTAACGTCGCCGCGTTCAGGGCGGCTCTGGCCAGCCACCAGCAGCCACTCGGTCCGCCGGCCCAGTAGGCTGGGCGCGCTTCTTCGACACAGGTCGAAGAAAGGCGGCGGTTGCCGCACGTCGTAACCCAAAGACGCCCTGAAAAACAAGAAAGCCCTGACCTCAAGCCAGGGCTTTTTTGCTCACAATGCCTCTGCGCCGGAGGCAGCACTTAGCGGGCAAGCCAGTGTTGCGTAACACTTGATTCTTGACGACGGCCTTTGGCACGACCGCCGGATTCTGTTAGGAACTACACCACGATTGCGAGTTCCGGCTACCAGCCACTGCCACTCATCGCCAGCCGCCATTCGGAGAGAGCTAGGTCCCCGCAGTGCCTGCTGCCGGCTGTTTCCTCACGTTAATGGCCTTCTGCGTCCAGTCAGCCGCCGCCTTAACGTCCGCCTCGCGCGCCTCGCCCTTGTCGATATCTGTTTTCTGGCGATACATCAGGTTCAAGTAGCTCATCGTGTCAAAGCTGTTGGGCTTCATCTGGATCGCCTTCTGGAGTGCGTCCAGCCCCTCGTCGACCAGTTTGCCGTTCTTCTCCGCCAGTTTGGCGCGGGCTTTTTCGGGAAGCGGGGGCAGGTCACCATTGGCGTTGGGGACGTTCAGCTTCAAATCGTTCCGCAACTCTCCGTCGCTCTTATAGCAGATTCCCCAGTCAATCACCCCGATCCAGTAGTACGGCTCGGGGTTATTGGGTTCCACTTCGATCCTCTTCCGCTGGTACTCCTTCGCCTTATCGAAATCCTGAAGGTTGTAATACATCTGGCCCATATTGGCAAGAGCAGTGATTTCCGCGTCGCGGGGCGGATTCGCGTCAAGAACATCTTGGAAGGCGGCAATCGTCTGCTTGGCGATCTTGATGTTCTCTTCCGATTGCCCTCCCTGAACGTACTGTTGTGAGTAGGCGGTTGCCAAATAGAGCTTCGCGTTTAACAAGGTCGGATCGAGAGCTATTGCCTGTCTGAAATGCTCGATGGCGGCCTGAAACTGGGCGTTGCGGTACGCGGCCACCCCCTTGTTGAGCTGATCCCGAGCCTTCAGTTTACTGCACCCACAAGAAAAGAGCGCCGCCACTATGACCCCGCACAATAGGGCGAGCTGGTATCGTTTCATCGAGGTCCCTCCCCTCGGCCATAGAAAAAGTGGGGGGCTAAGAGCCTTCCCCAAGTTCGTGCAGAATCAACCCGATCTTGTCGATGCCGGCGCCCTTGGCGATGTCGATCACGTGGGCCACGTCGCCAAACTCCAGGCGATTGTCCCCCTTGACGAACATCACCCGGTCGTTGCGGCTGGCGAAGATCTTCTCCAGTTGTGGACCCAACATTCGGACATCGATAGGAGTGTCCTGGTTGATCTTCACCTGGTGACTGACCGGAAAGTCGGCGTCCACAGAAACGACGATGGTCCGGCTGAGCACAGACTCGTCAGGTTGCTTTTCATTCTTGTTGGGCTGCGGCACCAAGGCGTCGAGCCCTTTTTGGGTCAGAGGCGTGATCACCATGAAAATGATGATCAACACCAGAAGCACATCGATCAGAGGGGTAACGTTCATATCCACCATCGTTCCCCCTTTGCCCCCACCAACGGCCATCGCCATAGTAGTACCCTCCTCGGAGCCTGTTGGCTCCACAGTGTTCCGAATTCCGCCGCCACCCACAAGCCCTTGCGAGCCGCCAGTCGGGCAAGACGCCACGCCGACACAACGGACGCCGGAGTGAACGAGAACGAGCCAGCACCCGGAACCGCCTACATGGCGGTCGCCCCGCCCGCCGGGGCCCCGCGTCTGGTCTCAATCCTCTCGGTCATAAGGCCGAGCGAATCGACGCCCGCGGCGCGCACCTCGTCGATCACCTTCACCACATCACCGTACTTGGCGCGCGAGTCGCTCTTGACGTAGACGGTCTTATCGAGCTTCGACGAGATCCGATCGGTGACCTCAGCCTTGATCTTGTCAAGTTCGATGCGGCCGCTGCCTAGATAGATGGTCCCGTCGCGGGTGATGGCGATCTCGGTTGCGTCTTCCTTGTCCGCGTCGGGCATGAGGCGCGGATTCTGGGTCTTCGTTAGATCAACGCTGACGCCCTTCTGGAGCATGGGTGTGATGACCATGAAGATAATCAACAGCACCAGCATGACGTCCACAAGGGGGGTGACGTTGATGTCCGATACGGCACTCATGTGTCTCTTGACGGCCATTACTTTCTCCCCGATCGTTTAATAAAGTAGTCGATCAACTCCGAGGAGGAGTTGTCCATCTCGACGTCAAAGGCCTCGATCTTGCTGGTAAAGTAGTTATACACCCACACCGCCGGGATGGCCACGAAAAGGCCGAAGGCGGTGGTGACCAGGGCTTCGGAAATACCGCCGGCGACGGCGGCAAGACCGGTGGATTTCTCGGCCGAGATGCCCTGGAACGCGTGAATGATGCCCAGCACAGTTCCGAACAGTCCCACGAAGGGAGCCGTGGAACCGATCGTCGCCAGGCTGGAGACGCCGCGCTTTAGTTCGGCGTGCACGATGGCCGCAGCGCGCTCCAGGGCGCGCTTGGAAGCCTCAATCTCCTCGCCGGAAATCTCGCTCGATACCTGGTGTGCCTGGAACTCCTGCAAACCGGCCGTCACCACCTTGGCCAAGTGGCTGCGCTTGTTCTGCTCGGCGATACTGATGGCCTCATCTACCTTGCCATCTTTCAAAGCACTCGCTACGGCGGGTGCGAAAACACGCGACTGCTTCCGCGCCCCCGAGTAGGCAATGTATCGGTCAATCATCACGCCGATGGACCATGCCGACATAATGCCCAGCACGATGACCACCGCACGCGCCGGCCAGCCCATCGCCTTCCACATACTGATCGGATCGAAACCTACCTCTGCCTGCTCCTGCAACAACCACAGACCTAACGTCATCAAAGTTGAGCCAATCATGGTGTTATGCGTCCTCCTTAAAAAGGTTCTCGAAATCTTCGGTCTAATGCGAAACTGTCGCGCCGCCCGCGAGGGCGGGCAAATGCTGCGAAACTCTACTCCGCCAACGAGAAGTTCACGTCGATCTCCGTCACCACTTCGACGGGATCACCGTTGAGCAGCGTTGGTTGATACCGCCAGCGTTGAACCGCATCCAGTGCTGACTTCACCAGGAGGGGATGGCCGCTGAGCACTTTCAAGTCCTGGATGGTTCCATCTTTGCTGATGACGGCCTCAAGTTTAACCGTTCCCTGGATGCGCGCCATTTTGGCCAGAGGCGGATACTCAGGCTTTGGCTGGAAGATCAGTCTGGCCTGCTCGACGCTTCCGCCCACGCGAATCCGCTTGGGAGCTGCTGCCTTGGGAGGCGGCGGGGGCGGGGGGGCCGCACCGCCCATGACGCCACCGATGATGCCACCAATCACTCCCGTGGCGCTGCCACCGGGAACGCCGCCGGGAACCCCGCCCACCACACCGACGCTGGTCTCAGGTGTCTGCTCCGGTTCATCCTTGATCACCTTAACGGTTTTGGGAATCACCGTGGGCGCTTTCATGACGTCTTCCATGGTGACTTTGTGGACCACCACCTTGGGAGCAGGTGCCGCGGGAGGTGGAGGTGGGGGCGGTGGAGGAGGAGCGGCGAGAGATACCATTAACTGCGCCTTGGGCAGGGCCTCGGTGTAGATGAGCGGATACACGATCAGGCATCCCACCAGAATGATCTCGATGATGTAAGCGATGGGGATCGTGGCGCGCTTCCAATCCCCCGTTTTGCTCGCCGAGTAGATGAGGTAAATGAGAAACCCGATCAGATTGAGCAGGAAGACCACCACCACCCAAGGGACCGGGCTGAAGCCCCCGTGCCGAGCGTCTACCCAGACGTAGCACAGCATCAGGGTGAAGAACATGCAGACAACACCGAAAGCTATGCTCTCTGCGAGCAGCGCCCTTCCTTCGGGTACGCCCACGGACGAACCGGTCAAAACCGAGATCAGGTTAAACAGCACCGAAAGCAAGAAGAAATAGCCCGCGACGGTGAACACCAACCCTACCGTTAGGCTGATCAGCCAGTGAACATTCTTGAGCACCGGAGCATGCGACGGCGAGGAATCAAGCAGATTCTCATCAAACATGGTGGATACCTCCTGTAAGAGCACAGTCGAAAGTCGAAAGTTGCAAGTCGAGAGTAAGAACAAGGACCCCGCATCCTTCCCCTTTCGACTTTCAACTTTCGACTTTCAACTTCTTAACACTTACTGGGACCCGGACCCAGGCGCCACCCGCCTGGGGGCCACCGCAGTGCGTCCCCGATCTGCCGGGGGGCGAACGCTCGCGGTCTTTTCCAAAACAGCGGCCTGTCCGTGGCGCGTCTGCCAAAACACCAACACCGGACTGGCAATCGCGAACGACGAATATGTTCCTATAATCACTCCGATGACCAATGTCAAGGCAAATCCGTGGATGACCTCTCCCCCGAAAAGGTACAGCGACAGGACCGCCAGAAAAGTAAGCCCTGACGTCAGGATGGTCCGGCTGAGAGTTTGGTTGATACTGCGGTTGACGAGGTCGGAGAATTTCTCGCGTTTGCTGAGGCGCACATTCTCTCGAATGCGATCGAACACCACAATCGTGTCGTTCATCGAGTAGCCTACCAAAGTGAGCAGGGCGGCAATCACCGTCAGCGTGATCTCTTTGTTCAAGAGCGAGAAAATTCCGATCGTGATGATGACGTCGTGAAACGTGGCAATAACCGCCGCCACGCCGTAAATTAGCTCAAACCGGAACCAAATGTAAATCAGCATCGCGCCCAGCCCGGCTAAGGTCACATAGAGGGCCTGACGCCGCAGGTCCGCGCCTACTTTGGGACCCACAATCTCGGTATCGACGACCGCGAAGCTGGAAAGATAAAAATCGTTCTCCAAGGCCTCCAGTACCGCCGGCGTCACGCCGGGAACACCCTTGAGCTGCTGGAAGTCGCCGATCAGTCCGCTTTGCGGCGGGCGGTTACGGAAGCTGAAAATAGCGGCAGCCAGATCGTCGTAAGCCTTGCTCTCGGCTTCCGAGCCTTTGGCTGCGAGTCCCAGCGGATCGGCGGCCAGCAGATGGTCAGCCAGCGTGGTGGCGCTGGAATTGTTGAAGTCCGTTTTCCCGGCCGGGCCCTCGCCGTAGATTGCGTTCAGCGCGTCGATAATCTCCCGCTTGCCGGTGTCCAAGGCATCGGTAGAAGTGGTGGTGCGAAGATCGAGACTGACGATCACCTCGTGATCCGAAGCTGGACCAAAGGTTTCCTCCGTGGCGTTGTGCAGGCCGAGCTTGTCGAGCTGGCTGCGAATCGCATCCAGGCTCGGCGCCTTGGCAAACTTCACCGTGACCACCGTCCCGCCGCGAAAATCGATTCCATAGGCCAGGCCATGTTTAGCAATCATGGAAATAATCCCGGCCACGGCAAGCGCAAGAGAGCACCCAATGAGGTACCACTTCTTGCCCATCCAGTCAATTTTCGGTTGATGGAAAAACTCCATGAAAAACGGTTCCTTCCTCTCGTCTAGACACCGCACTCAGTGCGGTCGTTCCATTTTTTCAAAAACCATCAGCCTTCAGCTTTCAGCTTTCAGCGCTCAGCTTTCGGGCGCCGACATTCAGCTCTCAGGCTCGCCAGGGCTTTTTTCTTCATTGCTGACTGCTGATGGCTGAGTGCTGAGAGCTTTCTTCAGATACTCAGCGGCTCTCCCCGGGTGTGCTTGGTCAGCACCCAGTCAAAGATCTCGCGCGAAACAAATACCGACGTGAACAGGTTCGCCAACAAGCCGATGGTCAGGGTAACCGCAAACCCCTTGATGGGACCGGTTCCGAACGTGAACAATATCACGGCGGAAGCGACGGTGGTGACGTGCGTATCGATGATGGTCTTGAAGGCATGTTCAAATCCGCCGGCCACCGCCGCCCCCACGGTTTTACCGCCGCGCAATTCCTCCCGGATGCGCTCAAAGATCAGCACGTTGGAGTCAACGCCCATACCTACGGTGAGGATGACGCCGGCAATTCCGGGCAGCGTGAGCGTCGCTCCGAAATAGGCAAAGGCCGCGATCAGGATGATCAAGTTCAGGATCAGCGCCAGATCGGCGTTGACACCCGCGCCCCGATAGTACACCAGCATGAAGAGCATCACCGCGGCGAAGCCAACAACGGAGGCGACAATGCCATGCCGGATCGAGTCCGCCCCCAGCGAAGGACCGACCGTCTCTTCGGATTGGATATGGATCGAGGCGGGCAAGGCGCCCGAATTGAGGACCAACGAGAGGTCCGCTGTCTGCTGGGGCGTGAAGGTTCCGGTAATCTCGCCCCGGTCGCTGATCTGGGAGTGGATCTCCGGAGCTTCGACCACGCGATTATCGAGAATGATGGCGAGGAACTTACCCACATTTGCCCCGGTCACCCGGCTAAAGCGCTGCGCGCCATCCCGGGTCAGGGTGAAGCTGACGCTGGGCCGGCCCTGCTCGTCATGCGAAGACTGGGCTCCGCCGGGGCTCAGGTCGCGCCCCGTGATGGCGGGAATCTTGTTCAGGACGTACCAGGACAGGTTGCCGTTGGGGCCCCCCGATCCGGAAAGCAGCTCACTATCGGGAGGCAAAATCCCGCCGTGCGCTTCCAGCGCCGCCTCCTTGCTGGAATAAGGACCATCCTGAACGATGCTGAGCTTGAGCATCGCCTGTGCCTGGATGATATCCCTCACCCGGGTAGGGTCGTCCAGGCCGGGAAGTTCGATTACCAGCTCGTAGTCTTCCGCCTTGCCATATTCCGCGATCGTCGGTTCCGTGACGCCGAGCCGGTTGATCCGATTCTCAATCGTGTTCATGGCCTGCTCTATGGCTGAGGTGCGGATGCCCGCGGCCGCGCTCACCTTGAGCGAGAGGATGCGACCGGTGGGGTCTCCCGCCACCCGGCTCAAGTCCCAATCGGAAAACTGCTCGGTAGCCAGCGTCTGGAGATCCTGCGACTTTTCCTGGGGGATGCCCTTGAGGGCAAGGTGAGTGCCGTCGGTCTTCTCAACATCGGCGTAGGGAATGTTCCTTTTCTTGAGCTCGTCTTTAAGGCGCTCAAGTGTTTCGTCGGCGGTGACGTTCACCGCGTCCTCCACTTTAACCTGCACGACAAGGTGCGTTCCGCCTTTCAGATCGAGGCCCAGACGGATGCGGTCGCGAACGTTCTGCTTCAGCTCACCGATATTCTTCGGGAAACCGATGATCGCAACAGCGCAAAGTAGGAGCGCGCCAAGGATCACCAGCGCGCGGTTGCGAATGCTCTTTTCCATGACTCGATTCTTCCAACCCTTCCTTGATCTTACAGTGCTCCACCTCACCCGATGTGGCTAGGATCAGTTTCGCTTATCTTCACCCGCTCGCTCGAACTCAAAGCTGATACCGGGCTGCGACCCCTTCCCACAATTCAGCCAATTAATCCGCATGCCGGTTAGCGAAGCCTCGCAAAAACTGCTCTTGCCCCTAATGAAAACAAATAACCTAACTTATGCGCAATCGGCAATCGAGAAAGTCCCCCATCTCTACCTAGCTTCCTGAAAAAACGCTCAAAAACTAACATAAACTGCTGATAATGTGACTGATAGCTGCAGTGGCTTCGTTCCTGTCATTTCTTAATTATCTCATTGATAATAAGTATGTTGAGTTTGTTGGCTTCGTTTGGGTTCGTTTCCTTCCCCTCGGGCATCGAAACTTGGAGCCTGAGTCCCGTTTCATTCGAGAACTCCACTCTACTTCCTGGCCTTCGCGGTTGCTTGGCCGGAGCCGTTGTCCGACTTCTCCTCCGAAGGCTGAAGGCCCGTGATCGCCGAACGCGCCACGTCCAACTTCACCTGGGGAGCAACCTGCAATTGCACGACAGTGTCCCTGAATCCGACGATCGTGCCGTAGATCCCGCCGCTGGTAACCACCTTGTCGCCCGTTTTCAGGTTCTCCAGCATCTCCTTGAGCTTGGCTCGCTGGCGCTGCTGCGGGCGAATGATGAGGAAATACCAGATCAGGAGGAGAGGGGCAAAGAGGATAAGGAACTGCATCAACCCGTTGCCCGCGCCGGGATCGGCAGCAAGGAACAGGGGCCAGTTTGGCAGGAATGCACACCCAGCGCTCATGCTCGACGTCCAGTGGTCTTCAGAAGTCGAAAGTCCAAAGTTGAAAGTCGAAAGTGGAAGGCTGCGGGTCTTTGTTCTTACTCTCGACTTTTGACTTTTGACTTTCGACGCTTTACTTAGGAGTGGGCACGCACACCGGACCAGGGTGTCTTATACCCTCCAGAGCGGATAGCGTGCCTAATTTTCCTCATGGTGTCAAGGTAAAAGTGCAGATTATGATGGGTGGCCAGAGTAGCACCCAGCATCTCGCTGGCGTTGAAAAGATGACGAAGGTAGGCGCGCGAGTAGCGACGGCAAACGGAACAGCCACACGCGGGATCGAGGGGCCCTTCGTCCTGGGCATAACGGGCGTTCTTCACCACCACCTTTCCCTCGGAAGTAAAGACGGTGCCATTGCGGGCGTTGCGGGTCGGCATCACGCAGTCCATCATATCGATGCCTCGCGCCACGCACTCCACCAAGTCCTCCGGCGTTCCCACGCCCATCAGGTATCGCGGGCGGTCCTGGGGGAGCAACTCCGCCGTAGATTCCACCACGTCATAGGTCTCGCTCTTCGGCTCTCCCACTGAAAGGCCTCCCAAGGCGTATCCGGCGAAACCGATCTCAACCATCTCCTTGGCGCTTTCCCGGCGAAGAGTCTTGTCCACGCCGCCCTGGACGATGCCGAACAATGTCGGGGCCGCGGGAATTGACGATTGATCCCGCCCAGCGGGAACGATTGCCGATTGAAAGAACGGCGTCGCGGCGTCACTCGCCAGAGCCGCACTGGTGGAATCTGAACCAGGGACCGGAGGTTCATCAACTGCAATTCTTTTCTTCCAATCGTCAATCGTCAATCGACAATCGTCAATTCCTTCCAACTTCCCAACACAGTACTCCTTCGCCCGCCGTGCCCACCGACTGGTCAACTGCATGGCCCGCTTGGTGGTCTCATAGCTTGCTGGATACTCGACGCACTCATCGAGACACATGATAATGTCGGCGCCCAGCGCCAACTGAATCTCCATCGCTTTTTCGGGAGAGAGAAAGTGCGACGACCCGTCGAGATGCGAGCGGAACCAGACCCCGTCTTCAGTAACCCGGCCGAGCCCTTTCAGGCTCATCACCTGGAAGCCGCCGCTATCGGTGAGGATCGGATGAGGCCAGCTCATGAAGCGGTGGAGCCCGCCCAAGGCGCGGATGGTCTCATGGCCGGGACGGAGGTAGAGGTGGTAGGTGTTGGCGAGGAGCATCTCGACGCCGATCTGCTCGAGTTGCCCCTGCGAGATGGCCTTGACGGTCCCAGCCGTGCCGACCGGCATAAAGGCCGGAGTTTCCACTACCCCGTGCGGCGTGTAAAGCAGGCCGGCCCGTGCCCGGCTGTTGGGGTCGCGGGCGATGACTTCGAATCTCAATTCGATCTGCACCTCATTCCAGGAAACGGCGTTGGCTCGTGTGAAATATGGCCCTGACGTTCACACAGTCGGGCAAAACTCGATAGAAAATCACGTAGGGTGTGTCGGAAACGATCAGTCTACGGAGGCCGGTCTCGTCCACCTTCGTCCCCAGGTTGGGAAAATCGCTCAGCGTGAGGACTGCCTTTTGTATCCGGCTGATGATCTCTTCCGCCGCGTTGGGACTAAGGTCGGCTAAGTAATCTACGATCTGGTCCAAGTCGTCGTACGCCTTCTTGCCCCAGATGACGGTCATTTAGGCGAGGAAGTTCTGTTAAGCCGAAGTGAGTCAAGTCTGGCAAGGGCCTCTTCATTCGTATAGTACTTCCCTGTGTCGACCAGATCTCTTCTCCGCACTTCAGCAAGCTGAGCTTCTTCGCTGCTGAGCAGGGAATCAATAGCGCAAGCCAACAGTGTCGCGGGCTCTTCACGCCTTTCCTTGGCTATGCGTTCGATTCTCTCCTTCAGCTCGATGGGCAGTCGGAGACTCGAAGTACGGGTCATGACTCACCTTCTGGTTATATCGTAACACGAGGGAAACGCAAAGTCACGCTGGGGACGACGACCAGTTGCCTTGCCTCTAAGAGCGAGATATCCTTCCTGATCGTGCTTCGCTTCCAGAGCGCAACCTACTTCGAGGACGAGGATATCAGGTGCAGTCAGGAGAACTTCGCAGCCTCAAGCACGTGCTCCATCGGCTATCTTTCGCGATCCTGGCGAACGAGCAAATAACTCTCGGTCAGGACCCCGCGCCTTGCCTCGATCGGCGCTCGGCGGCGGCGGATTCTGATCAATAATCGCGAAGCTGACGGGCTCATGCGACGCTTCGCCTTTACCTTAGCCACGGTCAGGGCGCTAGCACTAACGTCCGCGCCTCTCCCCTCCAAAAAGGCAGCCTGCGACCCCTTCTCCGATGATTACTCTCTCATACGGTTATCCTACGCCCTACGCCATCCCTCATCCTCTGGCAACCCCCCGACGCCAGGGAGGGAGGCCCCCTCTTTTTTGGGTCGAAGGCGAGGCCTTCGGCGTCCTACCCCGTCACCATCGCCCAACCCATCTTGATCAACACCAAAATGACCCACAGGCCGAAGAACGTGAGGAAGACCGACATCGGCTTCAGGGTGCGCCGGTCGGCTTCGGAGGACCCTGCCTTGGCAAAACCGATTCCCAGGAGGGCCATGAACCAGAAGGTGAAAACGTCGAGCGAGTTCGCCAGTGCCATCAGAGGCTTAGAGGTCGTCTGAGGGTCGAGGAAGAACCCAAGGTTCCCGGGCACGGGGTTCTGCGGATTGAAGCGTTCGGGGTCGCCAAATAGAATCAACGCAATGGCCATCAGGGCGCCGAGGACGGCGACGAGGTCGGCATAAGCGGTGACCGAGAATGCGGTCTTGAATTTAACCGAGCCGCCAAAAACACCGCTGACGATGAGCATTCCGATCCCCGCGATGATCAACAGCACAATCGGCACCGCGAGGAATCCGGTCACGTGCATGATGATGGCCGTAATCCCCGCGCCCCGGTCCACGGCCTGCTGGATCTGGTCGGCGCTCATCTGCGCTCCTTGCTTGCTCTGCGCGATAGAACTGCGGACGATGGCCGCGGCGCCGATCTTCGCCAGCATGGTTTCCACCGTCGCCACGCTCGCGACTACGAGGACCGCGAGCGGTGCGATCCAATCGGGCTTGCGTACAATGTCGGCAAAGGTCTCGACGGGTGAAACAAACACTCCAATGAACCGCTGCAAGAACGACTTGGCTGGCGGTTCTTCAACAGGCGGCATGGCAACGGCAGTGCTCATAGGCAGTCCCTCCTGAAAGTTGTACGAATCGACGTGCGGTTAGTTTCGGCAATGTCACTCGGCACTATTCTCAGCCACGTTCGTGTCCACAGTGATTCCCTTGCCGCGCGCCGGGTAGTTGATCGATTTCCCGATGCCAAGATTGACGCTTTCACTCAGATCGCCTCTCCTCCACGGCACACGACAGGGAAGTCACCGCGGGCGGAAGCAAAGATATCAATGAATGCTGTTGGAAGCAAGCACGCCAAAGAAGTGACGAGTGACGAGCAAGAAAAGCACCCAGGTTGGGAGCTCGTCCTCCTGGCAATCCCTATTCATAAACACTCTTTGCTTCTTCCGCCTGGGGCAGTTGGTCGGTGGGTCGCGCCCACCAGACATAAAAAGTGGGCAGCAGAAAAATGCTCATCAGCAGGTCGGCGATCAGTCCGCCGACAATCACGATGGCAAAAGGCCGCTGCGAATCCGATCCGATGTCGTGAGAGAGGGCAGCCGGCAAAAGCCCCAGGGAGGCCACCAGCATGGTCATCATAATAGGCCTGAGCCGGCGGACGGCTCCCTCGACAGCAGCGTCTTCAATCGAATGACCACGTGCGCGGAGCTGATTAATATACTCCACCATGATGACGCCGGTCTGAACGGAGACGCCGAACAGGGCCAAGAAGCCCACGCCCGATGACACGCTAAAATGGGTCCCCGTCACCACGAGTGATAGAAGCCCTCCAATGCGCGCCACCAGCATATTAACCAGATTCAAGGTGGCCCACTTGGCCGAGCCGAACGCCACGTAAATAATCATAAATATGAAGAAGACCGTCAGAGGCACAATGAACAAGAGCCGTGCTTCAGCGCGCTTCTGGCTCTCGTACTCACCCTCCCACACGAAGTGATATCCGCGGGAAAGTTGAACCTGTGCAGTGACCTTCTTAATGGCTTCTTCCACGGCGCCGCCCAAGTCACGGCCCCGCACGCTGTACTTGATGGCGATGTACCGCTGATTGCCCTCACGATAGATTTCGGAGCCGCCGTCTTTCACCTCGGCTCTCGCGAGCTGCGCCAGCGACACCCGTTCACCGGAGGGCGATAACAGGCGAATGTTCTCAATCGCCTCCTTGGTGTCGCGGTACTGAGGAAGATAACGCATGACGAGGTCATACCGCTGCTCGCCCTGCAGGACCTGAGTGAGAGCGCTGCCGCCTACGGCGGTCTGAATCGCGTCCTGCACCTCAGCGACGTTGATCTGGTAGCGAGCCGCCTGCTGCCGATCCACGGTGAAATTCAAGTTGGGCTGTCCAAGAACGCGAAAGACGCCAAGATCTTCGATCCCCTTGACCTCCCGCATGACACTGACGACCTCATTGGCTTTTTCCTCCAGGGTCTTCAAATCGTCCCCATAGACCTTGGTGGCGAGCTCACCCTTAACGCCACTGACCGCCTCTTCCATGTTGTCTTCGATGGGCTGGGAAAAACCCCAGATGACGCCCGGGATTTTCTCTAGTTCCCGGTTCATGGCCGCGATCAGTTCTTCCTTGTTCTTGTGAAACCCGGGACGCCATTGTTCTTTCGGCTTGAGGCCGACGTAGTATTCGGTGTTGAAAAAGCCGGTTGTGTCCGTTCCGTCATCCGGACGCCCGGTTTGACTGGTGCATTCGGTAGCCTCAGGAAAAGAGCACAGTACTATTCGGGCCTGATTCGATAACCGGATGCCTTCGCTCGGTCCGGTGCTGGGTGCTAGAGTGCCGCGCACCCACAGCGCGCCTTCATCCAGGTGGGGCAGAAATTCCGATCCAATGACATCACTCGTTACCAGATAAATGCTCCCCGAGAGAGCAAGCACCGCAATGCCCACCATCACCGAGCGATGATGGA
>JGI26339J46600_10000031_pt1 | contig 43810 bp, 39 predicted proteins | sample BogFormECP12_OM1_FD_46600 | JGI IMG/M metagenome (IMG submission 46600) | reverse complement strand
ACCCTAAACACTCACCTGGTAGGAACAAAACCTGAGGGATAAACGCCGACCGAAGATTCTAGGTGCGTCCGCGGGTACTCCCCAAAAACTGTTAAGCACCCCAAAAGCTCCAGTCCGCAGATTATGCAGATTCAACAGATTCAAGAGAGTCGAGTCGAGAGTCGAAGGTTAAGAGTGGAAAGAAGCCAAGAATCGCTATCCTTACTCTCAACTTCCGACTCTTGACTTTTGTTCATCATCATTATTCATAATTCATCATTTTCCTGCAAAGCCTTTCCCTGCGGTGCGTGAATCTCGCGGCGTGAGAGCTGGGCGAACGCATCGCCTCCAGGCGGCCGAGCGCTAACTCGACAAACTCAAGGGCGGCGCGAGCGTCCCGGCGTCGATGCTCGTGGTAGATCGCCAGTTGCTCCAGCGCGTCGATGCCGAAGCCGGACTCGCTTCGCGCCAGCTCCTTCCAGATCTGCGCCGCCCGCTCGTACTGCCGTTCGCGTTTGTGCTGGTAAGCCAGGTGCTGAAGAGCGCGGGGCGCCACCTGATCCGGCAAGCCCAGCTCAAGGGCGCGCTGGCAGGTGAGCACAGCCGGTTCGCGCGCGCCGGCACGATCGAAGATTCGGCTGAGGCTGAAGAGGTCGAGGCTCGATTCCACCACACCGTCGCCGCAGCCGCTTTCCTCCACGGCGCCGATGATTCGCGCCAGTTCCACCGTCAGCGCCGCCAGCGTCACCACGTCCATCGCGTTGTGATAGAACACGGGCTGCAAGCCGCGCGCGTTGCCGGTGCGCAGGTAGTCGAAGTAGATGCCGGGAATCTCGGCGCCGGAAATATCGCCGACGCGGGTCACGTCGAGGATTTCCTTTTCCAGATGCGCCAGGGCGCAGCTTTCGAGACGCAGCTTCCATAGGCGGCGTGCCGGGTGCAGCAAATCCAGGTGCTGCATGTTGGCGAAAGGAGACTTCAGCCGCGCCAGCGTGTAGCGCGTCTCCAGCAGCGGCACGTCGAACGTCTTGCCGTTGAACGTCGCCACGCAAGGGTAAGGTTCCAAGGCCTCGGCTAGCGCGGCGAGGGTAGCCTTCTCTTCCGGGTAGTCGCGCAGAAAGAACTGCCGCACCACAAACTGCGAGCCCTGGGCGGCGGCGATCCCGATGAGAAAAGCGCAGGTGCCGGTACCGCCCGCGAGCCCCGTGGTTTCCGTGTCGAGATACACGATTTCCGATGCCTTGGGCAGGCTGGCGTCTTCGGTGAACAGCCGCAACGGAGCGAGGTCCGCGGTGGCCACGTCGCCGATGCGCAGCTTCCCGTAGGGTCTGCCGAAAGGTAAGGTCTGGCGGACGCCGAAGAACTCTCCCCACCGATTGGCCGCGACTTCGCCCTCGACGTAGTGCTCGATCCCCTTCGGCACTCGCTGCGCCGGGAGCGTCTTCGGCATCTGCTCCAGCCGGCGCAGGTACTCGAGCTGGCGCTCCAACTCGAGATCGCGGGTGCTCTTCTGCGCCGCCTTGCGAAGCTGGCGAAGTTTTTCTTCCAAATTCATTGGTTCTCAGTTCTCAGCTTTCAGTTTTCAGTCAGAGCAAATCGGTTCGTCGGTCAGCACACAAATTGGTTTGTCAGGCCCCACGCCGACCATCGAAATTAGGCGTTGCTGAAAACTGAGAACTGAAGACTGAAAACTGAAGACTGACCACTACTGGCCACTGATAACTCTAAGAATTGTCAGTGCCACTTCCTTGCCCTTCTCGCCGACTTCCCCCACCGGCCCTACGCACGAGGGGCACCCGGCCTCGCACGGGCAATTCGCGATCAGCTTCCGCGTGTTGTCGAGCAACGTCTGGCTGAGCCGAAACAGCGGCTCGCTGAAACCGATCCCGCCCGGGTATTTATCGTACAGGTAGATATTGGGCTCGAAGAACGCGGTCGGGATCCGGGATTCGGGTTTCGGGGTTCGCGATTCGCGCAAATCGAACTTCGATACCCGAAACTCAGCGGCACTGCCCTCTTCATTCTGACTCCTGTCTCCTGACTCCTTTCTCCTTTCTTCCTCATTCTGACTTCTGACTTCTGACTTCTGACTTCTCTTTTCCGCCTTCTGCCTACTGCCTTCTGCTTTCTGCTCCCCGTTCTCCCCCACCGCCACCCCCAGGTCCCGCGCATCGCACATCAGGAGGAGTGTGCCGATCGCTTGCATGGCGTTGGCCAATCCGTGGACCCCGTCCTGACGCTCGGTCGAGTCGTAAGGAAGCGTCTCCATCATCTCGTGCGCCAGTGTGAGCCAATAAGCAGTGGTGTGCATTTCCTGCTCGGGAAGGGTCAACTGTCCCGCCCCGACGTTTTCCATGGTACCAAACTTGATCTTCTTGAACCCCACCACCTGCGTGTTCACCTGCACCTCGCCGTGGTTCTTGCGGGGGAGTGGGGAGTAGGGAGTCGGGAGTCGGGAGTGGTCTTCTTCATTCTGACTCCTGACTCCCGACTCCTGACTTCTCTTTCCCGACTCCCTACTCCCTACTCCCGATTCCCTATTCCCTTCCACTGCCGCCGTATCAAACGTCTCGAGAATCTTGATCTTCGTATACGAAATCGCGTCGGTAAAGTAATCGGACTCGACGCGATGGACATAGGCCTTGCGGTCGTCGTAGTCGAGACGCTCCACGTGGTACTGCTGGCCATCCTGCAAATAGATGGCTTTCTCGTGGACGGTGGTCAAGGCGCTGGGGAAATCCACTTCGCCGATCACCCGCGGCCCGCTCGTGTTATCCACAATCACGAAGTTGTCGGAGGAAATCGACCGCAGGCTGATGGCGTCGGCCGGGTAGCTCTCCGATACCCAGTGCCAGCCGTCGGACGTGTGATGCAGGAAGCCGACTTCTTGAAGATGCTGGCAGAGGAGCTTCAAGTCGAGCGGGCCGAAACGTTCATCGTCGCGTAAGGGCAACTCGAACGCCGCGCACTTGAGGTGGTTGAGCAGGATCTGAAGATTGTCAGGATTAATCAGCCCGTGCTCGGGCGAGCGCCCGAAAAAGTAATCCGGGTTCTGCACCATAAACTGGTCCAGCGGTGCGCTCGACGCCACCAACACGGCGGCGGAGGTACCGCGGCGTCGGCCGGCGCGACCGGCGCGCTGCCACGTGGACGCGATGGTTCCGGGATACGCCGCCAGCACCGCCACGTCGAGGCTGCCGATATCGATCCCGAGTTCCAGTGCATTGGTGGCCACCACGCCCAGCAGCCGGCCTTCGCGCAGGTCGCGCTCGATGCCACGGCGCTCGAGCGGCAGGTAACCGCCGCGATAGCCACGGATGGCGTCCGGGCCAATCGGCCGGCGGGCGAAGTCCTCCTTCAGATACGTCACCAGGATTTCCGTCGCCAGCCGGCTGTTGGCAAAGATGATGGTCTCGAGACCGCGATCCAGGAACGTCCGGCTGATGCGCCGCGTCTCGTTGAGGTAAGAGCGGCGGATACCAAGCTGCGGGTTCACCACCGGAGGGTTGTAGAAGACGAAGTACTTTTCTCCCGCTGGCGCGCCATTCTCGTCCACCAGCGTCACTTCCTCTTCGATCAGCTTCGCCGCCAGCTCAGCGGGATTGGCAATCGTCGCCGATGTGCAGATGAATTGCGGGCGGCTACCGTAGAACCGCGCGATGCGTTTCAAGCGGCGCAGCACATTGGCCAGATGGCTGCCGAAGACGCCGCGGTAGGTGTGCAGTTCGTCGATCACCACGTAACGCAGGTCCTCGAACATCCGCTCCCACTTGGTGTGGTGGGGCAGAATGCCGGTGTGCAGCATGTCCGGATTGGTGATCACCAGATTCCCGCGCGACCGGATGGCGCGGCGCGCGTCCTGCGGCGTATCGCCGTCGTAGGTGAAGGTGCGGATCTCGTCGCCCAGCTTCTCCGTCCAGCGGTTAAGTTCCACCAACTGGTCCTGTGAAAGGGCCTTGGTGGGAAAAAGGTAAAGCGCGCGGGCGTTCGGGTCCTCCACCAGAGCGTTCAGAATCGGCAGATTGTAGCAGAGCGTCTTGCCGGAGGCCGTCGGCGTTACCACCACCGCGTTCTTGCCTTCGCGGGCCAGCCGGAAGGTCGTCGCCTGATGTGAATAGAGGCTCTTCAGCTCGCGTGACCTGAGGACGTCCATCAGTCGCGGCGCAAGGTCTTCCGGGAACGGCACCAGGCTGGCTGCACGCGCGGGAAAGTGCTTCACCGCAGTTACGCCGCCACGCGCCGGCGACGCCTTGAATTTCTCGCGCAGCTCCTCGAGCGCGCTTTGCACGGTCGCGAGCGCCTCTGTCCCTCCACGGATCAGCGAGTCTGTTTTCGAAGCCACAGTGCCTCCGTTCACCCCTGGGCGCGCGCGCGTCTCGCCCGCTCTGGCCTTGCCGATTGCGGGTGCTCCCGGATTTCGCCTTTTCTTCGCTGATCCTAGCACAGATGGCGGCTGATCCCCAAGATGAAAATGGGTTCGGGTAGGCGGTAGGCGGTAGACAGTAGACGGGGAAAAAAGGGAACAGGGAACAGGGAACAGGGAACAGGTTACAGGTAATAGGGAGAAGGGAACAGTCTTCCTGTTCCCTGTAACCTGTTCCCTATTCCCTACTTTTCCCCGTATGCCGTCTACTGTCTACCGTCTACTCGTCCCCCAATCCAAAATCCAAAACCCGAAATCCAAAATTGGTATATGCTGTCGGACAGCGCCTTGGAGGTGATCCGTGTCGACGGCTGTTCTTGAACCAACATCGGCCGCTGTTGCAATACCCCGTAGTCCGCAGGCCAGCGCACCGCCGGTGGTAGTACGTAATGTCGCGGTGGATGCGTACCGCGGCTTGGTGATGCTGCTGATGATGGCGGAAGTGCTGCGCCTCTCGCGCGTGGCGGAAGCCTTCCCCACCAGCATCTTCTGGAAGGTCCTTGCCTATAACCAGACTCACGTGGAGTGGGCGGGCTGCTCGTTGCACGACCTCATCCAGCCCTCGTTCTCCTTTCTCGTCGGCGTGGCGTTGCCCTATTCCATCGCCAGCCGGCTAGCCAAAGGCGCGACGTTCGGCAAGCTGTCGGCCCACACCTTGTGGCGGTCGCTGCTGCTGACCGGGCTCGGAATCTTTCTGCGTTCCATGGACCGTCCCCAAACGTATTTCACTTTTGAGGACACGCTGTCGCAAATCGGCCTGGGTTACACCTTCCTGTTTCTGCTCGGCTTCTGCAAGCCGCGCTGGCAATGGACGGCACTCGCCGCCATCCTGACCGGCTATTGGCTGGCATGGGCGCTCTACCCCGCGGCTGGGCCCGGATTCAACTGGCAGTCAGTGGGAGTCTCCCAAGCGTGGAACGCGCAACACAACTACACCGGTTTCGCCGCGCACTGGAACAAGAATGCCAACCTGGGAAGCACTTTCGATCAGTGGTTCCTGAACCTGTTTCCGCGCGAGAGCCCCTTCGTCTATAACGACGGCGGCTACTTGACGCTTAGTTTCATTCCCACGCTGGGCACCATGATCCTGGGACTCGTCGCCGGCCGCTGGCTGCGCGCCGCGTCTCCGCGCCTGCCGATCAAGCGGCTACTGATCGCCGGCGTAATCGGCGTCGCTGCCGGCCTGCTGCTGCATTACACCCACATCTGCCCGGTGGTGAAGCGCATCTGGACGCCCAGTTGGACGCTCGCCAGCGGCGGAGCGTGCTTCCTGCTGCTGGCCGGCTTCAGTTGGCTGATCGATGAAAAGGGCTTTCGCAAGTGGGCCTTCCCTCTGGTGGTGATCGGCATGAATTCCATCGCCGCCTACTTGATCGCGCACCTGTTTGAGAACTTCATTGTCAGCTCGTTTCGCATCAACCTCGGCCCGCACTTCTTTGCGTTCCTCGGAACGGGACTCGAACCGCTCCTCGAAGGAGCGGCAGTGCTTCTCACTTACTGGTTGTTCCTTTTCTGGATGTACCGGCGGAAGCTTTTCTTGAAGATCTGAGAAGAAGGAGACAGGAGTCAGGAGTCAGGAGTCAGGAGTCAGAATGAAGAGCCGCTTCCATCGGTGGCCTGCAGTTACCATTTAAGCCCCCTGCCAACCGTGACTTTTGGAGCGACCGTCGTGCTTTTATTCTGACTCCTGCCTCCTGCCTCCTGACTCCTTCTTCTCAATCGGCAATTTTCCACTATCCCGGATACCACACCTTTCGTGGATCGTCGGGGCTTCGCCTGTACGTCCAGGCCGCTTCGATCAGGCGCTTGTAGTCGTAGTGGGGCCTCCACCCCAGCAGCAACTTCGCCTTGGCGTTGTCCAGCCAAGTCGACCAATAGGAAGTCCTGATCTCCACCGCGGCCGTCCCTCGTGTCTGGCGGAGGTAATCGGTCACCTGCCGGTAATCCACCGGTTCGTCCATGGTGATATTGAAGGTCCGTTGATGCGCCCCGGGATGGTCGAGAGCCAGCAGAATGGCGTCTACCAGGTCGTCCACGTGCACGAAGCCGCGTTTCACCGGCTTTCCGTTGCGATCGAGCATCAGCGGCACGGCGCCGTTCTTTACATATTCATCGGCGCGCTCCGGCCCCACGAGATCGCGCCAGCGGGGTCCCCCGAACACGCCCTCTCCGAACGAAAGTGAGTATTTGAAATCGTCTTTTTCCATGATCCAGGGCGCGCGCAGACAGCAACCCGCGAGATCGTACTGGATGTAATACTGCTCCAGCATCACCTCCTCGAGGACTTTGGAAAGCGCGTAGCAACCGGGATAGGCGCTGTGCTTCTGCTGCTCGGTAACTGGCACGGGGTGCGGATAGAAGAAGTGGCCCACGGCACAATCGCCGCCAATCAGGATGATCTGCTTGAAAGAAGGGCTGGTGCGACACTCCTCCAGCAGCCAGAACAGCCCTTTCACGGCGACGTCGATCACATCCTCCGGGGTCTCCTTGCAAGTGGCGCAATGGACGACGTGCGTGGCTCCGTCCATCGCCGCGCGCACCGCTGACCGATCGGAGATGTTTCCCTGGACGATCTCCAGCCGATCCTTCGGTTCCAGAAGCCGATGGTGGCATAAGGCGCGGAGCGTGAGGTCACGATGATCGGCGGACCCCAGAACCCTATCGATGAAATTGCGACCCACTTTGCCGGTGGCTCCGGTAACCAGAATGCGCATGGAAGATTCCGAATCTGTCACGTCGAAGGCTCCTTTTCACATGATGAAGCCGCCGCTGCGGCCCCGTGACGAGCTTTGGGAACGCGGCCCGGTAGCGCGCCGCGTCCAGGGTGAGCAGACGATCGGGCTTCAACATTGCGTGTGCTCCAACGATGAAGTCCACCCTCATGTTAATCTACCACCTTCAGGGCCACTTTTTGCGGTTGAGGAAGGAGAGGGGCTGTGGGAGGCGTGCGTGGCATGAAAGTGAGAAGAATCCAGAGACTACACAGAAGGAAGAGCGAAGACGCAGGACACGATCTATCTGGAAAACCGTCGTTCGCCCGCTTCTAGTCTTTGCAATCTGCGAAATCTGTGGCTTCTTCTTGCTTCTTCTCCTGACGCGTTAGGATGGGACAAGAGAATGAGTGTCACCACGTTCCTTGCAGTCCTGGGCGGACTACTGGCGCTGGCCTTCGTGGCCAACCGGCTTTTCCGTCTAACCCGGATCCCCGACGTGATCGTCCTGCTCGCGGTCGGCCTCCTCCTCGGGCCCGTTTTCGGCTGGGTGCAGCCAGCCGCATTCAGGACCATCACCGATGCGCTTGGCACCCTGGCCCTCATCCTGATCCTCTTCGAGGGTGGACTCGACCTTAACCTTCGCGACACGATTCGGCACTTTCCGGGCGGGGTGTTGCTGGCATTCTTGGGTTATGGCCTGAGTCTCGGTTTGGTCGCCCTGGTAGCCTGGAAGAGCCAAGGCCTTCGATTAGTTCCTGCCCTGCTGGTGGGTGCCGTGCTCGGCTGCACCAGCAGCTCGATCGTCCTCCCGGTTCTCCAGCAGTTGGAGATCCGCGATCCGTTGCGCGTGATTCTGCTGATCGATTCGTCGCTCGGCGACGTGCTGGCCGTGACCACGGTGAGTGCCCTGCTGGATTTCGGAGCTCGTGGCGGGCCATTGGTGGGTGGGTTTCTAGGCGGTGTGACCCTGAAAATGATTGCATCCGTCGCCGCGGCGGTGCTGGCTGGCGCGCTGTGGTCCCGAGTGCTGCCCCTGCTTTCGGAACAGCGTTTCTGGCAGGCCGTCACTTTCTCCGTGGTGTTGCTGCTTTACGCTGCCACCGAAGCCGCGGGTCACAGCGGCCTGCTCTCGGTGCTGGCCTTTGGCCTCACGCTGGCCAACGTCCGTCGCATCGACCCCCGCTTGCTCGGGGTCTTTTTTGCCGTGGAGCCGCCCCGTAAGGAGCAGCCGGAGCACCATGTTCAACTACTCGCCTTCTACTCCGAGATGGCCTTCCTGGTCCGAACGTTTTTCTTCGTGCTGCTCGGCGTGGTTGTCGACGTCCGGGGTCTAAAGGGCCACCTCCTGCTCACGCTGGGCAGCCTCGGCGCGCTGGTGGTGGCACGCGCGGCGGCGGTCAAGGCCAGTCGCTGGTCGTGGGGTGCAATAGGACCGCGGGATGAGGAAATCGCTCTGTGGGTCTTTCCTCGTGGTTTGATCACTGCGGTGCTGGCTATCCAGGTGCTCAATGCGCAGGGGAAACAGTTCGATTTCTTGCCGGCGCTCGCCTTCACCACCATCGTTGTGACCAACATCCTCGTGATTTTCGGCAGCATTTGGGCGAAGCGTGGCGGACGTCTTCACGCCGACTTGGCGCCCGTGGTAGCGTCTCAAGATACTTCGCGTTGAATCGGAAACCAAGCGGAAAAAGCTACGCCCGTCAAAAAGCGGACAGAGAACAGGGGACAGGGTATAGGATAACGAAGGCCCATTGTTACGAATCCTTGAGTTTCGAATTTCAGTTCCGGTAGGTGCCCTATGATTATCGTTGAGACCTCAACCCAAGCTTCGCGCCGGGCCGCCATCGCGCTCAGGCATATTCTGCTCGTCCTCTCCCTTCTGTTGGCCGGCCCGCTGTTCATGGCCGCGCAGGCGGACCTGACCGGTTTCTGGGTGCTCCGCGTGCCCACCGGCGACGGAAACTACCGTGAGACCTTCTTTGACCTGAAGCAATCCGGCGACGCCGTAACCGGCAAGGTCTTGCAAGGTGCTCGGGAGTTGCCCATCAGCGAGGGCACGTTCAAGGGCGGCCGCCTGCACCTGGTGGCGAGCGTCCATTTTCAGAGCGTGGAGCGCCAGATAACCTACGACGGGACGATGGATGGAAGCAAGCTTTCGATGACGGTGGGCTTTCCCGGCCGGGAGCCGGTGACGGGTACGGCGGAGCGCACCTCGCCCGCGGCGGCTTTGCCGCCACCCCGTTTGCCTGTGCCGGCCTTGCACGATGTCGCCGATAATGGCTTGGCGCGAACCCCGCCGATGGGCTGGAATAGCTGGAACAAGTTCGCCGGCAAGGTGGATGATGCCGCGGTGCGGGGAATGGCAGACGCGATGGTCTCCAGCGGCATGACTGCGGTAGGCTACACCTACATCAACATCGACGACACCTGGGAGGGCCCCCGCGACGCCCAGGGGAACATCACCACCAACCGGAAGTTTCCCGACATGAAGGCGCTCGCCGATTACGTCCATGCCAAGGGCCTCCGGATCGGCATCTACTCGGGCCCCGGCCCCAAGACCTGCGCCGGATATGAAGGCAGCTACGGCCACGAGGAGCAAGACGCGAGGACCTACGCGGCCTGGGGCATCGATTATCTCAAATACGATTGGTGCAGCGCCGGCCGCATTTACAAAGATGAAGACATGCAGGCGGTGTATCAAAAGATGGGCGACGCTCTGCTTGCCACCGGCCGGCCCATCGTCTTCAGCCTGTGTCAATATGGCCATGCCGACGTTTGGAAATGGGGACCGAAAGTGGGCGGAAACCTCTGGCGTACCACCGGCGACATCAGCGATAACTGGAAGTCTTTGGAGAATATCGGCTTCAGTCAGTTTGAGATCGCGCCTTACGCCCGGCCAGGCCACTGGAACGATCCGGACATGCTGGAGATCGGCAACGGCGGCATGACGGCTGATGAATACCGCACCCACATGAGCCTGTGGGCGCTGCTGGCCGCGCCCCTGCTGGCCGGCAACGACCTGCGCAACATGTCCGACGAGACCAAGAGCATCCTCATGAACACCGAGGTCATCGCCATCGATCAGGATCCGGAAGCAAAGCCCGTGCAGGTGACTTCTCGCGACGGCAACACCGCGGTGCTGGCGCGTCCGCTCTCTGACCATACGACGGCGGTCGGTTTTTTCAACCGCGGGGACCGGGCGGTGGAAGTCAGCGTAAGCTGGTCCGCGCTGAATCTGGCGGGGACGAAACTGCGGGTGCGCGATATCTGGAAACACCAACCCGTGGAAGCGCCGGGAGATCGCTATTCGGCCATCGTTGCGGTGCATGGTGTGGTCCTGCTGAAGGTAACCGCGGAACCTTGAGTTGGAGCCGCAGCTTGGGGAATTGCCGACTGACGATTGCGGATTGACGGTTGGAAAACTGGAATGGCTTAGGTCTTCTCTTCCAATCGTCAATCGTCAATCTGCAATCGGCAATTCCTCCAGATATCGAGACTCCAGTAGGAGTTGAGACGGGTCGGATGCCGGATTATCCTCACATCGCCGCCCAGGTGGCCATGGTCGTGCTCATCGGCCTGCTCACCGGGCTGGAGCGCGAGCACGAGCGCAAGGAAGGCGATCCGCTTTTCGCCGGGATTCGGACCTTTCCCCTCATCGCGCTGGTGGGGTACGTCGCGGGACTACTCGGGAGAATGGGCTACGGCGCGGTCCTGGCAGTGGCCCTGGGCGGCGTATTTCTGATCGTCACCGCTGAATACGTCCTCAAGTCTCTGGCGCAGCATCAAGGCGCGACCACCGAGTTCGTGGCCATCCTCACTTTTCTCGCCGGCGCGCTGGTGGCGCTCGATTACATGATTCCGGCGGCGACAATCGCCGTCGTCGCCACTCTGGCGCTGATGGCGAAGCAGCCGCTGCATCTGCTGGCGCAGAAGATCCAACCGGAGGAAATCTACGCCATCCTCAAGTTCGCCATCATTACCGTCATCGTCCTGCCGCTCCTGCCCAACCGGGAGGTCGGACCGTTGCACGTGTTTAATCCGCGCTTCGTGTGGTGGATGGTGGTGTTCGTCTCCGCCATCAGCATGGTCGGCTATGTCCTGATGCGCTTCCTGCCCGCGCAAAAGGGCATCGCGCTCACGGGGCTGTTCGGCGGCCTGGCTTCCAGCACGGCTGCCACTGTTGACCTGGCGCAGGAGAGCCGCCTTTCCGACGACTCTCTGGCCAACTGTTTCGCACTCGGCATCGTGTTGGCTTCCACCGTCATGTACTTTCGCGTGTTCTTTGAGGCCTACGTGGTGGACCCGGGCCTGGGAAGGGCGTTGATCCTGCCCATCGCCGTTCCCACCGTGGTCGGCCTCGGTACGGTGGTGCTCTTGTGGTTCAGAGACGGCGGGAAAGGAACGTCGAAAGCTCAAGTGGAAAACCCCATGGAAATGGGAAAAGCCTTGAAGTTCGGGCTTTTCTTCGCCGTCATCCTGGCGGCTTCCAAGCTCGCTTATCAGCATTTCGGCACGGCGGGCATTTATCTGGCGAGCGTCGCGGCCGGCTTGAGCCAGGTGGACGCCACTACCGTTTCCGCGGCGCGCCTCGCTCACGACAACGTCCTGGCCTATAGCACTGCCGATGGCGCCATCCTCCTGGCGAGCGCCTCGAACACGCTGGTGAAGGGGATCCTGGCTATGGTGATGGGCCGGCCTTCTTTGCGAAAGGCGGTCGCCTGGGCATTTGGAGCCATGCTGGTGAGTACCCTGGCGGCTTTCGTTTGGGTCGTCCGGCGCTGAATCGTCGCGGCGTCGGCCGCGGCACGGATGTGGCGCCACAGAATCAAGGATCGATCGCCTGGAGAAAAGTCATGGAATCCCAAGCCGCCCACTACACGTGCTACCGCGCGCGGCACGCGATCCGCGTCGATGGCGACCTCGCGAAGCCGGCCTGGAGGGATGTTCCGCACTCGCCACGGTTCGTCGATATGGTCACCGGAGAGCCCGGCTACTTCGATACGCGTGCCGCCGCGCTTTGGGACGACGACGCCTTTTACGTCAGCTTCCGCGTGGAGGAGCCTTTTGTCGAAGCAGCGCTCACCGAGCGTGACTCGCTGGTGTTCAACGAGAACGACCTCGAGGCCTTCATCGACGGTGGTGACTGTTACTACGAATTCGAGGTCAACGCCCTCGGCACCATCTACGAAGTGTTCTTCATCTGGCAGGACGCGTACCACCGTGGCAGCCGCTTCGACGTTCCCGAATTCGATCTGCTGGCCCACGGTGCCCTTTCCTTCGGCGGGGACTATGACCGCACTGGCAAGAGTTTCTGGCGCGGCACGCATCCGCGCGGATGTCGTTGGGCGTTCCGGGACTGGGATTTCCCGGGCTTGCGCTCCGCCGTGCGCGTGGAAGGCAAGATCAACGACCGCACCGTGGTCGATGAGAGTTGGACCGCGGAACTAGCCTTCCCGTGGTCCGGCATGAAATGGCTCGCCAACGGACGGCCACTGCCACCGAAGGATGGCGATACCTGGCGGATGTTCTTCGGCAGGTTTGAGAAACTTACTCTCAGCGGCATCGAAGTGCAACCTCACCCGGCGTGGTGCTGGAACTCCCACGGTGTCTATGATACACACCAACCGGAGCGGTGGACGTACGTGCACTTTTCAGCCGCTGAGGTTCCGGACGCAGGTCAAGGCTTGGGCGCAGGGGGCAGATAGGTTATCCTTCGAATTAGAGCCAGACCAGAGGGCACTGATGTCGAACGCCGATGCTAAATTGAAGCTTGCACGACGACACTTGGAGCGGGTCCAGGCGGCATGGGACGCTCCGACAGACTGGGACGACTTGTCCCTTTACGGCTTTTACTGCCTTGAGGCGGCCGTCGAGGCCGCTGCCCTGCAAGTCGGAGTACCCACCTCCAAGAAACATTGGGAGAAAGCCGACATCGCGGAGGAACTACACAAGAACCACAGCCTTCCCGACATTGCCGATTTGCTGCGCGACCTCAACGATGCGCGAAAGGCCGCAGCTTATGGCGACGTTCCGTTACCCAGCCTTGACGCAGAGGATGTTGCCAGCGACATCGAAGCTCATGTGGATGCTGTGGCCAAGATTGTAGGAGGTAAACCCTGAGATGCGAGGCAAGACTGCAAATCCAACTGAGCATTCACTGGCTCAGGTGCTTCGATGGCCGTCGCGTCGAGCGAGAGATTGGGTGATCGGTTTTCTGGACGCTGCTGCGAGCGACCCGAACATCATCGCGGTAATTGCCGTCGGCTCGGCGGTGCGCCCCGGCGTTCCGAGCTCCGACGTCGATCTGGTAGCAATCTGTAGAGATCCGCTCCTTCTTAAGGGCGTTCGACCGCTCGAGGTTGATCTGCGCGCCTATCCCGATGCCGACATTGACGCCCGCATCGAGAACGGGCACGACGTACTCGGTTGGGCAGTCCGGTTTGGCCGAGTTCTATTCCAGCGTGATAGCTTCTGGACCCGGCTTGTCACTCGGTGGCGCCATCGGCTGCCGCTGCCTCCTTCCAAGGTCGCCCGGGCAAGGGCTGCCGCGGCGTACCACCGCCTTGCCAGTGTTTTCGAATTCGGCGATGCAGATGCGGTGCACGAGCAGGCGCTTTGCTATTTGACGCACCTGGCGCGGGCAGAACTTTTGGACCGGGGTGTTTACCCCATTTCGAGGCCAGAGCTGGCCGAACAACTCCGAGGCATCGGCAACCGCCAACTCGCCGCATGGTTGGACCGCCTCTTGTCGGAACCGACCGCGTTAGCCGAGATCGATGAGCTCGTGAAGCTCGCTGTCTGACACAAGGCGCTGCGATTAGTCATGTGCTAATTGTGGAGTGCCGCCAACCGTTCGACAGCTTCTTCCAGCCCTTGGCGGTTCTTCCAGAAGCTGGCCCAAAGATCGCCCTGCTTTTCCAGCCGGCTGAAAACGGTCCGGATATTCAGCCGCTCGGGCCGCAGGCTCGGCTCCAACTCGTTTGGCTCGACCGGCGCCGAAACCGGCGCTTTGGGGAAAGCCCGGACCACGTACGGCGCCGCCAGCGGCCGGCCATAGGCGTTCTGCGACGCATCGATCAATACCCTACCGCGCGGCCGCTTCTCCACCATCCGCTCCTGCGTCACCAGTTCGGAATGCTCGGCGGCGACCAGTCGTCCGACGATCTCGGCAAAGGTCCGCACGTGCTCGTAGGTGTAGCCCGGCTCCACCGGAATGTAAAGATGGAACCCAGTGGCGCCGGAAGTCTTCAGGTAAGGCGTCAGCCCCAAAGCCACCAGCTTCTCGTAAATCGCTTGGGCGATCGTCACCACCACGTTGTAGTCAGTGCCGTCGCTCGGGTCGAGGTCGAAGAAGACCCAATCGGGGTGCTCCAAGTCGTCACGCCGGCTCGACCACGGATTGTGATCGATGCAGCCCAGGTTCGTCAGATAAAGGAGCGCCGCGCGGTTGTTGGCGATGAAGTAGCGAATCTCCTGCCTGGGCTTGCCGGAGCGAGGCTTCTGGTGGTGGTCCTCCGACCGAATGGCGACCGTCTCCATCCATTCGGGCGCAGCCTCTCCGGCGTCCTTCTGGAAGAAGGCTTCGCCCGTGATGCCGTTGGGGTAGCGACGCAGTACCAGCGGCCGGTCCTTCAAAAAGGGCAGCAAGTACTCAGCGATACGATAGTAGTAGGCAAGCAGATCGCGTTTGGTGTAGCCTTCGCCGGGAAAATAGACCTTGTTGAGATTGCTGAATCGCAATGGGCGGCCGTCGATCTCCATGATCACGTTCTCGGCGCGCCCTTGGAACAATTCCTTCTCGATCTCCTCCTTCTTCGCCAGCACCCGGCCGCTCAGGCGCGGAACAGCGACGACGGGTGGCGGCGCCGTCTGCTCCCCGACTCCCTGATTTCCAATCCGGACTGCCGACTCCGGACCCGCCAACCCCTGGTCTTCGAACCGGCAATCCTTCGCCTCGTAATCGCTGCGCAAACCGAGGAAGACCGGCGCGCGCAGACGCCACTCTTCCGTCCAGTTGCCGTATTTCACGCGGGCGACGAGGCGTGGCTCCATCCAGGTGGCCTTTTCCTTCGTTTCCGGCACGGCGTCAAACGGGCAGCGTGCAGCGGCGAGCGGTTTAATTTCGTCGAAGACTTCCTTTTGGGTTTTCTCGGTGAAGCCCGTGCCCACGCCGCCGATGAACCGCAGTTTTTCCCCGTCGTAGAGCCCGAGCAGCAGCGCTCCAAAGTGTTCGCGCGAACCGCGCGGCTCGGTCCACCCGCCGATCACGGCGTCGAGTTCATCCACCACCTTGAACTTTACCCAGGCGGGACTGCGCCCGCTGGCATAAGTGCTTTGGGCGTGCTTGCCGATGATGCCCTCTAGGCCTTGCGACTTGGCGAGATCAAACAGCTCCTTTCCCATCTCGGCCTGGTGGTCCGCATAACGGGCCGGATCGCCCCAGTTCACCAGGTCGCGCAGGAATTGCTTACGTTCCACCAGCGGAACCTCGCGCAGGTCGTAGCCATTGACATACAGCACGTCGAACAGGTAATAGGTGATGGGCGCCTGGCGCTGCATGAGCACCGAGGGCCGATCGACGTTCATACGCGACTGCAACCGCTCGAAATCGCTGCGGCCGTTGGCGTCGAGGACCACGATCTCGCCGTCGAGGATCGTTTGCCGCGCCTTCACGCGCTCCGGCAGGTCCGCGAGTTCCGGATACTGCGTGGTGATCACGCGGCCAGTGCGCGAGTGCAACTCCAGCCGGCCATCGTCGATCCACGCCATGGCGCGGATGCCGTCCCACTTGATTTCGAAGATCCAGTCGGGATGAGAGAAGGGCTTTTCCGCCAAGGTCGCCAGCATCGGTGCGATCTTGGACGGCATGGTTGCCTTGCGCGCCCCTTCCAGCGTTGCTGCACTCGCAGCGTCGGCCACCGCTCCCGCTGGATTGCTCGACGGCGGCAGTCCCTCTTCGATTTCCTCGATCGTACGGCCGGTGAGCACCGACCCGTCGTGCTCGTCGATGTCCCAGTTGGGGTCTACGGCGGCGTCGCGATGCTTGATCATCAGCCAGGGATCGCCCTTTTCCTTCGGCTGACGGATTTTCACCATCGCAAAACTGCCGCGCAGCTTGCGTCCGTGAAGCGAGAACTTCAGCTCGCCGCGCTCGAGTTGTTGTTGAGCCGTCAGTCCGCCTTCCACGTCGAAGGTGCCCGCGTCCCACACCATTACCGGCCCCGCGCCATACTCCCCCTTGGGTATCACTCCCTCGAAGCCGCCGTAGTCGAGCGGATGATCTTCCACGTGCATGGCCAGGCGCTTATCATTCGGATTGAGCGACGGCCCTTTGGGGACCGCCCAGGAGACCAGAACGCCGCCGATTTCGAGCCGGAAGTCGTAGTGCAGACGAGTGGCATCGTGCTTCTGCACCACGAAGCGATTCCCGGCGCGCGCCTCGGCACCGAGTTTCTGCGAGGCCGACTGGGCCGACTGGGCCGACTGGTGTTGTCCGGTGCGGTCCTCCGGGGTGTCCACTTCCGGTTCCGGAGTTTGCCCGGCGTGCCTCTTGCGGCGATATTCTTCGAGACGAGCCATACTGGAGCTGATTATAGTCGAAAGTCGAAGGTCGAGAGTTGGGAGCAAAGCGAGGGTAGGCCACTTTTGACTTTCGACTCTCGACTTTCGACTGTTTTTGTTCTACCTACCTAACCGTGAGCGACAATCCTGGTCTAAAGGCACGGATGGAGGCAAGCGACGCAGCGGCTGTCGCGCGAGCATGCGCTGGGGACACAGACGCTTTCCGTGTCCTCGTGGAGCGCTACAGCCGTAAGGTCTTTCGCCTGGCGTATCGTATGACGCAGAACGAACAGGACGCCGAGGACGTGGTGCAGGAGGCCTTCCTCCGCGCTTATCGGCGGTTGAAGCAGTTCGAATCGCGCTCCAGCTTCGGCACCTGGATTTTCCGCATCACTGCCAACGCCGCCATGGATCTCACACGCAAGAGGGGGCGGCACGAGCAGGCGGAGCAACCAATACCGGAGACCGAGGGCGGTGTGGACGCTTTGGCTCAGATGCCGGCGCCCGACCCCACGCCGGATCGCATCCTGCTCAGCGGCGAGTTGAAGCACAAGGTGGAGAACGTGCTCGCCAGTCTGAGCCCCCAGGTGCGGACCGCGTTTGTGCTGCGGCATTACGAGGGAATGTCGATTGAAGAGATCGGCAGCGTGCTGGGTCTCAAGGTGAGCGCCACCAAGAACAGCATCTTCCGCGCCGTGCAGAAACTGCGAAAGGAGTTGGAGCCGCTCGTGGTGCGTCACGGCGAGGCGCGGGCAGCGAATACAGAGTGAGCGACAAAGCGGAGTCTAGGCAGTCCCTATGAAGGAAGTCAAGAAGCTGAAGCACCTGAGCGAGCCGGACCTGATCCTTTACCACTATGGCGAAGCGGGAGGATCGTCGCGGGCCGTGGTGGCGGAACATATGTCGGTGTGCGGGCCCTGCCGCGCCCTCTACCGCAATCTTCAGGCGGTTCTGGCGGCGGCGGACGTGGTTGAGGTACCTGCCCGGAGCGAGGCCTACGAGGCCGAGGTCTGGCAGCGATTGGCCCCGCGCCTCGCCGTAGCTTCGCCGGAAGGGGCCTGGCAGCGATTCGTGGAGCACTTCCGCGGACGTGTGTGGACGCCTCAGGTTTGGGCACCGGTCGGTGGAGTGGCGGCGGTGGCAGTGTTGGTGGTGACGGCGTTTCTGGCCGGACGCTTCTGGCCGGGAAAGCCTCAGCCCCAACCTCAGAATCAGGCCCAGGCGGTTTCAGCCCAGGGGCGCGACCGCGTGCTGCTGGTGGCGGTCGGCGATCACCTTGAGCGCTCACAGATGGTGCTCGTGGAACTCGTGAACACTAACCCGCAGCGCACGGTGGATATCTCCGCCGAACGCGAGCGCGCTACGGACCTGGTGGCCGCCAACCGACTCTATCGCCTGACGGCCGAGCGTTCGGGCGAGACTGGCGTTGCGGACGTCCTCGATGAGCTCGAGCGCACGCTGATCGAGATCGCCAACAGTCCTTCCAAGCTGTCGTCGCCGGAATTTGAGGATCTCCGTCGCCGCATTGAAGCGCAGGGGATCCTCTTTAAGGTACGAGTAGTCGATTCCCAGATACACGCGAGGGAAAAGAAGGCCATCGAAAACGTGGCCAAGAAGAGTTCATAGATCGAGAGGGAAAGATGACCAAGATTCAACGAACCATTCTGATTTGGGCGGTGAGCGTCGCCACCGCGATTCCAGCGACCACTCTGGCCGGCCTTGGATTGCCGATGCCGCAACAAGCGCCAGCGCCACCGCCTGCTCCTCCGGCGCTTATTGCTCCGGCGCCCAATCCACCGACTGAGAAACCGGCTAGCGTCGAGGATGAGGACGCCAACCGGCAGCAGGAACAGGAGGATCGCGACCAGGAGAAGCGCGATCGCGAGCAGGAAAAGCGGGACCGGGAGCAGGAAGCTCGAGACCGCGTTCAGGAGCAACTCGACCGCGAGCACGAGATCTACGAAAACGGCACAGAAGCGCTGGACGAGGGCCACTATCAGAGAGCGCTCGAGAAGTTTTCCGAGGTGATCAACCAGCACGGCGCTCAGGCCGAGGGCGCACTTTATTGGAAGGCTTACGCCCAGAACAAGCTTGGCCAGCGTGCGGACGCGCTTGCCACCCTGGAAACGTTGCGCGGCACCTATCCGAAGAGCCGCTGGCTCGACGATGCGAAGGCGCTGGAAGTTGAGGTGCGGCAATCGTCCGGGCAGAAGGTCGCGCCCGACGCGGAGAGCAACGAAGATTTGAAGCTGATCGCACTGAACAGTTTGCTCAATTCGGACCCTGAACAAGCGCTGCCGATGCTGGAAAAGTTTTTGAACGGGCCGCAGCCTTTGAAGCTTAAGGAACGAGCGCTGTTCGTGCTAAGCCAGAGCGGGTCGCCCAAGGCCCACGAGATCGTGGCGCGCGTCGCTCGCGGCGACCGCAACCCCGAGTTACAGATGAAGGCGATTCAGGACCTTGGACTCTTCGGCGGCAAGGAAAGCCACGCGACGCTGGAGGAAGTCTACAAGTCGGCTCACGATGTGGAAGTGAAGCGTGCCATCCTGCGCAGCTTCATGATCAGCGGTGAGCGTGGGCGCCTGCTGGAAGTGGCGAAGAGTGAGGCGTCACCTGACTTGCGCGCCGAAGCCGTGAAGCAGCTCGGCGTGATGGGTGCACACGCCGAGCTCTGGCAGCTCTACCAGAACGAAACCTCCACGGAGGTCAAGAGAGGCATTCTCCAGGGAATGTTCATCGGCGGTGACGTCGAACACACGCTGGGACTGGCGCGGGCAGAGAAGGATCCGGAGCTACGCCGTCAGGCGGTCCGCAATCTGGGACTGATGGGCAAGGACAGGACCGCCGACGGTCTGGCTTCGATTTACAGCAGCGACAAGGACCCCGAGATCAAGCGCGCCGTAATCCAGGCATACTTCCTGCAAGGCAACGTCACTTCCCTGATTCAAATCGCGCGGCAGGAGAAGGATATGTCGTTGAAGCGGGACGCGGTGCAGAAGCTCTCGCTGATGCACTCCAAAGAAGCGACGGATTTCCTGATGGAGCTGCTGAATAAGTAGTAGACGGCATACGGTAGACGGTAGATGGTGGACACCATCTACTGCCTACCCTCTGCCAGGAGGACTCTCATGGATACGATTCAGTTCGATTCAGCGGTCAAGGCCCGCACCGGCATCTTTTTCCCCATCTACCGTCTACCGTTTACCGTCTACCGTTCTTCCCCCGTCTACCGCCTACTGCCTGCCTTCTATGGCCTGCTGCTGCTGGCGACCGTTGGTGCGGCGCAAGAACCGCACGTCGTCAACGCCAAGATGACCACGCAATCGGCCGCGGCGGGCCTGGCGAGCGCTTTCCACGCTGTTGAAGGCGGCGAGAGCGGACTAGCATGGATCGGCTACGCTGTCCCGAGCGTTCCTGGAAACCACCAGATGTGCTGCGATGTCTCGGTGGGCGAATTCTCTGACAATGGGTGCGGCCGATGCCGGCTCGAGGATCGACGAGGAGACAGCGGCGACGTCGCGGTGAACTCCAGCGAGAAGCGCGTGAAGCTTGAATCGTCACCGTACTTCCTGGTACTTTATCGCATCGCCGCCAGGAAGGTGACCAAGGTCCGAACGTTTTCGGCGGATTGCGAACTCGATGTTGGCGGCTTGCCTTTCGTCTGGCTCACCGACGTGCGTCCACCGGAGAGCGTGGCGTGGCTCACTTCCTTGGTGAACGCCGACCATGGGGGCGCGCCAGAAGACGGCGACAGGGATGACGATGGTCACGTTTCCAGTGCGGCGCTCACCGCCATCGCTTTGCACGGTGATGTGTCCGCGGAACGCGCGCTCGAAGCCTTTGCCGCTGCCGGTCAGCCGGAACGCCGGCGCGAGAAGGCCGCCTTCTGGCTCGGAGCCGCGCGCGGCCGGCCCGGCTACGAAGCGTTGCGCCGGCTTGTGGCCAACGACTCGAGCGACCACTTTCGCGAGAAGGCCGTCTTCGCTCTCTATGTGAGTAAAGAGCCCGAGGCCGTGGATACCATCATCAACGTCGCTCACCACGACCCCGCCCCTCACGTCCGCGGGCAGGCTTTATTCTGGCTGGCGCAAAAGGCGGGAAAGCGAGCCGAAGCCACGATTACCGAGGCCATCGAAAACGATCCCGAGACCGACGTCAAGAAGAAGGCTGTCTTCGCCCTCAGCCAGCTTCCCAAGGATGAAGGTGTGCCGCTGCTGATCCAGGTGGCGCGCACCAGCCACAATCCCGCCGTTCGCAAGCAGGCCATGTTCTGGCTCGGACAGTCGCAGGACCCGCGCGCCCTCGCCTTCTTCGAGCAAGTCCTTCTTCACTAAATAGTCGAAAGTCGAAGGTCAAGGGGCGACAGTCTCGAATTGGCGATTGACGACTGCCAATTGAAAGAGCCAGGCAGCGTACCCTGGAGTCTCCCAATCGTCAATCGTCAATCGTCAACCGGCAATTCTCCAGCCCCACGAAAAGATCCGCCAAAACCGCGACATCGAGCTCCTCGGCGCGCGTTTCCACAGCCAAACCCACGCGGTCGAGTTGAACTTCGACGGCCTCGCGCCCGTAAATACGGCCCAGATTATTCAGCAACCTTTTCCGCTTCTGCGCGAAGCACGCCTGGACGAAACCGAGAAATTGCTCGACCTCGCCCGCATCCCAGTTCCCCGGTCCGAGCCCACTTGCATCCGAGAGCGTCGGTAATGCGCCGGGGGGCGGCCGCATTTCGAAACCGACCAGCGCCGATGACACTTGCGGCGGGGGCGAGAAAGCTCCGGGGGGCACTTGCAGCAGAAGGCGGGGGGACGAAAAGGCCCGCGCCAGGACCGTGAGGTATCCGTACTCGCGGCGGCCGGGCCGCGCAATGAGCCGCGCCGCCACCTCATACTGCATCAGCAACGCCATGCCGCAAATCGAGGCGTGAAAGCCGAACAGATGATGAAGGATGGGTGAAGTGATGTAGTAAGGAATGTTCCCGAATACGAAACACTTCTCGGCGTGGCGCTCACGGCAAAGCTGGCCGATGTCGGTGGCCAGAATGTCCGTCTCGATCACCTCCAGGTGCGTCTCGCCGTGAAACTCCCGCCTCAGAGCTTCCACCAGGGCGGAATCAAGTTCGATCGCCACTACGCGGCTGGCGCGCTCAACCAGCAAGCCGGTCATCGCGCCGCGCCCGGGTCCAATCTCCACCACCAACTCGCCTTGGCTGAGAGGAAGGGCATCGACGATGCGCCGCCGGAAGCGCGGGTCCGCCAGGAAGTGCTGGCCGAGTTTGGGGCGACGACGGGAAGCCATGAAGCAGTAGACAGTAGAGGGCACATGGTAAAAGGGGACCGCGTCTATCGCCTACTGTCTACCGAGGAAGACCGGCACTGGAAGACTTTCCCCTTCTACCTTCTACCGTCTACCGTTCTCAGTCGAGCTTTGAGATTTGCTCGTCCAGGTCGGCTAGCGCTGCGCTCAACATCTCCCGATAGCGGGGCTTCTGGCTGTTCTCCAGGTCGCGCAGGACCCGGGCGCGAGATCGCAGCAAGCCCTCCTTCTTCCATATCAGTTCGATCTGCGCCTGAGTTAACCGTTCTCCGTCCGGTGAGGTGCTGCCAACCTCGGCGGCATCAATCTGCTCTTCCACCGATTTACTCTCCCATCCACGAGCCATTAAATTCATTATACAGCAAACGTGGCTGAGAGGAGGGAAGAAAGCGCTGGAAGTGTGATAGGAAGGGTGGAAGGCGAATGGTCAATAGTGAATCGAGGCGTGCCGACGTGGGCAGGGGATGGGGCGCACCCAGTTCGAACTCAACAAAGCCCGAACGAGACAGGGTGCGCCGCTCTTCAAAAGCAATTAGCTGGCGCGAAGCAGTTTGCGGCCGATGGCCAAACAAACCAAGCCGACACCGAGAAGTAGGATGGGTGCCGGTTCGGGTAACGGAACCCCATCGACCGTTGGAGTATAACCGGAGCCGGTTTCCAACACGCCACAAGTGGGGCAATCGAAGCCAAGATATATTGGGACCGTTCCTCCGGCGCTTGTCAACGGCGAGGTCAGATATAGATCCGTAAAGACGGTCCAACCTGGAAGGGCAAAGCCGATATTGGCAGGCAGATAAGCGCAACATATCGCAGCCGTGAAATCGGCTGCCGTGTTTGGACCGTTGACCACGAGTGAAAAGTTATAAACCGTGGTAGCGGAGGCGTCAGTTACAAAATAGCCAGTCGCCGTGTTGCCGTCATTGAAGTGTACGTCGTTGAGGGTCCACTTGATGGTTTGTGCCGGTGCGCAGATACAACTACCGAGGAGCAACCCGAGGATGACCATCGCTCTTGTAAGGGTTTTCATTGTACTGCTCCTATTCAGGTCTCCTTCAATTCAACTTGCTGAGACTCAACCTGTACTCTAATACGGGCTCACTCTATGCGATGTCGGCGACGGCTGTCGATACGCGACGGTGCCATTAGTTTTGGGGGACACTCGGTCGAACTCACTTGCAGGGTGTCGAGATGCTGAGCCGCAATCGTAAAGACACCTTCCCACGTCAATGCGCCGGTGCTGCCCACCGTGAGAACCAGAAGCACGTCGCCGTTTTGCCGGGCAAGCGTGGCAAGCGATCCATGCCTTATTGCGCCGCAATGAATTCTGGTGTAGGTTCCGTTGATACGGTGGAGTGAGCATATTTTTGGCGCAGGAAGGAGTAGAGATGGCAGTCACAGCGGTGGCTGGACAAAACTCAGCCCTGACGGAGATGGCGATGGGGTATTTTCGCAGCCGGGTCCTTTGCGCTGCCGCGGGCCTAGGGCTGGCAGACGCTCTCGGCGACGAGGAACGCACGGTGAAGGATCTGGCAGCCGTGTGCGGCGCCGAGCGCGCGGCGTTGTACCGGCTGTTACGTGCTCTGGCCAGTTTCGGTGTGGTGGCGGAGACCAGTCCGGAAAGCTTCGTTCTGACCCCGTTGGGCAAGCCGCTGCGCAAGGACGCGACCGATTCGGCGTGGGCCGGGATTGTGTTCTGGGCCGATTTGCTAGCCGACGAATGGTCGCATCTGACGGAGTGCATCCGGACGGGACAGAAGGCCGCGGCGGTCCGGCCGCCGGGGGTGCCTTCGCGCTGGTCACAGGACCCGGATGCTTCGGCGGTGTTTCGCGCTGTCATGGGTACGTCGCCGGCGGAAGACTACATGCCTATCGCTCGGGCTTGGGACTTCTCGAAATACCACAGGGTCGCCGATCTCGGCGGAGGCGGCGGCGCGCTGATCGCCGCGGTCCTGGAAGCTTTTCCTCATGTGCAAGGCGTGCTGGTGGACCGGCCGGAATCCATCGATCGGGCCGCGCCGCGTTTCGAGGGCCTTGCCGGACGGTGCCGGCTGGTGGCCGCCGACCTGACCACGGAGGTCCCGCCGGGAGCTGAGGTTTACATGCTGAAACATGTGCTTCACGGCTATGAAGACGGAGCGGCGGCCGAGATCCTTCGCCAATGCCGGACCGTCCTCCTCGCGGAGGGTCTGCCCGCGGAGGGCCGCGTTCTGGTGATCGAATTCGTTCTTCTGGAGGTGGTGGATCATCCCGACCGGGATCTCGAGCAGCGGTTGATGAGCGACCTGAACATGCTGGCCGTAACGGGAGGCAAAGAACGCAGCGCCGCCGAGTGGAGACAATTGCTGGCGAGCGCCGGCCTCAAGTGCGAGCGCATTATCCCCGTTCCCGGCGATCTGGTCTCAATCATCGAGGCGGCTCCCGCCGGCTGAGAAGGTGTGACACCTTCAGGCCGCAACCCAAAAGGGATTTCACCACAGAGGCCACAGAGGCCACGGAGAACAAACGCAGACAAAAGGGTTGGGCCAAGAAAGGAGTAACAAAAATGAAGTCTCGCTGTCTGATGATGTTGGTGGCGATGGTTTTTGCCGCTCGGGGGCTCGGTGGCCCTCGCACGAACTCAGCCGTGTCCGCGGCGCCGACGGGCGGGCCGGCGCCAGCCGCAGGGTCGCGGCCGCTCATCGTCGGCGTGGCGCACATCGCTTTGAAGACAAGCAACCTAGCCTCGGCTCGGCAATTCTACGGACACGTGCTGGGATTCCAGGAGATTTCCAGCCTGCCCAACCCGTTGACGGGCAGGCCGGACGGCGTCTGTTTCAAGGTGAACGACCATCAGTACATCGAGGTGTACCCGGGATTGAAAGATCCGTCGGAAGACCGCCTGCTGCACATCGCGTTTGAAACCACCAACGCGCGCCAACTCGCCGTGTACCTGGCCGGCCACAGCGTGAAGACCTCTCCCTTGCAGCCGGACACGGAAGGCAACTTCAGCTTCACCCTGCACGACATTGATGGACACGTGGTGGAGTTTGCCGAGTACGTTCCCACCTCACTTTCCGGCCGCGGCATGGGCAAGTTCCTCGGCCCCGAGCGGATCTCACAGCGCATCATTCACGTGGGTGTCACCGTCGGCGACCAGGCCGCGGCAAATCGCCTCTACCAGGACGTCCTCGGTTACCGCGACATCTGGCACGGCGGCATGACCGACGATCGCACCGACTGGGTGGACATGCGCGTGCCCGACGGCAAGGATTGGCTCGAGTACATGCTCAACGTGCACCACCCGTCGCCGCGCACGCTGGGCGTGATGCACCACATGTCGCTGGGCGTGCCCAGCGTGGCCGAGGCTTACCAGACCGCCGTCGGGCGGGGGTACCAGTCCCAGGAGAAGCCGCAGATCGGCCGCGACGGCAAGTGGCAGTACAACCTCTACGACCCCGACCTCACCCGTGTCGAAGTGATGGAGCCCAAGCCGGTCGAAAAGCCTTGCTGCTCGCCCATCCTCGATTGAAGAAGTGACTAGTGACGAGTGGCTAGTGACAAGTTCTCAGGGATGAGTGTTGGTTGTCATGCCACTATACTAGCCTATCAAACTTCACAACCGGGGTGAGCCACCGACGATGGTCAGGAATCGCATGTCATGTTCCAATGCCGCTAGAAATTCTCCAGAATGTCCGTCACCAGTGTACGTGCCAGGTCTTGTGATAGGCGTGTGAGCGCCGGCTCGTCCTCTTGGAACTCCTCCGATGTGCTGGAACTCACCTGGTATTCTTCGCGAAAGACGTATTTGGGATTGGAGAACAGGACCTTTTGGGTGTGCAGGTCCACGAGTTGGACGTTGGCCGTCACCTGGATCTGCAGTGTCGTCGCGCGGCCGGTGGTCAGGTCAAAGGTGACGACGCCGGAGCGGACGTCCTCTACTGTCCCCTTCAACACCGCGTCCGCGCCGGCGGGCTCGGGCGTGATGCGGTACTTGGTGCGTTCGATGAACTCGCGTGTGACCGCGGACGCCAGCTTCTGCTCGATGCGAAAGCGGCTGGTCTCATTGGTGAAGATGGGGACAGCGATGGTTTTGACGTCGGGCGGAATCCGCGTGGCCTGCCCGGCTACGCGGTACCCGCAGGCGGTCAATCCAACTAAACACAGAGGCACGGAGACACGGAGAAAAGTAGAAATCAGAAAGCAGAAAGCAGAACGATCAACCGTCTTCTTTCTGCTTTCTGCTTTCTGATTTGTGCTTTGCCTTCCCGGTGTCTCCGTGTCTCTGTTTTTCAACGGGCTTTGCCTTTCAGGAACGAATCCGTCCCCGCAGGTTCTCCGCGATCTCCACGGCGTTCGCCGCCGCCAGGCGCATGTTGTCCGCTGCCGCCCAGATCCACAGGCCAGACGGGCGACCACTCTCGGCTAGCACGGCATCCACCAGAATGTCGCCGGTTTCCGTGGCCTCCACCGGGGACGGCGCCACCTCCGTGAACCGGCGCACGTGGATGCGGTCGCCGGCGAGAGCGTGTCCCACCGCTTCCGGCGCGGCGGGCTCAGCGGTTTCGACGTAAAGCGAGAACGCCAGCGAAAAGAACACGGGCGCCTGGACCAGGCGCACGGCGGGCAGCGGAATCCGGTCGCCAAGGTACTGCCTCAGCTCTCTCCGGATGCGGGCTTCGATGTCAGTCAGGGCATCGCAGTAGGGTGTGGTCCCGCCGCGCCGGGCGCGGCTGAGCCGCGGCAGCAGATTGAACGCCAGTTGGGCGCCGAACGTCGCCGTGGGAATCCTATGAAAGCTGAGCAGATTCACAGTCTGCTTTTGAAGCTCCTCGATGCCGCGCGGCCCGTTCTCCGAGGCAGGGCACAGCACCTGCGCGACTGCGGTCTTGATAGGAAAATGCGCCGCCAGCCGCAAGAGCAGGCTGCTGATCACGATCACCGCCGGGTGCGCCGAGGCAAAGAACGGCGGCTCGCCCCTCGTCCAGCCGGCCAGCTTGTCACCCGGGAGAGGCGGCACGCTGAGCAGCCAGTCGCGGGCAGGAAGCTCTTCGTGGCCAGTGCCCGTCAGGTCGATCACCGCCGTCCGTGCCTCTCCATTATTTGCAATGCGGTCCAGTAACGACGGCCGTGGGCGGGGCCGCGTGGCCAAGAAAACGAAATCGAGATCGGCCTCGGCTGCGTCGTCGCCGGCAGGCGCCTCGTAAACCGGCTCACTCAAGTCGAGGATCGGCGTCTCCGGCTCGGCTTCCTCGGCTACCTCCACCTCCATCTTGAGCAGTTGAGAAAACGGGAATTGGCGCTCTCCCAGGACGGTCAGCAGTTCCTTGCCGAGCAGGGTCGACGCTCCCACTAACGCCACGCGAAATCCACCGAGGCCCGACTTCATGCGGCAGGGACCTCCCTAGGGGCGGGCGGGCGCGGACGGAATCTGGAAATCAGGCGTGCGGTGGGGCCGGACATCGCATAGGTTACCGCGATCACCAGCAGCGCATACTCCGAATAGGACCAGGTAAGGTAAATAGCGAGGCCGATCAGTATCACCGTCGCGAAGGAACGCCGACGCCGGAAATCAATGGCCTTGAAGCTTGGATAGCGAACCGTGCTCACCATGAGAAACGCCAGCACGGCCACCACTGCCAGCCACATGAGGGAATAATTCCAATCGTGTACGGCGTCCTTGCGGCAGTGGACGACCGCCGCGATCACGCCTGCCGCCGCGGGGATGGGCAGGCCGACGAACTGGCGCTTGTCGCCGGTGGCGGCAATACTCATGATGTTGAACCGGCCGAGCCGGGCCGCGCCGCAGATGAGAAAGGCAAAAGTCACAACCCAGCCGAGGGTGAGCAAATGGTTCCTGAGAATCGGAACGATCACCCCCTCCGCCGGCAGGACCCCCCAGGCGAAGGCGAGGAAAGCCGGAGCCACGCCGAAGGTGATCACGTCGGCCAGCGAGTCGAACTCCCGGCCGAAATCGGAGGTGGAATTGGTGAGGCGGGCGATGCGACCGTCGAGGCCGTCCAGGAGGACGCCCCACCCTAGCGCTTTCCCGGCGCCGTCGAAGAACAACCGGCTGGAGTCCTGGAACGGGCCCTGGTTCAGCATCTCGGTGACGCCATGAAGGGTTGCCAGGATGGCAAAGTAGCCGCAGATGAGGCTTCCGACAGTGAACGCGCCCGGCAGCAGGTAAACCCCGCGCTTCAATCGGCCCCGCCTCACCGGTTTCGCGTTTGCCTCAACTGGTTCCACGAGCCTCCACCTAGCGAGATTGACTCATGAGGTCGAAGGAATTTTGGATTTTGGATTTTGGATTCTTTGGATTGAAGACCAAGAGAAAACAAAATCAGGTCTCGATCTTCAATCCAAAATCCAAAATCCAAAATCCAAAATTTCTTCGAAGTTCTCACTCATTCGGACGGCTGGAAGTGGCGAGGATGCTGGCGCCGGCCCGTACTCGATCCCCCACCTTCACCCGCATCTCGATGCCGGGTTCCATCAGCACGTCCACTCGCGATCCGAACTTGATTAATCCCACGCGTTCACCGCGCGCCACCGCGTCGTACCCCTTCTTCCAGAATACGATGCGCCGCGCCACCGCGCCGGCGATCTGTTTCACCACCACCACGCCCTGCTCGCCGACGACGGTGAAGATGTTCTGCTCGTTCTCGACCGAGGCGCGCGGAGCCGTGGCGATGCGGAAACTTCCTCGGCGATATAATATGGCGCCGATGGTCCCCGCGATGGGGGAGCGGTTCACGTGAACGTCGAAGGGCGACATGAAGATGCTCACCCGTTGCACGGGGTGCCCCTGGAAGTCCTCATCGCGGATCTCCACGACCCGGCCGTCCGCCGGGGAGACAATGGCGTCCGGCTGGGTAGGAATCTCTCGCTCCGGGTCGCGAAAGAAATTCAAGACCAGCGCCGCCAACACCAGGAAGAAACAACCGCCCACCCAAAAGAACGTTCCTGGCCATCGGAGGCCGAAGCCGAACAAGCCTCCCGCCACCAGAACTAGAGGCAGCCCGTACCAGTAACCGTCCTTTACCATTGCTCCTTCATTTCGAAAATCGAAAATCGAAACTAGAAATTCGAAACTAGAAACTCGAGATTCGAAACGGTCGATATCACGTCGACCGGTCTGGATTTTGGACTTCCGAATTCCAACACGAAACTCGACGTAATGCCATACGAATTTCTAGTTTCGAATTTCGATTTTCGAACTGCGAGGCAGGCTGGGGCCGCTGCCCCAGGTAGACCCCTCCTTGTGCGGCTACCTGCGCCACAACGCGAACGCCGGTGATCTGGAAGCGCGTGCTCCTAATGGACGGTCTTGGCCCGCGCCACCAGTATTTCCATCTGGTCCTTCACCCGCAGCTTCAGCTTCTTCAGCCGCACTTCTTCCGCTTGCTCTCGGTCGTTCAAGTACGGTTTGCAGGATAGTTGGTCCAGCTCGGAAGCGTAGCGGGCGTGTTCATCGCGGAGGCGTTGGTACTCGGTGTTGCCGGCCATCAACTGACCCCGGATGGCCTCGGTATGGGTGCTCATGGCGACCCACCTCCCCTTGCTCAGATTTCCTGCTGCCAGCCTAGCACACTCGGTTCGGGTGTACAAGAGCTTTTTGGTTATGATGGCTATAGTTAATTCATGGTTTTGCCTTTGGTCCGAAAACCGAATTTCGAGTTCCTTCTTCGGCGCGAGGCGAACCGACCTGCGCCCAGGCGGGCACGCCTCACCCGCGCGCCGCACGCAAGGCCTTCTCCCGTTCCGTGCGAAGACTCGTCACCGCGTCGTAAGTAGGGATGTATTCCATAGCGACGTAGTGATTGAACCCCCCGCGAGCAAGGCTCTTGAAGATGTTCGCGTAGTTGATCTCGCCGGTGTCGGGCTCGTGCCGCCCGGGGACGTCGGCGATATGGCACAGCCCCAGCTTGTCGATGTTCTTCTCCAGCTTTTCGATCAGGTTACCCTCCGCGATCTGCTCGTGAAAGAAATCATAGAGAAATTGCACCTGCGGGTGCCCGACTTCCTCGATAATCTTGAACCCTTCCGCCACCGATTGGAGGTAGTACTTGGAGTTCTCCTCGGGGTCGATGTTTTCCAGCAATAGCCGGACGGGCTGGCCGGCTATCGTCTTGCCGTCCACCAACTCGGCGGCGCGCTTCAGGCCGTCGACACAGCTTTGGTGCTGCGCCTCTCGCGGTAATCCCGGCACCACATTGCCGGACATAAGGATGATGGCCGGAGCTTCAATCCGTTCCATGATGGGAAGCTCGTGGCGAAGGTCAGCCAGAAGCGCGTCGCGTGCGTCCGGATCCCCCACGCCGTGATCCAGGCCCGCGGTCACATCAAAGTGGATGCGCAGCTCGCGGCGTTTCTTCATTGCGCGATCAAATTCCGCGTCCGACCAATGCCGGTACTCGCCCACCAGTTCCACGTTCTTGTAGCCCGCCTCCGCCACTTTCTCCAGCCGCTGCTCGAAAGGCAGCTTGGTGAAAACGGTCCACAGCATCACCGACAGCTTAAAAGGGACTCCCGGCGCTTCGCCTTCCGGCACCGGCCCTGTTGAGGGCGAGCCCCCCGGCGATGCGCCCAGTAACGTGCTCGCTCCTAGCGCCACCGCGCCGAGGGCGGCTCCGGTGAGGTCCTTCGCAAATGAACGCCGATCCATAAGGTTCCCCTCCTGAGCAAGTCGACTGAAGAGGCGGATTTGATGTCGCCCAACGTCGCCCATATTGGCATCAGCCGCGAGGAAGTGCAAGTTGATTTCAGGGAAAGCCTCTGCCTACTGCTCCTTGCAGTCAGCGGTTTCGAAGGTTATCATGAGAGCTAATGGCAGCCTCAAGAGATGAGCGGGTCGACTTCATTGTCCTTGGCGCGGGCATCGCCGGAGTGCGCGCCGCCATTGAATTGGCGCGAGCGGGCCGCGTCCTCGTGCTAAGCAAAGGTGAGTTGGCGGAAAGCCGCGCCGAGTGGGGGCACGTCGGGATTGCGGTGACGAAGGGCGACGATGAGGAAGTTCACCTCCGCCTCCACGAGACCTTGCAGGCTGGCGATGGGCTGTGCAATGAAGAAGCCGCTCGCTTTCTCGTGAATGAGGGGCCGCGCCAGATCGAGACGCTCATCGGCTGGGGCATGCGTCTGGAGCGCACGGGCACCAAACTGGCTTTCACCCGCGAGGGCGTTCGCACCCAGACACGAGTTCTGCACGCCCACGGCGGCTCGACGGGCGAAGAAGTCCTGCGGGCCCTGGTGGCCAAGGCCCGGACGCTGCCGGGCATCAAATTCCGGCCCCACAGCTTCGTCCCCGACCTCATTGCGGACGGCCACCGCATTGTGGGCGTCAGTTGCCTCGACGAGACCACTTCCACTGCGAAGCCCATCCTCGGCGACGCGGTCCTGGTGGCGACGGAAGGGTTCGGGCAGGTGTATAAGTCGACCACCAATCCGTCGCTCGCCACCGGCGACGGGAGCGCGGCGGCCTACCGGGCGGGGGCCCTGCTGAGCGACATGGAATTCATCCACTTTCATCCCACGGCTCTGCACCTCAAGGGGGCGCCGCGCCTTCCGCTTCCTGGGGAACTCCGCCAGATGGGCGCGCACCTGCGCAACATCGATCTCGAACGTTTCATGCCTCGTTATCACGAGGACGCCGACCGCGCCCCAACCAACGTTCTCTGCCGCGCCTCGATCATGGAGATGCAGCGCTGCGGGAGCGATTTCGTTTATCTCGATCTCACCGAGCTCGACGCCGAGTGCGTCAAGAAGCGCTTCCCCAAGGTTCACGCCACCTGCATCAAATTCAACATCGACATCACAGAAGACCTCGTACCGGTGCGCCCGGCAGCCCACTACGCAGTGGGAGGCATCGCCGTGGATCTGAACGGCGCCACCACGCTGCCCGGCCTTTATGCAGTGGGTGAAGCCGCGGCGAACGGCGTCCACGGCGCCAATCGCCTGGCGGATAATTCGCTCCTCGAGGGGCTCGTCTACGGCGCGCTCACCGCCACCACTATGGCGGAGCGGCAATCGAGCCCGGTGGCGATGCCCCAACCAGTAGCTGGCAGATCCCCCTGGAATTCCAGCGCGCCGGCGCGCGGTGGCCGGAATGCGAAACTTCCCCCGCCTCAGAAGCTCGACGCGGAAAAGCTCTCCTCCGAAGTTCGCCATCTGATGTGGGAAAAGGTGGGAATCATCCGGACAGGGGATCAGTTGGACGAGGCCGTTCGGCGGCTGCAAGGGATCTCGGCGGCCGAGGAGCCCACTACGGCTTCCCGCCCGGCGTGGGAAGCCCGCAATCTCCGCGATGTGGCGGAGGTCATTGCCAGGAGCGCCCTGGCGCGCCAGGAGAGCCGGGGGACCCACTATCGTTCGGATTTTCCCCTCAAGGCCGAGTCACAGCCGGCCCTTCATTCATATGTGTCCAAGGGGGCAGGGGTCTATTTCGGGTAGGAAGAGCTGTCAGCGGTCAGCTATCAGCACTCAGCAAGAAAGCTGCCCGGCCGGTTAGCTGGAGGCTGACGGCTGAAAGTCTCACTGAACCCAGCGTTCAGGGATCAGCCCTCAGTCGTCAGCAAGCAACACCTCCATCAGCGCGACAGTTTCTTGCTGATTGCTGATAGCTGACGGCTGAAAGCTTCACTTCTCACTCACTTCACGCGAGCCGAGCTCTCCAGCTCTTCCAGCGTCCCGGACACCACGCGGCCGACGGTGCTCAAGCTGAGCGGACTGCACTTGTTGGGCGTGTCTTTGGGCGTATGCCAGTAAATACCGAATGTGTGCGTGGCGTCGGTGGGACCAATGATGCCGATGAGATCAACAGCGGAGACGCCGGCGTTGACGAACGGCCGGTGATCGTCGTCGATAGCCGTTTCCGGGCCATCGAAGTATTTCGCCAGGCCGAGGTGGCGCGCTGAGTCGAGGACCATTTGCTCGAGCCATGCCGTCGAGTCGTCGTCCCGAAAGACGTCGAGATTGGCGTCGCCGATCATGTCAACCAGGATCATGGCCTTGACGCGGCTGAGTTCGCCGTTGGCGGCAAGCTTGGAAGCCAGGTGCCGGCTGCCGTAGTCGCTGTCCGTAGCGGTCCATTGCCGGAGCGCCTCCTCACCGTCGAAGAAGACCAACCAATAGGTCACGGGATTCTTGCGGTGGGCAAGCAAGCGAGCCATCTCCAACAGAAATGCGGCGCTCGATCCGCCGTCGTTCGCGCCCACGAAGCGTCTGGTTTCCATGCGCAACGTGTCGTAGTGCCCGGCTAGCATGATGACGCTGGGGCTCGCGCCCGGAATCCTGGCGATGACGTTGGCCATGGGAATCGGGCCCAACGGAGTGTCGCCGGTGAACGAGTCCTCTTCTACCTGCTGGCAACCGGCCTCCTTGAGCTGGCTGATGATCCAGCGGCGGGAATCACTGAGCGCCTTGGAGCCGACCGGGCGCGGGCCGAAGTCCACCAGATGCTTGATGTCGTCGAAGGCGCGCTGGCCATTGAAGGTCGGGATCGCGGGACCCGCCGAAGCTTGGGCGCCCAGGCTTAAGAAAGCGTGAAAAATCAAACACAGAGGCACGGAGACACGGAGAAGAACACGAGGATCACATGAAGACCTATGCACAGCGTTGTAAGTAAGTTTACATGTCATTCTGAGCGTAGCGAAGAATCTCTCTTGCCCTTTGGGCCTGCCTGCGAGCCGGAAGAGAGACTCTTCGCTACGCTCAGAATGACATGTAAACTTACTTTCAGCGCCATGTATAGTTTGTTTCGTGGCGTTTTCCATCTTCTCTGTGCCTCCGTGTCTCTGTGTTGGAAGCTCCCTCGCCGACTGCTGACTGCCGACTCACGCCTCACTCTGCTGCCTCTTGCCTTTCTTGAGATAGACGAGCCAGGAAAGGCCGATGCTCAAAATGTACAGGCCGACCAGCGGAATCCAGACGATGAAGATGGAGGCGAAATCGTTGGTGGGGATGATGGCCGCCGCCACCACCGCCGTAATCAGGATGGCGTAGCGTATGTTCTTCCACAGGAATCGCGGGGTCACGATGCCGAAGATCGAGAGCAGCAGAATGACGATCGGCAATTCGAAGACCAGTCCTACCGCCACGATCACCGAAATTGACAGGTCCCAGTACTCGTTGATGGAGATTTTCGGCTCGAAATCGCGGCCGTATGCTACCAGGAAGCGCAGAGCAGGGGGAAACGCCAGGGCATAAGCAAAGATGCCGCCGCAGATGAAAAGACCGCTGGTAAGGGTGACAAAAGGCCACACATATTTCTTCTCGTGCCGATAGAGGCCGGGCGAGATGAAGAGCCACAGTTGATAAAGGATGAAAGGCGAGGCCAGAAATACGCCGCACATGATAGAAAGCTTGAGATAGAGGTTAAAGGGATCGACCGGGTTGAAAAACACCAGCTTGTCCGGCAGGCCCAGCGAGCGGAGAGTTTTGGTGAGTGGGCTTTGGAGGACGCGGTAAATGCGGTCGTGCTCCCAAAAGCAGATACCGGAGGCCACCAGCAGCGAGTAGACGGAATAGAGCAGACGTTTGCGCAGTTCCTCGAGGTGCTCGAGGAACGTCATCTCTCTACCGTTGAGCTGATCCTCTCCGGGACTGGGCTCAGGATTGGGATCGGGGTTCGTTGGCGGAGGATTCTGAGTGGTAGTCGCCATACTTGGGAGCCGGGTTCGACGTCGCTTCCGGCAGGCGGTCCAGATTCCGGATCTCCTCTTCCAGCGAGTGCTTCAACTCGTTCGAAGCACGACGCAACTCGGCCATCCCTTTGCCCAGCGTCCGCGCAATCTCCGGAAGCTTCTTGGGCCCGAACAGAAGAAAGGCAATGAAGAGCAAGAACCCGATTTCAAATCCGCCGTTAAACATTTCTTCGCCTCAAGTACATGATAGGTGGCCGGAGGACGATTGTCAAGGACGGTGCCCTACGCTCATTGAAGACGTCGTGACTCAGAATGAGGACAGGACGCTTTCCCGCCTGTTCGCTGCCTCGCACCGGGTCGAGATCGGCCCAACGAATCTCGCCTCTCAGTATTCGGGCCATTCCGAGATGTCCCCTGACAGCCCTTCCTCGGCCAGGGCCTTTTCAAAAGCCGGGTCGAGCTTCGCGCTCTCCCGTGCCAGCCGGCTTCGTCCCAGCCGCGCCAGTTTCTCTTCGATGGCCTCCTGGATCGCCTGGCTCCGGCTGGCAAACATCGATTGCCTGACCAGCTTGTCCACACTCTCGAGCGTTTCCGTATCGAGCGTGATTCCAACCTTGGATCTGGCCATGTGTGTTTCTCCTGGTGTGACAATACGTTATACCAGGCTTTTCGTCAATCCATTGCTTCGGCTCCTTCGGCTCCTCATGAGGCTCAACGAGTAATCTGTTTACATCGTTGGCTTCTCGGAGCTCGAAATCGGTACCCGGTAATGTTCGAAGCCGGACACTACTGTTCCAAATCTGAACAGGTGATCCTGCCCTGGTGAAGCTTAGCCCATGTGATTCAAGCGACTTCTTTGGAATGAAACCTGCAGCGCTCGACTCACCGGCCTGTGTTGTGGGTAGAGTCGAAGGGCCGGAATTTCAAGCCGGTTGTGGTGTTCGGGAGGGGCTCGGCCGGCCAAAGGAGATCGCACATGTGGCGCTTCAGGCTTGGAACGAACCTGAGTCTCGCTGTTCTTACGCTGCTGCCTTTCGCCGGTTTCGGCCGGGACCTCTCTGGAGTTCAGACATTTGCGCTGACTGAAACCAAAGGGCTCGTTGAACGGAACGTTAAGTTGGAGTCGGTGGAATACCAGGGCCGCAAGGCCGTCCGCCTCACTAAAGACTTGGGAGGTGAGGGATTCGCGCTTCTGCCGGGCACTGACTTTCAGGATGGGACCATCGAAGCGGACCTCGCGCTCAAAGTGACTACGCCGCCCGGCGTGAGAATGCCCGGTTTCATCGGCATTGCGTTTCGCGCCCGGCCTGACGCGTCGCGCTACGAGCTTTTCTACCTCCGGCCCGGAAACTCCCAGTCGGATGACCAGGGGATGCGGAACCACTCGGTGCAATACAGTTCGGAGCCAGACTTCAGTTGGTACACGCTGCGCCGGGCCTGGCCGGGGGTCTACGAGTCGTATGCGGAGCTCCAACTGGAAGCCTGGACCCACGTGAAAATTGAGGTGGCGGGACGCTCCGCCAAGCTCTACTTGAATGGATCGGCCAAGCCGAGCCTGGTGGTTGATGGACTGAAGGGCGAGGACCTGCGCGGCGCTGTCGCCCTTTGGGGCGATCAGGGTGAAGAGTCGTATTTTTCCAACCTGCGTATCACTCCGGCAGCGGCGCAGCCGGTTAAGAACGGCGCCGAGGCTAGCGGCGTGTGGGACGTCAAATTAAAAGGCGACACCGGAGTCTTGCAGGGCTTGCTGAAACTGAGTCGAGATGGCAACAAACTGACCGGCACCTGGTCTGGCGAATTGGGTGACGACCGGCCGGTAGTGGGAACATGGCGCGACGGCTACGTGGAACTTAGCTTCACTGGCAATTGGCCGAAAGAGCGAATGGGTGCGCCCGGCGAGGTCACCGTAAGTCTGGCCGGATGGATCGACGGGGCTTCTGCCAAGGGGCGAATGAAGGTGGAAGGCCGGACCGATGGGCCGTGGACGGCCACTCGAAAGCAGTAGATGCGGCACCACCGAGCCACGTACCCTTTAAATCCCGGTCGCGTTTACCCAGATTTGGCACAAGATATCGAATATATGGGATAATACCACCTGGGAGCAGCCTGTTCACGAGGTCACGAATGCTACCCGCTCCTCTGTCGAAAGACCATGCCTGAACTCTCGGTAACCCGCCCCAAGACGGCCTCGCGCATCGCCTACATCGCCATCGCCGCGCTCGTTTTCATCGGTGACCAGGCGACGAAGGCCATGGTGGAAAAGTCCATCCCCGAGCGCGACGTGATCCCGGTGATTCCCCAGTTCTTCAACCTGACCCACGTGAAGAACGTTGGCGCCGCTTTCGGCCTGTTCGCCGATTCGCCCGCGCCGTGGAAGGAAGACCTGTTGATCGCCGTGGCGGCCGGCTTGCTCGCCACGGTGGCGGTGATCGCTTGGCGCAGCCGCCAGATCGTGTGGCAGTCGGGCGTCGGCCTGGCACTGATCCTGGGAGGAGCGCTCAGCAATCTGGTCGACCGGATTCGCTGGGGGCGCGTGACCGACTTTCTGGACTTCTACATCAACAGCTATCACTGGTACACGTTCAACCTGGCGGACAGCGCCATTGTGGTGGGGGCCGGATTCCTGATTTTGCAGGTGGTCTTTTCGGATTGAGAGAGGAGTCAGGAGACAGGAGTCAGGAAGAAGTGATGAATTATGAATGATGAATGATGAACGGAAGACGCGGGTCGTCTCTTTCTTCTGTTCATCATTCATCATTCATCATTTCTTCCTGACTCCTGACTTCTGTCTCCTGGCTCCTTGCCGTTCATGTCAGAAACTCGCGAATTCGTCGCCGGCCCCGAGGATGCCAGAACTCGTCTCGACGTGTTCCTGGCGCGGCACATGCCCGATTGGAGCCGCAGTCAAATCCAGCGTCAAATCCGCTCGGGCATGGTGACGGTTGGCCTCGAGGCGGTCTACAAGTCGGGCCGCGAGATGGAAAGCAATGAGCGAGTCGCGATTCGGGCCGCGCGCCACGAGCTGCAAGCGGTGCCGGAAGACTTGCCGGTCGACATCCTCTATGAGGATGGAGATTTGCTGGTGGTGAACAAGCCCGCCGGCATGGTGGTGCACGTGGGCGCCGGGGTCAAGTCCGGAACCCTGGTGAACGCTCTGCTTCACCACATCGGGCACCTCGGCCAACTCTCCCGCGAGGGCGGCGAACTGCGGCCCGGGATTGTGCATCGGCTGGATCGGATGACCTCCGGACTGCTGGTGGTGGCGAAGACGGATTCCGCCCACCGCGAGCTTTCCGCGCAGTTCAAGGATCGCAACGTCCACAAGACCTACGTTGCGCTCGTCCACGGCCGTTTGGAGAGGGAAGCGGGTGAGATCGAAAGGTCGGTGGGCCGCGATCCGGGCCACCGCACTCGAATGCGAGCCGGCGGGATTCGCGCCCGCGAGGCGAAGACGCGTTATCGCGTGATCTGCCGGTTCCCCTACTTCACGCTCGTGGAGGCCGAGCCTGAGACTGGCCGCACGCACCAGATTCGCGTTCACTTCTCGTCCATCGGCCATCCGATCGTGGGTGATACGCTTTACCGCGCTCCGGGACGGATCACGATTGGGGGCAAGGAAGAGAAGACGCTCAGCCGCAACTTCTTGCATGCCGCTGCCATCGAATTCAGTCATCCGCAGGGTGGCGGCAAGATGAGATTTGAGTCGCCGCTCCCGGGCGAGTTGCAACACGTTCTCGAGAGACTGGAAGCGGCCGGGTGATGGGGCAACTTGGCGCTGATGTGCGGGTCATCGTGAAGTTCACCAATGGGTAGGGGTGTCCTTTGACAAAAGAATAGAATCCACAGATTACGCAGATTTCTCGGATTGAGAAAAGAGCCACAGGCCGAGAAATCGGCGTTGTCGCGGGCGCAATGAACACGCGACGTGCTGGTTACTTTTGCCGAGGAGGCGGTTTCTCCCCTTAATCTCCGAAATCTGCGTAATCTGTGGACTCCATTTTTTCCCAAAGGCTGGCATCTGCTGGACGGCAGGACTATAATTCCGTGGCGCGCTTTCTGAGGCTTCATTCGCAGGTGGCGTGGNTTGGGCGAAAGGCGAGCATTCATTAGGGAGGAACTGGCCGCGATGCGCAGCTCCTGCATCGCAAGCAGACCGTTCTCAGGGCCCTGGGAGCGCGGGCATCTTGCCCGCTCTTTGCTTCTGTATCAGCGCTTTAAGACCAAGAGCGGGCAAGATGCCCGCGCTCCCAGGGTTTGAGAGGTCGCATTCGGACGGCCTGCGGGTCGTCAATTGAGGAGAAAAAAATGAAGAAGTCGTTTTTGGTAATTTCCGCGGTGGCGGCACTCCTGGTCGCTACTGCGGCGTGCTTCGCACAAGGGAACGGGCGTGGAACAGCCAAGCTGACGCTCGACGGCGCGACGGTTACCGTGGAGTACGGAACGCCGTCGCTGAAGGGCCGCGCCGTGAAAGACCTGCTCGGCTCAGTGGGGGCAGGAGACTTTTGGCGGCTGGGCGCCGACAAGTCCACCACCTTCTCCACCACCAAGGACTTGCAGTTCGGTGACGTCACAGTCCCCAAGGGTGAGTACAGCCTATGGGCTGAGAAGCAGAGCGACGGCTCGTGGAAGCTGGTGTTCAACAAGCAGCACGGCCAGTGGGGAACACAGCACGATCCGGCGCAAGACTTTGCCTCCGTCCCCCTCAAGCAGGAAACCGAGGGGAAATCGGCGGAGAAGGTGACAATCACGCTGGAAAAGGAGAATGGAGCCGGAGAACTCTCGGTGCAGTGGGGCGACATGGAAATGACCGCTAACTTCAGCGTGAAATAAGGAGAGCGCGGTCTTCGCAAGCCGTTCGCAGTGCTCGAAAACCTGGTCCGCGGCGTTCGGTGCTGACGAGACTCGTTATGTTCTTCGACCGAGTCATCCTGGTGGTGATGGATAGCGTCGGCATCGGCGCACAGCCCGACGCCGCGGCCTGGGGCGATGCGGGCCGCGACACGCTGGGTCACATCGCCGAGCACCGTGGCCTCCACGTTACCAACTTCGTTCGGCTCGGCTTGGCCAACATTCGACCCCTGGCGGGCCTCGCTCCGGCAGCCGAGACCGAGGGCGCGTACGGTAAGGCGACGCTGCTCTCGCCCGGCAAGGACACCACCGCCGGCCACTGGGAAATGGCCGGCATCATTCTCGATCGCCCTTTCCCGACTTATCCCCACGGCTTCCCACAGGAGCTTCTGGACAAGTTCGAGCAGGCCATCGAGCGCAAGACGCTGGGCAACTATCCCGCGTCGGGCACCGAGATCATCAAGCAGCTCGGCGCCGAGCACCTCAAAACCGGCTGGCCTATCGTTTACACTTCCGGCGACAGCGTCTTTCAGATTGCCGCCCACGAAGGCGTTATCTCCATCGAGGAACTTTATCGCCTGTGCCGCATCGCGCGCGAACTGCTTCAGGGCGAGCATCGGGTCGGGCGCGTGATCGCCCGGCCTTTCGTGGGTGAGCCCGGGTCGTTTCGGCGGACGGAACGGCGCCACGACTACGCAGTGGAACCGCCGCGCCCCATGCTCCTTGACGTCCTGAAGGAGGCCGCCCTGGACGTTATCGGCGTAGGCAAGATTCCCGACATCTTTCTCAACCGCGGCATCACGCGGGCGCTGCCGGGCCAGAACAATCTTGAGGCCTTGGAAAGTACTCTCGCCGCCATCAAGCAGCCATCGCGCGGCTTAGTGTTCACCAACCTGGTGGACTTCGACATGCTGTACGGGCACCGCCTCGACATTGAAGGCTACGGTCGAGCTCTGGAAGACGTGGACGCGTTCCTGCCGCGGCTTCTCTCCGCGCTGCGTCGGCGCGACTTGCTGATCTTCACCGCCGACCACGGTTGCGACCCGCTCGGCCCCAGCACCGATCACTCGCGCGAGTACGTCCCGATCCTGGCGACTGGCCCGTCCGTGCCGCACAACGTGAACCTGGGGACCCGCGCCACCCTGGCGGACATTGGTCAAACCATCGCCGCCAACTTCGGCCTCACCATTCCTCACGGCTCGAGCTTTCTGGGCGAGATTACCGCTCCCCAACCACCGACTCACTGTCCCGAGGCCACGGCGGCGGCCTGATCCTTGGGGGCGAAGTAACCGGCGCGCGTGCGCACCGTGAGGCGATCGTGCTTGGCGGACGAAGACGCTTCCACCCTCACCTTCCGGTAGCTGCCGTCCTTCTGGGTATTGCTAGGATAGTAGGCTAGGGTATACTGATTGCGGATGTCGCGCGCGATCCCCACGCAGGTGCTCTCCACCTCGTCGAGGGTGTGGGGCAGGAAGGCCTGACCGCCGGTGACCTCTGCCAGTTGCTTCAACACCTTTTTGGCGGGACTGCCGCCGCCGTGGAAAAGGCTGGAATGTTCCTCGCCCAGCAGGCCGATGGTGTAGATCACGGCGTTCGACTTCTGGGCGTGGGCGATCAGCTCCGTGAAGGTATAGCGGCTGGCGTTGTCTTCGCCGTCGGTGACCACCAGGATCACCTTCTTGTCGCGGTTGCCGAGCTTCAAGTGATCGAGGGAGGCATAGACGGCGTCGTAAAGGGCAGTGCCGCCGCGGGAGTCGATTTTCTCCAGCGCCGAGCGCAGGTCCTCGATGCCGGAGGCGAAGTCGCCCGGCGTATCGAGATAGTAGACGTCGTTGAAGTTGACCACGAACACTTGGTCCTGCGGGTTGGAGGTCTTGACGAAGGCCAGCGCGGCGGCGTTGACGGAGGCGCGTTTCTCGCGCATGCTACCGCTGTCGTCGATGACGATCCCCATGGTCACGGGCACGTCGGCGTGGGAGAAGACCGCCAGCTTCTGCGGGACCCCGTCTTCGTACACTTTGAAGTCGCCCTCTTTGAGGTTGTTCACCACGCGGTCCCTCTTATCCAGCACCGTTGCGTGCAAGACCACGAGGCTTACTTCCACATTGATCTTGTATTCGCCTCCTTTTTTCTCCAAGGGCGGCATGCCTGGAGCGGCAGGGGCCGGCGCCTGCTGGGCGGCGAGCCACACCGGCAGCGCCAGCATGGCGCCCAGTACGATCAGGCACAGGGCGCGGGCGCCCGCTTCTTTCTTATTGAGTCGGAGCATAGTATCCAGTGCGGGCGTAGACCTGGAGCGGCGGTAAGCCTCGCGGCGGATTGAGCTTCACTTTGATGCGGCGCCAGCGGCCGTCGCGGACGAGGTTCGAGGGCTTGTATCCGATCACATACTGGTTTCGCAGTTCGATCGAGATCTTTTCCATGATGTCGGGAAGTTCGTTGACGTCTTCCACGCTGAACATCCGGCCGCCGGAGACTTCCGACAACTCGCTCAGGAGGCCCGGTCCGCCGGCCTCCTCGGGCGTGCGGCCGCGTGAAGCGGCGGCTTCAAACACTCCCACGGCGAAGATCTCCACGTCGGACTCTTTAACGGCTTTACGGATATCCCTCTCCGTATAACGGCTGTGGTTGTCGCCGCCATCGGAGATCACCAGCAGAGCCTTGCGGTTGGTAGTGGCCTTCTTCATCTCGGTAATGGCCAGGTAGATCGCGTCCAGCAGGGCCGTCTTGCCTCCTGCCTTCACCAGGATCAAACGGTCCTGCAAGTTCTCGAACTTCGAAGTAAAGCTGCTGACCAAGTCAGGCCTTTCGTTAAAATTGACGAGCATGAACTCATCTTGGGGGTTAGATGTCTTAAAGAACTGCAAGGCTGCTTCCTTGGATTTTTCGATTTTGTCGGACATCGACCCGCTGGAATCGAAAACCAGCCCAACGGAGATCGGCGCATCTTCGGTGGAGAAAGCGGCAATCTGCTGGGGCACCTTGTCGTCGTAAACCTCGAAGTTGCTCTGGTCCAGCCCGGTCACGATGCGGTCGTAGGGATCGGTGACCGTGATGTTCACCACCACCAGGTTGACGTCGACCAGGATCGGGGTGGTGTGGATGGAGGGTTGGCGGATGATGACCTGGGCCCCTTGCTTATCCTTGTTCGTCGGCGCGCCATCGGCGGCGGCGTTCGCTGCTCCCGCCGGAGAAGTGTTAGCAGCCTTGGAGGGGTCAGCCGGCGAATCTTTGGGAGCACTCTGCGCCAGCAAAACCGAAGACGCGATGCAACCGGCACCGAATGGCCCGGGCAGACGGGACGAAACCGCAACGACGATGCCGAATGCGACAGCAGTAAGATGCAGCAGCCACACCGTACGGCCTCGACCGCGCTGCGAGAAACCAGTCATGGCGTTGGCCCTTTCCGGCCAGACCTGATTTCGACGACCGCGCGCCCTTCGCGGCCGCTCGTTCCGGGATTCTGGCGGTTACCTCGCCTGGTCACATCCTAGCACAACTCCCAGTCAGGACCAAGACGCATCGCATGTCAAATTCTTGTAAAAAAGACAGCGACTCCTTGTGAAGAAATTAAACGCAGCGCAGCCAAGCCGTAACCAAAGGAAGACCTCAACACAGAGGCGACGCTGTGCCTCTGCGTCTCTGCGTTTGAAGCTATTTCGCGATTTTTTCACAGCTTCTCAGTCGTCAGACAACAGATTTGACTGACGCCTTCGGCCTGGCCCGTGGGCGGGAAGTCACACTTCCACCTTTGGGCCTTGGGGCAACAAGTGGTTCTCCGCTCCGAACTTAACGGCCAACCGTGATGGCCGCAAGGTTCGGTTCGTATCCTTACGTCCTGAGCGGCCTTCTGTGCCGCCGCGCGGAGGGTTTGTTCGCCTGAGCCGACCGAGTCATCATTCATTCGGAAGCCCCATTTGAGAAGTACCAAAAGCTTCAGTAACACCTGACATACTTCACCGCCGCAATCCAATTCGAGACAGCCAAACCGGCTCCTACGCACAACAACAAATCCCCGCTATAGCCCGGGTTCCGGATCACGCGATAAACGGACCCGGGTCGCCGGGGCAAATGGCGCAACTGAAACGTGTCAAAAGAAATCTTTCTGGGTGTTCAATGTTGAACAGACACGGCAAGTCTCGGCATCCTATCCTACTAGCCTGGATTTGAAAATGGATATCCCACCGGTAGATTCTCCATCCAAGAAGGTTCCAGGAGGGGGACTAACCAGGGAGGTTGCATTTGAGAAATTTAAGAACAAGATTTACTTGGTTGCCACTTGCTGCTGTCCTGTGCCTGTTCATGGCTGCTCCAGCCTTGGCAGATACCCTCTATAGCAACGGTCCGATCAA
>JGI26339J46600_10000029_pt1 | contig 44451 bp, 38 predicted proteins | sample BogFormECP12_OM1_FD_46600 | JGI IMG/M metagenome (IMG submission 46600) | reverse complement strand
AACACCGAGTTCACCGAGGCTTCACAGAGGCCACGAGAAGACCAAGAACAGCGCGCTTCGGGGCTTTTTTCTCTGTTCCCTCCGTGAAGTCTCAGTGACATCTGTGTTGAGGTCTTCTTCTTGGTTGCGGCCACAAGCTGCGCTTTGCCTCTGTGGTTAATGGCTTCAACCTTGTTTGCCTCGGGACAGGAGACAAGAAACAGGATCGGAACAAGGGTCACAAGATAGAAGACACCGGGNAATAGCCAAGGGTTAAACGAAGGCTTGGGCCAGAAAGTGCGAAAAGTTGCACACCGCGAAGGGTCCGGCCCTCGGGCAAACCGAACAAAGCTTCCTAACCAAATGAAAAGAAGACCGGTCGTGAAGCCGCAAAAGCTGCGTGGCGTGGTCGCGTACTTGCACCAGGAAGGGAGACAGGAGACAGAAGTCAGGAGACAGAAGACAGGACAGGAGACAGGAGAAGAACGCCGTTCAATTTGCCGTCTTCAGTCTTATTCTGACTCCTGTCTTTTGTCTCCTGTCTTCAGCAACGAGGGAGACTATGATTCGTGAAGACGATCTGACCAGCTTTCGGGAGGAGCGCGCGACCCTGGAACGCTGGCGCACGCATTCCTACCATGTGATTGCGAACCTGTTGGAGGTTTGCACAGCCTGCGACCGCGTGCGGGAGAGAACCAACCTGACGCGCTGTCAGTACTGCCGCGACGTGTATTACTGCCAGGACGGCAGGTGTGCTTACGTCCACCACGGGCAGGCCCACCCGCGCGATACGATCTGGCTCAGGTAGGGTACAGGGAACAGAAGGGTTGAAGTGTAAAGGGTGAAGTGTAAAGGGTGAAGCGCGAAGGCCACTCTTGCCTTCTTACCCTTTACTCTTTACCCTTTACCCTTCAACCGTTCTGTCCCCTATTCCCTGTTTCCTATTCCCTATTCTTGGACCACAAGTTTGCCCTTCATCTTCCCGTGTCCCATGCCGCAGAAGTGGGAGCACTGAAAGGGAAAGGTTCCCGCCTTACTGGCGGTGAATTCGATGGTCGCCGTCTGACCCTTCTGAATCACCTGGTCGATGTCAAAGGCTGCCAATTTGAAACCGTGATCGTGGTCGGCGGCAGTGATCAGCAGCCGGACATGATCGCCCTTCTTCACCGTGATGACGTTGGGTTCGTATGCGAACCTCTTGGCGGTCACTTTGATCTCGATACTGCCGCCTGAACCCGGCGTGGCTTCCTGCGCGAGGACCGCCGAACCCACAAACACAACCACCAGAGTAAGGGCCAGCATCAACTTGACTCGGTTCATTTCATCTCCTCCTTCGTCTCTTGAAAATCGAAAACTCGAAATTCGAAACTGGAAAATCGAAACTCGAAATTCGAAACTCGCCGCAATGGCCAGCGGCTCCGCCACCTTTCCGACAGCAAGCCGGCGGAGCCGCGGTGACGATTCACAACTCGGAACTGAATTCGCCCGGCGAGTTTCGATTTTCGAACTTCGAGTTTCGTCCTACCGAGGCCATATGCTGCGAGCCAAGGTCCGGAGCGTGAGACCTTCACCGTAGAGAAAAACCCGACCCGCTACACGCGCGGCCAGCGGCGAGCGAAAGATGAGATCGATGCGCCCCTTGGTCCGCCCTTCCTGTTCACCGCCCGGCAGACGCTTGACGTAGCTGGCGAGTTCGGCACGCCAAGCGCGATCGAAGCGCGCGAGTGCCGCCGTCAGCGACGCCTGGGAGCGGCGAAGGGCCCGATCGACTACCTCGCAGGCAACCTCGGCGCTCACCATTCCGGGGTAGATGCCTTCTCCGGTGGAACCGGACACGAACCCTGCCGCGTCGCCAATCAGCAGGACGCGCCCGCGCGTCAGGTTTGGCAGGCGGTGAACCGCGCCCACCGGATCGAGATCGAAGGTGGTCGCTGCCTTCACCGAGGCCTCGGAAATCTCGGCGGGCAGATGCCGGCGCCGGCGGAGGTCGCGGACGAAGCGCCCGAACAGGGGGCGGATCTCGCGGCCCTGGGCCAGCATGGCGCCGATGCCGATACAAACGTGCTGCCGTTTCGGGAATACCCAGCCATAACCTTGAAGCCCCTCGTACTGAAGATACGTCACGAGCGGAAAGCGCGAACCGTAAAAGGCCTCGATCAAAGCCGGCGGGCAAGGGACATCAGCGTTGGCGCAGAGGACATAGTCGCGCGGGCCCCAGCCCTGATGCAGGCCGGTGGCAGCGGCCACGCGGCTGGAGGCCCCGTCGGCGCCGATCACGACGCGCGCGGAAAACTCGGCGCCATCGGCGAGGCGAACGCGGACCTCGTCGCGCCCTTCGTCAACGTCCACCACCGCGCGGCCGCCCAGAAACTCCGCCCCGGCCTCTACCGCGATGCGGCGCAAGCCGTCGTCGAACCTCGAACGCAGCGAAAGATAGCCGGAAGGCATACGCTCGGTAAAGCGGCCGGAGCGCTCGAGGGACGCATCGTAGAAGGTGATGCCGTAAAACGGCGCCTCCACGAGTTCATAGAGGGGCGGCATGAGATAGGGGAAGCGCTCGAACGCGAGCCGGTTGATCCAGCTCGCGCAGGTTTTGTGCCGGGGGAAGACGGCGCGGTCGATCAGCAGGACTTGGTAGCCGCGGCCCGCGAGGAGCTTGGCCGCTGTCGAGCCCGCCGGGCCTGCACCCACCACAATGATGTCGGCATCAAAGGGCATTGGTGAATCATAACATTGGGTGATTGAGCGATTGAGTCATTGGGCCATTGAAGGAAAAAGCGGCCGGATGTCTTCAGTAGCTCAATGACCCGATCACTCAATCACTCAATTCCGAAGGAGGCTTCATGTCCGGCATTCTGGTCCCCAAAGTGGAAGAATACATTACGTCGCTCGTGCCGCCCCGCGACCGCGTGCTGCGCGAAATGGAGCGATACGCGGCCCACCATTCTGTACCGATCATCGGCCCTGTTTGCGGGCGACTGCTTTACCTATTGGCGCGCCTGATCGAGGCGCGGCACGTGTTTGAGTTGGGGTCCGCCATTGGCTATTCCACGCTGTGGCTGGCGCGCGCCGTGGGACCGCAGGGCACCGTCTTCTATACTGATAGCGATCCGGCCAATGCGCGTCGCGCCGAAGACTACCTGAGAACGGCCGGCGTGCTCGATCGTGTGCGAGTGCTGACCGGCGATGCCATTCACCTCCTCGACTCCACGGAAGGCCAATTTGACTTGATCTTCAACGACGTCGATAAGACCGGTTACCCCGCTGTCCTCCGTCGCGCGACCAAGCGCCTGCGCGTGGGCGGGCTCTTCATCACCGACAACGTTCTGTGGTCCGGCAAGGTCGCTTCGCCAGCAGCGCGCAACGATGACGATACGCGCGCGATCCAGGAATTCAACCGCCTCATTCACAGCTCACGGAAACTCTTCACCACCATCATCCCGCTACGGGATGGTTTCGCGGTCTGCGAGCGGGTGGAGAAGAAATGATGAATTCTGAATGATGAATGATGAACAAGAAGAACCGTTCAGCCGTCACCTGCATCGTTTTGCATTCCTTGCTGATCGTTCATTCTTCCCGGTCTCTTTTTGTTCATCATTCATATCATTCATCATTCAGAATTCATCATTTCTTCTCCCCTATCCCCTGAAGAGGTTCCGCAAGAGGAATAGAAGATTGGAGGGTCGTTCAGCCAATCGGCGCATGAAGTAGGGGTACCAATGAGTGCCGTAAGGCACGTAGACGCGCACGCGGCAGCCGCGGCGGAGAAGGTCGCGCTGCAACTGGCGCCGGATGCCATAGAGCATCTGAAACTCGAAGCGATCCGGGCGCAGGCCCTTCTCTTGCGCGAACGTTTCCGTGGCGGCGATAATGTGCGGATCGTGCGTGGCGATGGCGTGGTAGGCGTCACTCGACAGCAGCATCTTCATCAGCCTTACGAAACTGGCGTCTACATCGGCTTTGTCGGGAAACGCCACGCTCGGCGGTTCTTGGTAGGCGCCCTTCACCAGACGAACGCGCGCGCTCATCCGTATCAGATCCTCCACGTCCTTCTCGCTGCGATAGAGGTAGGATTGGATCACAATGCCGAGCGCATCGCGCGGCGCGTTAGCTTCACGGAAAATGGACAGGGTCTGCCCGACGTAGGCCGAGCTCTCCATATCGACCCGGACGAAGGTTTGGTGCTCGACGGCTCGCTGCCAAAGGGTGTTCAGCAGCCTCAACGTCAGTCTGGGATCAAGCGCGAGACCCAGTTGCGTCAGCTTCACCGAAATGTGCGACCGCAACTTCTCGGCGGCGATCCGGTCGAGAATGGTGAGATAGGTCCGGCAGGCCTCCTCGGCTTCAGCCGTCGCCTTCACGGACTCGCCCAAGCAGTCCAGGGTCACATCAAAGCCTTCGGCGTTCAACTGACGGACGGCGCGGACGGCGTCCTCCAGATCTTCGCCGGCAATGAAGCGCCGGGCCAGACGTCGGCCAACGGACGCACTGGTAAGCAACTTCTTGGGAGCTTCTCGCTCGGAGAGATAGAGGAGCAGTCGTCTGAGCATACGAGGCGGATAGAGGGTAAAGGGTGAAGGGTAAGGGATAAAGGATAAAAGGTAAAGGGTAAAGGGTAAAGGGTAAAGGGTAAAAGAAAGATTCAGGGCAAAGAAGAGCGTGAAAGGCAAAGGGAGAGGCTCTTCTTCAATTTTTACCCTTCACCCTTTACCCCTTTTTTCTTACCCTTCATCCTTCCAAGTCTATTCCCCCGCTTCCAAGAACCTTTCCGCGTCGATCGCAGCCATGCAACCGGAGCCGGCGGCGGTGATGGCTTGCCGGTAGACTCGATCTTGCACGTCGCCCGCCGCGAAAACACCCGCGACGCTGGTCCTCGAGCCCCGGTGGGTCTTCAGATAGCCGAGTTCGTCCATCTCGAGCTGGTCCCTGAACAAGCCGGTGTTGGGCGAGTGCCCGATCCCGATGAAAACGCCCTCCGTGGGATGCAATCGTTCCTCATCTGTCTGGACATTCCTCAGCTTGATCCCCGTCACATAGCCCTGGTCGGCGTCGAGTACGTCGGTCACCGCCGAGTTCCAGATGAACTTGATCTTGTCGTTGCGCCTCATCCGGTCCTGCAGGATCTTGGAAGCGCGCAACTGGTCGCGGCGATGAATCAAGGAAACTTCGCTCGCGAATCGGGTGAGGAAGAGCGCCTCCTCTGCCGCCGTGTCGCCGCCGCCTACCACCACAATCGGCTTGCCGCGGAAGAAGAAGCCGTCGCAGGTGGCGCAGGTGGAAACGCCATGGCCCAACAGCTTGCGCTCCGACTCCAGGCCGAGCATCCTGGCGGAGGCACCGGAGGCGATAATCAGAGTGCGAGTTTCGACCGTTTCGCTTCCTATCTCCACAATGAAAGGCCGCTGCGTGAGATCAACACGAGTGACGTTGCCTTCCTGGAATTCCGTCCCGAACTCCGCGGCTTGCTTCTGCATCATCTCGATCAGTTCCGGTCCCTGCACTCCTTTGGGAAAGCCAGGGTAGTTCTCCACCAGGGTCGTGAGGCTCAACTGGCCGCCCGCCTCGTGACCTCGGATCAAAAGCGGGCTCAGATTGGCGCGGGCCGTATAGATGGCGGCCGTCAAGCCCGCGCAGCCTGACCCGATAATCACCACATTACGCATCGTCTTAGTCCTTCAGTCGTCAGCTCTCAGTTTTCAGCAAGCAGAACCAGACGGCTTAGTGGCCGAATGTGACCGCCTTCTTCCAATGACTCAATGAATCAATCACTCAATATTCCAACGGCCTTGTATCTTACTCGAACGTAGGAACTTTGCACAACCCGGCGAATTCCTGCAATAATTGGCCGTATGGCGCGTAACTCCCAGTGGTGCACGGCTCCGGCTTGCACGGCCCGGGCCGACCTGGGGGTTGCCCTCCGGCCGAGGTGGCGAGGGAATCCCGACCTTTGGCGATTCCGCTTGCACACCCGAAGCATTTGATGTTAATCATGCGAAACCGTTTCGTTACGCCGCCTAGTAGGCGGCGGTCGGCGAACGGACCAAGGTCAGCGGAGAATTCATGGACGCGATTGCGATTGAAGGCATCACCAAGCGGTATAGTTCGCTCACCGCAGTCGATCAGCTCAGCCTGCGCGTTCGCCAAGGAGCGATCTTCGGATTGCTCGGCCCCAACGGAGCTGGCAAGACCACCACGCTGCGGATGATCATGAACATCCTCATCCCGGACGAGGGATCCATCCGCGTGCTCGACCAGCCGGTCAGCGATCGCACCCAGGACCTGATCGGCTATCTCCCGGAGGAGCGCGGTCTTTATCCTCGCATGCAGGTCAGGAAGCTGGTGGTGTTCTTTGGCGCTCTGAAGGGTCTCTCCGAAGCGGAGGCCGACCGCCGAGCTCGCGAGTGGCTGACGCGCTTCGAGTTGGCCGACTGGATGGAGAAGAAGCTCATCGACCTCTCCAAGGGCATGCAGCAGAAAGTGCAATTTATCTGCGCCGTCATCCACCGCCCGCCGCTGGTGATCCTGGACGAGCCCTTTGCCGGTCTCGATCCCGTGAACGCCATCACGGTGAAAGACATCATGCTCGAGCTGCGCGGCCAGGGCTCCACCATCATTCTTTCCACCCACCGCATGGAGCAGGTGGAAATGATGTGCGACTCCATCTGCCTTATCAACAAGGGCCGCAACGTTCTCGATGGCGACCTGCGCGCCATCAAGCAGTCCTACGGCAAGAACACGCTGCGCATCGAATTCAGCGGCGACGACGGATTCCTGCGCGACTCCGGCATCGAGAACGTCAACCGCTTTGGCGCGGTGGTTGAAGCCAAGCTCCGCCCCGGCGCCGACCCGCAGGAGATTCTCAAAGCCGCCGTCCAAGCCGGCGCGCGCATCAGCCGGTTCGAGTTGCTCGAGCCGCCCCTTAACGACATCTTTATCGAAAAGGTGGGCCATGCGTAAAGTCTGGCTGGTTATCAAGCGCGAGTACATCACCCGGGTGAAGACTAAAGGGTTTGTGTTCGGCACCGTCGCCGTACCCGTGTTCAGCATCGGCGTCATCTTGTTTTCCATTTTCATGGCGACGCGCCAGACGGACCACACCCTCAAGATAGCGATCGTTGATGACGTGGGCGGACTCGCACCCTCCATCGTCCAAAACCTCGCGAGCAAGAAGCTGGCTAACGGCAAGCCTGAATTCGCAGTGGAGAAGACGCTCGAGCAACCTCAGCCGGCGGCCGGCATCCGCGACGACTTGCGCGCCCAGGTCAACAGCGGTGGTTTGGACGGCTACCTGGTGATCCCCAAGGATGCGGCGACGGCGGAGTTTCACACCAAGAATGCCGGCGACTTCATGCTCTACGAGCCGTTGTCCAGCGCGATTAACAACGCCCTTATCGCCGGGCGCCTGAGCGATCGCGGGATTCACGTGGACAACATCGCTGCGGTGGTGAAGGGCGTCGACTTGAAAGTGGTCAAGGTGACCAAGGAAGGCGAAGCCGAGGACAAGGGTCAGACCTTTATGGTGGGATTCGTCTTGGCCTTTCTGTTGTACATGACGCTGATCATGTATGGCGTCCTCACCATGCGCTCCGTGCTCGAGGAAAAGACCACGCGCATCGTAGAAGTGCTGATCTCCGCCCTCCGGCCGTTCCAGTTGCTGCTGGGGAAGATCGTGGGGGTGGCCGCCGTCGGCTTCACGCAGTACCTCATTTGGATGACGTCGGCAGCCCTGCTTGCTACTTATGGCTCGGCCATGGCGTCGGCCGTGCGGCCCGGATCCTCTTTCCCTCAGATACACGTTCCTGGCGCCTTGCTGGCTTACACGGCGGTCTACTTTGTGTTGGGCTATTTCCTCTATGCCTCGCTCTTCGCGGCCGTGGGCGCCGCCGCTTCGAACGAGCAGGACGCCCAGCAACTCCAGTGGCCGGTCACCCTACCCCTGGTTTTCAGTTTCATCATGTTCCAGGGAGTCTTGCGCGATCCGAACTCCACCATGTCGGTGGTGCTCTCGGAAATCCCCTTTTTCAGTCCCATTCTGATGATTCTGCGGCTCGCCGCCGAGACGCCCCCCTGGTGGCAAATCGCCCTCTCCATCGTCTTGCTGGCCTTGACCATGCTCGGCGTGGTCTACTTCTCAGCGCGCATTTACCGCGTCGGGGTGCTGATGTACGGCAAGCGGCCGTCAGTGGTCGAACTCTTCCGCTGGCTGAGGTACTCGTAGCTTGAGCTAGGCTGTCAGCGCATCCGCCGCTTCTCGGGCCATGGCCCGCCACGCCGCAAGGTTGGGGGTCACTTCCAGGGTGTCGAGATAGGCGAGGTCCGTCCTTTGAAGCAAAGGGGAGGCATCGGTGAACGGTTGGCCGTCGTCGCACTCGTGGGAGAGAAGATCGGCGAGGTAGACGGCCGCAACGGTGTCGAATCTCTGCTGCGGAATCCGGCTGGGTGCATGATGGTAAGCCACGGCCTCCACGATCGGACTGGGCAGTCCCCAGAGAGCCAGCAAGTGCGCCCCGACTGCCGCGTGGTTGAAGCCCAAGAGGTTGTCTTCCACGGCATATAAGGGCTGTCCTTCGTGGGAAGCTATCTTCAAAGCGTGCCCCAGTTGTTCCGGGAGCTTTGCCGCCAGAACCAGCTTTCCCACGTCATGCAGGAGGGCGGCCACGATGGCGGCATCAACCAAGTATCGCGGCACCGGCAGACCCTTCACAATCCTGGCGGTCAATTGCGCATGTTCCTGGAGCTTCTCCATGGAAAAACCCGCAATTGGCTTGCGGACCGGGAAAACTCGGAAGACCTCCACCGACAGTACCAGGTGCTTGAGAACTTCGATCCCGAGGTAGCACACGGCGGTCCTCACCGTCGCGATCTCGTTCATCAACCCGAAAAACGCGGAGTTCACCAGTCGCAGGACCTTGGCGGAGATCGCCACGTCGCTCTCCACGATTTTCGCCATTCGATCGAGCGACACCTCAGGATCGTTGATCGCTTGCGCGAGGGCGCTGTAGGTGCGTGGGAGGGTGGGAAGGTCACCCATCGCCGTCACGGTGCGGCGCAGCAGACTGCTGTTCAATGTGTTCTTCAGGCTGCAAGCGCGTGCCACCGCCACGCGGAGCCCTTCCGGGTCGCCGGGTTTCACTAACAACTGGTGGGCCACATCGAGAGTGCGAAACGCGGTTTTTAGCTCCAGGTCGCCCGTCAGGACTATTCGAACCACGTCGGGGAAGTGTTCCCGAACCTGTTTCAGCAGCGTGGCGCCGTCCATCCCGGGCATATGCAAGTCAGAAATGACAACGTCAAAACGGGCGGTTTCCAGCAAGGCCAGGGCCGCCGCCCCCCCATTCGCAAACACCATCTCCCATCGGTCGCGCTGCGACCGCAGCATGCGTTGGAGGCCCTCAAAAACCCCGGGCTCATCGTCAACAAAGAGGACGCGTGTCATACTTTATGATCTCCCGTTGCCTCCGACTGCTTGCAGCCGGCAGGGGCTTGGAAGCAGTCTCGAACCAGATCCGGACGCGACTGTGACCACCCCTAAAGACCTCATCGGCGGAAGGCGGCCAGGACTTTAAGAAGAGTCGAAAGTCAGAAAAAAGTCGAAAGTCAAAAGTCGAAAGTCGAAGGTTAAGGCCAACCGCGTCTCGTCTCTTCTACTCTTGACTTTTGACTTTCGACTCTCGACTGTCTTTTGACTTTTGCGGTTCGATTTGCTCTTCTCTCTGGGTGCATTGGCATTTACAGACGCCACCCGGCGCGCGCTACGGATCTCCATCCGGAACTCGCCTCACTCCCAACCAGCGCCGCGGCTTCGTGGCCGCTTGGGGTGGTTGGGCGCTGGACGGCATGGACTCCTTCATTTACGCGCTCGTGCTGGTGCCGTCGCTGGGCGAATTGCTGCCGCGCTCCGGCATTGCACCCACGGCGGCAAACGTGGGCTATTACGGCGGGCTGCTATTCGCGCTGTTCCTGGTCGGCTGGGGTTGCTCGCTAGTCTGGGGGCCTCTCGCCGACCGCTTCGGCCGTGTCCGCACTCTTATGCTCTCCATCCTCTGCTACTCGCTCTTCACCTTTCTCAGCGCGCTGGCGACGGGTGTTGGGCAACTGGCGGCCTTCCGTCTGCTGGCCGGCGTTGGGATCGGCGGCGAGTGGTCCATGGGAGGTACCTTTGTTGCTGAGGAGTGGCCCGAGGATCGTCGCCGCATGGGCGCCGGATTGATGCACACCGGCTACTATTTCGGGATTTTCCTCGCCGCCGTCGCCAACTATCTGGTGGGTGCCAAATACGGATGGCGGGCCATGTTTGCGCTGGGCGGCGCGCCAGCCCTGCTGGTGGGGTTCATCCGCTACGGGGTTCACGAACCCCACCGCTGGCAAAGGATTGACGATCGTCGATTGACGATTGACGATTGTAAGACAGTCGCAACGGAGCCTTCAGCGCCTGGTTCCGCCTTTGCGAAGATGGAGTCCGCGGACGACGTGCCACTCGGTGCCTTTCAATCGTCAATCGTCAATCGACAATCGACAATCTCCATGCGGCGGGCTTTCTTCATGATCTTCTCACGCCCCTACCTTCGCCGCACGATTCTCAATTCGGCCTGCCTCCTGGTGTCGATCGTCGGCCTGTGGGCAGGATCGGTTTACGTGCCCGCGTCCGTCACCGATCTGGCGGCCCAGGCCGGCTTCACTGCGCCGCGCGCCGCCCGGCTGGCCTCCTACGCCACCATGCTGCTCGCGGTGGGGACCATTCTCGGCTGCCTCGTCCTGCCGCCGCTCGCCGAGCGTCTGGGGCGTCGCTTGACCCTCGGGCTCTATTTCCTGCTGATGGGGGTCTCCATCGCGGTGGGCTTCGGTTGGGTTTTCTACCTTGGGGCCCACGCGCTGGCGTGGTTCATGGTCTGCCTGTTCTTTCTCGGCGTCGGCGGCGCCAACTTTGCCATGTACACCCTCTGGCTGCCGGAGCAGTACCCCACGCGGTGCCGCGCCAGCGCCTTTGCCTTCGCCACTTCCGTGGGCCGATTCATCGGCGCCGGCATCACGTTTCTCGTGGGCGCCGGCGTTTCCCGGTTTCATACCATCGGAACCCCCGTGGCCCTCACCTCGCTGGCCTTCCTGCTGGGACTGCTGTTGCTGCCTTTCTGCCAGGAAACGCGGGGCAAGCCGCTGCCGGAGTAGAAGGGAGGAGTCAGAAGTCAGAAGGAGGGAACGGCCGGCCGTTTTTTCAATGGCTCAAAGGCTCAATGGCTCAGTGAATTAATTCAGCTATTCTGTGGTACGCTGGCGCCATGGAGATTACGGTGACCCTTCCTGATGATTTGGCGGCTCCCCTGCTGCCTCCCGGCCAGGAAGCGGCCCGTGCCGTTTTGGAGGCCATCGCCCTCGAAGCCTACCGCCGGCGGCGCATCACCGGGTACCAGCTCCGCATGCTCCTGGGCATCCCCTCGCGCTACGAGCTCGACGGCTTCCTGAAAGAGCATCAGGTGGAAAAGTACACAGCCGAAGATTTTGAGCACGACCTCGCCACTATCCGGCACGAGGCACGCGACCGTCGTGGCTACCAAGGGCATCCTCAGGCTGAGGGCGACGTGGCGACCTGGGAGGGGGCGGCATCATGGCCGGAGCGCTAGCCCGCGGAGAAGTCCGCCTGTAAAGGAGCGCCTTTCCTTGTTCATCATTCATCATTCAGAGTTCATAATTCACCGTGTCCATGGCCCATTTAGGACGCCGGGTTGCGGTGCTCAGCTCGGAGCGACTGAGGGAGATTTTCGGGGCGCTCGGTTTCGCTCTCGGCTGCGCATGAGGAGTCAGAAGGAGGCCCTCAACCATGGCCGATAAACGGAATGCTCCCTCCCGCAAACGTTGTCACATTGTGCTGATACCGGGCTTCGCCGGCTTCGACGCGCTGGGCCAACTCGAATATTACGGTGGCGTCACGCCCATGTTTCGGATGTGGCAAGCTGGAAATGAGGTGCTCCACTACTTCGACAATTTGCCGACCGCCGCGGTGGTCACGCGGGCGACCCGATTGCGGGGCTATCTTGCGAAGCGCATGGCGCGAGGGGAGATTTTGGGCGGCGATGATGTCGTCCTGCTCGGGCACTCGACGGGAGGGTTGGACATCCGTTGGCTCCTCTGGGACCTGCATCACCGCACGGAACCAATTGTTGTGGACGGCGGTGCCGAGGTGAATGCTCGAGAGATCCTCGAACGCGTGCGCTGCGTCGTGTTCCTTTCCGTACCCCATTGGGGCACCAACATCGCCGATTGGGTACGCGCCCACACGGTCTTGCGGGAAAAGGTAGTCGGTGAGTTGCGTGCCGCTGTGTCGGGTTCACAACTGCTCCTTGTGGATCGAATTGAACACTGGGTCACCGGCGCCGCCGCGTCCCTCACCGGCTCAGGACTGCTTCAGGCGGTGCAGGATTCCTTGGGCGAGGCTAACGAACACAACGGCAGACCGGGTCCCGCGCGTACGGCCGACGCGTACGAAGCCGCATCCGAGCTTGGACTGTATTTGCGCCTCATGGCTTCCGATTTCCGCGCCATCGACGACCTCACTTCGCAGCCTCCACCCGGCGAGCCGGCGAGTCCGGCGCATTTCGACGATGACGAGCGGGCGCAAGAGCTCGAGATGTGGGACGAACTGCGCATCGAAGCCCGGTCGTATGCCACGACGGGCAGTCGCCCGTTTCGCTTCGGTCCCGACCGCCCCGCACCACCGTGGGAACTGGCGAAGCCGTGGACCTACCCGGAGCTCACCAAGGCTAGCGAACAGAGTGCGGGCACCGACTTCGTTTATCGCGCTTGTTACCGTGCGTGCGCCGGCGGCCCCTTCAAGCGCCCAGTCCGCAGCGGCAAAGTCACCCGGCGCCTGAGCGGGTCTCCCCAACACCCTATCGAGCTATGGGACAACGACGGCATTGTTAACACCGCCTCCATGCTCTGGCCTCGGGGCGAAAATGTGCTGGTCTCTGGCGACCACATGGACATCGTGGGACAGTACCAGCCGGTCGAGGCAAGTCCCGGCGCGGGCCGCAACTATCAGGTTTACGATCTGCTGAAATCGGAGTCGGGGTTCGACGACAAGACCTTCAAGGATGTCTGGAAAGAGATCTTTGCCTTTTGCCGAGGTCACTGACACACGATCAATGCGGAACTAAGGAGAAGTCGAGAGTCGAGAGTCGAAAGTCAAAAAGAGGGGCCGTCGTTCAATTGCGCTGGCTATTGACTCCACTGATCGAGCAGCATTCACTACACGGAAGCCACTCAAGTGGTTTTTGAATCGGAATTGCTCCGAGCCGCGAATCAAACCTCCTCTGCATTGGGATCAGGCTGACGTCAAGCGCAGTGCGCCTCCGCCCTGGCTTCATGTCGTCCATGTTGCGAGCTGTGACGCAGGTTGAGTCCCAGTCGCGGCCACCCTGAAGTTCCCCGGATAGTCTCACCCACCTCTCCTCCCGAAGTGTGCGCGCTCCTCGGGACGGCCCCGCACAAAAGTTAACGTTAAACCTGTAGCCGGAATCGGTCGATCTCTCACTCTGGTGCGGAGCCCACACGAAGTGGGCGACATTAAGGGAGGCTTGTGTGTCGGCTTACCGCACGTGGAGCCACGGTTCGCTGAATCAAAACGTGAGAAACGCAATCGTCGTTTCGGTGCCTTTGCGCTTGGCCGGGTTTGTCAACGGGAAGATGCGCGCTTTGCTTATGCCCCCGAAGATCACCCAAGGCTGCCTCAGAACCCGGACTAACGACGCCCGCCAGGCATTGGTCGTGACCTGCGTCGTCGCGGTCGCCTTGCTCTGTGGATCAAGGGCTAGGGGCCAAGCCGCCGTCACGATCGATCCCACTGAGGCGTTTCGCGAATACAGCCATGACATCTGGCAGGCTGAAGATGGTCTGGCAGAAGATTCCATCCAGGCAGTTTCGCAGAGCTCGGATGGATTCTTGTGGCTCGGGTCGGAAAGGGGGCTGGTTCGCTTTGACGGTTTGCGCTTCCGGGTCTTCTCTCACCAGAACACACCCGAACTCGCCGACAGTTACATTCAAACTCTCTTTGCGGACGTGGACGGAACTCTCTGGATCGGGACCCGTACAGGAGGTCTCACTTCTCTTAAGGGCGGCTCCTTCCGCCATGTCGCCGGCGGTGTGGCTGGTGAATCCATAAACCACATTGCGCGCGACAAGGCGGGAAGACTGTGGGTTGCCACCGGTACCGGCCTCAAGCAGCTAATCGACGGAGAACTAGCGCCTGTCCTGGCGAGTCCCGGGGTCCCGCAGGCCAACATCACTGCTCTGCTTGCGGATGACCAAGGCAACCTTTGGGCAGGAACGGAAGAATCGGGCCTCATGGAGATGGCTGCCGCCTCGAATGCCTGGAAACGGGTGAAGGGAATATCGAGCCCGAAGATCCAAGTGATATTCCAGGATCGTCAAGGGACACTTTGGATTGGCACCGCAGGCGGGGGACTGAACCGCCTTCAGAACGGAAAGATTACTTTCTATACCACCCGGGAGGGACTATCGAGCAACAATGTGCTCTCACTCGGTGAAGGCAAGGACGGACATCTTTGGGTAGGTACCGACGGCGCCGGCCTGGACCGGATGGAGCAAGACCATTTCACCGCATACACCACGAAACAGGGACTGTCGAATGACGTCATCCTGTGCCTGTACAGCACTCCAGAAGGCAGTTTATGGATCGGCACGGATGGCGGCGGACTCAATCGTCTGAAACACAGGGACTTCTTGACCTACACTTCCAACGATGGCCTGGCCCATAACCAGTCAACCGCGATCTATGAAGACCGGAAAGGAGCGGTGTGGATCGGTACGGAAGGAGGCGGCCTAAGTCGCCTGAAGAACGACCATTTTACAACCTACACAACCCGGCAAGGCCTTTCCAGCAATCTGGTTAGAGGAATCGTCGAAGACCGGGACGGTAATCTGTGGGTGGGAACTGACGGGGCGGGGCTCAACCGCTTCAGAGACGGAAAGTTCGTCACCTATACTCACAAGGATGGGCTCTCGAACGACGTCGTACTCTGTCTCCTGCAAAGCCGGGACGGAGTTCTCTGGATCGGGACGGCCGGCGGGCTCACTCGCTTCAGCCACGGGGAATTCCTCCACTTCAAGCATCCCGACACATTGGCCAACGACATCATCATGTCGTTGAGTGAAAGCGCGGATGGAAGCATATGGATCGGGACCGTCGGTAGCGGGCTTCACCGGCTAAAGGACGGCAGGTCAACAACTTTTGGGGCCGAAAACGGGCTGCCCACCGAATTCGTGGTATCCAGTCATGAGGATCCTGACGGCACGATGTGGTTTGGGACGAATGGCGGCGGCCTTTGCCGCTACCAGGACGCGCGATTCACTGTCTACACGAGCAGGCAAGGCCTGTTCAATGACACCATTTTTCAGATTCTGGGAGATTCCCGCGGCAACCTCTGGATGAGTTCCGGCGCCGGAGTTTTTCGAGTCAGCAAGCAGGAACTGAACGACGTCGGGAGCGGAAGGCTTCAGTCCGTCACCTCCTACTCCTATGGCCGAATCGATGGAATGAAAAGCGCCGAGTGTACTGGCCGGAGTCAGCCGGCCGGATGGAAGGCGCGCGATGGCAAGCTCTGGTTTCCAACCATCAAGGGTGTGGCCGTCGTCGATCCGGAGCGTCTGGTGATGAATACCACACCGCCCACCGTGGTGGTGGAAGCCTTAAGAGCAGACAAGCGTGAGGTTGACCCCCTGGCCGCGCTTCAGTTTCCTCCCGGCACCGTCCAACTGGAAATCCAGTATGCCGGTCTGAGCTTGCAGGCACCGGAAAAGGTCCGGTTCAAATACAAGCTGGAAGGCTTCGACAAAGACTGGGTGGATGCAGGCGCGCGATCTACGGCTTACTATACGAATCTTCCGCCGAGACACTACCGCTTCCGGGTTCTCGCCTGCAACAATGACAACGCCTGGAACGAAATCGGCGCTTCCATTGAATTCTCGGTGCGGCCCCACTTCTACCAGACCATCTACTTTGATGCTGCTTCCGGCTTCGCCCTTTTGGTCGTTATTCTGGTTCTCTACTGGCTCCGGGAGCGGGCGATTAGGAGAAACGAAACCAGGCTGGCCCGCCTTGTCGACGAACGCACCAGGGAGTTGAGTGAAAGCGAGCACAAGTTCAGGCTGCTTTTCGGGGACACTCCGCTGCCGCTTTTCCTGATTGATCTCCAAACCCTGCGCTACATCGAAGTAAACGAGGCTGCAACTGCCCAGTATCAGTACGCGCGCGACGAATTCCTGCACATGAAGATCACCGACATCAGGCCCGAAGAGGATATTCCTCGCCTCGTGGATACAGTTCGCCAGGTTGAACGCGGCGTTTCTCATCAAGGCACGTGGACGCACCGGCGGAAAGATGGAACCCTGTTCGACGTCGAGGTTGTCTCCCGAGTCGTCAACTGGGATGGACGCAAGGTCGCATTCGCAGCCGTTCAGGACGTCACTCGCCGTCAGCAAGAGGAACTCCAGCTCAAGCGGGCGAAGGAAGCTGCCGAAGCTTCCAGCCGCGCCAAAAGCGAGTTCCTGGCGAACATGAGCCATGAGATCCGGACTCCCATGAACGGGGTCTTTGGCATGACGCAACTACTGCTGGATACGGACCTGAATGCCGAGCAGCGAGAATTCGTGGAAATGGCACATGCTTCAGCAACCTCCTTGCTTTCGATAATCAACGACATTCTGGATTTCTCCAAGATTGAGGCTGGCAAGCTGGAATTGGAAGCAATCAAGTTTCCGCTTCGCGAACTGCTGTCGAACATGGTGAAAACCCTCGGCATCCGCGCGCGCGCACAAGGACTGGACTTGGCTTGTGATGTCCGGGCCGAAGTCCCAGAGCACCTCGTGGGCGATCCTGGCCGCTTGCGGCAGATCATCGCCAACCTGGTGGGTAATGCCATCAAATTCACGGAGCGCGGCCAAATCAAGTTGACGGTCGAAGAAGAATCCGAAGCGGGTGGCGCGGTTGAGTTGCACTTCATGGTTGCCGACACGGGAATAGGGATTCCTGTCGAGAAACAGAAGGCGATTTTTGACGCCTTTGCCCAGGCTGATGGGTCCTCAACTCGCCGATACGGCGGGACGGGCCTGGGACTGTCAATTTCCCAGCAGCTCACCGAGATGATGGGCGGGCGGATCTGGGTGGAGAGCGCCGTAGGGGTGGGGAGCACCTTTCACTTTACGGCGCAGTTCATGGCATGCGGGGTTCCGTCCGCGAAGCCTGCTAAGCCCCCGGCCGTGGCCAGGCAGCTCCCTTCCGGGCCGCATCAGGCCCTTCGGGTACTGCTGGCGGAAGACAACCTTGTAAATCAGCGTCTCGCCGCGCGATTACTTGAAAAGCGAGGCCATTCGGTGAAGCTGGCTAGTAACGGTTTGGAGGTTCTGGCGGCCGTGGCCCAGGAACGTTTCGACTTGTTGCTGTGCGATGTCCAGATGCCCCAGATGGACGGACTGGAGGCTACGGCGAGAATTCGTGAGCAGGAAGAGGGCACGGGGGTTCGGCTACCCATTGTCGCCCTGACCGCCCATGCCATGAAGGGTGATGCGGAAAGATTCCTGGAAGCCGGAATGGACGGTTACGTGGCAAAGCCCATCCAAGCGAACCAGCTATTTGAGGTCATTGAGGACATATTAGAAGAAAGGCCCGAGCGACACGCCACTCAAACCGACATTGACACCGCGGCACCCAAACGAGGCACGGAAGTTCTGATCAACCGATGACGGCTAAGCTAAAGAACCGTATGGCTGTTCTGTGCCCCCCAGAATTCGCTGGCCAAACCGAAGCCCATTCGGACGATGCTTTGGCTAAGCTAGCCGGCGTAGGTTCTTGGAAAAGGGAAACTCTGTTCACCTCGGTGACCTCCCGGTTGAGGCTTTGAGGCCTTTCTTGATTGCGGCCAGCGGCTGCGCTGTGGCACAATCGAGACGCGATGCCAGTGCCAGCGAGCGATACCCACCCCGAGGCTGAGAAGGTACAGATCGAAATCCTGCGATCAATGCCGGACGCGCAGAGATTTCGGGCGCTGAACGATCTCATCGTCACCGGCCGAATTTTGAGCCTGTCCTGTCTGCGAGATCGTTTTCCCGACGCTGGTGACGAGGAACTTCGCCGGCGCCTAGCCACGCTGCTCCTCGGCTCGGAGCTGGCCACGCGAGTTTACGGGCCCGAACCTCAACCCCCGACGATACGGTAGCCTATGGAACCCCTCCAGGTGCTCCAGGTGGTGGTCTCAACTTTGGAAAAGCTGGGGATCCCTTCCATGCTGGTGGGGTCTTTTGCCAGCTCGTCGCATGGCTTCGCCCGACTCACTCGGGATGCTGACCTCATCGCCAAGTTAAACCGGAGTCAGGTCGGCGAATTTGTCGAAGCTTTCTCGCGCGAGTTCTACGTTGACCGAGGGCTGATCGAGCAAGCCCTCGCCACCCAGACCTCTTTCAACATCATTCACCTCGAATCATCCTTCAAGGTGGATCTCTTCGTGTTGCGCGGGAGTCCATTCCGCGTCGAAGAGTTTTCACGCCGAGTGTTGAAGCAAATCGATCCTCGGACCGGCTTTGCTGTCTACGTCCAGACACCGGAGGACACGCTGCTTTCAAAACTGGAGTGGTACCGGCAGGGCGGCGAGGTTTCAGAGAACCAATGGCGAGACGTCATCGGAATCCTGAAGATACAAGCGGGGCAGCTCGACGCCGCCTATTTGCAGAAGTGGGCGAAAGAGCTCGGCGTTTCCGACTTATTGGCGCGGGCTCGCCAACAGGCAGATCGCGAATAAAAGCTGGGAGACACCAAGAAGAGATTTTGAGAAATCGTTCAACGAGGTAATGGCGGAACTGACGCACAAGATCGTCGCGGGCGGCTTGTTGGTAAGAAACCTTCACGAACGCGGGCCGCTTTTGTGCTCGGCAAGCATGGTATCAGTTTGTCTGTTCACGCCACCCCCCAACTCACCCTCCGTGAGTTCAATTTGGTGTAGGGGCGGCTTTATGCCGCCAATGGCGAGGTAAACTCGCCGCTACAGCCCCAAATTGACCCACGATCTTTTTCCTTGACAAATGGAAGCCCATAGTATAGCCTAAGTACAGTCCTCGAAGAGGTATCGGACTCCTGCCACGGTGAGTTTTTCTCTTGGCATGAAGTTGGAAACGGCACTCAGCTATCAGCAATCAGCTCTCAGCACGAAGGACCGGTGCTTGCTGATACCTGATGGCTGATAGCTGATTGCTTTCCAATCGGCAACGGTCAATTCTCGTTGCGAGAGAGGCCGAGCAAGTGGAAGCAGAGGAACCGGGGTTCGGGATTCGGGATTCGGGGTTCGCGGAAGAAGACGGTTCGGTTGCGTCCGCCGCGCCGGAAGGCGGCGTGGTCCCACCGTGCTGCGAATCCCGAGCCCCCAATCCCGAATCCCCTTCTTCCTCTGCGAACCCCGAATCCCAAATCCCGAACCCCGGTTCTTCTGCTAACCCCGAATCCCGAACCGCGAATCCCGTTTCTTCCTCGAAACCGAAGCGCAAGTACACCGTAAGCGAGAAGTCGCGGGCGGCGTCGCTCCGGAACCTCGCGCTGGCGAACCAAGCTCCCCACTGGTTAAAGTACCGCCTCACCGACCGCCGTCGCGCGGCCTGCTACAAAGCCTTGGAAAAGGCCGTGGCCGAGATGCGCCGGTTCGATTCCCCTCACTACGGGCTGGGCTTCAAGCGCGGTACCTACTGCGCCTCGTTGATTCGCAGCCTGGCGCTGGCGGGCGAGACGCGGGAAGAGTATGAGGCGCACCTGGAGCGGATGCGGAAGGCGTTCGCGCCGTTGACCGAGCGGGATCGCAAGCTGGTGCTGGCGGCGGCGCAGGCGGTGTGGCGGCGGTTGCGGGTGTTTGGCGGGCAGGGGCGGTGGGAGCTGTACGCGGTGGCCAGTATCCTGGGAGAGCTAATCGCGGAGCGGGAAGCGGAGGCGGAGCGGCGGGCGGCGGCCGAGCAGGCCGGGGAAACGGCGGAGCCGCTTGACCCGTACGACGATCCGTTCGGGTCCGAGCGGGCGGTAAGGCTGGGAATCGACTTGATTCTACTGCTGCAGGAGGATGGGGTGGAGAAAGAGGCGGGGCGGCTGAACCGGCGCATCCAGCTCTTGCTGGAAGCCCTGGGGGAAGGCCCGGAGGACGGCACGCTGGGGGAGGCCGGCGGGGCAGGGCCCGAAGAGACGGACGACGAGACCTGGGCGGCGGTGAACAGCAATCCGCTGGGCGGGGTGGCGCAGGCGGCGGCGACGCTGAACCAGGATCGCCAGCCGCTGAAGGACCCGAGCCAGTGGCGGAACGCCCCAAACGCAGGGGAAAGCGCAGGGGAAAACGCAGGAAGCGGGCCCGAGGGGAAGGAGGAGGAGAACGAGAAGAAGGAGAAGAAGTCCGATCCCCATCCTTGCGAGAGGGCGGCGGAGCTAGCGCAGCGCGGGGGCTTGATGCGGTTGCTGCACCGGCAAGGGGTGAACAACCCCGAGTTCTCGCGCCTGGAAGGGCCGGAAGGCAAGGCGGCGTGGATCGACCTGTGGCAGCGAGCCTTTGGAATTGCCGATTGACGATTGACGATTGACGATTGCAAAACGGCTGTCGGCGCGGCCCCGAGTCAGGCAGGGTCTGCCTTTCAATCGANAATCGATCCCGCAAGGCGGGATCAATCGTCAATTATGGAGGTGGCGGAAATCACCTGGGAGCGGATCCAAATGCACTTGCAGCACCGGGATAAGGAAGCGGCGAAGGTGAAGGAAGTGCTGGAAGCAGCCATCTTAGCGAAAAGAGCCGCAACGGAAGAAATTGATCCCGCCCTGCAAGATCGATTGTCGATTGACGATTGCAAGACGGTAGCAGCGGAGACTTCAGCGCCTAGTCCAAAACCTCCCGAGGCTGCGCAGAAAGAGCCCGAGGGCAAGCCAGAGGATGCCTTTCAATCGTCAGTCGATCCCGCAGGGCGGGATCAATCGTCAATTCTTTTGTTGGGCGCGTTGGGGGTCTACAAGTGCGTGGGCGCGGTGCTGGCGGCGGGCAAGGACATCAAGGCGGCGTACTATCGGATGCTGGTGGCGCTCTACGGCGACCTCCCCAGTTTTGAGTTTTTCAAGCCCAAGGGAGCGACCCTCTCAGAGCTAGTGGACGATCTGGGCAGCTTCGTGGCGGAGTGCATCAGCCTCAAGGACGGACCGATACACCAGGACAGGCAACAGCAGATCAAGTGGCGAGGCGAGTCAGGAGGACGACAGCCGGGAGGCGGGCCGTAGGGACGGGCCTTTTCTCTGGCCTTTTTGTGCGGGGGAAGAAAAAGGAAAATCAAAAGGCAAATGGCAAAGGGCAAAAGTGAAGACGGACACCTGAAGTTGTGGGCTTAAGGTCGGGTCGGCGGCGGTTGTTGGCTCAGGGTTGGGCTTGGTTTGATAAGCTATAGAGTCGGCGATTGGGCTCGCTGATCTTACCGACTTTGGATTTTCGAGGATCGCGTTTCGTAATGCAGAGTGAATCAGCAATAGGGGAGAAAGAGCAAGCCATCAGAGCTCGGGTTGGGTACAGTTAAAGGGGGACACGGACCACGGACACGCACTAAGGACAACGGACCACGGACTAAGGACAACGGACTAACGACCAATGATTCAACTTTCTTCTGCCGGGAAGCACTTCGGCCCCAAGACGCTCTTTGAAGATCTCGACTGGCTCATTACGCCCCAGGAACGCATCAGCTTGGTGGGCGCCAATGGCACCGGCAAGTCGACGCTGTTGAAGGTGCTGGCAGGCCTCGACTCGCTCGACTACGGCTCCATCACCCGCGCCAAAGGGATCACCGCCGGGTACCTGCCGCAGGACGGGCTCTCGCTCTCCGGGCGCAGCGTCCTGGCTGAGTGCCTCTCCGTGTTCGACCGCTTGCGGGCCATGGAGCCGGAGATGGAGGCGCTCACCCACCAGATGTCCGAACTCGACCCGGACGGGGACCAGTACGAGCGCGTCGCCGATCGCTACCATCGGCTGGAGAGCGAGTTTAGCGCTCACGACGGCTATCGGCTGGAGGCGCAGGCGGCCACGGTGCTCTCGGGCCTGGGGTTCCCACGCGAGGATTGGAGCCGGCCCACGGAGGAGTTTTCGGGCGGCTGGCAGATGCGCATCGCGCTGGCCAAGCTGCTGCTGGAGAAGCCCAACCTGCTCCTGCTGGACGAGCCTACCAACCACCTCGATCTGGAGGCGCGCAACTGGCTGGAGGATTTTCTCGCCTCCTACCCGTTCGCCTGCGTGCTGGTGTCGCACGACCGCTATTTCCTCGATGTGACGGTGAAGAAGACCGTTGAGCTGTGGAACCATCGCGCCCACTTTTACAGCGGCAATTACGATCGGTATCTCCAGCAGAAAGCGGAGCGGCAGGCGCAGATCGAGGCGGCCTACCGCAACCAGCAAGAGCGGGTGCAGCAACTCGAAGTGTTCATCAATCGCTTCCGCTACCAGGCCACCAAAGCCAAGCAGGTGCAAAGCCGCATCAAGGAGCTGGAGCGTATGGAGCGGGTGGAGGTGCCGCCGCAGGAAAAGACCATCCACTTCTCCTTTCCGCAGCCGAAGCCGAGCGGGCACATCGTGGCCGAGTTCAAAGGCGTGGCCAAGAGCTACGGAGAGAAGCTGGTGTTCCGCAACGTCGATTTCATCATCGACCGCGGCGATCGCGTGGCCCTGGTGGGCGTGAACGGGGCAGGGAAATCGACGCTGATCAAGCTGCTCGCCGGCACTGAGCCGGTGACGCGCGGCGAACTCCGGCTGGGCCACAACGTGGAAGTGGATTACTTCGCCCAGGACCAGTACAAGGCGCTCGACGCCAATGCACGCGTGCTGGACGACCTGGCCAGCATCGCCCCCGCCGCGGTGAGCGGCCAGACGCAACTGCGCAGCCTGTTGGGATGCTTCCTCTTTTCCGAGGACGACGTCTTCAAGCGCATCGGCGTGCTCTCCGGCGGCGAGCGCAATCGCTACGCGCTGGCGCGCATGTTGCTGCAGCCTTCCAACTTCCTGCTGCTGGACGAGCCGACCAACCATCTCGATATGCGCGCCAAGGACGTCCTGCTGGAGGCGCTGGAGAAGTTCAAGGGCACGGTGGTGTTCGTCTCCCACGACCGCTATTTCATCGATAAGCTCGCCACGCGGGTGTTCGAGATCGAAGCCGGCCGGCTGCACGTGTTCCCCGGAAACTACGAGGACTATCTCTGGCGCAAGCAGGCGCCGGAGTCGAGCGTAGCGCGGGCGTCCCGCCCGCTGTGGCGGGAGCGTCCCGCTCCCGCGCGAAAGGATGAACCCGCAAGCAACGGCCACGGCCGCCAATCGGACAGATCGCCGGCTGCCGGAAACCAACCACCGGCGGAGGTCGCACCGGCAGGGAAGCGGTTGAATCCCATCCTGGCGCGGCAAATGCAGAAACGGGCGAAAGAACTGGAAGAGGAAATCGCCCGCTGCGAAGCCGAGATCGCCGAGGGCGAGTCTCAACTAGCCCAGTTCAGGAGTCAGGAGGAATCGGCGCGCCTGGGGCGGCTGGTGAAGGATCGCCGTGTTAGCCTGGAGGAGCTGTGGAAAGAGTGGGAACAAGTTTCGCAAGCGGTGGAATCGGAGCGGTAGGCCCAAGCGGCGGGCCCTCAGGCAAAGCGCGTTTATTCCCGTGGCTTGGCGGCACATTTTGAAGGTGGTGTAGAATGGGAAGCAAGGGGTTCAAAGAGATGGCTGCCCTCAAGAACATCAGTGTGGAAGAGCTCAGAGCGCTGGCAGGCGACGTCGTAGACGAAAAGTTGCGCGAGTTCCTGGGTGATCCTGACGAGGGCCTTGCCCTGCGCCCGCAGGTTCGAAAGCGCTTGCTGAAGAGTCTGCGCCAACCGAAGGAATCAAGAGAAACCGTTTCTGCTGCCGAGGCGGCGCGGCGCCTGGCGATGGAGTTTTGAGAGGAGTGGAACATATGAGCGAGCAACAAGCGAAATCTGGTAATAGCTCCACCGACGCCGTCGCTTCTCTTATCGCCTTTGCGGCCCTGGCGAGGGGGTTCGCGCCGACTCAGCCCTTGTTCGAGGCCTACACTGTGCGTAACCGCGTGTATAAGGCTGAGAACATCAACCTTGACGGGTATACATTCAAGAACTGCGCGTTCATTAACTGTGTCCTGGCAACTACTCAAGGGAATTTTACGCTTGAGAGTTGCCACGTTTCTTTGTGTACCGTGCAGTTCTCTGGGAACGCGCTTAGAATCGTTAAGCTTTCCTCCATCCTGCTTGGAAATTGGGATCAACTGAACAAGTCACTGCGGCCCTATCTGGAGCCGGATGGAGCGTTGACCATTCTATGAGCCTTGATTGGTTTAAGTCCGTTTCTGCGCAAATCGGCGTCGAGGGAAGGAACATCGTCATTGTTGCAGGCCTAGTCTTCTGCGCCTTCGGCCTATGGCTGTTTCTAAGCGGCTACAAGGATCATCCGCTACTCTCATGGGTTTTTGTGTCGGCATTCTTCCTGTTGGGCGCTTCAATTGCGCTGATCGGCCTGCTTGTCAAGCCTCAACCTTCTGAGATAGCTCAAAAGTTCCTCCTCCAGCAGGTCGGACAGCAGTTTTTTTACGCTGGCGGATTACAATCGCCTTCTGATGTGCTCGAGGTCCTTCGAACGCTCCAGAACATCCGTCCTCTACCACCTCCCTCAGCCGTTGTCGAGGGATCCGCTTCCAACGAGGGTGAATACAAACCACTATCACCCGAGGAAGCCGCGGCGTTGGCGGCAAAGGACCGCGAGGGTATCGAACGCATGATTCGGTTGCAAGCCGAGAGAATACAGACTGGGTTGGGTGTCCAGCAGGCCGCTGCCGAGGCGCCGAAGCAAATCACGGCGTCAAACCAGGCGGCTTCGCAAAGTGATAAAGGAAAGAAAGAAGCTTAGCGCATGATCTTTTTGTCAGAAAGCCTTTCGACCCCAGAGGCCCCCACGGGGCGGTATGGAGCGATGTGGAAGCCAAGGTCCCGAGTTGTCATGGTCAGACACTCAGAGCGATTCATCGTGAGAAGAGGCAGCAAGGAACCGTGGGCCGAGCCAGACCAGGGCCACGGCGTCGATTAGGAAATGCGCGGTCATGGAAGGATAGAGGCTTCCGAGGTGGACGGCTGGCCAGGCGAGCAGCGCGCCCATGATCATCACTCGGACCACGCCACTCACGCCCTGGTAAGTGTGAGCGAGGCCGAAGGCGACCGACGAAAGCGCCCAACCCCATCCGACGGAATGGCACCAGTGCGACAGGACGGAAAGCAGAAAGCCCCGGTAAAGGAACTCCTCGCAGAAGCCGGCGGTGGGCGCGACCACGAGTGCCGCCCAGAGTTTCTCCTTTGGCGTCGACGGCATCAGCAGGTGGACGAGTTCCGACTCCGGTTGCAGCCATCCGCGGCGCTCGGCTACCAGGACCACTCCCAGGCCTGCCAGCGCCAGGCCTGCCAGGAGGGACGTCCAGGCGGCGAAGGCCCCTGGAGAACACGTCTCGAACCCGGCGGGCGAAAGCCTGGTCGACGCCACCAACACCACGGCGCCGCCCACCAGGGCGAGCAGCCATTCCGAAAGGACGGCCGAGAAGTAGAGGGCTAGCCGGGGCATGGTGCGGATTTCGGCTTGCCGGGTGCTGACGATGGAGAGCGCCGGGACTGCGACGACGACGATGAGGGCAAAGGCGATTTCGAGCGAATTGGCGAGCACGTCAAAAGTCCTCGCGGGGAGCTTGGGCGCGTTCACCGGAGCAAGTACGAGCCCAGCATGGCGCGGCACCGGTCGCGGTAAACCTCAACCGGAACCTTCTCTGGCGCCATCAACCACTGCAAGCAGTAGCCGTCGACCAAAGCGCGGATCGCGGCCGCGGCATCTTCCGGGCGGACCCGCCGAAACTGCTGCTGCGCGATGCCTTCGGCGACAATCGCCATATCGCGGCGCCGGCAGTTCTCGAAGAACGCCGCCAGAAGCCCCCGGAAGCGCTCCGACCTGCCCGCCTGGGCTACGAAATCGAAGAGGACGCGATAGAACTTGCGATTCACCTCGGCGCTATGAAACAAAAGCTCCATCTCCGCCGCCAGGCGCGCGCGAGGAGTGCCGCCGGCTTGGGCGACCTCGTCCAGGGTGTGGTCCATCTGGGTCAAAAGCCAATCCAGCACGCCAAACAGCAGCTCCTCTTTGGTCGGAAAATAGTAGAGCGCTCCGCCCTTACTCGAACCGGCCCGGGCCACCACCGCGTCCAGAGTGGTGCCCTCGATGCCTTTTTCCAGGATCTCGGCGTACCCCGCCTTCACCAAGGCATCGCGACGGCGCTCAGCAAGAGCAGGGTCAGCTCGGCGTGGACTCATCTTTTTTCCATCCCCGTATTCATAGAACGTCTGGACGGATTATAGGCCAGGTTAGAGGCTCTGAGCCAGTAAAAGAGGAAAGTAATCGAGGCCAAGCACCGACTCGGAAGCTGTGAAGAAACTAAACACAGAGGCGCAGAGACACAGAGAAAGAGTGAGAAGATCGCAGTTAGATCCCGTTTATCTCCGGACGTTCTCTCACGTTTTCTCAATTCTCTCTGTGTCTCCGTAAACCAAGGTCGTTATTTCTTGCTTTTTTTTGGCAAGAATTTTTCACAAATCGCGAGATTCGTCACGGCGTGCGAAAAAAAACTCCAACACGGAGATCCCAGAGGAACTCGCGGAGAAAACGGAGAAGAGCGCGCAACAAGCGGGTGGTCAACCACGGTATTTCTTCTCCGTGGCCTCTGTGACGGCCTCTGCGGCCTCTGTGTTGGCGTCTTGTTTTGGTTGCGGCCATAAGGGCTGCGCTGTGTCTCTGTGATGAAAGCTCCTTGTGCTACGATAGGCTCCGAGGCCACAAGAACGAACATGGGTGCGACCGCCAAAACGAACCTCATCGGCCTTGGCCGCGACGAACTGGAGCGGCTGGCGGCGGAGTACTGTCGGGCGCCCTACCGAGGGCGACAACTCTACCACGCCCTTTACGGCCGGCGCGAGCGCGAGATCGCTGCCATCACCGATCTCGATCGCGAGTTCCGTGGCCTGCTCGCGTCGCGCTATCACATCGTCTACCCCAGCATTGCTCGTGTGTTTGTGTCGCGCGACGGATCAGTCCGCTACCTTCTCGCGCTGGACGATGGGCAGACGGTAGAGGCCGTCTACATGCCCACCGAGCAAGGCGACCGTGACCGCACCACCCTGTGCATTTCGAGCCAGGTGGGTTGCGCGGTCGACTGCAAGTTCTGTTTCACGGGATTGCTGGGGCTGAGAAGAAACCTCACGGCGGGCGAGATCGTGGGGCAGGTACTGGCGCTGGTGGTGGCCCAATCGATCCCGCCCAAGGCCCGGCTGAGCGTGGTGTTCATGGGCCAGGGCGAGCCTCTGCTCAACCTGGGGCCGGTGATGAAGGCCGTCGGCCTTCTTGCCTCCACCGACGGCTGCGGCATCGCCCTGCGCCGTATCACGCTTTCGACGGCGGGAATCGTCCCCCGCATCCACGACCTGGCGCGCGAACTGGTGCGACCCAACCTGGCAATTTCTCTCAACGCATCCAACGAAGAGCAGCGCAGCGCCTTGATGCCCATCAACCGGAAGTACTCGCTACGGGACCTGATGGATGCCTGCCGCGCCTATCCGCTGCGGCCTCGCGAACGGCTGACGTTCGAGTATGTGATGCTGGACGGCATCAACGATTCGGACGCCGATGCCCGCCGTGTCGCCGAGTTGCTGCGCGGCATGGCGGCGCGCGTCAACCTGATCCCCTATAACGGCGGCGCCTGGCTTGCTTATCGTGCTTCGCCGCTGGCACGGGTTCTGGGGTTCCAGAGGATTCTCGGCGAGCGCCGTGTTCCCGCCTTCATTCGGATCTCGCGCGGTCAGGACATCATGGCGGCGTGCGGCCAGTTGAGCCTCGTCGGCAGCGGCTCGTCCTTGGACAGCACACCCCCGGCCGTCGGACTCGGCGCCCCACCGTCAGCGGGGCCAGCCGCGCACTTGTAACGACGTAGGACGTGGAAAAAAGGACAAGGAGAACTGTGTTACTGGACCTTGATCAGCGGCCGGGTCTTGGCGATCACCTCGCCGATCTCCTGCGCGGGTACGTCGCGTTCAGTGAGGGCAGCCAGGCACCTGGCAACATCCCTTGCGGCTATCGAGAGCAGCAGCCCACCGGAGGTCTGCGGATCATAGAGCAGGTTCCGAATTTCCTCTGGGATCTCGTCTGCGAACTCGACACAACCGCAGATGAAATCCATATTGCGTTTGAGCCCGCCGGGAAGATAGCCCTCGCGAGAGCACTCCAGCGCTTCCGGCAGAAACTTCACGTGCCGGTGGTCGAGCACGAGGCTGACCTTGCTGCCAGCGGCCAGCTCGCGAGCGTGGCCGAGCAGGCCGAAGCCCGTGATGTCCGTGGCGGCATGAACTTCGAATTCGAGCGCCACCTCGCTTGCCGTGCGGTTCAGCGCACACATCGAGTCCACGGCCACCGTCACCGCGGATTCGCCGGCGCGTCCCTTCTTGATGGCGGTACCGAGAATGCCGGTGCCGAGGCGCTTGGTAAGAATCAGGAGGTCACCGACGCGCGCCGAAGAATTGGTGAGCACGCGCGACGGATTGATGAGCCCGGTGACGGCGTAGCCGAACTTGATCTCGTCGTCGCCGATCGAGTGCCCGCCGATGACCGCGCAGCCGGCTTCCTGCATTTTGGCGAGGCCGCCTTGCAGAATCTTCTCCAGGATCTCGATACCCTCATTCTTATTGGGAAAACCAACGATGGAAAGCGCCGAGATCGGCCGCCCGCCCATGGCGTAAACATCACTCAAGGAGTTGGCGGCGGCGATCTGCCCGAACGTGTAAGGATCATCGACGATGGGGGTGAAGAAGTCGACTGTCTGCACCAGCGCCAAGTCGTCGGTGAGTCGATACACTCCGGCGTCGTCGGCGGTGTCGAAGCCAACCAGGACGTTTGGGTCGGTTTGTTTCGGCAGCTTGCTGAGCACCGAGTCCAAAATACTTGGACTCAACTTGGCCGCTCAACCCGCCGCTTTCACCATCGCGGTGAGGCGCGTGCGTTCGTCCATGTTCGAATTATATACACCTGCCCGATCTGGAGTGCGGCAGCTTGCTGCCGCTTTGTTTTGATAGCTGCTCAGCGTGGCCACGGGAAAAAGCGGCAGCAAGCTGCCGCACTCCAGATCAAGGCTCACTCACTCCACTACGCCACTTCAGTAAGTCAACTTCAACGAGAATTGCAGTTGCCGGGATGTGCCTGCGGTCTTCGAGATCACCCCGAAGCCCGTGCCCCGCACCACGTTCGCCGGCAGACCAAAGTTCACCAGGTTGAAGACGTTAAAAAACTCGGCCCGGAACTGGAGGGTGGCGGCCTCGCTCGAACCCCTACGGCCGAAACTGGTGTCTTTAATCAACGCCACGTCGAAGTCCTGGTATGCCGGACCGCGGAAGGTGTCGCGTCCAAGCGTCCCCAGTCGTCCCCGGTTCGGACCCGTCCCGCCCGGCACGCCAATCGGGATATCGAAGAAAGAAGCGTTATCGGCTCCCAGGCCAAAATAATCCTCGCGCACCTTGCGGCTGGTGGAAAAGACGGGCGTCCCAACCTGATCGGGACGATCCGCGCCACTGGAGCCGAAGCCGCTTTGCTGGATGCCCGAATACACGGTGAAAGGTGATCCGGAGGTCAGGGTACTGATATTCAGGAATTGCCACCCTGACGTGAGATGGCTGCCCAGCGGCTGCAGGAAGCCGACCCGATCGAAAGGCAGCACCTGAATCAGGTTGAACACGAGGATATGCGTGACGTCAAACGTCGACGGTCCCTCGTCGGACGCCGGATCCCACGGATTTTGCGGGAAAGCGAGCTGGACATTGCCCGCCCCGCCCACCGACGGCCCCAAGAGGCTGCTCGTGTCGTCGAGGGACTTGGAGAAGGTGTAGTTCGCCGAGAAGCCCAGCCCGTAACGGCCGGACGTTTTCGACGCGGACGCCTGCAAGGAATGAAAGGTTGAATGCGATCGGCTGCTGATCATCGTCTCCTGGGCGATTCCGCCTGTTACCTTCCCTGCAGCGTCGAACTGGGTGAAGGGCGCAAAGGCTGGGTCGGCGCCGCCGTAGCTATTGGGAAAGATGGTGCCGGGCAAGTGCACACCCATGGTGGCGACGTAGTCCGCGCTCACCTTCAGGTCGCCGAAACTGTGCTCCAAGCCGGCGGAATAAGTGGCCACATAGCCGTACCCGAAATTGCGGGCGATACCAAAGATCGTGAGGGGATTGAGCTGGTGGCCTGGGCTCAACGCCGCCAGATCCTCTTCGAAGCGCTGCAGGTCGATCACCGTGTTGGCAGGCACGTCTTTGGTGTTGCCGGTGGTAAATATCAAGTTCCCTTGCGGCGTGTGGACCGGCGGCACATTGAACTTCGTCGACGTAGTCTGGAACGGGACCGGCGCGCCGGGCAAAGCCGCGATGTAGGGGCTGAAGGCCATGGGGATGCTGCCGGTAAGAAAATTGTCCTGCCAAAGGTTCGGCAACACGGTTACGATGGAGCCGCCGCCGTGGACGCTGGTTTGATTCGTCGCCTGCCAGTCGACCGAAATGCGCGGCCCCCATCCGTTCAGGTCATCGTCGTAGGGTGGCTGAGGGTTAAAGACAAAGATCTGGTACGCGCCAGGGTCCCAATATCGCGCCGGCTTTCCGCCTGGTCCCAGCAGGCGGGGCCCCGAGGTGAGGTTGTTCGGTTCGTGTATGGGCGTGTCCACCTCGTAGCGGAGGCCGTAGGTCATGCTGAAACGTGGCGTCCCCTTCCAGGTATCCTGAAAGTAGAAGTTATAAGCCTCGCGCTGGGTTTGCTCCTCGTCGATGTGATCGCCTTGCGGGAACCCGGGCGAGGCCACCCAGTTCGTGTAGGAGAAAGGCGTGGCGGTAAGGAGACCGGTGAGCGAGTCCGGCAAAGGATCGCCCGGCCGGATATTGTGCGTGCCGCTGGCCGAGGTGACGCTGATGGGCGAGTATGCCGTCCCGCCGCCGAAACTGTAAGAACCGTTGGGGCTGATCCCGAACACGGTGGCGTCGCGGTTGAAGCGCGCCTCGAATCCCGCCGCGAAGGTGTGCAGCCCGTGGATCCACTGCGCGGTCTGCCGGATCTGGAAAAGGTTGCCGAACGCCTCGGTCCTGGTGCCGCCCGCGCCATTGAACGGCTCGAACAGGCCATCCCCGAAATTCAGCGCCGGCTGGACGTCGTTGTGCGGCACAAAGGAGGGCGTGCTGCGCAAGTAGCCTAGAGTGCTCTCGAGCACCAGGTTGGACCACAGGGTGCGCGTGTAGTGCAATCCTACGTTCCGCTGGTTGTCCACAAAGGTGGTGGCGAAGCTGGGATCGATCGCCGTCTGGCTGGGATTGGTCAGGGGACCATCGGTGTTATCCATATTGAAACGGGCGAAGAGCCGCGCCTTGTCCGAAAGCTTGTGGTCGATGCGGATGGAGAACTGGTCGCTCGTCGTCGTCACCTTCGACGACGTAGCGTAGGTGCGCTCCCCAAACGGACCCAGGAGATCGTTAGGCAGCGGATACCCCGCGAGCACCGGCAGGATCGCCGGATTAAGCGGCACCGTCAGGGTATCGCCGGGATAGGTCAGCGTGTCAATTCCTTGCCGCTCCCCCGCCGTAGGTACGGAGAGCACCTGGGTGGTGCCCAGCACCTGGCGGAAACCCTGGTACTGCCCGAAAAAGTAAGTGCGCCCGTGACCGTCATAGATCCCCGGCAGCGCTACCGGTCCACCGAGGGTGAATCCGAATTCGTTGCGCTGGAACGGCGGGATGCGGCCGGGGCTCACGAAGCTGCGGCGGTCGAAGAAATTGCGCGCATCGAGAGAAGCGTTGCGTAGGAATTCAAAGGCGTCGCCGTGAATCTGGTTGGTTCCCGACTTGGTCACCACATTGGTGTAACCCGCGGCGCCGGCGCCGATCTCGGGGGGCATCACGCCGGACTGCGACTGGATCTCCTGAATCGCGTCCACGTTGAAGTTGGAAAACGTTGCGCCACCCAACTCGGGGTCAGTGGTGTAAACGCCGTCCATGGCAAAGACCGCCGCCGTACCGCGCTGCCCGTTGATGGCGAACTGCAGGGTGAAATTGTTGGCGCCATTCGTGTCGGTGGTGGTGCCGCCCGCGAGGGCCAGGAGTTTGGTAAAGTCGCGCTTGTTGAGCGGCAGGCTCGAGACCTCGCCGCTGGTCAAATGCTCGCCGCCGCCCGTCTGACCCGCCTGAGAGGACGCGCCTTGCGCCACGCTCAAAACGCGGAGTTCCGGTGGCTGGGAGGAGAGTTGCAATCTCGCGGCGAGGGTGACGCCGTCCGTGATGACCATGAGGTTCGCCGTCTTCCAAATCTTTCCACCGGCGCTCGCCGACAGTCCATAACTGCCTGCCGCAATGCTGGCGAAGGTAAACTCGCCTGTCGCCGCTGTCGTAGCCGTGTAGGCACGGTTCCCCGCGGTCGACTGGAGCTTGACGACGGCCCCGCCAACGGGTTTTCCCGCCTCGTCACGCAGCGTACCGCTCCAGGACGTTACGCCAAAAACCAGCGGCGCCGGGACCAGCGAGGCCAGCAAGAAGAGAGGGACGAAGCAGAACAACCGAATGCGGCCTTTACGATCTGCCATAGTCCTATTAGATCATGTCAATTCGCGCTGCGGCGCACTGATTCAAGGGGACAAAGGGTGGAGCGTAAACTGGCCAGCGGAAACTGCTCTCTAGTCCCACTTGCAATTCCTACCCTTCTAACACCTCGCGCAATCGTGCGTACCCGGCACGGCTCACGGGAAGTTGCGCGCCGCTGGTTAGGACCACGACGTGCGTCTCCTTACCATAAGGCTCGATTTTCACCACCCGCTCCAGGTTCACAATGTAGGACCGGTGTACGCGCAGGAAGCGTGCGGGGTCGAGCGCTTTTTCCAGACTCGAAATCGTCTGCTGTTTCAGATGCTTCTTGCCCTCGGCGCAGAGCGCGACGTAATCGTCCTGCGCCTCGGCGTAGTCCAGCTTGCGGACAGGGATCAAGTGCACGCGTGTTCCGTCCTTCACCACGATCCGCTCCAGGTATTGGGCCGGCGGGCGGGCCTCGGCCGCCAATTCCATAGGCGGCGGCAGCCTGCCTCCCAGCCGGTTGTCTCCCAGTCGTTCTGGCACCCGGTCCAGCGCCACGCGCAACCGCTCGGCGCCAAACGGCTTCAGCAAGTAATCGACGGCGTGCGCCTCGAAGGCGCGCAGGGCATATTGATCGTAGGCAGTCACGAAGATCACCGCCAGGTCGCTGCCGGTTAACTCCAGCACCTCGAAGCCGTCCAGTTTCGGCATCTGCACGTCCAGGAACAGCAGGTCGGGCTTCAGCTCCGCAACGGCCTTCACCGCCTCGAAGCCGTTGGCGCACTCGGCCACAATCTCGACCTCCGGGTGGGCTTGCAGCAACTCGCGCAACACCTGACGAGCCAGGTCTTCGTCGTCCACGACGATGGCGCGGTATCTGTTTCCTCTCTCGCTCGTCAAGCTCCACGCTCCCTTTTCTCAAGTGGCAGTGTCAGGCTCACTCGGAAGCAATCTCCCTCGGTGGTCACCACAAGGCCGGCGCCGTTTCCGTAGCAGGCCTCCAGCCGCTGCCGCACGTTTTCGAGTCCCATGCCGTTGCGCCGGCTCGGCAGCGCCTCCGGGTCGAACCGATTCTCCACGACAATGGAAAGGCTCTGCTGATCCTTCGCCGCCCGCAATCGAATCCAGCCCCCTTCCGGCAGATTGGAGACTCCGTGCGCCACCGCATTCTCCACCAGCGGCTGAAGCACGAGTGGCGGCACGGGCTGTCCGAGGACGTCCGCGTTAACCTGTTCCTCGAAGGTGAGTCGTGTTCCGAAGCGCACCTTCTCCACGCGCAGAAAGCAGTCGATTAGGGCGATCTCTTCCTGGAGAGCGATCATCGACTTCTCGCCCAGTCCCAGGGTCCGCCGCAGGAAGTCTCCCAACAGGATGCACATTTCGCGCGCCTTGGCCGGGTCCGAGCCGGTGAGGGCACTGATGGAATGAAGGCTGTTGAAAATGAAGTGCGGATTCACCTGGGCCTTCAAGGCGCGCAATTCCGCCTCGCGCGCCAAGACCTGTGCCTGCGCTTCACGCTCTTGCGCCTCGCGTGAGGCTTCCACGGCCAGCAGGGCGTAGTGCATGACTACGCCCAGTAAGTAGAGAAGGACTCCGAGCCCAAAAATCAGCCCCGTCGCCTTCGCCGCTCGCCCGTTGAGACCGGCAAACGCCGGGAACTGCGCCAGCCCGGCGGCCAGAGCGCGAGCCGCCAAGACCCACAGCCCGCTCACAACCGCCGCCGCCGTCAGATGCGCCAATGCCGGCTCCAAGGCCACCGCCCGATTCAGGGTAGTGGTCCGGCAGGTGTACCACGAGGAAAGGCAGGCGAGTGCGTAGAGGAACGAAAGCGGTGCGCCGAGGGCAGCGGACTCCACCCAACCGAGTCCGCCGACCACTTTGAGCAGATAGACGATCAGCGCGACGAGGGGAACCCATCCGAGCAGGTAGAGGCCGAGCCGCCGAAGGTTGCCGAGGATAGGATGCATGAAGAGCCGTTGGTTACTCTTTCGAGCACGGTCAGCGAGAAGTCAGGAGACAGGAGTCAGGAGTCAGCATAAAGACCCGGAATTCCTTATGCTGAGTTCCATCGCTCAGTGAGCCACGCTCGGCGTGAGCGTCTTTATTCTGACTTCTGACTCCTGACTCCTGTCTCCTGACTCCTCTTTCAGTTCGTTATCTTGCTGCCCCCGAAAATCCACGCACCGGTGACAATCAACTTTTTCGGGTTCGGCGACTCCGTCAACGGCGGCCGCAATTGATGGTGATTGCCTCCAAAAATCGCCCGACCTTGACTGACCACGCGCCAACCCCTGGGCACCTTGACTTCCCCCCCGCCGAAGATGGCGTTGATTTCCAGTACTGCTTCGCTGCCCTCGATGTCGGCATCAGTCATGTCCAGCTTGAACCCTCCGAAGATGGCCACCAGTCTGCCGCTGCGAAACTTCTTCGAAGTCACCTGCAGTTCACCGCCGCCAAACACATACGCCTGGTCAAAGTCCGGATCGGGCAATGCGGGCAGCTCCGCCGGAGCCCCTCGCCGGCGCAAAACCGAATAGAGAATCCAGAGTCCCCACAGAATGATCCAAAGCGGCCAGATATGGATGAACTGGAAGCGCTGGTAGCCCAGCGCGCTCAACTGCCATATGCCTCCAATGACGATCAGCGCCGCTCCCCACAACCGTTCCTCGGCGCCCTTCCCGGCCCAGAGCCGGATGAAGCCAGGCACGATCAGAATCATCGGCCACAAGCGGAGCAAGTGCGAAGCCGGGAACACCCCTTCCTGATCGAGCAGCAGGATCACCCCGAAGGCGATTACGGCCAGCCCCACCAGAAGGCCGCTGATGTTCCCGACGGGTTCGGTGCCTCCCAGGTACAAACCCGGCTTGAGTTCTTTGGTTCCGCTGGGGATACGGATGAACAGGCCGATGCGCGGCTTCTTCTGTTCTTCATTCATGGCCGTCTCCTCGGATCGCCCCGGTGGCCGCCCGCCCGCGTCCTTTCTCGAGGTTGGCAACACCCGGCACCAAGGCCATCAAGGTCACGACCACCGAACGCCGCCCAGCCAGCCGCGCCGTAATCGTAAGCCCAGAACCGCTCGGCCACCAGTCGCCACACGGACCCGGCCAGGATCTTCAGGGCCCAGAGATCCATCTGACGCAAGTGAGCATAGCTGAATGCGGCGCCTGCCAGCAAGACAGCCAGCGATACCACCCACATGGTGACTCTATCCGCCCTCTCCATGTCACCTTCTCCCGTCGTCGCAGTTTTGGGGTTCACGAGACGACGTTAATCCCCGCAGCTTGGGGTTGTCTCGCGCTTTTCGGCGAATGGCGTCTGCGTACCGGTGAACCTCAGTTTTCCCCTGAGGAGTGCTGAGAGAAATTCCCGATTGCAGATTGACGATTGACGATTGAAAGGGAAGACGCAAGGCACTCTGGTTCCAATCGCCATCGAAAATCGTCCATCCGGCAATTCTTCGTCGGACGCCGCAATCAAACCGGAAACTTCGCTAACGGTTTCGTACCGCGCGGGCTACAATAGAGACATGACTTGCGCATCGATGTCCCGACGCCAATTCGGTCTCATAGCTCTAGCCTGCGCGTCGCTCGCTGTCGCTGCCGGATGCAACCGCCAGAAGTCCTCGAACCGCGAAGTATGGGCAAACGTGGACGGTGTGCCGATTTATCGCGACCAAGTGGAGCGGTACTATCGTGGCCGAATGTCAGAAGGCGGCACGAATCCCAGCCCGCAGGAAGCCCTCAGCCTCAAGCTGAACATCCTCGGCGAGCTGATCAATAACCAGATCCTCCTCGCGCACGCCGCCCATGCCCAAGTCACCGTTTCCGAGGCCGACATTGACACGCAAGTGGCTAAGCTGAAGAGTCCCTATTCCGAGGAGGAATTTCAGAAGAAACTCAATGAGCAGGGTTTGAGCGCGGTGGATTTTCGCGAGCAGGTTCGAGACGGGATCATCATCAACAAGCTCATTAATAAGGAAATCGCCTCGAGGATTGCGACGACGGACGCCGAAATCTCCGACTACTACGAGCACAACAAGGCCAGCTTCGATGCGCCCGAGACCGAATACCACTTGGCCCAGATCGAAGTGACGCCTTTCGCGGGGCCCCCGGCTCATAAGGATGACGCAGCCAAGAACATGGCCGCCTCCGAACGCAAGGCTGAGGCCCTTTACGCCAGATTGCAGCGGGGCGACGACTTCGCCACCGTAGCCCAACAGTACTCGCAGGATGCCAAGACGGCCCCCGGCGGCGGCGACATGGGCTTCATTCCTGCTTCCTCGCTTGAATCCAACCCGCAACTCAAGCGAGCCATCGCTTCCCTCAAAGTGGGCGAGATCTCCGGGATCCTCCGCAGTCCTTCCGGCTTCCACATTATCAAGCTCCTAGGCCGCGCCGACCCCGGGCAGATGAAACTCTCGAACCCGCAAGTGGAGAGCACCATTCGCCGCACTTTGATGGGCGAGAAAGAAGAACTCCTCAAGGCCGCCTACATTGAAGAACTGCGCGACCACGCTAAGGTGGTGAACTTCCTGGCAGAGCAAATTACTGCCGCCGGGCCCGATGATAAATCGCTGCAATAGAAGAGTCCGGTTGTCACCGAAGCGAGCTAGCTGATAGCTGCTGGATGCTGAAAGCTAGCTGAGGGCTATTCATAGCGCAGCGCCACCATGGGATCGACCTTGGTCGCCCGCCGGGCCGGGATATAGCTCGCCAACAGAGCGACACCTGCCAGCAGCAGACCGACGCCGGCAAACGTGACGGGGTCGGCCGCGCTCACGCCGAAGAGCAGCGATTCCATGGTCCGGGTCAGAGCGAATGCGCCCGCCAGGCCAACGACGACGCCGGCCGCGATGGTCCAGGAGCCGTGGCCGAGGACCAACCGCAGTACGTCCCCAGGCACGGCCCCGAGCGCCATGCGCAGTCCGATTTCGCGCGTGCGCCGCTCCACCCAGTAGGCCATCACGCCGTAGATTCCGACGCTGGCCAGCAAGAGCGCCGCACCGGCAAAAACGCCCACCAACACCAGATTGAAGCGCCGCGTCGCCAGCGACGCCGAGAACACGTCTTGGAAGGTACGGAACTGCGGCGCCACGTCTGGATCGACCTCGTGCATCACATTGCGGGTGGCCGCCAGCACCGTGGCTGGCGGGATTGCGGCTCGCATCACCACAGTAAAATCCCTGCCCCCGATTGGCCTTTGCCGATAATTGACGTACACCGTGGGCTTCGCCGCCTTCTCGAGGCTCAGAGCGCGGATGTCGCCCACAATCCCGACGATGGCGAGCAGCCGCATATCGCCGTCCATATTGCCGAACTCAATCGTTTTGCCGATCGGATCCTGGTTTGGCCAAGTTTCCTGGGCCAGCGATTGGCTGATGACCGCCACATGGGGTGCATCTGCCGTGTCGCGGTCACTGAACAGCCGGCCGTGAAGCAAGGGGATCCCGAGCGCTTTGAAGTAATCCTCGCTCGCCGCCACGTAATCAGCGTAGCCCGTGGGCACGGTGTGAACGAGGCGCTCCCAATCCTCGGGTTTGGTGAAATCCGACTGCCGATTCAAGATCAAAAACGCGCCGTCAGGGTCGAATCCGGAGGCCAGTGGCAGTCGTGTCGCTCCGCCAACCTCCTCAATGCCTGGCACTCCCCTGAGACGCTCGAACACATTGTTGACCACCCTCGCAGGCCGGGCGTCGTCCATCTTGTTTGCGGGGGTAGGTAACTCGAATTCCATGGTGACGATGTTTTCGGTGCGGAATCCCGGGTCCAAGGAGAGCACGCGCAGCAAGCTCCGACCGAGCAACCCGGCGCCAGCCAGCAGCACCAGCGTGATCGCAAGCTGCCCGGCCACCAGGAATCGACCCACCCGTTGGCTGCGTACCGAACCGGCTTGGCCGCGGCTGCCCTCGACCAACGCCCCTTGCGGATCGTGCGCCGTGGCGCGCAATGCCGTGAGGACACCGAGACCCATGGCCACCAGAATCGAGACGCTCAGGGCGAAAAGGAGCACAGGTACGTTGATGGAAACCTCTCCCACCCGTGGCAGGTGGGGTGGAGCAAGCGCCACCAACACACTCACGCCCCACTGCGCCGCGAGCACTCCCAGCGTGCCGCCGGCGAGCGCCAGCAGCAAGGATTCAGCCAGGAACTGGCGCACCAATCGGCCACGGCCGGCGCCGAGCGCCACGCGGACCGCCAGTTCACGCTCCCGCGCCGCGGCCCGCGCCAGCAAAAGGTTGGCGACGTTGGCGCAGCCAACCAGAAGCAGAAACCCCACCGCCCCCAGCAGGATCAGCAGCGTCTGGCGCACGTTGCCGGTGAGCGAGTCGCGAAGCGGCACCACGCTTGCATCCGTCATGTCGATGTCGGGCTTGTATTGCTGGCTCAGATGATGGGCTATCGTCGAGAGATCCTGCCGGGCCTGTTCCAGGGTTACCCCTTCCCGAAGCCGCCCTACCGGCGCGCGCCAATTGTGAGCCGTTCGGCTTGGCCCATCGCCAAAGAATTCCGCTGGGACCCACAGGTCACTGTCGGCCGGAAAGCTAAAGCCTGGCGGCATAACACCAACCACCGAGAACACCTGGTCCCCACCCCACAGTTCCGTCTTGAGCTTGAGCGGCGCAAGGTCCGTGGCTCCGCCCAGATGCCGGCGCCAATAGCCGTAGCTTGCGATCGCAGCCGGAGTGCCGCCCTCGCGCGTTTCGTCGGCTGAAAACTCGCGGCCGACGAAAGGCGCCACGCCCATCACCTTGAAAAAATCTCGCGAAACAACCGTCACGTCCACCCGCGCCGGCCCGGAACCGCTCGAGACGGTGATGACGTTGCCGCCGTTACACTCCGCCATGCCGGCGAACGTATGATTCGCAACGCGCAGGTCGTGGAAGTTCGGGCCAGCGAAGCTCATCAGGTGCCCGTCAGCGGCTACCTCCGACACGCTGACGATCTGGTCCGGCTTGGGGTAGGGCAGGGGGCGCAACAGCACGCCGTAGACCGCGCTGAAAATGGCGGTGTTGGCGCCAATGGCCAGCCCCAGCGTCAGAATCATGACGAAACTCACGCCGGGATTCCTGGCGAACGTGCGCAGGGCGTACCTTAGATCGTGCAGAAAGGTTGCCATTAATTCCTCCATTGAGCGATCGGGTGATCGGGTGATTGAGCGATTGAAAAAAAAGGTCCTCTCCGACTTTCAATCACCTAATCACTCAATCGCGCAATCACCCAGTGCTCTCATTCGTACCTCAACGCCACCACCGGATCCACTCGAATCGGACCGCGCCGGTGGCTGTCGCGGGCGCGAAACGACTCCGTGGACGCCTTCTCGAAGCTGCCCTGCTTGTACACGAAGGTGTAGCGGTACTCACCGGGCGAAGGGAGCATGAACCGGATGCGGTAGACGCTGCCGTCCTCGGCGTCGCAGAAGCCCTCCACCTGCCACCTGTGGTTTCCGTCCGTGCGCTCGAACCACCCGGCGAGCGCCGCGCCGGTGAAGGGGTTTGATACGTCCGGGGCAGCCACCCGGGCCGTGATCTCGACGAGATCGTAGGCGTCCACCACGTCCGCTGACTGCGCGAAAGTGATCTCTCGTGGCGCGGCTGCCGCTATGGAAGGCGCGGTCATCGCGACACATACGGCCGCGATCAGGCCTAATGCTGTAGAGATGAAGGAATTGTGGCGAGGCATGGGGTCACCATTATATGAGACGCCCTGCTGCAAAACAACAAAAGTAAACGGCGGAGGGGAGAAGAAGCTGCGAATTGCAGAGGACCCTGATTGCCGCTGCCGCCGCTGCCCCACCCCCTTCGACATTCCTGCTTCGGCGGAATCTCTCTCCTGACTTTGCTCTTGACCATGAAAGAGCGCCGCCCACGGTTGGAGACCCGACCCCGGCGCCAGCCCCAATTCAGCAATCGTCGTACCGTCACTCAAACCCATGATTCTAAAAAAGCCTAAGTAAGCCTAAGTGTCAGATTCAGCAGCTTCTTCGAGGGCCCCTATGTGGCGAGGCTGAAGCCCCGCGGTTCCGCCCAGCAAGTAGAGCGATAGAGCACTCGGCGTAATCGAGAACCCGACAGAAATCCTTCCCGTATCCCCGGTCGAGCGGGGGATCATCGAGGGACGGGCGCAATGCCTCGCCATCCGGCTCCGTGGCGGCAAGGTCAGGCGGCTCGGGCCGCGCGGGCCGCTCTGGTTCATCCCGTTTTCGCCGGAAAAGACCCAACAGCTTTTGCAACCATCCCGCTTTCGGGCTCACTTTCGTGTCCACTTTCGACCTGGCCGGTGCGGTCGGCCTTCGACCAGCCGAAGGCGGTGGGGGCGCCGCCGCTACAGGGACCTTCCGCCGGCTCGCCGTGGCGGACCTCTGACGAGGGCTGCGGGGAAGGGGATTCTGCCCATGGCGGCCCTCGCGATAGCGTACGGGGCGGAGCCAGATCATCACCTCGGGCCGCCACGCGGTCACCGGCGGGGCTGCGACACGCTCATTGATCGCCTGTTGCAATTCCTTGAACGACTTGGGCACCGGGCGCGCTCCCGTCATGAGCACCGGCATCTTGCTCAGCACCCAGGCTGACCTCCACATCGCTTGCTGTTCTTGATAGATGCTCGACCCCTTTCCCGGCGTGAGGGTCAGGGCCACGCGTGCCAAACTCTGCCCCTCCCCTGCCCGCCGTCTCTGGTAGCCGACGGTCACGCTCACGAGCGTCCGCCCGCTTCTATCGCGAATCTGCAATCGAAAGAACGGGAGGGCTGTCGTATGATAATTCGCTGAATCCATTGAAGATCTCTGTTTCCTTCCGATTCTATCCTTCTTCTCCGCCCAGCACCAGATGCGGCGCGCCAACTCGTCCGCCTCGCGCTTCTGCTGCTGGGTGACGGGGGGTAGGAACTTCAGCACGTGGGACCGAATGAAGTCGAACCGCTTTACGCCCGTCTCCCTGCCTGCTTGGACGAGGTTCTCGCGGAAGTTGGGCGAGTAGCGGCCGTGCTTGAGAGCGTTCAAGCGGCTGCGGCATTTGCCCTCCGCGGTGCGTGGTCCGGTGCCCTTGCGGGCGTTGGCCCGGCAGGCGGCCAGCAAAGCCGGGGTCTTGGTCTTGGGTCGGCAGAGTGGCATGGTTACGTTCCAGTCGGCAGTCAGCAGTCAGCAGTATGCAGTCTGGCCGGTGCTCCGCACCTGCTACCGACTGCTGACCGCTCACTGTGGCTCTTCCCTCAGAGCCGCCGTTTCTCGTCAATTTTCTAAGTCCCTCACGGATATCTACCCACAAGTAAGCCTCTTTCTAAGTATCTCGCAAGCTAGATCTCTTGTCAAGGAAAATAGTTTGGGTTTTTTCTTTTCAGCCCCGAAGGGGCGTAAGACAGTAGCCCAGGGCGCCAGCCCTGGGACAAGATGCCCCAAAAACACAAAACAATAATTTGCCGGCCTTCCCCCAGGGCTGGCGCCCTGGGCTACTCTCTTACGCCCCTTCGGGGCTCAGGCTTCCGGGGTCGCCGATTAGCCCCCCGGGGGCTACACCCAGATGTAGCGCTCGTCGTATGGAATCCCGTGCTTCTTGAGGAGGGTCAGCAACTCCTCTTGGAATGTAAACCCTCGATGATGCTCTTCCTGTCCGGCGATGTATTTGATGACCGAGGCCGCGTTCGACTGGCTGACGCTGAACGCCCCATAGCCCGCCTGCCACGCGAATTTGGAACGCCCCTTGGTTTCGTGTACCCACTTTGATGAGTTGGCTTTCACCACTCGCAGGGCGTCCGCAATCGCGAGCGTCGGAGGAAGGTTCACCAGCAGATGAACGTGGTCGGCGGTTCCTCCGACCGTCAACGCCTTGCCGTTCAGTTCGCGTACGATCCCTCCCATAAAGGCGAGCAAATCGGGCCTGAGCTCGGAACTGATGAGAGGAAATCGATCCTTGGTGCTGAAGATCACATGCGTCAGGAGGTTGCTGAAGGTTTGCGCCATGCTCTCACGGTCCTGTTTCCCGGTGGCTTAGAGCGTGTGAAAAAAATGCGTCAGCCCTGGCTCGCCGTCAGATGGCTTCCTCATCACGACTTCCACAGCTTAAAGAATTTTCGACAAACGGCAAAGAAAGAGAAAAGGGAAAAGAAAAAAGAATCAAGGAAACACTTCCCGGACGCAACGAAACCCGATGTAGACGTACCTGAAGTCAGGGTCGATCCAGATGCGGTAGGCGGCGCGCAGGACTCTGGGACTGAGGTTCCAAGCCCCCCGCGCAACCCCCGCAGCTATGACCGCGTGCCCTTCGAAACGCGAATTGCTCCAGGAGTTGTTCACGCAGCCGCCAGGTATCACCGTGGGCTGCGTGGGCAATCCACGCTTGAACTCTTGAATCGATTTCATCCCAATTCATCACGCCTTGAGCGTATTGCTCCTGCAGGAAGCGCAGGCGGCGACGAAATCGCGCCACGTTTTCACGCACCAGGCGGCTATGGTCAGGGAAGACTCGCCAGCCCAGAAACGTCACTCCTTCGGCGGTACGGTAGATGCGGCTTTTTCGCGGGTGGATGGCTAGACGAAGCCGGTACAGGTCTTCCTCGATCCGGCCGCGCATCTCGTGCAACCGCTCTTTGCTGTCACTGAACAACAGAAAGTCGTCCACGTAGCGAACATACACATCCGGCCGCAGACTGCGGCTGATCATCTGGTCCAAGGGATTCAGGTATAGGTTGGCGAAGAACTGAGAGGTTTGATTCCCCAACGGGAGGCCGCGGCGCCGTTCGTATGGCGCAAAGAGATCGTCACCCGGATAGTACCAGTTCGCCTCCTCCTGGGGATTCGAAGCGTCGATGATCCGGGCGGCCAGATCGAGCGTGGGACGGCACTTCCCGGCCCGGGCCAGCAACCCTTTCAGGATTTCGTGGTCGATGGAGGGAAAATACTTTCGCACGTCGCACTTGAGAACGAATCGATGGCGCGCTGCACCCCATCGAGCGCGGGCCAGGGCGCGGTGTGTCCCAAACCCTTTCCGGCAAGCGAAGGAATCCTTGGAAAAGCGCTTTTCAAAGACCGGCTCCACGACCTGGGTTAGAGCGTGGTGGACAACGCGATCGCGGAAGGGGGCGGCCGAAATCAATCTCGGCTTTGGCTCCCTCACTTGGAAGCTTCGGTAGGGTCCCGGCTCGTACGAACCGTCTTTGAGCTCGCGTTGCAATCGGAACAACTCCCATTCCAGGTTGAGAAGAAATGTGGCCACATCAGCGCGCGTGCGCTTGCCCGCTGCCGCGCCCTGCGCGGCGGTGAGCAGATTAAGAAACGAAGTCAAATGCGCCCAGAGCTTCCCGACGCGTTTCATAACCGTTTTACCGCTGTTGCTCGGCGCCATCCCCCGACCATGCGTCCGATTTCGTCCAGCCGTTCCAGCGCAAAACCGTAGCCGTCCATCGACAACAACCGCAGGTCCTTGGCAAGGCGCAACAGGTAGCGTAGCCCGTTAACCTTCTGGCTGGCCTGCTCAAGCAGCGTTCCCTTGTCCACCGTGTACGCTGCGGCCACCAGGATCAGAAGCAGATCCAGGCCATAACTCACCACTCGGTCTCCGAGGCTGAACCGGTACGAGTGCGGAAACTTCTCTGCCTTCGGCAGCAGCCAGAGCACCAAATCATACGTCTTTCCTACGACTATCGCGGGTTCGTTCCCAGAGGGTTTCCCCGACAAGATTTTCACTACTCCACGGCGAAAAAATTTTCGACAAAAAGCCAAAAGAAAAGAGAACAGGAAAAAGAATCAAGAGAACACTTCCCGGACGCAACGAAACCCGA
>JGI26339J46600_10000027_pt1 | contig 45005 bp, 34 predicted proteins | sample BogFormECP12_OM1_FD_46600 | JGI IMG/M metagenome (IMG submission 46600) | reverse complement strand
ACGTCGTTGCCGACAAACTTTCGCGTGATGGCGGAGGGACGAACGTCAAGCGTCCGGGTGTAGGTGAGTGTGTTGGCGATTTCATCGGCCAGCGCGAAGCGCAGAAACTCCACGCTGATGTCGCCATTCATGTTCTGCAACGGCAGCACCGCAATCGTGTTCTTCGGCGCGCCCCCGCCCGCCATCCGACGCTCTTTGAACCACCACGCTCCCACCGCCACCAAAACCGTGAGCAGCAGCGCGCTGACTCCCAGCAGAAGGTACGTTGAAATTTTGCTCGTGGCCTGAAACGTGCTCGTGGCAATGCGATACGGCAAGTGCGGCCGTCGCGCCCCGGTCTTGGTTAATCCCGATTCCGTTTCCTTCCGCAACGACTGGAGATCGCCCTTCATCGCCAGCGCGTTCGGGTAGCGGTGTCCCCGGTCTTTCTCCATGGCCCGGCCAATGATGCCTTCGAGATCCTGGGGGAGCGCGGGGTTGAGCTCAAGCGGAGAGACCGGCTTGTGGTTTAGGACCGCGTCCAGCGTGGAGATCACGTTGCCGGTGGCAAAAGGCTTCTTGCCGGTTGCCATTTCATAAAGCACGACTCCGAGCGAGAACAGATCGCTCCGCGGATCCAGTTCTTCGCCGCGCGCCTGCTCCGGAGACATGTAAACCGCTGTTCCCGGAATCACGCCCATCGCGGTCAGCGAGTCTTCCAGCGCGGCCTCGCTTGATCCCGGTTCGCGCGCCGACTTGGCCAATCCGAAATCGAGGATTTTTGTCTGCCCGTTCTGCGCCACAAAAATATTGGCCGGCTTGATGTCGCGATGAATGATCCCCTTGGCGTGCGAAGCCGCCAAAGCGTCTGCCACCTGGATGCCGATGTCGAGCATCTCGTCGACTTCCATTGCTTTCCCCCGCATCCGCTCCTTCAGGCTCACCCCTTCCAGCTTCTCCATGACAATGAAGGGATGTCCGTAATTGTCGTCGATATCGTGGATGGTGCAGATGCCGGGATGGTTTAGCTGAGAAGCGGCGCGGGCTTCGCGCACGAAGCGGTCGAGCGACTTGCGGTCGTGGACCATCTCCGCCGGAATGAACTTGAGGGCCACGTGCCGGGACAGGCGCGTGTCTTCCGCCTCATACACCACGCCCATGCCACCACCACCGAGCTTTCCCACGATGTGATAGTGGGAGACTGTCTGGCCGATCATTCCACGGGCCTCAGTGCCGTCCGCGGCTATGTTAGGCCGCTGGCGAAGCCCAGGTCAACCCTTGGGCGAGACAGGTGAGATCGAAGCCCAAGCGATTACACAACCGCTGCGGGCAAACGCCTGTGAGCCTGCCTCGGCAGGGCCGCTGGGGAGGCTTTGAGCGCCTGAAAATGGGCTTGCTGGTGGAGAGCCGGGCGTCCCCGCCCGGCTGGACGGGCGAGGACGCCCGTCCCTCCACCGAATGACTCATCGCGTGGTCACGGTACTAAAGCATCTGGCTCCGTTTGCCGATTCTTCAAAACGTATCTCCGGATACACGGGCCAGCCAATTGCGGCCCTCCTCAAGCAACCTCTTGGTCTTATGATGGGTGGGTCGGGTTTCATAGGGTACCGATCTGCCACGGGGGTATGAATGAGCGGCCGTTCGTTTTTTGGCGCAGGGGAGTTTGGCGCAGCGGAGGTCGGAGGTTCAAGACTCATGCAGGCTTTGGTGGTCGATGATTCCGCTGTCTATCGCAAATTGATCGGCGATCATTTGCGGAGCTGGGGTTTTGGCGTCACCCTGGCGGAGAGCGGCTCCGAGGCTTGGGGAATCCTGGAGCAGCCGGAGGCTCCCAAGCTCGTTCTGCTCGATTGGGTGCTCCCCGACCTGGATGGCATTGAGCTTTGCCAGCGCATTCGGCAAGCCGGTTCCTCCGGTCCTTACGTCTACGTCATCCTGCTGACCAGCAACGAGGGCCGCCAGAACATGCTCGAGGCCATGCAAGCCGGGGCGGACGACTATCTGGTCAAGCCCTTTGATGAGCTGGAATTGAAGGCGCGACTGCTGGTCGGCAAGCGCATTCTCGACCTGCAAGAGGAACTGGTTTCCGCCCGGGAATCCATGCGCCACGCCGCCACTCACGATAGCCTCACCGGATTGATGAATCGCGGAGAGATTGTCGCCATGCTCGAGCGGGAATTGGAGCGAGCGCGCCGGGAGCACCAACCGGTGGGAGTCATTCTAGGCGACGTCGACCATTTCAAGATCGTGAACGACACGCTCGGCCATCTTTTTGGCGATGAGGCGCTCCGCGAAATCGGCCGGCGACTGCGCGCGCAACTCCGCGTCTACGACGGTGTTGGCCGATACGGCGGAGAAGAATTTCTTATGGTTCTGCCCAACTGCGATTTGCCCAGCACTGTGCTGCGCGCGAATGCGCTGCGCGAAATCGTTGCCAGTACACCCGTGGTTTGTTCCGGCGAGGAGAGACCCATCACCATGAGTATGGGAGTCGCCGTCTCCGCTTGCGAGGGAAAAAACGAAGTGGAAGTGTTGTTGAATCAGGCCGACGCCGGCCTTTATAAAGCCAAGGAAAAAGGCCGGAACCGGATCGAGCACTTCACCCCTGCCGCCAAAAAGGCGGCGACTGGGCGCGCCCGCAAAAGCTAAGCGCCATCTCCCAATGAACCGAACGGATAAACTGCCGTGACCCGCAGCGATATTGCCTTTGATTTTGGGTGGCGCAGCGCTTCAGCGCTGCGGTAACTGCATTGTTTTGCGTGCGGCTTTAGCCGCTGAGGTCGTGCTTTCCGCTCGGGAACCAGTCTTCCCGCAGCCCGCCCGCGGAAATCAAACTCGAATACAAGCGTCAGAGGAACTACCCGATTGGCGAACATCGCAATCCCTTGGGAGAGCCTCAATTACCCTTACGACTCAGTCCATGAGTGCAATCGCGATGTTTCGCCAACGACCCATTTTGTGGCATGACTGCTCTATTGGGTGAGAGGTTCGCTATGCTCTATGACGCGGTCAAGGCTCTTGCCGGGATGTTGTCCATTTGCGCGATCTCCTCGGCTGCATTCTCACATGCCTCGTGCTCGCTCGATGTAGTCTTCGTGTCTTTCGGAAATCTCACAAAGCAGACGTTGGATATGCTGCTTTAGGGTCACGGGCTGCGCCGTGAACGTTTCCGTAGTCTCGGTTTTCGTATCCACCCTTGGTTCGGGGGCAGTAACAGCACCAGTAGCCATGAGTATCGCCTCTTCCTAGAAGTTAATTTTCGTAACCTTGTCGCTTGCACTTGCGAAAAACTTCGCGCCAATCGTCTGCCGAGAAAAGGTCGGGGAGTTTCACATTGAACTCTCATCCTAAAACGGTTCTAGTCGGAGGAATAGGTTACCAACGGCGTAGCATCTCCAGATTTCTGTTTCTTTACGTGGGCCATTGCTTGGCTGAACGTCGGAATGGTTTTGTTCGGAATCCTCGTCAACGATTACGGGATTGCGCCCGTATCACGGGCAATTCGGAGGTAATCCACTCGCACGAAAGAGCGCTGCTCGGAACGCCGGCCACCCATAACTGTTGTTAACAGGTGATTAGTTATACTTAAAACCCCGGTCACTGAGGTCAATGAGTCTAATGGCGATATTACAACAGTTGATCGTCTGGCTTTGTGGCTCTTGGCGGTCAACGCACATTAGAAGATGTGACCCGTGTCACTGACCTTGTGCAATCATTCGTGTGTATTTAGTATTTTCAGCCTCCCCGAAGAGCGGCCCCCAGTTGCATCGCCTGTGAGAGGTGGAAAGTCTTCACCCGATGGATGGTAGCTAGGAGTCTCCCATGACGATGGCAAGGATAGTCTCCGTTGCGGTGCTCTGTATCTCGGTATGCAGCGCGTTGGTGGGACAGCGCACGAAAGAGGAAGAGGCCGTCGAGAAACGAATCACGGACACTTTGCACCAGATGTACGAGGCCGAAAGGCGGAGGGACCTCAAATTTGTCTTATCTCACCTCGCCGACGATTTTGCCGAAGTTGCAGGTAACGGAGGCGTGTATCACCGTGTGGACATCGAGGCGGAATGGTCCAACGTGGCACTGCACGACTACAAACTCTCGGACTGCGCGTTCAAGCTAATGACCCGCGATTCCGCCTACTTGAGTTGCAAGATGGAACTGGATGCGACGTACAAGGGGCAGCCATTTCCAAGTCGTCTCCGGGTGACCACTGTGTGGACTCGTCACGGAGGCGAATGGTCGATACGGTTTGAACAGGGAACGACAATCCTCGAACCGTCGAGTAGCAAGTAGGAAAATTCCTCACCTCCATTCAAATCTCCATGAAAGTGTTGCAATCAGGCGTGGCTGTTGAAAAACTCTTTTCTGGGCATTTCAACAACGAAGTTCGTTGGTAACTTATTGAATGTTCGTTCGCCGTAGACGCTGAAATGCACTGAAATTACTGCTTTGGTTCCTTTTTCAACACCCACATGCAATTACGCTCAGAACCCCGCAGCCTATACCGCGAAAGTGGTAGCCTCTTTGGAGGATGTGAACTCCATGAAGCGGCCGAACTGGCGGCGAGCCGCTAGCTTCTTGTTCTCCGACCTTCCAACCCGCATCAGGCAGTCCGCGCGCGACGCCGGATTCGATCTCTGCGGCATTGCTCCGGTCCGCGACTTCAGCGAGTTGCACGTCTTTCCCGCCTGGATCGCGGAGGGCAAGCACGGCGAAATGAAGTACCTGGAAGCGCGCGATGAGACGGGCGAACTCAAGCGCGCATCGCTGGCTCGAGTCGCTCCCTGGGCGCGCAGCGTGGTCGTGTGCGCCATCAACTACAACACCGCGCATCCCTACTCGACTCTGGTGCAGACCGAAGATGCCAGCCGAGGCTGGATTTCGCGCTATGCCTGGTCCCGTGAGGATTACCACGAGTCCGTACTGCGCCGCCTGAAGCAAGTAGAAGACAAGTTGCGCGGAATGGTTGTTGCTAGTGGAGAGCCGGGCGTCCCCGCCCGGCCGCAATACTGCTGGACGGGCGAGACGCCCGTCGCTCCACCAACTGGCAACTCACTTCACCTTCGTTCCTATGTCGACATCGGCCCGCTCATCGAGCGCGTGTACGCCAAGTACGCTGGCATCGGATGGATCGGCAAGAACACTTGCATCATCAACCAGCAGCTTGGATCGTGGCTGTTTCTGGGCGTGATTCTGACCTCGCTTGAGCTTTCCGCCGACCTGCCTGCGCCGGATCGTTGCGGGACTTGCACGCGCTGCATCGCCGCCTGTCCCACGCAAGCAATCGTTGCGCCCGGCGAATTGGATGCCCGGCTGTGCATTTCGTATCTGACCATCGAGAAGCGGGACGACATACCAGACCAGCTGCGCCCGGCCATGGGACGGCACGTATTCGGATGCGACATCTGTCAGGACGTTTGCCCGTGGAACCGCAAGGCGCCGGCGACTTCCGCGGCGGAGTTCGAGGCGCGGGAAGGCCTGGTGAATCCGGCGCTCGACTGGCTGGCCGAAATGCAGCAGGAAGAATTCCGCGTCGTGTTTCGCGGATCTCCCGTCCGGCGCGCCAAGCTTTCCGGCCTGCGGCGCAATGCGGTGATTGCGATGGGAAACAGCGGCGACAAGAAATTTGTGCCGACGCTGAAGAAACTCTGCACGGATTCGGACCCGGTGGTCGCGGAACACGCGCGCTGGGCGGTGGCGGCACTCGGTTGAGAATCTGGTGGTGGAGAGCCGGGCGTCCCCGCCCGGCCGCCTAACTGCCGGACGGGCGAGACGCCCGTCCCTCCACGAGCAAATCTGTCCATTTACAATCGACAGTTCATTTCAGAGGAGGACCCATGTTCCAGAAAGATCTGCTTCAAGGCAAGAGGATTCTTATTACCGGCGGCGGCACCGGTTTGGGCAAGGCTACGGCACAACGGTTTCTGGAACTGGGCGGGGAGGTTTATATCTGCGGGCGGCGGCAGGACGTTCTGGCGGCGACCGAGCAGGAACTGCGCGAGCGCACGGGCGGCAAGATCCACTCTCGTCCCTGCGACGTGCGCGACGCCGCAGCCGTCGAAGAGATGATCGGGATCATCTGGGCCGAAGGTCCGCTCGATGTGCTCATGAACAACGCGGCAGGAAATTTTCTGGCGCGCACGGAAGACCTTTCGCTGGGGGCGTTTCAGTCGGTGATTGGCATTGTCCTGATGGGCACGCTGCACACGACCATGGCTTGTGGGCGGCGATGGCTGGCGGCCAAGCGAGGAGGCGTGGTGCTGAACGTGACCACCACCTACACCACGACGGGCTCGGCGTATGTGGTGCCGTCGGCGGTGGCAAAGGCGGGCGTGCAGGCGCTCACGCGCAGCCTGGCCGTCGAGTGGGGCGATCGCGGGATTCGGATGAATGCCATCGCGCCGGGGCCGATTCCGACCGAGGGCGCGTTCTCGCGTCTGCTGCCGCGTCCGGAACTGGCGGAGGCGGCGACGAAACGAATTCCTCTGGGACGGTTCGGAACGACGGAGGAGTTTGCCAACCTGGCCGCATTCCTGATCAGCGATGGCTCCGGGTACGTGAACGGAGAAGTCGTGACCATGGATGGCGGGGAGTGGCTGCAAGGAGCAGGCGAGTTCACGGCGCTGGGCCGGGAGTTGACCGGGAAGGAGTGGGAGATGCTGAGACCGAAGCCAAAGAAGACCGAAGCAAGGAAGACCAAAGAATGACGAGCGCGCCGAAGCCCTAACAGCCCGTGGTGCAACTAGGGTTCGTATCAGGGCTTGCCTTCAGGCATGCCGTAAAGTACTGCGTTGTGCGGGCGCCTTCAGGCGCTGAGGACGGAGATTGGAGTTTCACCACGGGCTCCTAAGGCAGGGACAATGAAAATGCCGCGGCTCGGCGGACGGAGTCAATTACGCCGCAAAAACGAAAGCGCCCGGACTCGGTTAGAGTCGCCGGACGCTCGTCGAACAGCCCTCCCCCGAAGTCTGCTCACCAATGACTCTACGTTCTGATCGCCGCAGGGGGAATGGCCCGAACGGGGGATTCCTATAGGACAATCTGGTAGGCCCGGCAGGAATCGAACCTGCAACCGTCGGATTAGAAAGGCTGCGCCTGCATCCAACTTCACTGACCCATTTTGTTTCCAGCCACTTAGGACGGGCAAAGGCTCGCAATTCGCGTCGGAAAGCCAGCGTTGCGGGCGAAACGGGCTTTCTGCTTGAGATTCTGGTCGCCGTAATATTGGAGGAGAGAACCCAGGGGCTGTGCTCCCAGCGTCGTGGATTGACACGGGNCGAAGGCGATTGACCATACAGGCAGCTTGGGGCAATCCAGAACTAACTGTTGTTAACAAGGCGTTTACACTAACTGAGAATCGTCGGTGTAATGGGGATTTTGCACCAATAACCCTAACCTCGCATTGGGAGTACATCCAAGCTTCATGTAAATGCTTGGATTGGACCCGTCACCGTTGTAAGCTGTGAAATCCGCTTAGTTATGGTTCGCTTCCGAGCGAGCATGGTACCCCTTGCGAGCCCGGACACGCAAAGTCTTGCCATCTTGCTTTGCGATGATGCTGATCGATCGATAGTTTCCGTTCGGCTGGAAATCCGCTGGTTTATAGGCGATGAAGTAGCGGCTACGGATCAGCTCATGAAGCCGATCAAAGGAACTNGCCAGTGTGCGGATATCCCCGGGNAACATGGCCTCGCCTCCGCTGCGCCCCGCGAGTGCCTCCAAAACCTTGTCGGCATCCGTTTTGTTGCCAATNNTCTCTCTCGTGCTGACAGTGTAGATAGTCACGCCCGTGCTTTCCGCTATCTGGATGCTCTGCTTCAGGCTGCTGTGGCTGGAGTTGTCTTCGCCGTCGGTCAATATCACCAGAACTCTCGCTACCCGGTTACGGTCGGGATACCCCGCCAGCTTCCAACATGCGAATGATACCGCGTCAAACAGCGCAGTCCCCCCTCCAATTGTCAGATTCTGAATCCCCTTCGCCAGTTCCCCTGGTTCAGAACTGAAATCCTGAGTCACCGTAACTTCGTGCGCAAAACCTGCTGTAAACCCTAGGTCGGAACTGCTGCTCAGCATTTTCTCGACGAACTTAGTCGCGGCGCGTTTTTCAAATGAAAACCGATCGTGCACGGAACCGCTGGTATCTACGAGCAGAGCGAGGCGCAGAGGAAGCTTTGACTGCGGGGCAAATTGCACGATTTCTTCTGGGGGCTTATTGTCATCGAGTATCTGGATGTCGGAGGCCTCCAAATTGTTCACCATCTGACCATGGCGGCTGACGGCGAAAAAGAGGGCCACTTGGTCGACGCTCTTACGAATTGTCCATGCCCCGGCGCGGGCTGGACGACCGACGGGTACATCCGAAACTGCGCTGGTGTTGTCGGGCACCGTGGAGGTGTTGGCCTCGGCTAGCGTGTCGCACTCGTCGCAGTTTTCGTCATCGANTTCATCGCCCAATGCAGTCAGCTCCGCCTTCAACCTTTCAGTGTTGGGGAACGTGTGTGATGGCAGAGTAGCGACAATAGTCGTTGCATGCTGCGGACCGCCAGCAGTCGCCGTACGCACCGCCTTGTTGCGGGTAAGAGCATCCAGATTCTGGCGGGCGACTGGAGCGAACGCGTTGGTGGGATCCTCGCCTATAAAGAAACCAAGCTCGCGCTCCATCGTATCGAAATCATTGAGAGCCAGGGCTGCCGAGGCAGCTACGTAGTGCACATTCGCCATCCCTTTATGATCGAGCGCATGGATCCGATGGACGGTTTCCAGGGCGTGCCGGAATTCATGAGTTCCATGTTGTGCGTACGCAAGCCGCGAAAGGACTTTGGCATCCGTGGGAGATAAGGAAGCAGCTTTCTCCAGGGCTGTTTGCGCGGTCCCAAAATCGTTCAGCGACAATGCCAGTTGACCGAGATGCAGGAACGATCCTGCAAACTTGTCGTCCAACTTCGCAGCCGTCTCGAATTCGCTCTTGGCGCAAACGGTATCCTCCTGATCGACACACGCAAGCCCGAGACCAACGTGGGCTGAAACGAACCGGGGATAGTGCGCAATCGCCTTGTGGAGATGCTTCATGGCTTCTTTTGAGTTCTGTGCTCTTAACAGCGAATTAGCGCGGTTGAACTCCTCTACAGCCTTATTGGGAGCAGCCAGGTCGAGTGCTGACACAAGACCCGAATCAACCAGTTCTTTATTCTGTGCCTGTTGCTGCGCGCTCGACTTCATGTCCCGGTTCATGGTGTCGAGATATATTTGTGCCATGTCGACTCGTGAAAATGCGGAATCCGAACCCGTATTGATGTAGGGCAGTTGTTGTGCAAGCGCCGACATCCCGACACACAGCCAGAAACCGGCGCTCCAGGCGAGCGGACGCTGCAGCAGAAATTTCTTTAATTCATTTCCTGATCTCAAAAAGACACCCTTAGGACCGGAATTTCCTTTTTTCTGCTTTAAAAACGTTACCCAGTTTAACCCATCTCTCCTGCTCGGAATTTCTAAATTTCTCGTCCGGGACTATAGGACCCATAAAACGAAGGCCACCCGGCTTGACGATAGCTTAAACCTGGCGGAAAAAATTCTCTCCGAGTACCGCCCGCGAAGATTCTGGCGTTATTCCAGCACGGTTTAGGACTTCCCATATTTGGTCCTCGCATTGCATTGCATATCCGCTGCGCCTCGGGAAGCCCAGCATTCAAGCACCTTCCCGAGTGTTCTATGACCAAACTATGACCGAAAAGAAGGGAGAAAACATGCCACGACCACGAGGGACTGGCAGCATTTACTTGCAGAAAAGGAGTTCGATTTGGTGAGTGAAGTATTACCGGAACGGCAAGTCCTGTCGGGAGAGCACACACACACTCAAGATGAGGGAAAGGCGAAGGACTTCCTGAAGCAAAGACTCGCGGAGATCACGACAGGTAACTTCGTTGGACCGCGTACAGAGCGGATTCGAGTCGATGAACTAGCAGAGGACTTCTTGCGGGATTACCGAATCAATGGGCGCAAGTCTTTGCCCGATGCTGAGGCAAGATGGCGACTCCACCTCCAGCCGTTCTTTGGCAATCTCCGGGCCGTGGAGGTATCAAGTGACTTGGTTGCACGGTATGTGGACTCCAGCCAACAAAGGGGTGCGGGGAACGCAACAATCAACCGTGAACTAGCGTGTCTGAAACGCATGTATCATCTGGCGCAGAGAATGACGCCACCCAGGGTTCAGCGGGTGCCTATTTTCCCGAAATTGAAGGAAGACAATATCCGAAAGGGATTCCTTGAGGACAGGGCGTATTCCCGATTGCTCAACGCTTGCCCGGAGCTTTGGTTTCGCGTGTTGTTGGAGGTTGGGCGAACCTATGGATGGCGAAGAGGGGAACTGCTTCGGATGCGTGCCAGAGAGGTTGACCTCCTTGCTAGAACCTTGCGGTTGGAACCCGAAACCACCAAGAACCGAGATGGACGAGAGGTCACGATGACTGAGACGATCTACCGTCTAATGTGCGTGCTGCTCGCGGGAAAGAACCCAGACGATTTCGTCTTCACTCGTAAAGACGGGACACCCGTAAGGGACTTTCGGAAGACGTGGTGGGCTGCCTGCATTCGAGCAGCAGTCGGAAAGATGGTTTGCAGCGATTGTTCGCGTCCGGTCAGCGACAAGAAATGTGATGCCTGCGATTCGGACAATCTCAAGTGTCAAGGGCTGATTTTCCATCACCTGAGAAGCACAGCAGCACGCAACCTGCGACGAGCAGGAGTTGCCGAAGGCGTAATTCAAAAGATCGGAGTAGCGCACGAGAAGCGTATTTGAGCGTTACGCAATCGTTTCCCAAGCTGACATCATGGACGCCATGAAGATGCTGCAATCACATCGGGACGGGCATAGTCTCGGGCATAGTGAACCTGAAGCGGCGAGCAGTGGCAACTCCCAATCCGCGAATTAGCTAATAGGGTCAATGGGTTGAGTGGTAGGCCCGGCAGGAATCGAACCTGCAACCGTCGGATTAGAAATCCGATGCTCTATCCTTTTGAGCTACGGGCCCTCGCCAAAACGAGGTTCTGACTACCGATTATAGGGGAAGCGCGCGGTTCCGCAACGGGCGGTTTGTCTGCTGAGCAGAGGCGCGCTGCCCAGCATTCTGGTTGAGTTGCAGCAGCAAGCCAGGAAGATTTGCGGGAATAGTTTGTCTAATCTTTCAGCGGTACCATGGTTCGATCGCCACGGCAAAAAGTTGCAACTTTCAACAGGCCCCCTTGCGCCTGGGGCATGGTCATCACCGGTCCGTAGCAATACACGGCGTGCCCGGTTGCGGCGAAGTACCATTGCCCCCCCTTTCTCTTTGCGGGTTGGTGGCTGGGGGTGGGGGAGAGCTGAGTTGGTGGGGCCAACCTCGGGACGGGAAGTGACAAGACTAGAGCCAGGGCCAGGGCTTTCATGATTGGGTCTCGCTTGCATCACGGCCCCCACATAAGGCCGCGTTTTCACAGAACCGTTTTCTTTTTCTTTTAAAGCCCGAATCGCTTTCGCCGATCCGTACTACCCACGCTACTACGCCCGCTAGATGACTTGAGTGGAGCGCCGCACATCCTCTAAATCCGCGGCTGGCTTCCGGGGAGCTTCCTTCATGGAGTGGGCCGATTTACCGGGTCGTTTTGTTTCCTTGTCCAATCCTTTTGCGTCCGATCCTTTTGCCCCTGCCGCAGGATTGCCCGAATCCGCGTCTTTTTGATCCGCCTGCGCAGACGCTTTGTCGTGGAGCCGTTTGCTGTCGTCACGGGCCAGTTTGTCTTTCAGTGTGGCCAGTCGGGTGCTGTCCTTCAACATCCCGCGGATTAAACTGCGCTGCGCTTCGATGGTCTGGCCCTGCTCGAAAACCAGCATGGTCAGAATGCCGTAGGAGACGATGAACAAAATCACCAGCAGCGGCAGTATGCCTGTCGGCCGCGACGATGTTCGAGGAGCGACGCCCTCAGCGCTGTAAATGACGGTCACAGTTGCCCCCAAATTCGCCCCGTACGTTCCGGGCTTCATGCGGGATAGTGCACCCGTGAATCCAAATGAGAGAGAGGGTGTAAGTGTTTGTTGCGAATGGAGTTAGTAAGCCGAAACCGGATCAGGCTGAAGCGGAGGGTGCAAGCATCTGCACTTTATGAGTAACCGTCCCAGCGTTACCAGCGTAAGTTCGCCCGGAACAATCGCCCGGAACCCCGCGCTGGCCACGGCCTTTCAAGGGGGCCCCGACTCACGCCCGACTTCAGACCACGATTCGGGACCCCCGATTTCAGACAATGCGCATGGCCGCCAGAATCCGCCGAAACTGATCGTCGCTTACCAACCCGCATTTGCTGATCGCAGCCTGCTTGACCGCGGCCTCCTTGACCGCAGCCAGGACCGGACCCCGCTGCTCGGCCGTGATCGTCACGCCGAGTTCCTTGCATTTCAGGTCGATGTTGTCGAGCCCGCTTTTCTTGCCGAGAACAATCCTGCGCTTCGCGTGCACAATTTCCGACGAGTAGGGCTCAATCGCCTCCGGAAGATGAAACTGGGTGGCCACCGCGCCGCTTTCGCGCATGAACAAGTTTTGGCCGACCAGCGGCTTCCATCCGTCGAGCGTGTACCCCGCGGCCCGCCTCACCACCTCCGAAACCTCGCGCACCTTTTCGAGATTCAGTACTACCGGAACGTCGTAGAGGCAGCGCAGCGCGAGTGCAATCTCGGCGATATCGCCATTGCCCGCGCGCTCGCCCATGCCGTTGATCGTGCCCTGGATCCAGGTTGCTCCCCCGCGGACGGCCGCCACCGCGCAAGCCGTCGCCATGCCGAAATCGTTGTGTCCGTGGAAATGCACGGGCACGCCTTTGCCGGCCCACTGGCAAACTTGCCGCGTCAGATATTCCGCCGCCTCGGGCCCGCAGGCTCCGATCGTATCCACCACGACCAGTTCTTTCGCTCCCGCATCGAGCGCCGACAGGTAAACGGTTTTCAGAAATTCCAACTCGGTGCGCGTTCCATCGACGGCGAAGAATGCGACCGTGATGCCGGCGTCGCTCGCCGCCGAGACCGCATCGCGAATTCGGCGCAGCACTTCCTCCCGCGAAATGCCATACGCTTTCAGCTTGATCTCGCTGACGGGCGCTTCAATCACGGAATAGCGGAGGTTCAGCCGCACCAGTTCTTCGACGTCGGCTTTGATCGCGCGCGAAAATCCCCAGAGCTCCGCCTTGATGCCCGCCTTCTGCATGAGCTGAATGGCTTCCGCGTCTTCCGCCGAAACGCGCGGGAAGCCGGCTTCAATGCGGCTCACTCCCAGCTCATCCAGCTTGTGCGCGATTTCCAGCTTCTGCTGCGGCGAGAGCACTACTCCAACCGTCTGCTCCCCATCGCGCAGCGTCGTGTCGTAAAACCGGATGGCATTGTCCGGAAACGCGCCCCGCACCTCCGGCCGCGCATTGAGTTCGCTAACCCAGATTTTAGAATTGTTAGTCATCGTCTGAAAAACTCGAACCAGGAATTTGTAATTTTGTAATCGGGTAATTTGGCAATTTGAAAACCCCAGATCAAATGGCATGGGACCGGTTTCAAATTACAAAATTACCCGATTACCAAATTACCAATTCTTTCTGTGTCTCTGTGGTGAAAAGCTCTATTTCACTGTCTCCTGCGTCGCCAGCGCCGCCGCTTTCCGGCCATACGCTTTTTCCCACGAGATCACCGGATTCCGCAGCACGCCGATCTTCTCAATCTCGCATTCCATCACGTCGCCCGGCTTCAGGTACCACGCCTTCGGATCTCCCGAAAACGCCGCCACGCCCGACACCGTTCCCGTTGAGACGACATCGCCCGCGCTGTAGACCATCGGCGAGTAGTGCGAGAGGATTTCCGGAATCTTGACCGACATTTTGCTCGAATGCGATCTCTGCCGCGACTCGCCGTTCACCCGCAGCTCCATCGCCAGGTTGTGCGCGTCGGGAATCTCGTCGGCGGTCACGATCCACGGCCCCAGCGGGCAAAACGTATCGATTCCCTTGCAGAAGCTGAATACGCCCGATTTCATTTCGCGGCGCTGAATGTCGCGCGCCGTGATGTCGTTGAAAATTACGTAGCCGCCGATGTAGCTGGACGCTTCCTCCGGCGTAAAGTGCTTGCCCGCTTTCTTTAGAACGACCGCCAGTTCCAGTTCGTAATCCAGTTCCTGGGTCAGGTGTTCGGGATAGATCACGGGCTCGTCCGGTCCGATGATCGCATCGGTGTTCTGCAGGAAAACGATCCACGGCATGACCGGATACGAAAAGCCGGCTTTCGTCGCCTCTTCGTGGTGCTCGCGAAAGTTGCCCGCTGTGTGAAAAAACTTTTTTGGAATGATGGGCGCCTTGAGCTGTATGTCGCCCAGCGAGTACAGCACCGTGTCGCCGCGCGGACCGGTGACGCCGGCGCCGCCCGCGCTGAGGTGGGCGACGTAGTCGAGAGCTTTGCGCGCCGCCTCCAGGCTGGTATCTCCGCCGCGGAACAGCGCCCGCATGTCGGCTGGGACAAGGGCATCGGCCATGCGGTAGAAAATGGCCTCGCTCTCGACGTCGCGCAGGTAGAGCGCGCAAGCAGTGTGCAGATCGACAATCTGCTGGCCGCTAATCAGCGCCCCAATGCGGGATTGGCGCGCAGCGTTTTCGAAGGTCACAAGTTTCATCGCAGTTTGCCAACAGGTGAATGCAACCTCAAATTCTATTGAGAGAAACAGGCATTGTCTATCGTGAGGACGCCGCACTAGTAGGGTGACCGCGAGATTTTTACCGCAGGCTGGTAAATTGTAGCGCTGGCATCTTGCCGGCTGTCCCGAGGGCGTCTCGCCCTCGGCGCGGCGGGCGGGGATGCCCGCCGGACAGACGCCGGGACGGCGGCGCTACAGTCATAACGCATCGGCCGACTCAGTAGTAGAGATCACACGGTCACGGTACTAGTATCCCAAATTCATCAACCACAAAGGACACGAAGTCACACGAAGGTGAAAATCCCCTGAAGGTTTCCTTCGTGTTCCTTCGTGTCCTTGGTGGTTAAGGCTTTCAGCAGCTCGCTAATCGGCTTTCACGACCACATACATCCGCCCGGCATACAGCCGGTACCGAGCGCCGTCTTTTTCCAGTTTCAGGGGAACCGGGTGTTTGAGCTGATCGTCGTTCTGGCTGGCGATCGAGAGCACATCCGTCGCGGCGACGTTCATCACCGTAAACTTGCCGTCCTTGAAACCGAATCCATACGCTCCCGGATCGAGCGTAGCTCCGTCAAAGCTAAGTTTGGTTTCGGTGATCAGGAAACCCTGGTATTTCTCCGCGATTGCGGTGGCATACCCCGTTGTATCCACCAGCCCCGCCAGTAGCAACTTGCCGGCGGAGTTCTTCAAGCCGGCCGCATTCCGCAGCTGCACGGCCGCGCTCTGGCCAGCGAAGAAAAACGAGTTCGGAGCAATCTTCTTCACTTGATCGCCCGTGAGAACTTGTGCGCCGGCCTGCGCCACAAGAGCCACCAGCACAACCAGCCACATCATCTTGCGATTGCATTTCATCGAGGGCCCTCCTCAGATTCTTGAATTCAATTCTTCCGCAGAGCTTGTTTCGTAAATCGGTTTTGGGTAGGGCACGGCTTCAGCGCCTGCCCTGAGCGAAGCCGAAGGGTGCCGTTCAGGGCCCAACAGAATGCGGGCTTTAGCCCCTGAGGGACGTGCCCTCCTGGCGGACGGGTATTTATGAAACACTCTCCAGTGAGACGGTCATCGTACATGAGTCACCAGATTCTGGCAGTAATGCGTGCCACGGTTCCATTCCCCGCTCCTATACCCGTTTCCCAGATAGCGTAAGCTGATATCTGCCTCGGGGAACAGGCTGGCGACTCAAAGCCAGCGCGTAGCATTTAGGGTTTCCCCTGTGCTTCCCTGTGCCCCCTGTGGTTCGAGCTTCTCTCTTTTACCGAGAACCTCTCTCAGGTTCACCGGACTGCACTTTCCTTGAAACCGCTATAGGTCGGGCCTGCCCTGTGCCGGAAAATTCGTTTGACCGCAACATTCGGATAGTCCGCGCGGCCCGACTGCCCTATGTTACCTGCATGGCCACCAATGCGATACTTGCACAAGAAGAAGCGATGAACCGAACTTCACAACGAAGTCCCGAACGAATCCCCGAACCGATTAACGACCGCCGCTGGCNAGCCGTNGTCGATCGCGACGCCTCCCTCGACGGCACTTTCGTTTTTGGCGTGTCGAGCACCGGAATATTCTGCCGTCCATCTTGTCCCGCCAAGCGCCCGCGCCGCCAGAACGTAAGCTTTTTCGATCATGCCCTCCAAGCCGAGCAGGCCGGCTATCGCGCCTGCTTGCGCTGCCGTCCTAAAGCGGTGGACGGAAATCCGCAATCCGCGCTGGTCCGCGCGATGTGCCGCTACATCGAGCAACATGTCGAAGACCGCCTGACGCTCCGCCTGCTGGCCCAAGAGTTCCGCCGCAGTTCCTTTCACTTGCAGCGGACTTTCAAGTCGGTGCTCGGTGTGTCGCCGAAGGCCTACATTGACGCCTGCCGCCTGCGGCAGGTGAAACAAAATCTACAGGCTGGCCACTCCGTAACCACCGCGCTCTATGCCGCCGGATACGGCTCCAGCAGCCGTCTCTACGAGCGCACAGCCACGCAGCTAGGCATGACCCCGGAAAAGTATCGCCGCGGCGCTGTGGCTGCTGTCGTCCGCTACACCATCGCCAGCTCGCCTCTCGGACGCATGCTGATCGCCGCCACCGACAAGGGCATCTGCGCCATTCAGTTCGCCGACTCCGATCAGCAGCTCGTGCAGGGATTGATCCGCGAGTTCCCTTTCGCGGTCCGCCGCCAAGACGATGCCGCCATGGCCCAATGGCGAGAGCGCCTCACCCGCCTCATGCAAGGGCAAGAGACCAATCCCTCGCTTCCGCTCGACATACGGGCGACTGCCTTTCAACGGCGAGTCTGGGAAGCTCTGCAACGAATTCCCCGCGGAGAAACGCGCTCCTACAGCGTCGTGGCCGAGAAAATTGGCATGCCAACGGCCACCCGCGCCGTAGCCCGAGCCTGCGCGACGAACCCGGTAGCAGTAGCAATCCCCTGTCATCGCGTGGTGCGCGAAGATGGCGAATTAGGCGGCTATCGCTGGGGAATCGAGCGGAAAGAGCAGTTGCTGGCCATGGAGAAAGAAGTTGGGGCTTAGAGCGCTGATGTTTGCCTAGCGGCTGAATTCGACGGGCTGCACGTTGGGCAGGAAGATCTTTCGCATCGGCGTCCGCGTGACGAGTTATTGCTGCGGCCGCCCGGTCAACCGCTCCCCGACGCGCTCTGTGATTTCCTTGTAGACCAGATCGTCGTGCAGGGCGTTGAAATCGGGGTTTCGGCTTAGATACAGCAGCCCTGTCTCCCGCTTCTCGTAGGCCACCTGCAGGTACCGCAGCGCTTCTTCTTTCTTGCCCAGCAAGGCGTAGGTCGTAGCCAAATCGTAGGCAGAGCCTAAATCGCGGTCGACCATCTCCTTCTGGACAGGAATCATGCTCTCCCACATGCCGTTAATACCGCCTGCGGCAAAACCCCGCTCGGCGGCAGTGGCGATGGCCAAAGCTGCTTCATCGTGGCGCAATTGCGCCGCCTGTTTTGATTCAGCGAAGAAACTCTCGTAGTCCTCGCGGTCGAAGTAAATCGCAGCCAGGTACCCGTGCGTCGTCGCCAGAGTCGGGTCGGTTGATTCCAGTTGCTTGAGAAGGGCCAGCGCTTCGCCCTTTCGACCGGCATCAAAGAGAATCCGGCCCTTGTCGGCTTGGATCGTAGTGGACGAGGGGTCGAGTTTGCGAGCCTGCTCGATTTGGTCCAAAGCTTCGGGGAAGCGTCCGGAAGTCAGCAGGAATGTCGCATACCAGTGATGCCCCTGCACGAAGTTCGGGTTCAACTCCAGCGCCCGTTTGTATTCGCGTTCGGCAGTCGCCGGGTCCCAATTCCAGTAGTAGGTGGCAAAGGCAAGAGAATTGTGCGCCCCCGCAGATGTGTCGTCGAGTTCGACGGCCTTCTGAGCAGCTGCCAGCGCCCGCGGATAAGCCTCGTCCGGAGGCATGACGCTGAATTCTCGCAGCAGGTTATAGCAGTCGGCCAACCCCACATAGGCCTGGGCATAACTGGGGTCTCTCACGATTGACTGGGTGAAGTAATCGACCGCTTTATTCAGATCTTCCGGGGTACGCTTGGTCCAGTGATACTCGCCTTTGAGATACAACTCCTGCGCTTCGGCGTTGGGCGTATGCGGGCCTGCCAGTGCATTCTTGTAACGGGTCTCGCGATGACCGAACGAAAAAGCAACGATCAAACCGCCAACCACCACTAATGGAGCCATCCAAACCACAATCCTGGCCAGCGAAGGTTTGGGTAGAGCGGGAGCCGATCGTAGTTCGAGAACCGGCGCAAGGGAGACCGGGCTTTTCGCAGGCTTCGATGCGAGCACGCCTCCGGCCTCCTCACTGTCTGTAGCCGCACTCTCGGCAACGACCCGAACAGTTCCGGATTCGGCAGCCTCCAATTCGCTGCCTCGCCCTTGGAGCCACTCCCTCAGTTCATCGGTGTAGGCAAATACACCTCCACGCTCCCCACCAGGAACACGATGGGCGGGCAGGCTGCGTTCCTTCTCCCAGCGGCGAACGGTACGCTCGTCGCGGCCGAAAAAGGCAGCGATCTCCTTCCAGGAATCAAGGCGGTGATTGGATTTCTGTTGCGCGGAACTATCGCCCATCCGGTAATGCCCGCTAATGTCCTTTGTTGTCCGTTGCCGGCGAGGGTGGCTTCGCGCATTATACACGGACAGCAGGGCGATCGAAATCCCCTATTTGATCCCCCAAGGTTTGAATTACCCGGGTCGTTTTTTCAGCGAGTCGGGTGGTGGGGCTAGAACGGAAACTCGCTGGTCACTAGTAAGCAGTTTTAAATCAACCATTTTGGAGGATTCTGATGTCCACAAACCGCTTGACTGCTGTCCTGACCGAGATTGTTTGCACCCTGCTGCTGATCGGGCTGGCTCTTACCGGTATGGCCTTCGGACAGACTCCGACCCCACCGACATTCGTGAACCCGACTTTGCTTAATGGAGGTTCCATTATTAGCAATTACAGCCCGATTCCCGTCCAAGCGCTTGCCGTTGGCGACTTCAACAATGACGGGGTGCCGGACCTCCTCGCGCTCGATGACAACGGCAACACCGCCGGAGTGGGCATTATGCTGGGCAACGGCGATGGCACCTTCGGGACCGTCGCGTCCATTACCACGTTTGCCTGCACTTTAGAGGGCGGTATCGTCACTGGCGACTTCAATAATGACGGTAATCTGGACTTCGCCGTCGTGTCGGGTACCGCTGGGGGTGACTGCAACTTCAACCCCGGCACGCTCTGGATTTATTTGGGTAACGGCGCGGGCGGCTTCACTCTCAAGGCTTCCTATTCAGAGCTTGGCCCTCCCGCTAACAATGAGAAGGCTAGCGGACTGATCGCCGCCGATCTTCGGGGCAACGGACACCTCGATCTCCTCGCGATCGATCCCAACCACGGCATCGACGTCTTTCTTGGGAACGGCGATGGAACATTCGTGGCTCCAACGGCCGCCCTCGCACTCCCTTGCCCCGGTTGTACAAACTCCGAGGCCGTATGGGACGTCAATCATGACGGGAAACCCGATCTGGTGGTCGCGTCCAATAACAGCGGCGACGGTATTTTCGTGCTCCTCGGCAACGGCGACGGCACCTTCCAATCCCCAGTGTTCTACCAGCAAGGCTCGAATTCGGGCACCATGGCGGTAGCCATTGGGCAACTGATCAAGGGCGATCACGGAGACGTGGTGATGGGAACTGGAAGCGGAGTGTACGTCTACATCAACAATGGCGATGGCACGTTCAAGACTCCGGTTCTATATGGCGGGACTGGCCCCCAGTGGATAAACTCCATTGTGATCGCCGATATCAATGGCGATAAGAAGAATGACCTCGTCGTGACTTCCTATACTTCCTCCTCAGTATGGACAATGCTGGGCAATGGGAAAGGCGGTTTCGCGGCGGGAGAGTCATTCGCCACAGCCGGGTACCCGAACAATTTGGTTGTTGCCGACTTTAATGGCGACAAGAAACTGGACTTCGCTACCTCCAACAACGCCGGCCAGTGGGTGACGGTGGGCCTCGGAAACGGGGACGGCACTTTCCGTAGCAGCCAGAGTTACGGCTACAGCTGGGCATCCAATGCCAGCGGGCAGGGCACTATGGCCATCGCCACCGCGGATCTCAACGGCGACGGCAATCTGGACATCGTGGAAGGGGGCGGCGGTACGGGCGTGGGAATTACGGTGATGCTGGGCAGTTCGCACGGCGTGTTCGGAGCGCCCACTTCGATTGCGGTCGGTTGCGGCGAAGCGAACCGCAGCGGAGTCAACTCGATCGCCTTAGGCGACGTCAATGGGGACCACAAGATCGACGTGGTAGCCACCAGCCTCGACGATCCCTACAACTGCTACGAAAACGTGATTGCGGTGCTGGAGGGCCTCGGCACGGGGAAATTCAAAACGCCAGTCTACTATTCCACTGGGACTACGCAGCAGTCCTACAGCATTCAGTTGGCTGACTTCCGAGGCGATGGAAGGCAGGACATCGTGGTTTCGAACGCAGACGGAAGCCTGAGCGTTCTGCTCAATAACGGCAAAGGTGTCTACGGTACGGCCAGCGTTATTACCGGCGCCAGCGGGTCGGGCGCTGGGAGCATCGTCACCGGCGACTTCAACAATGATGGCAAACTCGACATCGCCATCGTCGACTACAACCAGCAGCAAATCAATGTGCTCCTGGGCAATGGAGACGGCACCTTCCAGGCTCCGATGGGCACTCCGCTGGCGCCGATTTATCCGGTTGGGCTGGCAGCCGGTGACTTCAACCACGACGGGAAGCTGGATCTGGCGGTCACCAGTTGGGGCTATTCAGGATCGCTGGTGATTTTGACCGGGAACGGCAACGGCACGTTCAGCGTTGGCACGCCTTACGAATTCGGCACGTGGGAGCAATGCTATCCGAGCGGCGGATCCAATCCCTACTGGATCGGTGCGGGCGATCTCAACCAGGATGGCAAGTTGGATCTTGCGATTGCCGTTACATACTCCGCCTGCGATACCGAATATAGCGGACAAAACAATTGGGGGGCGGCTCTGGTCTACACCGGGAACGGCGACGGCACCTTCAATCTGGACGACGGGCCATGGGTCGGCGGCGTGGATAACTCCGGCATTGTGCTCGGAGACTTCAACCGCGATGGCATGCTCGACATGGCCGTGGCCGGCAATGCGGCGTGGACGAGCCAGCAATGGACAACCATCATGCTGAACAACACGCAGCCGGTGAGCGTCTCGCCACTCGCCATGACTTACAAGTTGCAGGCGGTAGGCACCACCAGCCCCCCTCAAACTGTGCTTCTTACCAATGATGAAAAGACATCGCTCGCCATCAGCAGCACGAGCCTCGGCGGAGCGGACCCAGGAGACTTTATCCTTAAGTCCGCTTGTAAGAGTAGCTTGCTGTCCGGCGCCTACTGCACCCTGACCATCACCTTCAAACCCACGGCGGTCGGCACGCGGACGGCGACTCTGTCCATCACCGATGGGGCTGGCACGCAAAACGTCTCGCTTACGGGCGCCGGCGAGGAGATCATTACCAGCTTCACTCCGACGAGTGGCGCGGTGGGAACGCAGGTGACGATATCGGGAACCGCCCTGACGGGGACTACCAAGGTGACGTTTGGCGGCGTGGCGGCTTCCATTTTCACGGTGATCTCCGACACGGAGATCACGGCGACGGTGCCTACGGGAGCGAAAACTGGCAAGATCGGAGTCACGACCAATGGAGTGACAGTCAACAGCAAAACCAGCTTCACGGTGAACTAAGTTGTGCAACGAGCTTCGGTCGCAACGCCGAACTCTGCAACCGCTAATCGTGACGGGCTGTCGTAAGTCGAGGAAACTGCCCGGTGCCCCATCCTAACGCCGCGCTTTTCGGCGTTAGGGTGGGATTCCACTGCCGGGTGAAGCATGGGATTTTCTAGAAATCCAGGAAACCGTCTACTCCGCCTGCTTGGTGATATTCAGCAGCACCCCAACGCACATCAGGGTCACGAACAGTGACGATCCTCCGTAGGAAACAAACGGCAGCGGAATCCCTTTGGTCGGCATCAGCCCCAGCACGACGCTGATGTTGATGAAGGCCTGGAGCACGATCATGCTGGTGATCCCCACGGCGAGAAAACGTCCGAAGTTGTCCTGCGTTCGCAGCGCCGCGCGCGTTCCGCGCCAGAGGAAGATCGCAAACAGAATGATGACGGCGAGCGCTCCCACCAGGCCCAATTCCTCGGCGGTGACGGCAAAAATAAAATCCGTGTGCGGTTCGGGAAGATAAAACAATTTCTGCTTCCCTTCCATCAGGCCGAGTCCGGTCACGCCGCCGGTCGCGACCGCGATCAGCGACTGGATAATGTGGAAGCCAAACCCCTTCGGGTCGGCGTAAGGATTCAGGAAGGCGAGAATGCGGTCTTTCCTGTAGGACACGTGAAAGATCAAAAAATAAAGCGGCAGCAGCGAGGCCGCGAAGGCGTATCCGAAGTAGCGCAGACGGATGCCGGCGATGAACAGAACGCAGGCGGTAATACCCGCGCAGGCGATGGCGGTGCCAAGGTCCGGCTGAAAAACAATCAGTCCGAGAAAAACGGCGATGGGCACCACGGCGGGGATCAACGTATTGCGCCAGTCGTCCATGGCCCTGGTCTTGTTTTCGAGAAACCACGCGAGAAACAGGATGAGTGCGGGCTTGGCTAGTTCCGAAGGCTGCAACGAAACTGGCCCCACGTGAAACCAGCGGTGCGTGCCGTGGGCGCGATCAAGAAAAAAAACGGAGATGAGCAGAAGCGTGGTAAAGCCCAGAAACGAGAAAACCAGCGCCGGATGTTGCAGGCGCTTGTAGTCCACCTTCATAGCGAAAACCATCACCGCGAGTCCCGCGACGGCCCACACCAGTTGCTTCAGCAGGAATTCGTAGGCCGAACCGAACCGCTCCTTGGCCATCACGGCGGAGGCGCTGAAGATCATGACCAGCCCGATAAAAACCAGGACCGTGGTCACGGTGAACATCCAGCGATCGACGCTGACCCGCTTGGCCATGGAGAATCCATTTCACCACGGAGAAGGGGAGACATGGAGCAGTTTCGACCGTGGATTTTGGGCAGGGGATAACTGAGTTGGTTCCTATGTGGGATTCGTATCAGGGCTTCGTATCAGGGTATCGCTTTAGCGATACCGAAAGTTCTGCAAAATCAGACGCCCCTTTAGGGGCTGCGTTGGAGTCACCGCTAAAGCGATGACCTGATACGAATCTCGCGCTACGTGGATCGAGACATCGCCAGGGAATGCACTGTCTCTTTGAACACTCGGCCGCGGTGTTCGTAGCTCTGGAACTGATCGAAGCTGGCGCAGGCCGGAGCAAGCAGAATGACGTCTCCGGGCACGGCGGATTCGCTGGCGCGCCGGACGGCGTTTTCCAGAGTTTCCGCATGTTCGATTTCGGCAACACCCTGAATCTGCGATTCGATTTTGGCGGCTGCAGCTCCTATGGTGTACACGCGCTTCACTCGCTGTCGCAGCAACTCATGGAGCACGGTGTAGTCGCTGCCCTTATCCTTGCCACCGAGAATCAGGTGAATGTTCGCGGGGAAAGATTCGAGCGCCTTGATGGTGGCATCTACATTCGTGGCTTTGGAGTCGTTGTAGTAATCCACGCCTGCGAACCTGGCCACGAACTCCAGCCGGTGCTCGACGGCTTTGAAATTCCGGACGGCTTGGCGGATCTGTTCGGGCTGGCAGCCGACGAGGACGCCGACAGAAACTCCGGCGAGCACATTTTCCAGGTTGTGCGCGCCTCTCAGCGGCACGTCCGCCAGCGGCATGATCTCGCGCTCGCTATGGCCATCCCGGAAATAGATATGCGTGCCGCGAGCAAAGGCTCCTTTTTCAATCCCTTTCTTTCGGCTGAACCAGAACAACTGCGCGCGCGTGCGATCCGACAATCCAGCGGTCGTGGGGTCATCGGCGTTGAGGACGGTGAAATCATCCTGTCGCTGGTTCTCGAAGATGCGCGCCTTGGCGTTGACGTAATTGGCAAATGTCTTGTGACGATCGAGATGGTCGGGCGTGATGTTCAGAATCACCGCGATCCGCGGGCGAAATTCAACGATCGTTTCCAGCTGAAAGCTTGATACTTCCAGCACCGTCCAAGTCGCGGGCCCGGCCTGATCCACAAAACCGATGGCCGGCGTGCCGATATTTCCGCCAACCAGTGTGGAGAACTTTCCGGCGGCAATAATTTCTCCGGCCAATGAGGTGGTGGTGGTCTTGCCGTTCGCTCCGGTAATGGCAACGATCGGACCGGGCAGAAATTGCGCCGCGAGTTCGATTTCGCCGATGACCGGCTCTCCCAGGTTGCGCGCCTGCACCAGTTGCGGCGCATCGGCCGGCACGCCCGGGCTGACGACGATTAAGTCTTGCCCACGAAAGGTGCGGTCGCCGTGGCCCCCGGTTTCGACCGTGATCCCATGATCCAGCAGGAGCAGGATTTCATCGCGCAGCTCGGCTTCGGGCTTGGAGTCCGACACCGTGACGCGGGCGCCGCGCGACTTTAGAAAGAGCGCAGAGGCCACGCCGGATTTGCCGAGGCCAACGACCAGAACGCGTTTATTTTGCAGGTCCATCAGGTTCAATTGGTAATTTGTAATTTGGTAATTTGAAACTCGTGCCATACCCCTTGATCTGGGGTTTTCAAATTACCCGATTACAAAATTACAAAATCTTCGCTTTCCTGAATTCCTTTATCTCAGTTTCAGTGTTGTCAGCGCAAACAGCGCGAACACCAGCGATGCGATCCAGAAGCGCACAATCACCTTCGACTCCGACCAGCCCAGCAGTTCGAAGTGATGGTGGATCGGCGCCATCTTGAAAATGCGTTTCTTGCGCAGCTTGTAGGAACCAACCTGCAGGATCACCGAGAGCGCCTCGACGACGAAGATGCCTCCGATGAACGGCAGCAACAGTTCCTGTTTGATCATGACCGCTACCGAGCCGATCGCGCCACCGAGCGCCAGCGAGCCGACATCGCCCATGAACACTTCCGCCGGATGCGCGTTGTACCACAGAAATCCAATCGAAGATCCGACCATGGCTCCGCAAAAGATCGTGAGCTCACCGATCTGCGGCATGCGCTGCAATTCGAGGTAGGTTGCAAAAGTGGCGTGGCCGCTGACGTAGGTGAGAACCGCGAGCGCTCCCGCCGCGATCACCGTACAGCCGATGGCGAGCCCGTCAAGACCGTCGGTAAGATTCACGGCGTTGCTCGATCCGACAATCACAAGCACCACGAAGGCCACGAACGGCAGGAAGGCCAGCGGCCAGAGTTGGGGATGAGCCGCCCATCTTTCGATCACCAGGTCCGGGTGAAACTGCTTGAAGAATGGGACCATCAGCCTGGTGGAATACTCTCCGCGGTGCTGCAAAGCGATCAGTGCGATCGCAATCAGGATGCTGACCGCGGCCTGAAAGCCCAGCTTGGCGCGCGCGGTAAGGCCGAGATTGCGGCGGTGAACGACTTTAAGGTAGTCGTCGGCAAAACCGATGGCCGCGAAGGCCAGCGTGGCAAACACGGCAATCCAGACGAACGGATTGCTCAGGTCCGCCCAGAGCAATGTCGGCACCAGGATGGCGATGGCGATCAGCAAACCGCCCATGGTCGGCGTGCCCGCCTTTTTCTGATGAGCCTGCGGACCCTCTTCGCGGATGTACTGCCCGATTTGGAAATCTTGCAGACGCCGAATCACGATGGGCCCAACGATCAGGCCGGTGAAAAGAGCGGTGAGGCTGGCGAAAGCTGTGCGAAACGTCAGGTAGCGAAAAATACGGAATGGCGGAAAATAATGGAAGAGCTTCAGGTAGAGCAGCCAGTAGAGCAATCCGCCTCCGAAAACCAGTCGCTGGTCGTTAGTCGTTGGGCCCTGATGCTTGCTCGCTAGTCTGGGCTCCGATCTTCTGTTGCCACGTCTCCAGGGCTTTTTCCAGCTTCACGCCTCGGGACGCTTTCAGCAATACGACATCGCCTTCGCGAGTTTCGCGCGCCAGCCACTCGCCGGCTTCCTCTGGCGTCGCGACGAATTCCGCTTTCATGCGCGCTTCCTTAGCCGCTTCCACCATCGGCTTCGCCAAGCCACGCACGCCGAGCAGGAAATCAAGTTTACTTCCGGCCATGTAACGTGCGCACTCGCGATGCAGTTGCTCGCCGGTTGTGCCAAGTTCGAGCATTTCGCCGGCGACAACGATCCGGCGCCGGGCGGGCATGGCCGCCAGAGTATCCACGGCAGCCATAAGCGCCTTCGGACTTGAATTGTAGCAATCGTAGAGCACGGTGATGTTACCCAGTTGGACGACCTGTCCGCGCTTGTCGGCGGGCTGGAGAAACGGCAGAGCGGCGGCGATCTCGGACGGGGTAATGCCGTGCTCCAGCGCAATGGCAGCCGCGGCGAGTACGTTGTACACGTTGTGCTTGCCGAGCAGCGGACTGTGCACTGACTGGCGCACTTCGCGACTGACGAGATCGAAGCGCGTGCCTTCGGGGCCGAGCACCTCGATGTTTTCCGCCCGGACGTCCGCCGGAACACCCGCCGGAACATGCGCCGTGGGCTTCACACCGAAGAGGATGACCTTGCCCTTGAAGTCGCGTCCGAACTGGCACACATATTCATCGTCGGCATTCAACACGGCGGTGCCACCGTGCGGAAGAGCTTCGATCAATTCATATTTTGCGCGCGCAATTCCGGCGATGGAGTCGAAGCTCTCCAGATGCACAGGGGCAACGTTAGTGACTACAGCCTGGTTCGGCAGGGCGATGCGAGCCAGGGCGGAGATTTCGCCGGAGTGGGACATTCCCATCTCAACCACGGCGAGATCGTATTCCGGCTCGAGAGTCAGCAGCCCGAGGGGCAGACCAAAATGATTATTGAAATTTCCCTTGGTGCGATGCACACGGTACTTGATCGCAAGCAAATGCGCCATCGCTTCTTTCGTGGTCGTCTTGCCCATCGAGCCAGTGACGCCGATAGCCGTCTTGCCCCAAATTTTTCGGACTGCCGTCGCCAATATCTGGAGCGCGACGAGCGTGTCGTCAACCGCGAGCAGGCCGGTGGAGTTGGAATAGCGCGCCAACTGATCTTTCCGAACCACGGCGGCAATCGCGCCCCGGCTCAGCGCCTGCTCGACAAAGTCGTGCCCGTCGAGGCGTTCGCCTTTAACCGCAAAGAAGAGTTCGCCGGGCTGCACGGTGCGGGAGTCGATGGAATATCCCTGAGCCATCGCGCGACCGTCGTATTGCCCGGTCGCAATTGGGCCGGTCGGAGCTTCGCCGGCCGGAACAATGAATTCGGCGATGCGGGAGAGAAGAAGTTTCATGCGGTCTTCCCCGCGGTGCCCGCTTTCGCGGCGCTCTTGCAGTCGTAGCCCAGGGCCATCAGGTTCTCGCGCGCCACGTCCACATCGTTGAACGGGATTGTTCCGTCCTTTGTGATCTGCACTTTTTCGTGACCCTTGCCTGCGAGCAGCACGATGTCGCCGGGGGCTGCCTGTTGGAGCGCGAAAGCGATGGCCTTGCGGCGGTCGGGCTCCATAGAATATTTTGCGCCGGATTCTTGCAAGCCGGACTTCTGCAATCCAACGACGGCATCGTTCATGATCGCCAGCGGATCTTCAGAGCGCGGGTTGTCCGAAGTGAGAACCACGAAGTCGCTGCCCTTGCCGGCGGCCTCGCCCATCAGCGGACGCTTGGCTCGGTCGCGATCGCCGCCACATCCGAAAAGGGTGATGACCTTGCCTTTGAGACCGGCGCGGGCGACAAAATCGCGAGCCAGGGCGGTGAGGTTGCGGAGCGCGTCGTCCGTGTGCGCATAATCCACGATCACCGTAAAGGGCTGGCCGCAATCCACGCGCTCGAAGCGGCCGGGAACGCTGGTGAGGTCGAAGATTCCTTTTGCGATCGCCTCGGCGGAACAATCGCGGGCAACCCCGGCGGCAGAAGCTGCGAGCACGTTGTACACATTCACATTGCCGCTCAGCGGGGACCACATGGCGATCTTTCCCGTGGGCGTCACCATTTGAAAACGGGTTCCGCGCAGCGTGATTTCGACGGACTCGGCATGGAAGTCGCCTGATGTCAGACCGTAGGAGAGCACCAGCGCGCTCTTCTTCTTGCAAAGCGTCCATAGCTGGCGGCCGTATTCATCGTCGAGGTTAAGAACAGCGGCGCGCGGCGGTTCAGTCCCGCAGCCTTCGAACAGCACCTGTTTGGCGCGGAAGTAATTTTCCATCGTGCCGTGGTAATCGAGATGATCGCGCGTGAGATTCGTGAAGACGGCTACGTCGAAAGGAATTCCGAATACACGCTGTTGCTCGAGCGCATGCGATGAGACTTCCATCACCGCTTCGGTGACTCCCTGGCCGAGGCCCTCCGACAAAAGGCGGTTCAATTCCAGCGCTTCCGGCGTGGTGTGCGGAGCCGGGAGAATCTTCCCGGCAACGTGATATTCGATGGTTCCGACGAGCGCCGTTTTGCGTCCGGCCGCCTGGAGTATGGATTCGATCAGGAAGGCGGCCGTGCTTTTTCCGTTCGTGCCGGTAATTCCAGTGTTCGCAATGCGCTCAGCAGGGCGTTTATAGAAATTCGCGCTCAGGCGGGCGAGCGCACGGCGTCCGTGCAAGACTTGCGCCCAGGCAACCGCGGGACGCGGCACTTCGGCCGCGGAGTCCGTGACGATGGCAACCGCTCCAGCGGCGATGGCCTGGTCAATGAACCGATTGCCGTCGCTGGTCTCACCCTTCATGGCAACAAAAACAGTTCCGGGACGCACTCGCCGGGAATCGTATTCCACACCAGCAACGGCCGCGTTCCCGCTCTGGGAGAGGACCTCGGCGCCTTGCAGGAGTTGTTGGAATGTCATTGGAGTGATTATAACGACAAGGAATTACGTAGGGCCGGACAACCGCGCCCATCTGGACAAGCGGATGTTGGCGGTCCCCTTTGTCGCTCCAAATACTTCTACGGTTGCCCGTATTCGATATCTATTTGTTTAGCAGACGGAAGCGGAAGTTCCCACGTGCAAATGACCTTGATTTCAAGGCGTCTCGCGAATTTCGCCAAGTCCTCATCGTCGGAGTATATGCGCTTAGCTCCATTAGTTCTTGCTATCGCGACAATCTGACGATCGAATCTGAGTTTTGCCCACGGACTGGCGGAACCTGCGCGCTTGCCTTCTTTTAGACGATCTTCGACCTCAACTGCCGCGAGTTCTATTGGCGCCACCTGATCAAAGGGTTTGACGAGAATGTTCTTCATGCCCGAAAGCTTTTCCAGGTACCCAGGGCCGTCTCTTCCGGCCAGGATAAGAAATTCGCTGAGGACCGGTGTCGGCAGAATTATTCGCTCGGACTCACTGTCCAGATCTTCCTGGAGCTTCTCAATACGATCGCCGATTCGTTCAACGGGCTTCCCGGTGGCAGGATCTTTCGGAGGCTTCGCGTGCGGGTGCAACATTAGCGAAAGAAACGTGTTGTCAATCGCAACCATTTATTGCAACTTCGTGCCACGTCTTATTTGCTCTAGCTCTGCGAGAGGATCGGCCAGCTTCTTCCATTCACCGGGTACTTTACGGAGTTCGATGATGTTCTTCCGAATGTCTGCGTCTTCAATCACGGTGAAGGAGGTCGCATGAAACGAGAGCATTTCCCATTCCCCATCAGTGTGCCTGATCCATCGACCCGTGCCCTCGACCCGAACCACAGAAGTAAACAAGTGCTGAGCGATGTCCTTGGCCAACGAGCGGCGGGCTAAGACGATATATTTGTCTTTACCGTCCTCCAAGTGGACCGGAACGGGGTCATTCTCGCCGCCAACTTTTATAGGGACTCCTTGGAAGACGCCAGCTTGGCTTACCGGACCAAATTCCAATTTCGTGGCATTTTCTCGACCGGGGAAGCGGAAGACCTTGCTGCCTACTGGGTCCACCAAAACAGCTCTGGCATTGTCTTGAAGTAAGCGACGATCGATGTCTTTTGCCGCCTGCTGGGCCTCCTCCGGAGCTTCGTGGCTCTTGATGGCTCGAAGGCGATCCCGCACCTTCGGCTCAGCTTCCCATTCGACCATTACCACTGGGACGGTGCTTCCACTTTCGATCTTCAGCAAGTGGACGCTGTTGTTGTTCCCAAACACCTTCGCAAGGTCGGAGAGATACTCCGAAAGGCGAGACATCGGGATGCTCGTCGGACTGAAAGCATCTATTTCGAATCTATACTCTCGGTGTTTTCGAGACTTGGGCATAGAAAACCCTCCATGATACTCCGCGCTTCATTTTGCGACCTGTCGGCACCTTAGCGTTGCCCCAAGGCCACCTCATCTTCCAAACTTCACCATTACCCGCGATCCAGCCGCGACGCGCGCACCGGGCTGAGGCAACTGCTCTCGCGCGGTCCCGCTGCCGATGGCGTCGAGGTCGAGTCCGGCATCCTGCGCGGCTTCAATGGCAACGCGCAGGTTCTTGCCGAGGAAGGACGGGACCTCAATCCCTCCCTCTTCCACGTCGAGAACCACCGTTCCGCTGGCCGGCAATTTCTGCGGGGGTGAATTCTCGGACTGTGGAGCCGGTAAACTTGCAGCCGGCGAACTCGCTGCGGCTGTCACCGAGGCGGTCGGCGCCGGGTGATCCGGCTCTCTTCCGGTCAGCGCAGCAGGAACGACCTGGGCGGCAATTGGGCTAGGCTTGGCCGCTGCTGGAATGACGGGCATTTCATTAGCTTCGGACATATTCAAGGTGGCGCCGAGGTGATCGGGCGAGCTTTCTTCAAGACTTGCGTCAGGAACATCGCGGCGAGCGAGCAACACCTGTCGCCTGGGCGGAAGCTGGACATCATGCGGGACGTGCAGGTACTCGAGCGCCTGCTGCGTGATCCGTTGGAAAATCGGCGCTGACACCTGACCTCCCTGGTGCAGGCCGACGGCGGAGTCGAGGATCACGACCACTGCGATTTGCGGATCATTGATGGGAGCAAACCCGGCAAAAGACGCGACATACTTCGTCTTCGAGTAAGTGCCGGTGGCGGGGTCTACTTTCTGAGCTGTCCCGGTTTTGCCCGCCGAACTGTAGCCCTCGAGAAGGGCTCTGCGTCCGGTACCGTGGAGTACCACTCCCTGCAACATCTGCCGCATCTCGGCGGCGGTCAGAGATGAAATCGCCCGCGTCCCCTCGGCGGGCTGGAAGGCGATGGTTTGCGGAGTATTCTGCGGTGCAATCGTACCGGCCACGATGCGCGGCGGGACGTGTACGCCGTCGTTGGCGATTGTCGAGATCAGGGAAGCGAGTTGCAACGGCGAGATGCCGATCTCCTGCCCCATGGAAATCGCGCCAATGGAAACTTTCGACCAGCGCTCCACCGGCTTGGTCAAGCCGCGCGTTTCACCGGGAAGTTCGATCCCGGTTTGCTGGCCGAATCCGAAAGCACGGATGTACTTGTACAAGCGCTCGTCCCCGAGTCGAAGCGCAACTTTGATGGCGCCGACGTCGCTCGACTCCGCGATAATGTCGGCGACCGAGAGCATGCCGTGCGCCCTGCTGTCGCGGATCCGCATGCCGTTGATGACGATCGATCCCATCTGGCAGTCAAACATTTCGTCGGGCCGCGTGATCTTCTCTTCCAGGCCAGCGGAAATCGTCACCATCTTGAAAGTCGAGCCGGGCTCGTATACGTCGCTCACCGCGCGATCTTTCAGGGCCTCGTTGCGAATTTCTTTCCGAATGTTGGGATTGAATGTGGGCCGATTCGTGAGCGCGAGAATCTCGCCGGTGCGCGGATTTTCCACGATCACCGTGCCCGCGATGGCGTGCGTCTCTTCCATCCCACGCTCAAGTTCGCGTTCGGCGATGTACTGGATGTTCTGATCGATGGTGAGGACAACGTTGTTGCCGGCTTCAGGTTCTTTTTCGACACTGGCAAACCAGCGATTGCGCGCGTCGACCGAGATCATCAGCTTGCCGGGTTTGCCCTGCAGTTGCTGATTGAATTGTCGCTCCAGGCCGCTCAGCCCCTGATCGTCGGTGCCAACGTACCCTAGAATTTGCGCCGCCAGCTCACGTTTTGGATAAAAGCGCTTCGGCTCTTTCTGGAAATGGATGCCTTGCAGATTCAGCGCGCGGATGCGCTCAACAACTTCCGCATCGGCCTTGCGCGCCACCCAGCAGAAGGTCTTGTGGGCGCGGCAGTCCGCGAGCACGACGCGGGGATCGTCTTTCGTGATGCGCGTAATCAGGCTAATGGTATTGGGAAGATCGGGAGCTTCCGAGGGCACCACGAAGGCCGAGTCCACCTGGATAGACATGGCCAGCTCACGTCCAGCCCGATCATAGATGACGCCGCGTTTCGGCGAGAGATCAAAGCTGCGCTGTTGCTGGTGCTGGGCGCGGCGCTCAAAATCGCCGTAGCAGAAAATTTGGAGATAGATCAGCCGCAGACAGATCGCCAGCAGCCAAAGGCACAGCAATCCAGACAAGGCGTAGAGCCTGAATTTTGCGCCGTTCGAAGAGGTGGTTGCCGCCACTTCCAGTCCTCAGAAACTTTCGGCGGCTCCGAGAGCCGCCGTGAAAAACTGTGGCGCGGACACTCTTGTCCGCGTGCTAAGTGTGGCCGTCTTGTGTGGTGAAGGGGCTACGCCCCGTCTGGACGGGCCAGAGGCCCGTCACCACACAACCAAGGTCACTATCTCGCCGACACAACCGACACCGGAGTCACGCTGGCCATCACCGGCGTGGCGGCATCGGTGGCGGAGTCCATGCGAAGCACCTGCCCAGGCTGCGGCGATTGCATGCCCAGCATGCGCGCCATCACGTCAATTCGTTCCGGATCGCGCAGCGAAGCTTCTTCCAGGCGCAGGGCCCGGTTCATTTCCGTAAGACCGTCGCGCTCGGACCGCAGCGTCTCGATTTTGTACCCGTATTCAATCGCACGGAAATGCTGCAGCGCGTACCCCATGACCAGCAGGAACAGGCAGCACAGCGCCAGCCCGAAGTATTTCATCTCGCGCGCGCGGCGCGCGTCTTCGACCTTTACCAGGCGCGAGTTGTCGAGGGTCTTGCGGAAATAAATCTCCGGGGTCCCCAGCCAGCAGGACTTGCGCCGGCTGGAAAGAACTGCGGGTTGCATGGCCACGGCGCTCATTTATGCCACTCCATGGAGTTTCGAATCGTAATCTGCGTTTTCCTGAACCGAAGCGAGCCAGGGTTCGACGAAAATGGGTTCGACGACCAGGGCTCCATCCGACTGCGCCCTCTGTTCGGCGCGCTCGACCGTTGCCATCAGATCTTCAATCAGGGTGCCGGTAAATGTCATTTCGAATGTTCCAGTTTTTCTTCTCCGGACGCGGCCTTGTTCTGTTTTTCTTGGCCGCTCCGGGAAAACTCCACCACAGAGTTTCTTCCAAAATCTTATCCCGGCACGCCTTACCATCACCGCACCGGGAAGTCGGGGTCCCCGGCGCGCGCGCTTTCCGCGCGACGGGGCGGCCGAGCCCGGCAGTTTCTCCGGGGCAAACCCAAAATTTTGCCGGCAAGATGCCGGCGCTACAACCGCTCGGCGGCGCGCATCTTGGCACTGCGCGACCGCGGATTACGGTCGATCTCATCTTCGCTGGCCGTCACCGGCTTCTTCGTGAGCAGCCGGTACCAGCCCTGCTTCGCACCCTCGCGAAGCGCATCCTTGACGATCCTGTCTTCGAGCGAGTGAAAGCTGATCACCACCAGCCTTCCGCCCGGCTTCAGCACTCTGGGCGCCGCCTCCAGCAGTGCTTTCAGATCGTCCAGTTCACGGTTTACGAATATTCGGAGAGCTTGAAAGGTTCGGGTCGCCGGATGAATCCGCTCGTACTTGTGTTGACCCAGTTTCATTGACCGGGCCGCGGCTGATACCACTTCGACAAGTTGCTTCGTTGTGCGTATCGGCCGCGACCGGACAATGGCTCTGGCGATTCTCCGCGACCTCCTTTCCTCACCGAATTCGTAAATCACATCGGCCAGCTCGCGCTCGCCGATGTGGTTTACCACTTGTTCGGCGGTCTCGCCGGACATCGGGTTCATCCGCATGTCCAGCGGTCCTTCCGCCTGAAAACTGAATCCCCGCGCCGGGTCGTTGAGCTGCAAACTGCTCACCCCCAGATCCGCCATCATGCCGTCCAGGGAGGCGGGAGCGACGCGCTCACCGGCTTCCGCAAACGACGCATGAATCAGCGTGACTGTCGGCCAATCCAACCCCAGTCGTTGGTCGTTGGTCGTTGGTCGTTCGGCAGCACCTTCGCTAGCGACTAACGACTGACGACTATCGACTGGCTTTAGCCTCTCGCGGGCCCGTTCCAGCGCCGCCGGATCCTTATCGAAGCCAATCAAATGTCCCGGTGCGCCGAGGCGTCTTGCGATTTCGTAACTGTGCCCGCCCAAGCCCACCGTGGCATCCAGATAAGTTCCGCCACGCTTTACCGCCAGAAAATCGATCGCTTCTTTTAAAAGAACCGGGACATGGCCACCTTCCGGGGCCCCCAACGAACCATGCTTTTCGGTTCGTTGGGGTGGCAATCCATGCCCACCCCGCTCGGGGGTGTTTACTGAATCCGAATCCGTTTCCACTAGATGCCCAATTCGTCGAGCGTCTTGGTGTCTTCATCCGTAAAGGCCTGCTCGTCGATCTCCTTGCGGAACGCTTCCAGGTTCCTCACTTCCAGATAGGTCAGATTGCCGAGCACTGCCACTTCACCGCGAATCTGCGCCGACTCACGCAGGATCTGCGGGACTAGCAGGCGCCCCTGCCCGTCCATCTCCACGACCTGCCCGTAATAATTCGTGCGATTCAGGAACTTTTTCTTCGTCGGGTTGTATGTGGACAGCGCTGCCAGCTTCTGCTCGATCCGCTCCCATTCCTCGAAGGGATACACTTGAGCAATATTCCCATCCAGACTTGTGATGTAGAATTTCTGCGCATATTTCTCGTCGATCACGCGCTTGAATTCCGCGGGGATTTTTAATCGTCCCTTTTCGTCGACGCGCGTTGGATGATTTCCGCGAAACATGTGCCCTGCTTATTCTTGGGCTCCGTACATTTATGGCTGCTACCACAGCCACTACCACGAGGGAGGTAGAAGCGGTCACAAAAGCAGTGGATTCGGGTTCGTTGGGCTCGTTTTTTTCGGTGTCAGTCTCAGAAACCACTGGCGCCTCGAAACTTAGGGTTTAGGCCCGCGACCTCTATTATTTACTCCACTTTCAACCACTTTTGTCCACATCCTACGCCTAAATCGTTTGTTGTCAATAAGAAAGTTTCAGGTTGAGACTTCCGTAATGGACTCAAGGTACAAAACGCGAAATGTTGCGGTTAACCAGAAAGATGACCACTACCGCTTGTGTTTAGAAAAGTGGTTCGCTGACGGTGGAATTGTGAATTTTCCGCTGGCTGCGCTTGGGCTCGCGAAGAATTTCTTGGAGAAGTTGGCGCCGAACAGATTACGGGCACAGCGAGAGAGTACTCGTGCTTGCTCGTAAGCCCGTAATTCCACGGCATTGACCTGCTGGAGTACACTGGTGCCGATTTAGGCCAAACGCAAACAGGGGGCACAATGAAGCTGAATACGACTCGGGTGTGGCTGGGGGGCATTGCCGGCGGTGTGGTGTGGATTGCGTGGAGTTTCTTTATTGGGATGCGACAGGGTCCGTTCTACGCGGCCATGCAGAAGCAAGGATTGTTCCTCAAGGAACCGCGCTATCCATTTTTCGCCGCCCACTGGATTGGCCTGATTTTCGTGATGTCGATTCTTCTGGCGTATCTCTACGCGTGGAGCCGCGCAACCGCCGGTGCCGGACCGAAGACGGCTCTCAAAATCGGGATGATCGTCGGATTCTGCGCCGGAGTGCCTAGCAACTTTGCGCAAGCAACCTGGTCGCCGGTTCCGCGCATGTTGCCGCTCGGATGGATGCTCGAGATGTGGGTAGGCGCGATCTTAGCCGCGGTAGTCGCGGGATTTTTGTACAAGGAGTGAACCGGGGAACGTTTCCGTAGAGACGCGGCTTGCCGTGTCTCCCCCGCAGCGTCCCCAGAGACGGGGCAAGCCCCGTCTCTACCAAAACTATTTTGCAGGTTCGACCAACACGGCCGTGCCGTAGGCCAGAACTTCCGTGACACCCTGCATCACTTCCGTGGCGTCGTAGCGGGCGCCGACGACAGCGTTGCCTCCGATTTCCGCTGCGTGTTGCAACATCAGGTCGAACGCTTCGGCGCGCGCCTTCTCGCATAGATTGGTCAGCAGAGTGATATTGCCGCCGACCAGCGTTTGCAAGCCGGCTCCAATGGTTCCGAAGATCGACCGGGAACGCACCGTGATTCCACGCACCACGCCCAGCGTGCGCACAACGCGAAAGCCATCGAGCTCAAACTGTGTGGTCACCAGGTTATGAGCGACCATCCGTCCAGCGGTTACGGCATAATTGCCCATCAATCCTCCGGAAAAGACTCGCCGCTCTAACAACGTTTCATTCTAATTCAGCGACGATCACAAATTCTGTCGCCCGGGATACGGTGGAGCGACGGGCGTCTCGCCCGTCCCGCCGGGCGGGGACGCCCGGCTCTCCACCTCCGACTCTATATAATTGATCCTCTTTCCCGGAGGCTTCATGGTCTCGCGCCGCCGTTTCCTGCAAACCGGTTCCCTCGCTGCCGGCGTCAGCGTAGCTTGGCCCACGCTGGCCCGAGCGGCGGAAGGTGATAAACCGCTTCCGCCAGTCATCGCCGCTCTTCGGACTCTCCGCGGAGAGGCCAAGCCCATCACCGTCGAAGAGCGCGCCGGTCGCCAGGAAAGGGCTCGTCGATTGATGCGCGAGAACAATCTTTCCGCCATCCTGCTCGCCCCGGGCACATCCCTTACCTACTTCACCGGCATACGCTGGGAGGGTGGGGAACGCCTCTTCGCCATGGTGTTGCCCGCCAAGGGCGAAGCCTTTTACGTGTCTCCGGCGTTCGAGGAAGGCCGGGCGCGCGAGCAGACGGCGCAAGCGCCCGATGGCGGCAAGCCCGACTCCGATGTGCGCATCTGGCAGGAAGACGAGAGTCCCTATGCCCGCGTGGCGCAAGGGCTCAGCGACCGCGGAATCGCAAGCGGCATGATCGGTATCGACGAGACGGCAAAGTTCGTGTTCAGCGACAACCTGCGGAAGGTGGCAGCCAGCGCGACGTTCACGAGCGCGACTCCGGTCACCGCCGGATGCCGCAGGATCAAGAGCCGCCAGGAAATCGACCTGATGCGGCTGGCCTCGAAGGTCACCCTGGCGGCTTACGAGGCGACTTATCGTTCGATGAAAGTGGGTATGACGCAGCGGGATGTCGCAGACCTGCTGGAAGCGGCGCATCGCAAACTGGGATTCGAGGGCGGCGCGGATGTACAGGTTGGCGAGTTTTCCGCTTTCCCCCACGGCTCGGTCAAACCGCAAGGCATTCGGGAAGGCACGATCGTGATGATCGACGGCGGCTGCTCGGTGGAAGGCTATGCGTCCGACATCACGCGCACGTTTGTGCTCGGCAAAGCCAGCGACAAAATGAAACAGGTCTTCGACATCGTGCATCGCGCCCAGAGCGCCGCGCTGGCAGCCGCGAAACCCGAAGTGGAAGCCGGTTCCGTGGATGCTGCCGCGCGCAAAGTCATCACCGACGCGGGCTACGGCCCCGATTACAAGTACTTCACGCATCGCCTGGGACACGGCATGGGCATGGACGGTCACGAGTGGCCGTATCTGGTTCGCGGCAACTCGACGCAACTCCAGCCGGAGATGACCTTCAGCGATGAACCGGGCATTTACATCCGCGGAGAATTCGGCATTCGTCTCGAGGACGACATGCACATCACGGAAAGCGGAGCGGAGTTGTTCACTCCGCAAAGCCCATCTCTGGAGAATCCGTTCGGGAAGGCGTAGAGCTCAGCTTCCGTCACGTTCGGCGGAGAGGACTCACTCCACCACCCATTCCCGCATGCGACGCAGCAGCGACGCGGGCGCTTCCGCTTCGAGTATCACCGACCCGTCCTGATACTGGCGGGAATAGATACGGGCGCCGGCCTGCAGCTGGGCCAGCATCTTCCCTTCTTTTTGCGGGATACACAAGCGAACGCGGCAGGGGCGGTCTTCTTCGAGCAGAGCATCGACGCGATCGAGCAGAGTGCTCAATCCGATTCCTTTCGCCGCCGAGACGTGGATGGTCTGATCGTTGTTCAGCAGATCATGGTCACGCAGATCGCTGTCAAGCAGCGACTCGCGCTGCTTGGGAAGCAACAGATCGATCTTATTCATCACTCGCAGCCGCGGCTTTTTGTCGGCTTCGAGTTCCTTGAGGACGCTTTCGACTTGCGCGTCCTGCTCGGCGGAGACCGGGCTGCTGGCATCCGAGACCTGCATGATGAGCGTTGCGCGCTGCACTTCTTCGAGGGTAGCGCGGAACGCCGAAACCAGCGTATGCGGAAGGTGCCGGATAAAACCCACGGTGTCGGAAAACAAAACTTTGCGTTTTGAGGGCAGGTCGGCGGCTCGGATGGTGGGATCGAGCGTGGCAAACATGCGCGACGACGCCACCACGTTGGCCTTGGTGAGGGCATTGAACAGCGTGGACTTTCCCGCGTTCGTGTAGCCCACCAGCGCCACCGTAGCCACCGGAACCGCTTCGCGCCGTTGCCTCTGCTGCGCCCGGATACGGCGCACATTTTCGATTTGCTGCTTGACGTGCCGGACGCGCCGGAAAATCTTTCGCCGGTCGGTTTCCAGCTGAGTTTCGCCCGGCCCGCGGGTGCCGATGCCGCCGCCGAGCTGCGACATTTCGACGCCGCGCCCGGCCAGCCGCGGAAGCATGTATTCGAGTTGCGCCAGTTCCACTTGCAACTGGCCTTCACGCGTGCGGGCGTGCCGGGCGAAGATATCGAGAATCAGCTGGGTGCGATCGATGACGCGGGTTTTGACCACGCGCTCAATGTTGCGCTGTTGCGAAGGCGAGAGGTCGTGATCGAACAGAATCACATCCGCGGAAACCGAGGCTGCCGCGCCTGCAATTTCCTCCAGCTTGCCCTTGCCGATCAGTGTGGCAGGATCCGGCCGGTCGCGGTGCTGGGTGAATTCACCGGCGATTTGCGCGCCCGCGCTCGTCGCCAGCGCCCGCAGTTCGTCGAGCGATTCTTCGCAGCTGAAATCCGGGGAATCCGCCGGCAGGGACGAAGCGGCCACGCTGGTGGCGTGATTTCGAGCCGCCTGGGCACCCGGAGTGATCGTTGCGGAACTTGTCTTTCCTGCGCGGCCCGAGTGGCGCTTGGTGCGAAACTCCACCCCGACCAGGAACGCCCGTTCCTGCTGCTCCGATGGATTCAGCACCGCCTTGGGCTCTTTCCGCGAACTGCCGCGGCCGTTCAGTCTGGAGTCATCTCGGCGCAAGCAAACTCACTTCATCCTTCAGTGCCGGAAGCGGAACTCGGGATCGCCCCCTCCCCTTGGGACGCCACCGCGGTCGGCTTCGCATCCATGTGGCTGTGGGCTCCGCGCACGATGACGACAGTCGAAATCGCGTGCTTGAAGATGAGTTGCTCCTGGTTGCTGGTTTCCAGTACCACCGAGTACTTGTCGAACGATCGGATGCGACCCGTCAGCTTCACGCCACTGACCAGATAGATCGTAACATTGTGCCTTTCCTTTCGTGCCGTGTTGAGGAAGGAATCCTGAATGTTCTGTTGTGCCGGCTTGGCTTCCATTTGCCGATCTCCTTATTATTTTCTGGTCCGAGGCTGCGCCGCGAGCTTCGGGAAGGGCAATCGGCGGCAACTCTCTTCCTGTCGGCTCCTACAATACGGCCTTGTCTCGCGCTTTTCAACTTGCCGCTCGGCAATATTCTCATGGGCGTCACGGCGCCTGGCGCGGCCAACGCTCCGTTTCCGGCTTTCGTAAAAGCCCAGGAGGGTTTCCTTTCGCAGGCCAGCCATCTACAATCGTCACTTCCACAACAGAGTTGGAGAACAGGAGCCCTGACCTTGACCGACATCAACTTGCCCACCGACTTCAACACTAACCTTCTGATGCTGTTTCGTTGGTTGCATTTTGTCGGCGGCGTGACCTGGCTCGGCCTGCTGTATTTCTTTAATCTGGTCAATGTTCCCTTCATGAAAGGACTTGATCCCGCCACCAAAGGCAAAATCCTGCCCAGCCTGATGTCGCGCGCGCTGTGGTGGTTTCGCTGGGGATCGGTGCTCACCGTGCTGATGGGCATGGCGTACTGGGCCAGCATCGTCGCCTCCGACGCCAAAAACGGCGGCGCATCTTCCGGTGGTCCGATGGCAACCTTCTATGTGATCTGGACGGTCGCATGGGCCCTAATGTACGCCTGCCAGATTCCCGGTAAAGGCGCGCTCGACAAAGGGCCGGTGCTCGCGGTGATTTACACCGTCATCGTGGTCGCGGCCTCATGGCTGTTTCTACTCTTCAACGATCATAACTGGGAGAGCAATCGCCTGCTCGNCATCGGCATCGGCGGTGGGATGGGTTGGGTGATGATGCTGAACGTCTGGGGCGTAATCTGGCGCGCGCAGAAGAAAATCATTAAGTGGACCGCCGACAACGCGGCCAATGGCACCCCGATGCCAGACCAGGCAAAATATCTGGCGCGGCAGGCATTCCTTACGTCGCGCGCGAACTTCGTGCTCTCGTTCCCCATGCTGTTCCTGATGGGAGCCGCGAGCCACTATCCCATGTTTGGCAAGTAGCGTTCGGGAAGTAGCGTTTCGCAAACACGAGCCCTCTCATAGATGGTTTTGGGAAGGGCACGGCTTCAGCCGTGCCGCCCAGAGCCAATAACCACGAGGGCTTTAGCCCCTGAGGGCCCAGCCTTCTAGCGTTTGGAAGACAGCATTCGGGAAACAGCCACGGCAATTGCGTCGTATGCGCGAGTATATAGATTCAATCTTGGAATGGTCCGGCGCACGGGAAGACTGGCGTCCCGTCTCGCGCTGGGCCGTCCTGGCGTGGCTTGTCTTCTACGTTCTCTTCCTGATCTACACATTCAACATGCATGGCGGCTACTTGTTTATCGACTCCATCAACCTCGTCGTGCACGAAGGCGGCCACTTGCTCTTCGGGTGGTTCGGCCCAACGCTCGGCCTCTGGGGAGGAACCATTCTGCAGTGGCTGGTTCCGCTGCTGCTGGCAGCCTATTTTTTTCACGAACGCCAGCCCGCGGCCTTCGTGTTCTGCCTGTTTTTCTTCTTTGAGAACTGGCTTTACACTGCCNCCTACATGGCCGACGCCCGCGCCATGGCTTTGCCCCTCGTGACCACCGGAGACTCCGATTACGTCGAGCACGACTGGAACACGATTTTCTCGAGTCTAGGACTTCTGCCTTACGACACCAGGATCGCCGCGATCGTCCGCCTCATGGGATGGTGTGGGATGCTGGCCAGCACAGCATGGCTGGCCGCGCGTCTGAGAACAACAAGATGACGGTGGAGCGACGGGCGTCCTCGCCCGTCCACCACAGCCTCAGCCCTGGGTTGCTCGTTCCTGCCGGGTCCCTTAGGAATGCCATTCCCTGAGATTCGTACCGTCAGGTCAATGAGTGTAATCGGGATGTTACGCCAACGACAGCACGACCGCACCCCTTTTGCGGATTCTCCATTGGAAAATGCGGGCGGTGATTGTAAAGGTGGCCAGAATCCCCCAGAGCAAACCACCGGCCACGAGCGCCAGAAACTGAAGGTCGCGCCGGTCATCAGGCGTGCTCGTGATTATCCCCACCAGCGTTGCAAGTCCAATTCAATGCCGCCAGCGACTGGACTCTGCCGCCTACAGCTTCTATGGACAAGTGCCGGTCGCTAACGTATCCACATTGTCGAACGTGATTTGCGTAGCCGAGACTGCACTGGGCGCGCTATCAACACCAACCGGAGCATTGTTAACGGTGTTTCCAGCTAGCGTAACGTTGCTATCGCAGGCCAACTCCACGCCAACGAAGCTGCTATTGACGATGAGATTGTTCTTGATGCTAACTGCGTAGGTTCCTAAGGGGCTGAGAACAATTCCAGCCGCACACCCGTCGATTTTGTTTCCAGTCACTTGCGCTGCCCTTTGGAGAAGCATTCCTTGGCCGCCTACGGCCGCGCATCCGGCGGTTCCCTGCAGAACATTAGAGGAATAGGTGATGGAACCCCCGCTTCCAGAATCACCAACAAGTCCAGCTGCCGGCGCGCTGAGGAAGTTCGATGAGACCGTTCCGGAAGCATCGCCGATGAGGATTCCGTATTCATTGCTAGCGAGGTCCAAAACATTCCCCGTCACACTCACGCTCAAGGCAGCACCCTCCAAATACAAGCCAATGTAGGCTGCATCTTGGAGCGAGCTGTTGGTGAGCGATAGCTTGGCGGGTGCAGCGCCCGCCACAAAGTCCCAGATGCTAACACCGCAGCCACTGTTCTTGCCTTGGCCAACCGTGTTCACGCCCTTGAGCGTGGCGCTGGAGTTTTCTAAGAGAATCGCGGTGGTGAACCAGAAGCCAGAGGTGTTGCAGGCGGGTGCGGCAGTCTCTCCGCTGGCGTCTATGGTGAGATTACTGATCTTCACCGGTCCCGTCGGGCTGGTCACAAAGATTTGTGGGGCGACCAACGTGGGACCTCCGTCTGGATCGGGCACCTTCGTCCAGTTAATCCCACCCCCGACCGAAATGGGCACCACGATCCTGGCTCGATCGGCANTCCCGCTCTTGATTCCCTGGAGGGTCAGGGGCTGGTAGATGAAAACCTGTTCCGGATACACCCCTGGGCAGACATCGACAGTGGAGTTGGGGGGTGCAGCGGCCACGGCTGCCGAAATCGTGGAATAGCTTGGGCTGTGACAGGTACCGACATAGAACGTGGCTGCGAAACTGCTCGACACCAGAAGGAACAATACTGACACCAGCAGGTAAGTCTTTTGCGTGAACAGGCTTTTCATTTTCGCGCTCCCCTTGATCGATTTGGTTCCAGCGAATAATCGACTAATATTGCAGCGCCGCGTGCTTCGTTACAGGGATCTAGGGGGATGAGGCCAAGGGTTTAGACCCGTCATTTAAGTGCACGGGTCTCAGCCGTAGAGGGTAGCACGCCAGAGTCCACTTGCAAGGGGTTTGGAAAGAAGGTTTTGTTCCCTGGGCATCAGCAGGTCACCGCAATTATTTGCATATCCTTTCCACGACCCCTTGCCATGCCTCGGGACATAGGGCAAACCGTAGACGAGGGCATTGGCTGAACTCGGCGTTCAATCCTCGCACTTCGAGCCGTTAGAGTGACCGCTCGGGTCAGTTGACGAAACCAGGCGTTAGCGCTCAGAACCCAGTCAATGAGCTTTCGCCGCCAGGTTCCAAGCCTTCCCGTCGAAATGCGCGGGCAGCGCGAGCCCAAACAGTTTCAGGATCGTGGGCGCGACATCCACAATCGCGGGCTTCTCTGCGATGAACTTGTGGCTCGAAAATAGAACTCCAGGGACGAGCCTTGGGTCGATGCAGTGGTCGCCGCTCCAAGCCTTGATGTTGTCCTCGAAAATCTGCGAGGTGACTTTGCCCATCACCGAGTCCCACGAGGCACGATAGCCCGCGCCGTAGCCGACCAGCAGATCGGGCGCGTTTTCCGTATACGGCCCCCGATAGAACGTGCCCGTGATAAACACGCCGGTCACCCCAACGGCGCCCGAAGCGGGATCCGTCAGGCCATTCAACTTCTGTTGCAGTTCCTTCTTCAGCGCCTCGGTTTCAGTCGGATCCACAATTCCCTGCTTCTCGCGGCCTTTGATATTCAGATAAAGCCCGTTGAGACCCATGGTGTATGCGCGAGTGCGCGACCAATCCACGTCCTCGAACCAGTCGCCACTCTCAGTCTTGCCATCCTTCAGCGTGAGATATCCGTTCTGATGCAGCCACGCATTCACGTTCATGCAGCGTGCAAACGACTTGAATCCATGATCGGAAATGATCATCAGCAACGTGTCATCGTCAATTTTTTCCATCACGCGCCCGATGAGGCGATCCATGCGTTCGTACAAATCCTGAATCACCCGGGGATGCTGGCTGTGCGGCACATCGCGCGCCGCCGGATGGTCTTCTTCCAGATAGCGCCAGAACATGTGCTGCACGCGATCGGTCGTATCGAAAACGCAGGTGCACAGCCCCTGCTTCGTTTTCTCCAGCGCATCGAAGAGCATCCGCTCGCGATCTTCGTGATTGCCGTAAGCCTGTGCGAGAAACGCATCGTCATCCAGCACGTGCTCGTTGAGCGCCCACGTATCTTCCGCGAGACCGAGCGTCGCATACGGTCCGAAGAGCTTGGCTAAATAAATTGAATAAGTGACCGGGTGCGAGATCGGCAGGTCGGGATGCCCAGGATCAATATTGACCGGCGTCACGTAAACTTCAACCTCCGGCGAAAGTTCTTTGAGATAGAAGCGGCAGATGCCGTGTGCCGTGAAACCCATGCCCGCCTTGAATTCGGCTGGAATCCACTCGGAATATTCTCCGATTTTCAACGTGAACTTTTCCGAACCAACCATGATGCGCGCCTGTTTTGATCCCGGCGCCGGCCGAATTTCGAAATCCACGCGCAGTTCGCCGGCCTTCTCCACCAATGGGTTCTCCGGCCCCGGGACGTAGGAGCGGCAAACACCGTTCTTGCGCTCGATGGGCACGCGCACACCGCCTTCGCGAAACTTATCGCTCGAAGCGCGGGTCGTACACAGACAAAACGTGCCCTGGCTGCCTTTCAAGTCGGGCACACACATCCCGGAAAGCAGCACCCCCTGAAACTTCTCCGGCGGAAACGTGACGGGAACGCGAATCACGGAACTGAA
>JGI26339J46600_10000026_pt1 | contig 45094 bp, 38 predicted proteins | sample BogFormECP12_OM1_FD_46600 | JGI IMG/M metagenome (IMG submission 46600) | reverse complement strand
CAGAGTAGCACGCAGCATCAGGTCCCGGCTCAGGTCGAACGGTTGCCGCGATCTTTCCTTCAGTCGCCGCCGCACCTCTTCTTCATCAGACGAGTGGCCACGCAAATCGATGATCTCGAAAGGGACCGCCCGAGCCGGAGCGACCACCTGCACGGGAATTCCCTCGACGCTACGGAAGACGGTGCGCAGGGATTCATGGCGGACGACCAACGCGTCGAGAGCCTTCTCCAAGGCATTGCGGTCCAGGGGGCCCTTCCACTCGACCGCCTCCGCGATGTGGTAAACTGGGCTCTGGGGTTCCAGTTGGTCGAGAAACCACAGCCTCTCCTGGGCAAAGGAAAGCGGGCAAGAACCTCCACAGACGCGGCGCATGATGCTTTGCCCGCCTACGCCTTCAACCACCATCGGTCTCACTTGCACTGCCAGGCGCTCCTCTTCCTCGGAAACCTTGTCTGCAATTCGTACCCAAGCATCATCCGTTTCGATGCTGCCCGACTCTCGGAAGGAATCCTTCTGCGAGTGCGGTTCGTCATCAGAGTAAAGGCACACAGGTCGCGCCGTCCGTAGCACGGCGGGGCCAGTACCCGGCACGCCGCCGGTTCAAAAAGAACGCTGGCAATCTTCCGGAGAACGATCTGGCTTGCCTTGCCTTCGTTCGCACGGGCATCGCACCGCTCGGTGATGCTAAATCGACCGTAGCGCGAGCCGGCTTGAGGCGAAATCCAGCGCGTTCTGTTGATTGAGTGCCCTGAACCAGCCTTGCTGGGAAGCCGTCAAATAACACTTGCCGTCCGGGCCTGTTTGGATCGACTCGCCCCCTCTCTGCAATTGGGGCTGAGGGTCTTCGTCGTTTCGAAAGGCGCCCCACGCTGCGTAAACGTCATTGAGCGACCCGCCGACGGTGCACAGGCACCGCCATATAACTGTTGTTAATGCTCATTACTCAGGGGATACGATTATCGATCAGGCGGCCATTGAAGTCAAGCCGGAGCAATCCTGGTAGTAACTCATGAGTTGATACCGCGATTCCGAGTCCTCGCCGCTAGCTCAGGCTCCGGAGTTTGTCCGAAGATCTCAAATCTTTTTGTGTGTCACCAAACGACCGGGCCTTTCACGCCACCACTACCTTTTTCAGTAGTCGTGCGGGATTACCGGCCACGACGACATGGTCGGGCACGTCGTGCGTGACCACACTGCCCGCCCCGACGATGGCTTCTTCACCGATGGTCACGCCGCAGAGGATCGTCGCGCTGGTGCCAATCGAGGCCCCGCGTTTTATCAGCGTAGGAACGACCTGCCAGTCGGCTTCCGTCTGCAATTCACCGTTGCTGGTGGCATGCGGATACTTGTCGTTAATGAACGATACGTTGTGACCGATGAACACGTCGTCTTCGATGGTGACACCCTCGCAGATGAACGTGTGGCTCGACACTTTCACGTTGTTACCAATGCGGGCGTTCTTCTGGATTTCCACGAAAGTCCCGATTTTGGTGTTGTCGCCAATCGTACAGCCGTAGAGGTTGACAAATGCATGGATCGACACATTCTGGCCCAGCTTGACGTTGGGGGCGATTCGGCAGTATTCCATGAGCGTACCCTACTCCCTAATGCTGAACTGCAAGCCCGTGTTACGTCGAGTGTCGCCTCCGTTGCTCCCCAGAAGTCACGAACAAGCTTCTGGCCCCAGTAACCACGCCCCACAACGGCAATTCACAATTCAGCGGTAACAACTATTTGCAATTCACTCGCCCACACAGCAGGTATTTTAGCGCACCTTTGGTTACACCGGATTGATCTTATTGATCTGGCTGGCGACCAGCAGGACTCATAATCACTAATTTAGGTTGGGGGTTCAATCCCCACCGCCACGGTGTTCTCTCGCTACTGAAGCCGAACCAGAGGCTCGCGCTACCCAGCCAGCCACTGACTACCGGCCACACGCCACTTCTTCCGGATCATGAAGATCGGAACCCGCAAAGACCTTCATGTCCTTGGGAACCACGAACACGGCGTCATCCTTGGCAAGCTGAAGCTCCTGATAACGCTCATGTGGGATCTCCACCTGGATTTGGTCTCCGCTGCGCGTCGCCAACTCCACCTTGACCAAGGGTCCGGCAGAATTGATGTGTTTGACCCAGGCCGGAATATGATTCTCATGACTGGGCTCGCGCTCGATATCCATCAAATGCGGCCGAACGTAGACCAATGGATTGCGGCCATTCGACTTCAACTCGACCGCCCGGGCCGGCTCGCCGATGAGCGTCTTGCCATCCTTGACGCGGGCATGAAACAGGTTCAGATTGCCCAGGAAGTGGTAGACGAACGCGTTAGCCGGTTGATGGTAGACTTCATCCGGCGAGCCCTCCTGCTCGATGCGGCCTTCGTTCATCACCACCACGCGGTCGGAGACTTCCAGCGCCTCTTCCTGGTCGTGAGTCACAAATAGGCTGGTGACGTGGATTTCGTCGTGCAGCCGCCGCAGCCATCGCCGCAACTCCTGCCTCACCTTGGCGTCCAGCGCCCCGAAAGGCTCGTCGAGCAGCAGCACTTTGGGCTCTACGGCAAGGGCCCTGGCCAAGGCGATGCGTTGGCGCTGTCCGCCGGAAAGTTGGGAAGGATAACGAGTGGCTAGCCAATCCAACTGCACCAGCTTAAGAAGATCGTTGACGCGCGCGCGGATTCGCCCTTCCGGCGGCCGCTCGCGGCGCGGTTTCACGCGCAGTCCGAAAGCAACGTTCTCGAATACCGTCATGTGGCGGAACAGGGCGTAGTGCTGAAAGACGAATCCCACCCCGCGATCCTGCGCGCTGCGATGGGTGGTTTCCTCGCCATCGAAGATCACCGACCCGCTGTCGGGAAACTCCAGTCCGGCAATGACGCGCAGAAGGGTTGTTTTTCCCGAACCGGAGGGCCCCAGCAGCGCCACCAACTCGCCGGCCTGGATCTGAAGGCTGACGTCCTTCAGTGCCGCGAAATCGCCGAATCTCTTGGTGATGTTGCGGGCCTCGATGCTCATAGTTCCTCCTGGCGGTTAGGTCAGTTGCCGTGACGTTGCCCGTTGCCGGTCGGTTTTCCATTCCACCATGCTCTTGGCCACCAATGTGACCAAGGCCAACAACGTTAGCAGCGAGGCCACTGCAAAAGCTGGAACGAACTGGTAATCGTTGTAGAGGATCTCGATGTAGAGCGGCATGGTATTGGTGAGGCCGCGGATGTGTCCGGAGACCACCGAGACGGCGCCGAACTCGCCCATGGCCCGCGCGTTACAAAGGATAATGCCGTAGAGCAGGCCCCACTTGATATTGGGCAGAGTGACGCGAAAGAAGGCCTTCCAGCCGCTGGCGCCCAGCGTGATCGCCGCTTCCTCCTCTTCGCTGCCCAGCGATTGCATCACCGGGATCAACTCGCGGGCGATGAACGGAAAGGTGACGAAGGTGGTGGCCAGCAAGATGCCGGGAACGGCGAAGACGATCTTGATGTCCCGCGCCGACAGCCAGCTTCCAAACAGTCCCTGCGCCCCGAAGAGAAGCACGAAGATCATTCCCGAGATTACCGGTGAAACGCTGAAAGGCACGTCAATCAGCGTGATCAGCAGGCTCTTGCCGGCAAAGTCGAACTTGGCAATCGCCCACGCGGCGGCAACGCCAAAGACCAGGTTGAGCGAGATGGCGGCCGCCGCTGCCAGGAGGGTCAGGCGAATAGCAGAGAAGGCTTCGGGCTCTCGGAGCGCCGCAAGATAAGCCGCCCAGCCTTTCTGGAACGCATTGGCAAAGACGGCGGCCAGGGGCAAAAGGAGGAAGAGCCCCAGGAAGAGAATTCCGACTGAAATCAGAGCCCAACGGAAGAGGGCGGGATGGGCGCGAGCCCGTGGCCGGACCGAAGTTGCGAGAAGTTGAGGTGAGGCAGTTGAAGCCATGTTCCCTTGGGGAGTCGGGAGTTGGGAGTCGGGAAAGAGCGCCGACGGCCTTCTGGCTCGCTGGCTCCCTACGCCCGATTCGTTATACCCCAATCCCTACTAGCGACCCCCTTTTCCCCTCCTAGGATCAATCCAGAACCGAGACCGCGCTTCGCCGTCGCTGCAGGGTGTTGACCACCAGCAGCAAACTGAAGGAAACCACCAGGAAGACCAGCGCAATCGCGCTCGCCCCGGCGTAGTCGAACTCATCCAGCTTGGTCATGATCAGCAACGGAGTGATCTCCGTCCGCATGGGCATGTTGCCGGCAATGAACACCACTGAGCCGTACTCTCCCAAGGCGCGCGCAAAGGCCAGCGTGAAGCCGGTGATCCACGCCGGCAGGATTTCCGGGAGCACCACCCTGCGAAAAGTCTGCCAGGGATTGGCGCCCAGGCTGTGCGCCGCTTCTTCGATCCCTACGTCCAGGTCCTGCAGCACCGGTTGCACCGTGCGCACCACGAAAGGAAGTCCGATAAAGGTGAGCGCCACCATGATGCCCAGTGGCGTGTATGCCACTTTGATCCCCAGCTTGTCCAGACGGCTGCCCGCCCAACCGTTCGGCGAGTAGAGGGTGGTGAGCACGATGCCCGCCACCGCCGTGGGAAGCGCGAAAGGCAAATCGACCAGTCCGTCAATAAGGCGCCGAAAGGGGAATCGATAGCGCACCAGGATCCACGCCACCAACAAGCCGAAGACGGCGTTAATGAGCGCGGCGGCCAGCGAGGCGCCGAAGCTCAGGCGGTAGGACGCTAACGCCCGCGGCGACGTGACCGCAGCCCAAAACTGGGCCCAGCTCAGCGAGGCGCTCTTGATGAAAATGGTGGAAAGCGGGATAAGGACCATCAGACACAGGTAGAATAGGGTCCATCCCAGGGCCAGGCCGAAGCCAGGCAGAACCGATCGCTTTTTGAGTCTCAGGATCATGGGAAAGAAGCGATGAACGATGAGTGGTGAATGCAGAAGCCTTTAGCCGTGGATCGCCCTTCTCCTGCGTTCAGCGTTCGTCGGTCACCAATCCCCCCTCTCTCGATGTTTCTCACTATATTCGCTAAGCCGATGCATTCTACAAACTCTATTGTATCGATAGACTATCACGACATCGGAGGCGTGTCAAGACCCCAAATCGCGTTGGCATGGTACGGATGTACCACTACCAATCGCCCGGGTCCGGGCGAGGGCGCTGCCCATTCGCTTCGCTCAGGGCAAGCCTTTACAACCTTTCCTCCTCTGCTATGCTGGAACATAAAGGCATCACCACTTGCTTTGAGGACACATGAAAAATCGCCCCAACAACAACAGAGGCCATTCCGCCCTCAGTTCCGGCCAGCAACTCGCCTACGAGAATCACCGGTTCATGGAGAATGTCGAGGGGCGCCCACTGCGTATTATGGCCGAATACCTCGAGCCCAGGGCTCGGTTCGCCCGCGAGAAGATCGAGAACACGGTGGTCTTCTTCGGTTCCGCGCGGACCTTGCCGCGCGACGTCGCCACCGAGAACCTGCGCAAGCTGGAAGCTGCAGCGCAAAACCGCGGCATCAGCGCCCCGCCCAGCGCCGGGCTTCCAAACAGCCAAGCCAACGGACAGGACGAGGCTAACCGCCTCAAGGCGGCGCGCATGGCGGTGGAGATGTCGCGTTATTACGAAGAGGCTCGCGAACTGGCGCGCATGATCACCGCATGGTCGCTCTCCCTCCAAAAAGGGAAGCGCTTCATTGTGGTCTGCTCAGGCGGCGGGCCGGGCATCATGGAGGCCGCCAACCGGGGTGCAGCGGAAGCGGGCGGCGTCTCCATCGGCCTCAATATCAAGCTGCCTTTCGAGCAGGAATCCAACCCTTACGTGACGCCCCAGCTTAGCTTCCTGTTCAAGTACTTCTTCATGCGCAAGCTCTGGTTCGCCCAGCCGTCGCGCGCGCTGATCGTTTTTCCCGGCGGTTTTGGGACCTTCGACGAGCTCTTCGAAATTCTCACCCTTATCGAGACGCACAAACTGGGCCACCACGCCATCGTGCTTCTTTACGGCACCGACTACTGGAGACGCGCCGTCAGTTTCGAATGGTTACTCGAAACGGGGACGATCTCGCCCGACGAGATGACTTGCATCCGCTACGCCGACACGCCGAAGCAGGCGTTTGATATCCTCACCCGCGACCTGCGGCGAAACCGGGCCATGCGCGCCGCCTTCCGGCATCCTTTCCCATGAAGAATTGACGATTGGAAGAGGCGTCAGTTGTCCGTTGTCAGTTGCAGCACACCTCCGGATGAGCGGCGACTGACAACTGAGTGCGGACAACTGACGTGTCTTCCAATCGTCAATCGTCAATTTTTAGGTTGACGCGGCACGCTGCCCTCGATAGATTTACCTTCTCGATGGCGGTTCAACTCCACCTCCACGGAGGCCCCTATGAAAGTCGGTCTGTTCACTGCCCTCTTCGCCAAACTCAGCCTGGATGAGGTTATTGAGAAGATCAAACCGCTGGGTGTTCAAGCTCTCGAACTGGGCACCGGAAACTACCCGGGTGATCCGCACCTGAAGCTGGAGTGGCTCAAGCAGCCGGCCAAGCTCAAGGAGTTCCGGCAGAGGCTCGATGACGAAGGCATCAGCATCAGTGCTCTCAGCAGCCACGGCAACCCGCTCCACCCCGACAAAGCCTTTGCCAAGAAAAGCCAGGAAACCAGCCAGAAGACGATCCTTCTGGCGGAAAAGCTGGGCGTGAAAACCGTGATCGATTTTTCCGGCTGCCCAGGCGACTCCGAGAACTCCAAGTATCCCAACTGGTCGCCCACGCCATGGCCGCCCGAATACTTGGAAATCTTGAAGTGGCAGTGGGAGAAGAAAGTGATCCCCTACTGGACCAAGCACGCCAAGTTCGCTGAGGACCATGGCGTGCAAGTCGCGATCGAAATGCACCCGGGTTTCTCGGTCTACAATCCCGAGACCATGCTGCGACTGCGTGCGGCAGCGGGCAAGGCGGTCGGGTGCAACTTTGACCCCAGCCACATGTTCTGGCAGGGGATCGATCCCTGCGCAGCCGTGCGGGCGCTGGGCGAGGCGGTGTTTCACTGCCACGCCAAGGACACCAAGATCTATACCATGAACACCGTGGTGAACGGCGTGCTCGACGCCAAGCCCTATAGCGATGAGAAAAACCGCGCCTTCCTTTTCCGCACTGTGGGCTACGGCCACGGCCGCGAGTTCTGGACCGACTTGGTTTCGACGTTGCAAATGGTGGGCTACGATCACGTGCTATCCATCGAGCACGAGGACAGTCTGATGTCGGTGGATGAAGGACTGGCCAAGGCGGCGCGGTTCTTGCAGGAGATTGTCATCAAGGAGAAGTTGAAGGAAATGTGGTGGGCGTGAAGAGCAGTGACGTGTGACAAGTGACGAGTGACAAAGTCGCCGGGATACAGATCTTGAATAACTGAGGGATTCGTTCATGCCAGAAATCAACGTTGCACTGATTGGTCACCGATTCATGGGCAAGGCTCATTCGAACGCTTGGCGGCAGGTCCGGCATTTTTTCCCCGGAGAGCTGGTGCCGCGCATGAAGGTGCTGTGCGGCAAGGCTTGCAGCGAAGAACTGGAAGCTACGGCGGCGCTGTTCGGCTGGGAGGAATCGGACTGCGAATGGGAAAGGGTGATGGCGAGGAAAGATATCCAGGTGGTGGACATCTCAACCCCTGGATATCTCCACCACGATATGGCGATTGCCGCGGCGCAAACGGGCAAACACATCATCTGCGAAAAGCCCCTCGCCAACAGCTTGGAAGAAGCGAAGGAGATGCTGCAGGCCGTCGAGAAGGCAGGAGTGAAGCACTATGTGAATTTCAATTATCGGCGCGTCCCTGCGGTTGCGTTTGCCAAGAGTTTGATCGAAGCCGGACGGATCGGCGATCCCTACCACTATCACGGGGCCTACTTGCAGGACTGGATCATGGACCCGACCTTTCCCCTGGTTTGGCGGCTCGATAAGAAGCTCGCCGGCAGTGGGGCGCTGGGGGACATCGGCGCCCACGCAGCCGACCTCGCGTGTTACCTGAACGGCGAAATCGAGAGCGTGGCGGGGCAGATGACAACCTTTATCAAGGAGCGTCCTTTGCCGGCGGAAGGCGAAGGAGCTTGGGGAGCGCAGGGCGTGGGCGGCAAGGGCGAAGTCACGGTTGATGACGACACCAATTTTCTGGCGCGGTTCCAAAACGGCAGCGTGGGGGTGTTTGAGTCTACCCGGTTCGCCGGCGGCCGACGCAACCACAACACTTTCGAGGTCTACGGGAGCCGGGGCTCCATCGCCTTCAACATGGAGCGCATGAACGAGCTCGAATTCTACGATCGCACCGAACACCAAGCGTTCCAGGGGTTCAAGACGATCCTAGTGACGGAAGGCGTGCACCCGTACGTCGGCGCCTGGTGGCCGCCGGGTCACATCATCGGTTACGAACATACCTTCGTCCACGCCATTCACGATTTCCTTGTGTGCCTGGAAGAGGACACGATGCCTTCGCCGAACTTCGAGGACGGTGTCAAGAACCAGGCAATACTCGACACCGTGGAGCGCTCAGCGAACACCGGGCGTTGGATGAAGGTCGAACGGCCGAGCGGCAGTGACGAGTGACGAGTGACAAGTGACGAGAGGAAAGAAGCAGAGCCAAAAGGAACAGGTCGCCCCGACGGAGACGAAACAGCGTGGAAGAATTAGCGGAGAGCACACGTGAAGTATCCGAAAGGCTAGACAGCGTCAGCCGTTTTGCAGTCGATGGCGCACGACCCGCCGGAGATGCGGGAATCGATTGCGGTTTACTTGTTCCTGCGAAAGGAATTCGAGCGAGGCCCGGTGACTGAGAATCACCTATTTCAATTCGTTGATCGTTCCTTCTATCGGATGGACAATGCTAGCCTCCTGCCCGACTTTCGCGCGAAGTACTTCGAGCTTATGGAGAGGTCACGTGGACGCAGCGAACTCAATCTGAAAGCCCTAGCGCTGGAGCTATACCCGATTAAGAATCGGAAGAATCTACCGAGCCTTCAGTTTTCCTTTCGTGACTAAGCTCGCTCACACGGTGGCTCCTAATGAGTACCCGATATACGACTCGGAAATCTGCAGGGGCCCTTGGCTTCCGCCCTCGTTACAGCAAAGACCACGACACGCGGCTCGATCAGTGCTGGCGGTTCTACCAAGATTTGCAGGCGCTCTATAGAGAAGTCCTCGTTCGTGGGATCGTCAAAGAACCCGTTCGAGTTTTTCGCGACCGGTACGCCCCAACGGCTAATGAGCTCCCGGAAACCAAGATAATCGACTTCATTCTCTGGTCCGCTGGCAAATTCCTTGGAGAAACGGAGAGAGCAAGTTGACAGTCATCAATAACGCTCGTCACTGGTCACTTGTCACTCGCCACTAGTCTTATGTCTTACCTCATGGGCATCGATGTCGGGACTACGGGCACACGAACAGTGATCGTGCGCCCCGACGGCCACGTCATGACTGCGGCGACCGGCGATCATCAGCCGATGCGCATGGCCAGACCCGGGTGGGCGGAGCAGGACCCCGCCGACTGGTGGCAGGCTACCATCGCCGCCGTCCGCGCTGCTCTCAGCCAGGCGCAACTGACAGGCTCGGACATCGAAGCCGTCGGACTCTCCGGCCAGATGCACGGCGTCGTCCTGCTCGACAGGGCGAATACGGTGCTGCGCCCCAGCCTGATCTGGTGCGACCAGCGCAGCCAGGCGCAATGTGACTGGATCACGTCGCGAGTGGGCGTCGAACGCCTCATCGAACTGGTCTCCAATCCCGCCCTAACCGGCTTCAGTGCGCCCAAGCTGCTGTGGGTCCGCGACCATGAGCCCGCGATTTTCGAGCGTGCCACTCATTTCCTGCTGCCCAAGGATTTCGTGCGCTTCAAACTCACAGGCGAGTTTGCCACCGATGTCTCCGACGCTTCCGGCACCCTGCTGTTTGACGTGACCCATCGACGGTGGTCGGCCGAGATGCTGGCGGCGCTCGGAATCGATGGCGGCCTTCTGCCACGAGCCTACGAATCGCCGGAGGTGACCGGCGAGATTTCGCGCGAGGTTTCGCTGGTTACCGGTCTGAAAGCGGGCACGCCAGTGGTGGCCGGGGCGGGCGACCAGGCTGCGAGCGCGGTCGGCAACGGGATTGTGTCGCGCGGGCTCACGTCGGCCACGCTGGGCACGTCGGGTGTGATCTTCGCTTACACCGATTCGCCCAAGCTCGACCCCAAAGGACGCATCCATACTTTTTGCCACGCCGTTCCCGGCGAGTGGCACGTGATGGGTGTGACGCAAGGGGCCGGACTTTCGCTCCGCTGGTTCCGCGATCAGCTTGGCGCCGCCGAGACCTGGTACGCGCACCAGACCGACGCCGATCCCTACGACTTGATCATCAAGCAGGCCGAGAGAATCCGGCCCGGAAGCGACGGTTTGCTGTTTCTTCCGTACCTCATGGGTGAGCGCACGCCGCACCTCGATGCGCGCGCCCGCGGGATGTGGTTCGGCCTCACGGCGGCACACACCCGGGGCCACCTGATTCGTTCGATCCTGGAAGGCGTGGCGTTCAGCCTGCGGGACTCGCTCGAGATTTTCAAGGAGCTGGGTATTCCGGTGAAGCAGATTCGCGCCTCCGGAGGCGGATCGCGCAGCCCCCTCTGGCGCCAGATTCAGGCTGATGTCTACGGCAAGGAGTTAGTGACTCTGCGGGAGTCGGAAGGCTCAGCTTTCGGCGCCGCCCTTCTGGCGGGTGTGGGCAGCAAGACCTACGCTTCCGTGGAAGAGTCGGCGCGGAAGGCGATCGAGATCCGTGAGCACACCGAGCCTCACCACTCCAACGCAGCGATCTATGAGCAACTGTACGCGGTCTATCGCGATGTTTATCCTGCGGTGCGAGGGCTAGCCCATAGGTTGGCCGATGCGGCGGAGTCAAGTCACTAAGGAACCGATCGCGATTGCGCCGCGGACTCATTGAGATTGGACGATTGAGGGAATGCGTGCTCATGGAGGCCCCAGCATGAAGTTACTCTTGCGCCTCGCTTCCGCGACCGCGCCTGCGTTAATGCTCTTCTTACTTGGTTCACCGAGGTGGTCCATGGCCCAATCATCATCTCACGCCGCAAAGCTGGAGCAGACCCAATACCGAGGCTGGAACGTCTATAAGCTGACCAACGGCATCGTCAGCCTGATAGTCGCTCCCGACATCGGCGGGCGCGCCATCCAGCTTCAGCTCGGCGACCAGGATTTCTTCTTCGTCAACCCGGACCTCGCCGGCAAGGTTTTGCCGGAGAGCGAGAACAACTTGAAGAGCGGCTGGGCCAACTATGGCGGCGACAAAGTCTGGCCGGCGCCCGAAGGCTGGATGAACGACGACCAGTGGCCGAGCATTCCTTACTACGTTCTCGACGGCAGCAGGTTCCAGTCGGAGGTGATGAAGGAAACCGCCGCCGAGGTCGCGGTCCGCGTCACCAGCCCGCCCGATCCTCGCAGTGGCGTGCAGTTCGTCCGTACGTATCACGTCTACGCCGGCACGACGCGCGTGACCGTGGAACAAGTGATGCGCAACATCAGCCGCCGCCCGATCCGTTGGGGCATCTGGCACCTGATTCAGAACGACGCGGCCGACGCCCGCGATCCCTCGAAGCCCAACCCGGAACTTTACATGTACGTTCCGCTTAACCCGCACAGCCTGTTTCCCAGCGGCTTCTACAACCCCTACGGCGACAGCCGCCACCCGAGCTACGAAGTGATGCACGGCGGCCGCATGCTGCGCATCCATTACCTGTATCGCGTGGGCAAAGTCGCGGCCGATTCAAACGCCGGCTGGTTCGCGGTGGTCAACGGCCAGAAGAGCATCGGGTTCATCGAGAGCTTCAAATATTTCCCCGGCCTAGCCTACCCCGATGACGCTTCGGTGGAATCATGGAATGACGGCCCTGGGACGATCTCACGCGGGCCGTGGGACCAAGTGCTGCCCGACGACCCGAAAAAGACGCCGTATTTCCTGGAGTCCGAAGTCATCAGCCCCTACGCTGCGCTCGACCCAGGAGAAGAGTATGAGTTCACTGTACATTGGTCGCCGACGAGCGTAGTGAATCCCATCGTCGACGCAACGTGGGCCGGCGCCCTCAGCGAACCCCTCGCCGCCAAGGTCGAGTCGGGCGGCGACAACATCCGGTTAACGGGCGTCTTCGGAGTGTTCACCCCCGGCGCCCTGATGGCGAGTTTTTACGGCCCCATGGGAGAGGAACTCAAGCACGATACTCTCCAGAGCGTGGACCCACGTCAGGTGGTGCGACTGGATAAATCGGTCCCCCTGCCCAAGGACGCCTTCCGCGTCAGCATCTCGGTGCGCGACGAAGACGGGGAGAATCGCGGGGTTTTAGGCAACGTCATCGTCGGGCAGCATTGAAGAATTGCCGATTGCAGATTGACGATTGATGATTGAAGAAGATGGCCGACGGTAGACGGAACATGAGGAAGAGGAACTCCTTCCCCTTTTATGCACGTCCACCACCTACGGTCTACCGTCTCTTCCAATCGTAATCGACAATCCTTCGCTTGGGAGCAATCGGCGATTCTTCGGTTAACGCCCCACCCCTTCCCATTGTTCGCGCCCAGTAATAGATTAACTAGCCACCTAGGCAAATGGGTAGCGGTTCAACTCCAGCGCCCGGTTGGCGACGCGCCGTTTGATGGCGATGGTATCCACGGGCGTCCGCTTCAAGAAGCGCCGCAGCACCGCAAGCTGGGTGCGCAGCATGTCTCCCTCGGCGATGCGCGCCAAAGCCCGACGCGCCTCCACTTCCATGCGATCGGCGGCGTCGAACACATAAGCGCGCGTGGCATCGATCTCCGTCGCGCAGGCCTCCGCCGAAGTTTTCTCGATCCCTTTCTCGGTGCGCAGCAGCGCGCTTTCCATGGCGTAAACGTCCATCACCAGGTTGCTGAGCGCGCCGATCACTTCCTGCTCGTCGGAGAGCGCCTGCATGTAACGCTGTATGGCGCTGCCGGCCACCAACAGCACCACCTTCTTGGCGCCCGCCAGGATGCGAGCCTCCTCGGAGAGTGGTCCTTCGGCTTCCGTTTCCTCCGCCGGCGACGCGCCCAGAATCTCGTCCATCAACCTGGTGGCCGCCGGAATCAGAGCCAGTTCGCCTTTCATCGACCGCTTGATGAGCATGTCGACGATCAGCATGCGATTGATCTCGTTGGTACCTTCAAAGATGCGGTTGACGCGCTGGTCGCGATAGGCCGTCTCCACGGGGTAATCGCTGGAGAAGCCGTAACCGCCGTAGATCTGCACGGCCTCGTCGGTGACGAAATCGAGGATCTCGGTGCCCATCACCTTGAGGATGGAGCACTCGACGGCGTATTGCTGCAGCGCCTCGAGCATTTGCTTCGACGCGCCCGACGGGCCCGACGCGCCCTGATCGACGTCCTCGAGCAGGCCGTCAATCATGCCCGCGGTCCGGTAGGACATGCATTCGCCGGCGTAGGTGCGGATCACCATCTCGCCGATTTTCTCCTTAATCAAGCCGAAGTCTGCGATCTTGCGGCCAAATGCATCGCGCTCCTTGGCCCACTTCACCGCCTCGGCCAGGAGATACTTCGCGCCGCCGACGCACGCGACACCCAGCTTAAGTCGGCCCATGTTGAGAATGTTGAAGGCAATCAAATGGCCCTTGCCGATTTCACCCAGGACGTTTTCCACCGGCACAGCAACGTTCTCCAGGTTGAGCGGCGTCGTGGACGAGCCGCGAATGCCCATCTTGTGCTCCTCGGCGCCGGGCGCGACGCCTGGATAGGTGCGCTCCACAATGAAGGCCGTGAACTTCTCTCCGTTCACCTTGGCAAAGACCACGAATACGTCGGCGATGCCGCCGTTGGTGATCCACATCTTGGCGCCGTTCAAGATGTAGTGCCGGCCGTCGGGGCTGAGCACGGCTTTGGTCTTGCAGTTGAGCGCGTCGGAAGCCGACGTGGACTCGCTCAAGCAATAAGCCCCTACCCACTCGGCGCTCGCCAGCTTGGGCACGTAACGCATCTTCTGGTCTTCCGTACCGAAAAAGGCGATGGGAAGAATGCCGATGCCGGCCTGAGCCCCATGGGTCGTCGCCCAGGAACCGTTGCGTCCCATTTCTTCCGAAATCACGACGGAGGAAATCTTGTCCAGCTCGAGTCCTCCGTATTGCTGCGGTACATCGTTGGCGCAAAGGCCCAGCTCCGCCGCTTTCCGCAAAAGTTCGCGGAGCAGTCCGGGCTGCTTCTGCTCCAGTTCTTTCGCGCGCGGCAGCACCTCCTGCTCCATGAAGTCCTTGGTGGTTTGGCGGATCAGGAGGTGCTGGTCGGTGATATCCTCCGGTGTAAAGACGTCTTCGGGCCGCCGCTGCTCAATGAGAAAGCTGCCGCCCTTGATCGGCGTCCTGGTAATCGTTGGTGCCGTAGCCATAGGATTTTCCTTTCTCTCCTCCTCAAGCGAGCCCACGATCGGGGTTGGGTCATGTGCCGAGACTCACATCCCAGATTGCGTGGGCGGTCATGAACTCACGACGGCGCGCTAGCAGCCGACGCTCGCAGAGGTCCTCCGCCCCACCCCTTGCTTCTATGTTCGACGAATCAAAAATACTCTGTACGATAAAACTTGCTCTCTACGATGTCTGTGCCGCAGATCACATCAGTTTCGAAATTCGGCCTCGAAATTCGAAACTAGCCCTCGTTGATCCTGCCTTCCGCGCACTGCCGCGCACCTGGGTAGGAGTCCGCGAGATGGCAGCCAAGGGGAGTTACCGCTTGACTTGCAGGAACCGCGACCCCCTTTTCTGTGTTCCTCCACGTTGGAGAACGGTGGTGGCGATCCGCAGATCACGGCTTGACACGAGTCGCGGGGCTTGACACCCTTTAGTCAAGTCGGTTGCGAAAGACAGGCGCTTAAGAGCCCTTAAGTCGGTGTTCGAGCCCGTCGCCTCCCGTTCTTGGTAAACTTGCTAAGATTTTGCATCCCCAAATGCCCGAAAACGGACGGTTCTTCCAATAACCCCCCTGTTTACAACACGAGGTTGCGCACTAGGGTAGGGAGAAGTGGTAATTAAATCGCTGGTTGATTTTTCTTGGTTGAACCAGATCGATAACCCGCGAACCCGGCAGCGACCCCTGAGTTCGCGCGGCCGACTCACCTTGGCTATGATACCACCTAAGGTATCCCCCTGGTCGCGGGCCGAACTGGGTGAACGGATCATACAAATCAAGGCTAGCACATAATTAAGCAAAAGTCAAGTCGTTTATTAGGTACTGAGAGTCGGGACCTTTATATTCGCTTTCGTGTCGCGTACCCTGGATCAATGCGACGGCTCACCGCCGTTGCGGCTGCTGAGGTATTTCTCGACAAACGCGATAAACCCTTCAAGCTTTTCGTCGAGCCGACGCTCGGCATCAGCCAGTTGCTGGTGAGACGCTGCCAGTTGCCGGTGAGATTCCACCAGCTCAACGTGCGACTGAGCCAGCTTCATGACCACGTTCTCAAGAGCGGCGTGTTGGACAGCGATCCGATCCAGGTTCTCCTCGATCCGCTGCATCCTGGCGTCGAATCTGGCTTGATTCTCAAGCATAAACTGCATGGTACGTTCCATCTCTTCGTAAGTCATAAGGACTGACCTCCCAGTCACGACCTTGGAACCCGTTCAGAAACTCCCGGGGCGGGAAGAATTGCCGATTGCAGATTGACGATTGAAAGTGAGTCTCATTGACGATTGTCGATGGCCTATTGAAAGCGCCGCGCGGCTTGCCGACTCCTAATCTTCCAATCGTCAATCGTCAATCTGCAATCGGCAATTCTTCGCGCTCCCAGGGTTTCCGGACGGACTCTAGGTGTCGTAGGGCAATCCCACAAGTTCCCGTTCTCTTTCTTTTCCGAGCCCGCGAGTCTTTTCCTCCAGTTCCTCGGCGAGTTCACGGAGCCGATCAAGTTGTTCGTCGGAATCTCGCTCTTCCCTGGCAGCCTTGGCGCGACGCTCCCACAGGTTAGCATCATCCTGCAAGTTCTCGAAGATTCCGGCTGCCCCCATGCCGCCACCGACGCACATGGTGACCATACCGTAGCGCGACTTGCGTCTCTTCATCTCGCCCAGTAGCGTCGCGGTGAGCTTGGCGCCGGTGCAGCCGAGTGGATGGCCCAGCGCCACGGCGCCGCCATTCACATTCACCCGGTCGAGGTCGAGCCCGGCCTGCTGGATCACGGACAGGGCCTGCACCGCGAAGGCTTCGTTCAACTCTATCAGGTCGATGTCGGCGAGGGTGAGTCCCGCCAGTTTCAGCGCCTTGGGGATGGCGTATACCGGTCCCACGCCCATCTCTTCCGGCAGGGTTCCCGCGGCGGCAAAGGCAACGAATCGCGCCAGAGGTTTAGCGCCGAGTTCTCGCGCCCGCTCCGCCGACATCACGATGGCCGCGGCGGCGCCATCGCTCATTTGCGAGCTATTGCCGGCCGTCACGGTGCCATGAGCGTGAAAGGCGGGCTTGAGCTTGGCCAGCGCTTCCAGCGTTGAGTCGCGACGAGGACCTTCATCGATGTGAAAGGTGACGGTCCGCTTGTGCGGACGGTTCTTCCCGTCCATGCTCACCTCGGTCACCTCGAGCGGCACCACCTCATCCTTGAACTTGCCTTCGGCGATGGCGGCCACCGCCCGCTGATGGCTGCGCAAGGAGAACTGGTCCGCCTGCTCGCGCGTGATCCCGTACTTGCGCGCCAGATTCTCGGCCGTCAGCCCCATGCTGAGGTAGGAGTCAGGGTAGTGCTCCATCAGGTGAGGATTGGGGGCGAAGTGAAACCCGCCCATGGGGATCATGCTCATGGTTTCCGCGCCGCCGGCGATGATCGTGTTGCCGAAGCCCGCCATGATCCTTTCCGCGGCCAGCGCGATGGCCTGGAGGCCGGAGGAGCAGAAACGATTGATGGTCATGGCCGAGCAGCTAACAGGGAGGCCAGCCCGCAGCGACGCTACGCGCGCCACGTTGTTTCCCTGTTCGCCCTCGGGCATGGCACAGCCCAGGATCACATCCTCGATTTCGTTCACGTCCAGACCGGGAACCCGGCTGATGACCTCTTTGAACACCGCCGCCGCCATATCGTCGGGGCGAGTGTTGCGCAGCGTGCCGCGCGGAGCTTTGCCCACGGCAGTGCGTGCGATCGATACGATGACTGCTTCCTTCATTTTCATCCTCCAGTCTCAATACAAACGGTAGACAGTAGATGGTAGACAGCATAAGCGGGCGTCTACCGTAGAACAGTCGGTTGGCGGGTCGATTCTTCGCTTTGTTTCCAGCAGCCGATCCTTTGTTTTCAATGACTCCCTCGCTTTGTTCCGCAAAACTGAAGGAAATCCAGAGTACTTTCTCCAATCGACACATCGGCGGCTTATTTCAATGGCTTAGAGTCGTATCAGGTCATAGGGTCCGGCCAGCAAATGCAAACTCCTGAATGAGCGGCGGATTCAGATCAAAGTCGCTGTAGCGGATCCATTTGGGTTTGACGACGAAATAGACGATTCCAGGCCAGCTAAGCCGAATTGGGCCGTCAGGCCAAGCGCTAAAGTACACTTCCTGACAGCGTTTAAGTTCCGACCCGTGGAGTTCCTGAGCCTCTCCCTCGTATTGCACGGTCTGCTCGCCCGTCCAACCAATCACGAAGGAACACCTTGGTCTAGCCATAAGATTCGGATACTTTCGCGTGGTCTTCACCGTGTCGAAGACAATTTCAAGTTCTGAGGTGATCGCAATGCCAACCAAAGCTGACTGGGGCGTGTTCACCTCGGCGATTGTGGACAGCACACCGAGCTTATGTTTCGCCACAAAGTGGTAAAGGTCAGCCTTGGTCATGTCCTTGTTTTCACAAACACCGTGGCTTTCGAGTCGTGTTCTTTCCACGCTACTAGCTAGACTAGCGGGGTGCTGAAAAACCCTGTTTCGAACGGTTTTCGTAGCGGCGCCCTTTAGGGCGGCACCGTGAATTCAATAAGATGGCCGGCTAAAGCCGGCCTCTACGAAGGCCCAAGGGCCTTTTTCAGCACCCTGCTAGTGTTTTCAATAACATCGTGCCTTTCATTGCCTCAAGAGTTTTCTCTTTTGCCCGTCGGTCCGTGTCCGTCCTCCGCTTGACTATCGAACTTGCCGTCTGCTTATCCGAACCGTGGCTTCGTTCCTGATTTCTCCAACCGCCGATCCTTTGTTTTCAATCAAATCGGTGGCTTCGTTTTCAAAAAAACTCTCAGACTTTCAGCCGTAGCCCATCAGCTTGCTGACCGCCTTCCGCCTTCTGCCTTCCACCTACTGCCTTCTGCTAAAAGTACTCCTTGGTCTCATCCGTCCAATCGAACTTCCCCTGATTGGAATTAGTCCCGGTCATATCGAACTTGTTCCCGAACTCGTCGCTGTAGCGCAGGAACTTTGTCTTCCCCTTGACCGATTTGGGTATATTCCAGGACGTATTATTTTCCACTACGACTGGGGTCTTCCCGTCCATGCCCGTGATGTAATCCGCTTCGAAGCCGCCTTGATCCCCGATCTGGAGCTTGTTGGTTTTTTCACCCGCCTCCTGAACGATGTGCGCACGCTCCCAATGGTTGGCGCTGGGGTCGATGTGGGTCGCGATGGCTTTGAGCGCCTCTCCTTGCTCCGGTGTGGCCCGATCGTCGATATACCAGACCTTGCTTTTCTTGCCGTGCGACCCGGCGAGACGCAGGCCGTCGAGGCTTACGCTGCCGTAGTGACCCTTCTGGATAGCCAGCGAGAAAAGCGACCAGCAGAAATGGTGCGGCGAGGGTCCCTGTCCGAAATTGCAGGAGCAGGGGACATTGCAGGTGCAGGCCTCGCTCAGGTCGCCCGAGATTTCCCAGTGTTGGCCGGTGGCTGTAGCCTTAGGTTTCTCGGCGGCCGCGACCACACTCCAGGCAACCAACCCAACCAGGACCGGAAGCAACCGGATGCCTAGAAGAGACGGCTTCTTCTTCATGGTTGTTTACTCCACTGCTGGCAGTGCGCCCTCGAAGAATCGGGCCGCTCAACTCGACTCCGACAGTCTCCGCCCAATTGCCTCTCACTCATTGGATTCTTCCCCTTCGTCTTTGGTCCGGCCCGCGTCCTCGAGCTGGACATTTCGCTGCTCGCTCGCGGCATCGAGGCGGATCTCAGCCTCGCGCCGGGCCTCTAACTCCGGAAGCGCTGCCAGATCCCGGGGGCGACCGGCAGCGCGCTTGGCCCTGATGAGCCCTTCAAGAGAAAGGACACGGCAAGTGTACCCGAATATTTCGAGCGCAATCGAAGACGCCAGGACCGCCGGGTACATTCCTATGCCAGCAACTTCCCCCAGGAGGTCGATGTCACCAAGGTCGGTATCTAACGTAAAGTTGAGCCCACGCGTAACGGTCCCCGTGTCCAAATGAAAAGGAAGGTTGGTTGGCGCCCCGCGCAGGCGCGGGTGGTAGGGCGCCAGAGCCTTGACCAGGCGTTCGATGTTTTCGCGGCTGCGGCTGTAAGAGATGTCCAAGTCGTAGGTAATGTGGGCCGAGCCGTGGGCGGTGATCGCGACTCCGCCGATCACAACAAAATCAACGCCGGCGTCGTGAAGAACGCCGATGGTCTGCTGGAATTGGTTCACCGGCTCCGCCTTTTCGCCCGCTGCAACTCCTCGATGAAGGCCTGGGCCGCCTGGAGCTCTTGGAGACGTTCCGTCGGAGTCATCTTCAGCCTCCGCAGCAGCAGCGTAAGATCGACACCATAGTCTCGGGCGGCGGCAATTTTGCTGCCAGGAGGAGGATCGTTGATCAGTTGAATCAGTAGCTCTCGCTCTTCGGCAGTCATGCCTCTCACTCCCGGTCCACGCCGTTAGATGCAAGCGCGGGCCTTTGGTCTGCGCTCGGCGAGAAAGGCAGCAGCTCCACGGCCCCAGTTCAAGGCGGGCGTGACGCCCGCTCTACGTTAGGCTATGTTCACTTCTCCACTTGCTGCAACCAATCCACCACCTTCTGCTTGTACTCCGGGGTCTTCTCCCAGGACCCCATCCCGTGACCGGCTCCCTCCACCGTATAAAGCTCGCAGGAATTCCCGGCCTGTTTCATGCGCTCGCACATCTTGACGGACTGCTGGTAGTCCACAACCTGGTCGTCGGAACCGTGGATGAGGAGATAGGGCGGCATGCCCCTTCGCACGTGGTTAATCGGAGAGGCTTTCTTGAGGCGCTTGAAGGCTTGGGCGTCGAAAGTCTTGATGCCCAGAAAGGCTTCGAGCGCGGTGGGCTCCTTCTTCTGCCTTTGCCGCATTTCGTATTCACCCATCAGGTTGTGGGGTCCGTAGAACGAGACCACCGCGGCCACTCGCCAGCGCGGATCGCGTTGGGTGCCCACGTACGACACCAGATGTCCGCCGGCCGACTCGCCCAGCAGCGCAATCCGCCTAGTGTCGACTTTGTATTCGGACGCATGGGCCTTCACCCATTCGATGGCGTGATCCACATCTTCGATGGCGGCGGGAAACGGATATTGCGGCGCCAGCCGGTAGTCGATGCTGAACCAGGTGAAGCCGGCGCGAGTGAGGGGCTCGAAGATGGGCGTGACGTAGACCTGCTTATTGCCTCCGGTGAAGCCGCCCCCGTGAACAATAATGACCGTGGGAAAAGGACCCGGCCGATCCGGAACGTTCGCATCGAGCTTCAGGCTGACACCCGCGACGTTGGAGTACTCAATGTCCTTCCGCTGTTCGCTCCGCGCCAAGGCGGACGACAACAGCAGGCAGGCCAACGCCAATGGCAGAGCTTTCCAGAAGCAGACTGAAGACTTCATTACAGTGTCTCCCGACTCCCCAGCGGCTCCCCTAGGCTGACGCTCCTGTTCGAAACCGGACGTGCACGAGCGTCCCTGATCTGCTTGTGGTATGCTACAAGCAAGGCCAAAAAGAGGCCCGGAGAGCGACGCCAGTGAAGCTGCTGATTACCATTTTTCAAGACGAAGACGGTGTCTTCGTCGCAGAATGCCCCGCCATTCCGGGATGTGTCAGCCAAGGTCGCACGGAGGCTGAGGCCGTCGAAAACGTTCGGCAGGCCATCCAAGAATGCCTGGAGGTCCGGGCCGAGCGCGGGATGCCGCTGACAGTGCAGACTCGCGAGGTGGAAGTCCCCGCCTGATGCCAAGCGTTCCCGTTCTCAGGCCAAAGCAAGTGGTAACCGCCTTTCAAAAGCTTGGTTGGGAAGTGGCCCGACAGCGGGGCAGCCACATCATTCTGACGAAGCCCGGCCATATCGCAACCCTTTCAGTCCCGAATCATCCTACGGTCGCTCGCGGAACGTTGCGCAGCCTTGTCGCCCGCGCAGGTATAACCATCGAGGATTTCCTGGCGGCTTTGGGCCGATGACCCACGCGGCCCTGGCGCGCAGGCACACGGTGGCTCATGCGGCGACCGAACGATACCTTCAGCATTCCGGGGAATCCCTCACCGTGCTCCAGGCGGTCAGCCAGGACCCGCAATGCCAGGGCTTGAACGCGGGCGCCGGCCTCCTCCCGCGCTTGTCCATAGGCCATTACGCCCGGCAAGTCGACGATGTCCGCCAGCCACCGGCCGTCCTCTTCGCGCTCAAACTCAATCGTTAGGTTCATGCGCGCCATTCACTCCAAGGAAACCGGTACTTCCCACGGCCTAAAATGCTCCCCCGCTTCACAGGTTGGATCAGGCGTGAACCGGGTCAACTACCTCGATGTCCCTAAACCGGCGGAAGCCTTTGTCAGCAGTCAGGATGGTTCGAACCTTGTGCTCGCGCATCAGGACAACGAGGTGAGCGTCGTGAACATCATTGCCATGAATGCCGGGCGTCTGCCGCGTGACCTCCTCAAGTTGGGAAAAGTGCGCTTCGGTCTCGCGCAAGACTTCGACCGAAGGAGACTCCAAGAGGTGACCGATGAACGAAACGGCTGCGGCCAACGTGAGGGGGCGTGTGAATACAACCGGATGAGTAGCGGCTCGCAGAAATTCGTACACAACCCCCCAGGTGAGGAACCATGGTGACCCGCCCCTGCGGAGACCCTCGATCGCCGCGCGCGCCGCACTGTGCTCGGGGCTGGCCGGATTCGCCGAGTACAACAAAATGTTCGTGTCAACAAGCGCGCTCAACGACCCTCCATCGCATCGTAAAGGGCGTTCCGGTCAGCCAGATCAACCTTGGGCTTCCCCATATTCCAAGTCGGCAATGGAGCCAGCTTCCGGCGCCTCCGTTTGCGCCGCGCAGCCAGTCCCAGCCGAAGGAGTTCTTCCGTCAAAGAGGAGAGGGTCCGGCGCTCGGCCGCGGCAAGCTTTTTCAGCTCGCTGAACTGTATTTCATCAAGAACCAAGGTCGTGCGCTTCATATGAAAAATCATACACCACAAAGTGGCGGCCGTCAAACTACGCTCCTCCTCAGTTGCGGAGGGGTTTCCCCTTTTTAAGCATATGCTGCATGCGCTCCACCGTCTTCTTCTGACCGCACAGGCTGACGAACGCTTCGCGTTCCAAATCGAGCAGGTACTGCTCGGAGACGCGCTGGGGCGACGTGAACTCGCCGCCGCCGGAAAGCACCTTGGCGAGCTGGGTGCCTACCACCACGTCGTAGTCCGAGATGTACTCGGCACGGCGCATCAGGTGCAGCCCAAGCTTCATCTTGCTGAACGCCGCCTGGCCCAGCACCAGGATGTCCTCGCGCGGCTTGCCGGGCCGGTAGCCGAGCTTCACCATGTCGAGCGCCAACTGCTTGGCGTCGGCGATCTGCCGGTCGCGGTTCATGCTGATGGAATCGCGCACCGCAAGGTAACCCAGTCGGCGCGCCTCTTCAGCGCTGGTGGAAACCTTGGCCATGCCGATGTTGGTGAAGACCTCCTTGACGTAGGTGAAGGCGTCGGCCTCGGGATCGTTGGGCACCGCGTCCATGGCGCGCACCAACATCTCCTTGGTGCCTCCACCTGCCGGGATGATCCCTACGCCGACCTCCACCAGGCCCATGTAAGTTTCGGCTGCGGCACGCACGCGCGCAGAGTGAATGGAGATTTCCACGCCGCCGCCGAGGGTCATGCCGAAGGGCGCCGCCACCACCGGCTTGGGCGCGTACTTAAGCGCCATATTCACGTTCTGGAACTGGCGGCACGCCTGGTGAACTTCGTCCCAGTCACCCTCCTGGATGCCCATCAGGACCAGCATCAGGTTGGCGCCCACACAGAAGTTGGGCGATTGGTTGCCGATCACCATGGCGTCAAAGCCTTCGTTGAGCGCCTTGAGGCCGGTGTGCAGCATCTGGATGGTGTCGGCGCCGATCGAGTTCATCTTGGAATGGAACTCGACGCAGACCACGCCGTCCCCCAAGTCGATGAGGCTGGCGCCCGCGTTCTTTCTGATCTCGCGCTTGCGCTCCTTGAGGGCGGGCAGAAGGATTATGCCCGGCCGGTCTTCCAACGTCTCCATGCCACCCATCGCGTCGAAGTAACGCAGGTTGCCGTCGACGCGCTCGTAGAAGGTCCTCCGGCCCGACGCCAGGAGGTTCTCAGCCAGCGGAGGCACCGCCCGGCCTTCCTTCTTCCATCCCTCGACGGTCTTCTCCACCCCCACGGCGTCCCACAACTCGAAGACGCCGCACTCCCAGTTGAATCCCCACTTCATGGCGTCGTCGATGGAGACGACGTCGTCCGCGATCTCAGGAATGCGGCTGGCAGCATAGTGGAACAGGTCGCCGAGCGTGCGGCGGTAGAATGCCCCGGCGCGATCCGGCGATTGCATCAGCATGGCGACACGCTGGCGCACGTCCTCGACGTTCTTGCCCATTTCCAGCGACGGAAACTTCGCCTTCTGCCGGGGCCGGTATTCGTAGGTTTGGAGGTCGAGGGTCAGGATCTCGCCCTCGTGGCCGCCTTTCACCTTTTTGTAGAAACCCTGCTTGGTCTTGTCACCGAGGAGCTTGCGCTCCATCATTTCGGCGATGAAAGGGGGAACGTCGAACAGCTCGCGACGCTCATCATCGGGCAGCGACCCGGACAGGTTCTTGATCACGTGCACCAGCACGTCAAGACCGACGATATCGAGGGTTCGGAAGGTGGCGGACTTGGGCAGGCCCATTGCCGGGCCGGTGAGCGTATCGATCTCCTCGATGGTATAGCCGTCCTGCTGCATCACCCGCAAAACGTTGAGCGTGCTGAACGTGCCGATGCGGTTGGCGATGAAGTTAGGCGAGTCCTTGGCGGAAACGATCCCCTTGCCCAGAACAACGTCGACGAAACGCGAGACAGCCTCCACCACTTCGGGCAGCGTGTCGGCCGTAGGGATAGTCTCCAGCAGCTTCATGTAACGCGGCGGATTGAAAAAGTGGGTCCCCAGCCAGTGGCGCCGGAAGTCCTCCGGGAAGCCCTCCGAGATGCTCGATATCGAAATGCCAGAGGTATTCGAACTGACGATAGCCCCTTGGGGTCGAAACTGTTGAACCTTCTCGAGCAGAGCCTGCTTGATGGCGCGGTCTTCGGTGACGGCCTCGATGATCCAGTCACAGTCCTTCAGCCAAGCCAAGTTGTCCTCGAAGTTACCGACGGTGATCATGCGGGCAGCTTCGGGCACAAAGAAGGCGGCTGGACGCGACTTCAGCGCCGCGTCGAGCCCCGCGTGGGCGAACCGGCTGCGGACGCGCGGGTCGGCCAGCGTTAGACCTTTGGCCTGCTCCTCCGGCGTAAGGCTCTTGGGGACAATATCCAGAAGCACCGAAGGAATCGAAGCATTGGCAAGATGGGCGGCAATACGGGCCCCCATAGTCCCGGCGCCGAGCACGGCGACTTTTCGGATTTCGCGCACAATAAGCCCCCAGTTGTTTTGCTAAGAATTTAAACCAAGCACCTGGCAGCATTATGCGGGAGAACAGAATCCGCGTCAATAGTCAGCATGTAGTTCCAATCGAAGGGTTTACCATGTTCACAATCGAGCCAGACTAGCTAAATTGGGGATGAATACGTTTCTTGGGGGGAGGTCCCACCGCAAATGGAAGTAGTACTGCTACTACCGGAGCCACTTCACGCCTGGAGATTTGGACAAGATAGGTCAGCGGCCGCGATTCAACACACCGTTAATTTGGGCAGGCTAATAGACGGTTTCGGCGTTGGGTGTGGGAGGCCGGCAATTGCCGATTGCAGATTGACGATTGGAGGAGAAGATGCAAACCACTCCACTTTTTTTCAATCGCCAATCGAACTCGTCAATCGGCAACTGTTCCCTGTCTCCTGCCTTCTACTGCCTCTCGTACGACGCCAGAAAATCCTTCATGGCACTGGCGTTGAGTTTCAGTTTGCCGGAGTGCTCCATTTCCGTCTTCAGGTTTTGCCGGTAAATTTCGAAAGCCAGATCTCTTTTTTCTTGCAGGAGATCGTTGGCGATATGGTCCTTCTGCGCGACGAACGTTGCCTCGTCAGCCGGGGTGTGGGAGATCACTTTCAGCACGACGTTCGTGTTGCCAATGGAGACGACGTCACTGGTTTCACCCGGGGCGAGGGTGAAGGCGGCGCTGAGCGACACACCCGGGATCGTGTCGCTGACGCTGTCCGTCCGCGTGAAGTCCTTGCTCTCCTCCACCTTAAGACCCATCGACTTGGCCACCTGGCTGAAGTCGTCGCTCTTGCTCTTCACTTTGGCGGCGAACTCACCGGCCTTGGCAACCGCCAGTTTCTTGGACTCGTCCGCCCGGTAGTCCTGCTCCACCAGGGCGCGGACCTCGTCCAGGTTGGGCGTATGTTCGGGCACGATCTGCACTGTCTGGATGATGGTTGTGCCTTGCGGAACGGTGATCGGAATGCCGACCTCGTCTTGGCGGAGGTCAAAGGCCAGGTTCTCGAACGACTCGTTGTTGCCGAGATCAGGCACGGCTTGATTGAGTTTGAACAGCGGCGTTACCTTCGCCTCGAGGCCGAAACTCTTGGCCACCGCATCAAAGTGCTGCGGATTGGTTTTGAGGGCCTGCTGCACCCGATTGGCAAGGGCGTCGCGCGCGGCTTCCACCTTCTGTTTCTCGATCTCGGCCCGCAGCGTGCCCTTGACCTCGTCAAAGGTTTGAAGGTGCGCCGCCTGATGGTCCTCCAGTTTGATGATGTCGATGCCGTAAACCGTTTTGACGAGGTCGCTCACCTGTCCGGGCTTCAAGGAAAAAGCCGTGTCCTCGAAGGCTTTCTCGGTCTGGCCGCGCACGATCCAGCCCACTTCACCGCCGTTTTGGGCAGTAGTGTCCTGGGAGTTCTTGCGCGCGAGTTCCGCAAAATCCCCTCCCGCGCGGATTTGCTTGAGCACGTCCTCGGCCTGCTTCTCGATGCCAGACACCTCAGCAGGACTTTTGGCGGCGGTCTTGAAAAGTATCCGAGCCAGTTTGACGCGCTCCGGAACGCGATAATCCGAAAGGTGCTGGACGTAATAAGCCCGCAGATCCTGGTCGCTCACGTTGACTTCCGCCCGGACGCGGTCCGGGGTGATCAGCACGTAGCGTACCTGGCGCTGCTCCGGCACCTTGTAGTGCGACGGGTCCCTACCGAAGAAAGCAAGGAGGGCGTCGGGTTTCACCTGGACGTCCTTCACGTATTGGCTGGAGTCGAAAGTCACGTAGTCGATCCTGGCTTTGGCGAAGCGTTTCTCGAATTCCTGCCGCACCTCTTCCGGCGTGACGCGCACATCGTCCGTGACCACGTCTTGAACCTTGGTGCGCAGAAGCTGATCGCGGTACTGCGCTTCGAACTGCGCCACGGTCATGCCGGTCTCCTGCTGGATCTGGCTCTCGTACGCCTCCAGGCTCGGGAAGCCCGCCTTTTCAAAGAACTGCTGCAAGGTTTGCTCCAGTTCCTGATTTGAAACCTCGAGGCCCAACTTTTGCGCCTGGTCACTCAGGGCGAGACGCAGCACCATGTCTTCAAAAACCCTTGGCGCAAAGCGGGCAACCATACGAGGGTCGTTTCCCAGGGGCGAGTTCTTAAACTGGTTCTGCAATTCGTGCCGCAGGTCGGTAGTGGTGATATTATTGCCGTCCACGGAAGCGAGAACGTTGGCCTGCAATTGAGTCGAGTCACCGTTGCCGGAGAAAAACGGCGTGACGACGCCGACCATGCCCAGTGCCATGATTCCGAGGAAAGCGGCCAGGATCCACTTGTAGAGGGTCTGGCGGCTCTTGTTAAACAACCTGAACATGCTTATTCTCCCAAAAGTTGCAAATCCAATCTATTATAGAAGACGCCGCCCGTGGGGGCAACGTTAATCGGTAGAAGTAGGCGGTAGATGGTAGGTGGCATACGGGCCGCTCAACTAAGATAGACGGCGCATGAGTAGCTGACATACCGGAGCGCGACGGGCGTTCTTCCCCATATGCTGTCTACCGTCTACTGTCTACAAGGCGGTCAGGCCGCCACCTAAAGGAACAGTCAGACCAATGAACCTTCGTTCTTTCTTCAGCATGTTCTCTTCCGACCTGGCGATTGACCTCGGTACGGCCAATACGCTGGTCTACGCCAAGGGCAAAGGCATCGTGGTGAACGAGCCTTCCATCGTAGCCATCAACAAGAACAACGGCGAAATCGAGGCTGTGGGTCGCGAAGCCAAGGAAATGTTGGGCCGCACGCCCGGCAACATTGTTGCCATTCGTCCCTTGAAGGACGGCGTCATCGCCGACTTCAAGGTGACGGAAAAGATGTTGAATTACTTCATCCAGCAGGCCCACAACCGCAAGATGTTCGTCCACCCACGCATCGTGATCGGCGTGCCTTCCGAGATCACGCAGGTGGAGAAGCGGGCCGTTCAGGACTCCGCCATGCGCGCCAAGGCCAGCGAGGTGTTTCTGGTGGAGCAAGCGATGATGGCGGCCATCGGAGCCGGACTGCCGATCACCGAACCCCAAGGCAGCATGATCGTCGACATTGGCGGCGGCACCACCGACATCGCGGTGATCTCCCTCTCCGGCATCGTCTACAGCCGCTCGGTGCGCGTGGCCGGCAACGAGATGGACGAGGCCATCATCAACTATCTCAAACGCAAGTACAACCTCCTGATCGGCGAACGCACCGCCGAGCAGATTAAGATCGAGGTCGGGTCCGTCTATCCCCTGGAAAAACCGTTGACCATGGAGATCAAGGGCCGTCATCTGCTCGAGGGCGTACCGAAAACGCTCGCCATCGACGACAGCGAAATCCGTGAGGCGCTGGCCGACTGCGCATCGACCATCATGAATGCCATCCGCGTGGCCTTGGAGCGGACGCCGCCGGAGGTTGCCGCCGACATCTCCGACCGTGGCATTGTCCTCACGGGCGGCGGCGCGCTGCTCAAGAATCTCGACAAGCGAATTCGCGAAGAGACCGGCTTGCCCGTCTCCATTGCGGAGGATCCTCTCGCCTCTGTGGTCCTCGGCACCGGGAGAATGTTGACGGATTTCGACCTCCTGCGCCGTGTCGCGATAGAATAGCTACCAGCACTCAGCAAGAAGGCCCCTGCTTGCTTGCTCAAAGCTGAGGGCTGTGACGGCTGATCGGTCTGTCTGACCCATGGAACTTCGCTCCACCAACATCGGTCTCGCCGCAACGCCGGTCCACCGGGAGGGCCCGCAGAGAGTGCGCGCGTTTATCGGCGGCCACCAGGCCTTTTTCATTCTGCTGGCTGTGTTGCTGGCGCAGTTGCTGCTCCTGTCGGTTGAGATCACCCGCAAGAGTGACGGCCCGCTGATCAAAGTCGCGGCAGTGGCTTTCTTTCGTCCTTTCCAACGCACCTTGCAGTTGAGTGCCGACGGCACCACCTGGGCATGGTCCACCTCTGCTGGCCTCTGGCGGGCGCAGCAGGAGAACCGCCGCTTGCGCGACGAATTGGCCGCAAATCGATCGCGCATCCTGGAACTTTCCGAGAAGGCCGCGGAAAGTGACCGCTTGCGCTCTTTGCTCGATTTCAAGAGCCGTCTCCCATTCCAGACGGTCGCCGCTGAGGTAATCGCCGCCAGTCCCGGCGAAAATTCCAACGCCATCTTCATCGACAAGGGCACAGATTCCGGCTTGGCCACCGACCTCGCTGTGCTAACGCCATCGGGCGTTGTGGGCAAGATCATCACCGTCTACCAGCATACCTCCCAGGTGCTCCTGATCACCGATCCGACCAGCGGTGTGGGCTCGATCCTCGCCGCCAGCCGGGTGCAGGGTGTGGTGAAGGGAGTGAGGCGGAACCAGTGCCAACTCCATTACGTCATGAACGAACAGCCGGTCGCAGCGGGGGAAGACGTACTCACTTCCGGCCTCGACCAGATTTACCCCAAGGGCCTCCCCGTGGGCACCGTGATCAAAGTGGAGGAAGGCAACATTTATAAGACCATCCTAGTCGAACCCGCCGCCGCCCTCGACCGTCTGGAAAGCGTCCTGGTGGCGTTGAAGCCGTCGACAGAGAAGCAGTGACCAAGTGACCGGTGGTTAGTGGCCAGCGGCTAGGGGTTTATTAACTAGTCTTTGGAGAATGGGCTTCTTCACTAGCCACTCGCCACTAGTCACTCGTCACTGCTTCTAGGTGGCGGGGACGCAGCAGCGCCGGCAAGGCGTTGGCCAGGCGACGCAACGGTGTCTGGAGCAGCGACATGGCGCTCATGTAGGAATGGCCCATCACGAAAAGCATCAGGAAGGGAACGGTCAAATAGTTCTCCACCGACAGCGAATAGACGACGCAGAACAGGAAGTAGACGCCAAAGCTCATCTCGACGAAAGGAATCCAGCCGGCGCGGCCCAGATACTTCTTGCGCTCCCAACCCGCCTGCTTGCCCTCCACACGAAACTTGGGAGTTCGAACGAACTCCGTCTGCTTGCCCATCACCGCTTCGAGCACTGCCCTTGAATTTCGGACGGTGAGGCCAATGCCGGTCGCCATGAGGAACGGAATGAACCTGAGGCGCTTCCACCAGTCCTTCGGGTAAAGCTGGCGCTCCCCCATCATGTAGAAGCTGGAGAACGAACAGGTGGAGAGCAGAAACAGGGGCAGGTCGAGGTAGAGCATCTGGAACCAGCCCTGGTAGAAGCGCACGATCATGGCCGGCAAAAGGATGATCGAAAAGACGGTCATCAGGGGGTAGGCGAAGTTGCAGGTCAGGTGCAAGGTCGCCTCGACCTTGCATTTGAATGGCGCGTCGCTCCGCCAGATGGTGGGCAGCAGTTTCAACGCTACCTGCACCAAGCCCTTGGCCCAGCGCGCCTGCTGCGCCTTGAAGGCGTTCATCTCCACCGGCAACTCCGACGGGCATTCGATGGTCGGGTCGTAGACGAACTTCCAGCCCTTCAGTTGGGCGCGGTAGCTGAGGTCGGTGTCCTCCGTCAGCGTATCGTGCTGCCAGCCGCCCGCATCCTCGATCGCCACCCGCCGCCACATCCCCGCCGTGCCGTTGAAATTAAAGAAGCGCCCGGAAAAATTCCGTCCGCCATGCTCGATCACGAAGTGGCCGTCGAGCAGAATCGCCTGCACCTCGGTCAGGTTCGAGTAGTGCCGGTTCAGCCACGTCCAGCGCCCCTGAACCACCGCCACCTTGGGATCGGTGAAGTAATGGATCATCTGGCGGATCACCTGCGGCGGAGGAACAAAATCGGAGTCGAAGATGGCGATGAACTCGCCCTTGGCAGTCTTCATGCCCTCGGCGAGCGCCCCGGCCTTGAAACCCTCGCGATTGCCGCGATGGTGATAGGTGATCGGGCAGCCCGAGCGTGCATACTCACTCACCAGACGCGACGCCACTATCACGGTCTCATCCGTCGAGTCGTCCAGCACCTGGATATCGAGCAGTTCCGGCGGATAGTCAATGCGCGCGATGGCCTCGATCAACCGCTCCACCACGTAGCGCTCGTTGAAAATCGGCAACTGGATGGTCACCCGCGGCAATTGCGCGAACGTCCCGGCTGGCTTCGGCGCGTTCTTCTTGTTCTTCAGGTACAGGTAAATGAGCCCGTAGCGATGAGCCCCGAAAATGGAGAGGATACCCAGAAGGACGAAGTAAGGGATCAGGATCGAGACGTCAAAAGCGTTGGGTTCGTAGAGGCCACGGAACGGATCGCGGAAAAACAGGTTATGAAAATACTTCACCACCGGGTTCGGTTCTAAGATAAGGGTGGCTAAATAAAGGTGAAACATAATTCAAAGTGTCGGTGATCCGTAGTCCACAGCCTGCTGTACCAGGACGTTGCCCAGACGAACCCCTCGCTGGCATGGGGCCCTGTTAAATTCGATGCTGAAGCAATCCGACTGGGCGCGTATTTTCCGTTCCCGCGCTTCTGTCGCTTCTTGATGGACGACCGAAAGGCGGCCGCCCTTCAGCCTTCGTGGCAGCCACTTGCATCGGCTCGTCACGCAGGGGTCCGCCAGCCCGATGATCATAGCACAGCGCCCCATCCTTTCTCCTGTTTTTCTTGCACCGCACGTCCATCCCAAATACACATCAAGTTAATACATCAATGAGTCCGCAAGCGGAAACCTAGCGGCCACAGAACTGCCGTGAGCGCCGTACTTGGCTGCGCCGGACGCAAAGGTGTATTCTGCCCAGCCGGAAGTCTCAAACGGAAGTTGGGGTGCAACGCCCCTGGAGGCTCATTATGAAAGCCAATCGCAGAAGGTTCTTGCAGGCCACTGCCGCCACCGCGGCGGCTGGCGTATTGCCGGCTGATGCCCGCCCTCGTTCCAACCAACCTGGCCTGGACGGATTCCAGATTGCTAAACGCCACCAACTGGTTCGCGATCTGCCGACCCCAGACTTTTTCGAGGGTATGCTCCTGGGCAACGGAGATATCGGCCTTTGCATTACCGTGCGACCGGATGCGTTGGGCCTCCATCTCGGAAAGGAGGATTCCTGGGACATTCGTGTGAGCGAGGACCATTATCAGCACGTCCTGCCCTTCAACGAACTGCTGAAACTCTGGAAACGGGCCAGTGAGGAAGCCAAACGCCAGGGCAAGCCCGAGATGCTTTATCTCGAGAGCTCCATCGACTTTTTCCGTGACTACACCATGAAAGTGACTTCCTCGTATGCCAAGTCCTGGCCGCGCCCTTGGCCTTGCGGCATCGTGTGGATTCACTGGGATTCCCGAAAGGTGCGCGTGGTCCGGCAGACCCTTGACCCTTCGAACGGCTTGTTCACGCTCGAACTCGAGCACGATAATCTTCGCGGCCAACGCCGCAAGGTGACGGTGCATAGTTTCGTGAACTGGAACACCGGACACGTGTTGCTGTGGACTGATGATCCGGCGCCCTTCGTTTCCATCTCCTACTATCCCAACCTCGATCGCCACGCCCAACTCCCCCCGCCCGAGATCGACGCCAGAGTAGCCGCCAGAGTTGCCGAAGGTTCCGCGGAGTTTTCCGGCTACCAGCGCTTTCCTGCCACCGTGCCCACGGCGGAAAACCCGAACCCGGGCCGCAGCGATAAGGACCGCAGTTTCGCGTTGAGCGGCCTTGTGAAAGGCGAGTGGGCGCCCGAGGGCCTGGCGGAGAGTCAGGAAAGGCTGAAAAAATTGGAGCCCGGTAGCAAGGAGTCGGATTGGGGCTTTGATGAGCCGCCCGCCGTGTTCCTGCGAAGCCAAAGGGATCAACCTTTCCGATTGGACCTCACGCTCTTCACCTCTCGCGACCGAGCCGACAACGTAACCTTCGCGGAAGCAGAGGGCGCGCGCCTGGCACGTATCCCCGCCCCGCAACTCCAGCAGGAAAGCGAAGCGGGTTGGAAAGGATTTTGGTCGCGTTCGGCCGTGGAATTCGCGGACAAGGAACTGGAAGAGATTTGGTACCACAACCAGTACTTTCTGGCTTGTTGCCTTCGCGAGGGCAAGGTGGCCCCGGGGCTGTTCGGCAACTGGACCAGCGGCAGGATCGGCACCGCCTGGCACGGCGACTACCACATGAACTACAACACCCAACAACTCTTCTGGGGAGTGTTCTCCAGCAACCATGTTGACCAGAATCTACCTTACGTGGAGCTGGTAGAGAGTATTCTTCCCATGGCCCGCAACTATGCACGGGAGAAGTTGGGCATGCCCGGCGCGTTCTTCCCTCACTCCGCGTACCCTGTTCCCAGCCAGGTGGTGCCGTACCCTGCACCGCCCTGGGGTTACGAAGTTTGCGAAACTCCGTGGACGGTGCAAAGCCTCTGGTGGCACTACCAGTACACGATGGACGAGGATTTTCTGCGCCGGGTCTACCCGATCCTGCGGGCCGCCACCGATTTCATCGCCGCCTTCGTGAAGAAGGAATCCGACGGCAAGTATCACATCGCTCCCACCGCCTCGCCGGAAAACTGGGGCTGCACGGTCGACTTCCGGCTCAACAAGGATTGCATTATGGATCTGGCGCTGTCGGAATTCCTTTTGGACTCTACCGTGGAAGCATCCAGGATTCTCGGGCTGGATGCGGACCAACGCGCCAAGTGGATTGAGGTCCGTCAAAACCTTGCACCGTATCCAAAATCCCAGGGACCCTACGGTGAGGTGTGGCTCGACGTGCTGAACGCGCCGCCGGAGCACGTTTATAACGTTCCCGTGACCCTGGCGCCGGTGTTTCCCGGCGAACAGGTGGGAATCGGCCGCCATGAAGAACATTTGGAAATCGCGCGGCGCACGGCGCGCACGGTTCGTCTGGAAGGCGGAAACGATCTTGTCTACCAGCCTTTGATTCGGGCGCGGCTCGGGATGCTGGACTTGGGCTGGCTCAAGAATGAGGTCCGCTATTGCCGGCTGCCCAACGGCATTGCCAACGACCGGGTGCGGCAAATCGATGGCCGCTATCAGGACAGTACCGACTTCGACTTCATGATGCGCATGGGTGTCTGGACTGAGAACCTGTCTTTGCCGGGCGTGCTCAACGAGTGCATGTTGCAGAGCTACACCGGTACCATTCGCCTTTTCCCCAATCCCCAGGGCCCCGACGGCCCCCAGGACTTGGGCCCGGCACGCTTCCGCGACCTTCGGGCGGCCGGAGCTTTCCTTATCAGCGCCGCCCACGATGGCCAATCGGTTTCCGACGTAACCCTGTTCAGCGAGAAAGTGGCCACCGCGACGGTCGCGAATCCTTGGCCGGGGACCCCGGTCAGGGTGAGACGAGCGAAGGACAACCAGCCGGTCAAGATATTCGTCGGCGAACGGCGCCGTGCAGTTTGCGACCGAGGCCGGAGAACGTTATCGCATCGAACCCGCGTGAATCAGCGAGGTCCTGACCTCGTAAGTTGACTAAACAATTGGTACCTGAATTTGGCGATCGTATGGTCATCTTGGGTTTTGCTGACTCTAAAAGACTTCCTAGGTTCGTTGGTTCTATGGGTCGATCTGACCCTTCCGATCGACTGTTCCTGCCCGACTCGACTCCGCCAGCCGATGTCGCCCAATTCCCTGATAGACAACGTGCGCCTTGCCGCACCGCCTGGGATGAAAATGCCCGTCTGGATCGTGCTTGGTCTGTGTTTCCAGTCGCAATTCAGCGATTGGAAACGAACGAGTTTTTCCGCTGAAACACCACCTATCTTTAACATAATAAAAGGCTCGACGCTAAATATTTCGTTCGCTTGAGAAGGACTTATGTTANAGAAAAACACGCGAGATAGCGATTGTGTTTCGTTTAAGTCCCGTGTTTTCAAAAGCTTGTTGTTTGTGCCCAACCAGGAAGCCCAAATNCCCAATTCGGCAATGTAGAGGTTCATGCCACCGGTAGCAACTTGCGAAAAAACAGGGGCAAAGTGGCCGTAATCGATTGAGGCAATGAAGGATAACCTCCATGGCTTCGTTTTTGTCATTTTAGGCCTATCCCTTTCACTATAAAGAGGTTGACCCTCGTGGCTTCGATTGGCTTCGTTTCGGCTCCTTGGCCCTTGTCCGGACTGGCTCAATGGAGTTGGCCTGATGCTTTCGGCCTGATCTCCATTTTTTCGCCTCGGTGTCGCTCATGTGCGTTATTGTCTCGATTCTTTCACCCTTCACCCTTCACAATTTACCCTTTATCTCCTAGCCCCCGGGAGCTGGGCTATATCTAGGCTATCACATCGGAAGGAAAAGTCAAGAAAGAAGTGAAACAGGATGGCGTTGCGATGGCGAATCGTGAATTCTGAGAGAAGCAAGCGCCGCCGCGTTGGCGTCCGGGAAGTCAGCGGTGTAACATCACGCTACCATGATGCGCTCGGCGGCGTCCGCGAGCCGGAAGCTCCATCAGGTGTCGAGGGCGGAGAATATTCTCGTGTCTTAACGACCCTCGCCCCCTTGGGGGAGAGGGCGGCCCGCAGGGCCGGGTGAGGGGGTCACACCGCGAGAGGCTGGTATGCAAATGAGAAACAGCGCCGCTCAACGTACATCAAGGTCAATCGCCCGCAGCCTGGCCCAGATTACCCGCGCCCGAGAGTTGCGCCGGACGGCGACCGAAGCGGAACAGGCCGCCTGGCAACTCCTCCGTAAACTTCGGTCCGCCGGTTTCACGTTCCGCCGTCAGCACCCGGTGGGAAGATGCGTCGTGGACTTCTGCTGCCCGCAGAAGCGCCTGGTTCTGGAGCTGGATGGAAGCGTTCACGCTCAACCGAGCCAGGCGCGACGCGACGCGAGACGTGACACGTACCTTGAGCGACTCGGGTACACGGTGTTCCGGCTCCCTAACGGCATCGTGCTGAGCGCGCCGGAGGAATTCATGAAGCGCGTTTTGAATCGCGTCTCAATGCTGCCCAACGCGCCGACAGATGATCGGTAGCTCTCGACGGTCCCGAGCTCGTGGCAGCTTGTAACCCCCTCACCCCCGGCCCCTCTCCCCCAAAGGGGCGAGGGGAGAATTAAATCGGGGTTCTTTACCACCCTCGCCCCCCTTGGTTTTGTCTTCTCTTATAACCCTCGCCCCTTTGAAGCTGTGAAAAGATCAACCACAGAGGCACGGAGACACAGAGAAGAGAAGATGGAACATGAAGATGTCGTTCGTTTCCCGCCGCTTGCGGATTTTTCTCTGTGCCTCTGTGTCTCTGTGGTTGCAGGCTCTTTCACAATTACTTCACAGCTTCTTTGGGGGAGAGGGCGGCCCGCAGGGCCGGGTGAGGGGGTTCAGAATTGGATGTTGCAGCACACCGAAAGGCCGGCCGCCCCGATCGCTCAGGGACGCGGTGGTGCGGTTGAGCAGGCAGGACGGAACCAGCATCAACCAGTTCGTGGCTACGGCCGTGGCGGAGAAGGTGTCTGCTCTTGAAACTGCCCGGTTCTTCCAGGATCGGAGAGCACGGGCGGATTCAAGGCCTTCGACAAGATCATGAAGCGTCGCGGTGGAGAACCACCCGCGAAGGGATGGAATGCCGTGCTAACGGCAGGCGCTGTGAATTCAATAACATGGCCCAGCTTAAAGCCGGCCTCTACGAGAGGACGAAGAGTCCGAGGCCGGCACTTTTTCATGCGTGAAGATCAGCCAATTGATGAATCCGCCGCACATGGATCTGCTTCTCGCGTTTGCGGATCTGGGCGATGTCGTAGGAAGCCTGCATCCGCATAAGTGTGTCCATCTTCACTCCAAAGGCCTTTTCAATGCGGAGCGCCATGTCCCCGGAAAGGTCGGCCTTGCCGTTAAGCAGGCTCGACAGCGTAGGCCGGGCCACCTGAGCGCGGCGGCGGCGGCCGTCACCGACAGGCCGGCGGGCTCGATAATCTCCGTCCGAATGAAATCTCCCGGGTGGGGCGGGTTCCTCATGGGCATGGTGGTTCCTCTTTCTCTTTAGTGATAATCTTCCAACTCCACATCGCAGATTTCGCGCTCTGCGGTGTCGATGCGGAACGTCAGACGGCGGTTGCGGGTGACGCTGAGGCTCCATGTACCTTTGCGGTCGCCGGTCAGCGTAGGCACCCGCCAGGCCGTTAGCGCCCGCAATTCCTCAGCGTCTTGCATGTCTTCGAGGAAAGCCAGCATCTTGCGCAGTTTATCCACCGTGTCGGGTGGCAGCCCTTTCGCGCTGTCTTCCGAGTACAGCTTCTTCAGGCCCTTATGGGTGAAACTCCGTATTATCACCCAATCGACTGTAGCCTGTTACCTGACACCTGTCAAGCTGACAATCGAGTGGGGCGTCAAGAATTGGATGTTGTAGCAGACTGGAAGTCCGGCTGCCTCGATCGCTCAAGGACGCGGTGGTGCGGCTGACCAAGCGGGACGGAACCAGCATCAACCAGTTCGTGGCTACGGCAGTGGCGGAGAAGGTGTCTGCTCTTGAAGCCGCCCGGTTTTTCCAGGATCGGAGAGCACGGCGGATTTCAAGGCTTTCGATAAGATCATGAAACGTTCGCGGAGGAGAGCCAGCCCGCGAAGGGGATGAAATGCCGGGATAGTACTGGCAACGGACAAGTGCCTTTCTGTCCGTGTGCTTTCCGGTTCATGACAGACCCACGGTCAATCGAGGGCGAATTTACCGGCCGTCGCGTGACGTCCCCCCCATGTGCGCCCATTTGTGCTGTGAGCCCGGTTGGGACAAACTGAGATATAATCTGAGACGGCGGCAGGCCGAACTGCCGGCTCATATAAAGCACTAAACTAGCCGCATTACGAACGAGCAGGGTGCCGATGAAGAATGCGAGCGGCTAATGACGTGGAAACGCCTGACTTCGAAGTTTCAAACAAAGTGTCGCAGATGCGAGCGGCCAGTCCGCATCGGTGACGACATCCTCTACTGGCACGGGACCTCTATCCACTGGCAATGCCGGTCAGCGGTGGACGAGGTAGAGCAAACTCCTGTTGTGGTTCCTGCCAGCGATTCTCGCCGCACGGCCATGCCGACGCCGCCGGCGACCGGGCTGCAAACTGTGGGCGCCACTGTCACCACGAATCGCCCTGACCACTTGCCTGAGAACTCCGGTGACCCGCTCGTCCACGACACGATCCTCCAGGAGGCCACCAAACTCGATGCCCTCCGCCAAGAGACTCAAACAGAAACCTCCACTGATCCGCAAAGAGAGAGGTTGCTCAAGGTCTTTGAGTTTCTCAAAGCCTACACCGAGTTGCGGTTTCCGCCAGTCCGGGACGTCGAGCAGCAGTTGCGGTTTCTATGGTTGAAAACCTTGCCGCAGCATCCTTCGGTAGAAGTCTTTCGCGGTAACGGCGAGGCTGACATTGAGTCCGAAGATGCGGGCATCGTCCTGCGAGTCACGCGCCCCAATGTAACAGCATGCCCGGCTCCTTCTCCGGCGATAGCCGACTGGCTCAAGGCCGGATGGCAGGATATTAACGGCAGTGTTGACGTTTATGCCTCGCGGAATGTCCCGGACGAGGGGGGACAGGCTCGCATTGAGCGATTCGAGGAGGCCGCACAGCGCCCCGCGCTTTTGGCACGATGGCAACAAGAACGCGCATCTTGGCAAACAAACGAACGCCCGGCACGCCAATCACTCGCGCTCTTCCAAACTGTATACGAGTGGTTTGGAGCTCAGGAGCGTGAAGCCGAACGGATCGAGATTCTAGTTGGTGATGGTCTACTACACTGTGCGGATGACGAAGGGAAATTCCGTCACCCGGTGCTTCTTCAAAAGCTAGGGCTAGAATTCTAACCAGAGAAACGGAATCCCCAATTTGTATTCCGCAAGCGTGAGCGACCGCCTGAGCTTTACATGGAGTTTCTCCGCGCCTTGCCAGAAGCGAATCACCAGCAGATCGCTCGCTGCGCGGATGAGTTAAAGAAAACCGAGTTGTCCCCGCTGGGCGGCGGTGACACGGAAGGATTTCTCCGGAGCCTGGTTCAGGGTCTGTTTCCGACGGGCGGTCAGTTCCTTGCTCCCGACGACCAGCCGAAAGACACAAACCCAACGATCCAGCGCCGGCCGGTGTTTTTTATGCGCCAGCGCCGTTCAGGACTAGGGGGTATCTTCGACCTTGTTTTGGAGGACATTGCCAAGCGCGTCGATTTCCCTCCCGCGCTTCTTCAANTCGTTGGCTTGCCCGGCGCAGCTCCGAGCCCTCCGCAAGATGATTCCGCTTCGATCTCCTTCGGCAACGAAAACGAAGAAGTTCTGCTGAGCAAGCCCGCCAACAAGGAACAGTTGGAGATCGCGCGGCAACTGGCTCGACGCGAATGCGTCCTGGTTCAAGGGCCGCCAGGTACAGGTAAAACTCACACGATTGCGAATCTGCTTGGGCACCTGCTGGCGCAAGGCAAACGCGTTCTCGTGACGGCACACACACCGAAAGCGCTTCGAGTTCTTCGGGAAAAGGTCGTTGAGCCACTCCGACCGCTGTGCATAAGCGTCCTCCAGAATGACAAGCAAAGTCAGGAGGACCTCCAGCAGTCTGTTCGACAAATCGCTGTCCGGCTGTCACAGGATGACCGGTCGCTGGAGCGTGACGCCGGGCGTTTGAACCGGGACCGTAAGCGGCTCATTGACCAACTTCGTGAACTGAGACTGCGTTTGCTTAGTGCGCGACAGGATGAAATTCGCGGAGTCGTCTTTGGCGGAAAAGACATTCGCCCGCTTGACGCTGCGAAGCGAGTGCGGCAGGGCGTCGGTTCTGACGACTGGATTCCCAGCCCGATCAATCCGGGAGAGCCCGCACCGCTTTCCTGCACGGAAGTTGCAGCCCTTTATCAGACGAACGCCCGTGTTAGCCTCGAAGATGAACGGGAATTGAATGGCGGCCGGCCCGACGTAGCGGCGCTTCCCACTCCGAAACAATTCAGCGAGTTGGTTGAAGAAATGACAGCGCTCAGGTCGCAAGACCTTCGTTACCGCGAAGAACTGTGGGATAGTGCCTGCGGCCCGCAGGGCGTGGCTGGGTTCGACCGCATGTTGATGCTCGCAGCTAGGGCTATGGAGTTTCTGCGAGATGCTGCTCCCTGGCAACTGCAAGCGGTACAAGCGGGACGTGATGGAGACGAAGCAAAGGAGGTGTGGATCTCATTAGTCGATTTGATCGAGTCTACTTGGCGAGAAGTCCAGGATTGCCATGTTCTGGTGATGACCCACGGACCGCGAGTTGACGACCAACGACCCCCGCACGAGTTGCTGCCCATCGTTGACGAGATCATTCAACACATTGAGGAAGGAAAGTCGTTTGGGTTGCTGACAAAGCTGACCAAGCCGGCGTACCACCAGCTGATCGGCGTAGTGCGAATTGGAAACCGCAGCCCGGCGTTGAACGAACCAACGCACTTCCGCGCCGTTCGCGCTTCGCTCCGAATTCAGGTCGTACGACAAGAGCTTGTCGAACGTTGGGAACGGCAAATCGCGGCGCAAGGTGGCCCAGCATCATCAGAATTAAGCGACAAACCAGAGCAGGTCTGTCGGCAGTTTGTCTCCCGGATTCAGGCTTGCATCGACTGGCACGCTTCGACGTGGCTTCCTCTAGAAGCCGAGTTTCAGCGATTGGGGTTTGGCTGGTCGGCTTATTTTGAGTCCACACCACCAGAAACGGGCGCCAACGCTGGGTTGCGCCGCCTTCGCAACGCCGTGCTGGGCGATCTGGACCAGATTCTTAAGGCACACGCCGGCTGGCTGCGTTTTAAACACCTTGAGCAACTGTGTAAGGAATGGTGCGCTCTCGTGCCGCAAACCGAGCGGCCCGACGCGATAGTCACTCAGCGCCTGCGGCGATCGCTCCACGAGGCGGCGCCCGCTATGTGTCAGCAGGCTCACGAGGAATTGATTCGACTGAAGAACCTTGAGCCGGATTTGGCTGCGCGCCTCAACTTGCTTGCCCGTTTGCAGCGCGCTGCTCCAGCCTGGGCGTCCGCCATTCAGAATCGGTATCCACTTCACTCGAACGCACAGCCACCGGGCGATCCATTGGCTGCGTGGGAGTGGCGGCAATTGTACGACGAACTGGAACGTCGGGCAAATACGTCCCTCGACGAGCTTCAGCAACGAATTGAGCAACTCGGCCGCGAACTCCTCGACGTGACGGCAGAACTGGTCGAGAAATTAACGTGGGTCAGCCTGATTCGCCGAACGCACGCCGATCAGAAACAGGCCCTCGGGGCGTATGCGGCGCTGCGTAAGAAGCTCACCAAGACAGGCAAAGGTGTGCGCGATGCCGAATTGCGGGCAGCAGTACGGCGCGAGATGATCGCGGCAAAAGGGGCGGTGCCTGTTTGGATTATGCCGCTTAATGAGGTCGTGGAGACTTTTGACCCGCGCACAACCCGCTTCGATGTGGTCATCATTGACGAAGCGAGCCAGTGCGACCCAACGGCAATGTTCGCTCTCTACCTGGGTCACCAGACAATCATTGTTGGGGACGATGAGCAGGTCACCCCAGTCGCCGTTGGGGTGGATATGGCAGACGTGAACAAGCTGATTCAAGTTCACCTCCAAGGAATTCCTAAGAAGGAACTTTACGACGGCGAGTTCTCCATTTACGAGTTCGCCCAAATTGCCTTTGGCGGGGTCATCCGCCTTGTGGAACACTTCCGCTGCGCCCCGAACATCATCGCATTCAGCAACACCCTTTCCTACAAGGGTGAAATCAAGCCGCTGCGGGAAGCCTCCGCCATCAACCTCAACCCGCACGTGCTACCTTACCGTGTTGCGGACAGTTGCGGCAGGAGCGACGGCGTGAATGATGCCGAAGCCGAAGTGATTGCGTCGCTCATTTGCGCCGCAGTAGAGCAACCGGAATATGCCGCGAACGAAGATGGCAAGCCTACGTCATTTGGGGTGGTGTCATTGGTCGGCAACCAGCAAGCGATGAGGGTGGACGCGCTTCTTCGTCAGAAGCTCGAACCTGTGGAATATAAAAGCCGCCAGATTCTTTGCGGAGATGCCGCGCAGTTTCAGGGCGACGAGCGCGACGTGATGTTTCTGTCCGTAGTGGATGCGCCCCCACCCGAACCGCCATTGCCGATGCGGCAGGAAGGTCCAAAGAACATCTTCAAAAAGCGATTTAACGTCGCCGCGAGCCGCGCCCGCGACCAGATGTGGGTAGTCCACAGTCTCAATCATGAGATCGACCTTAAGCCCGGAGACTACCGTCGCCGGCTCATTGAACACGCGATTGATCCGGAAGCATGGGAGCGAGAGTTGGAGCGCGGGTTGGCTCAAGTCGATCCGCGGTCCAAAGAGTTCGAGGGTCGCGTGTTGCGCCGCCTGATGGAAGCTAATTTCCGCGTTTTACCGCAATATAGAGTCGGCGGCTACCGTATCGACTTGGTTGTCACAGGCGGCGGGAGACGGTTGGCCGTTGAATGCGATGGAGAACGCCACCACGGCCCGGAAAAACTCCAAGAGGACATGGACCGGCAAGCAATTCTTGAACGGCTGGGTTGGCAGTTCGTTCGCATTCGTGGAAGCATCTTCTTCCGTGATGAAGATCGAGCAATGCGACCGGTCTTCCAGCGGCTGAATGAGCTGGGAATCACTGCGGATTTGAACCTTCCGCCTTCAAGTTCGCCAGCAGATATCGAGGGTGCCACCCAACGGGTCATTCGTCGCGCACAAGAATTGCGTGCCTCGTGGCAAGAGGAAAGATCACAAGCTGGCGAAGGCGAGCATTCTGGAGAATCACGAAGTTCACGCATTAGACAAGGCGGTGGCTTGTTTGACCAAAACGACTTCAAATGGACGTAAGTACATCGCGTCCCGTTTTGCGTCAACCTCAGGCAGCGTACACGCCGGGCTTACGTCGCGCCTCCGCCCCCCTCTCATCTCGAATCGCGATATCTGTTCCTGACGGTGAGCTCCGGTCGAGGCTAAGCCCCACTGTAGAGCGCGGAGGGCGGGTGTACGGGGTCAGCTTTCCCGGCTCGAAGACTTCTTGTTTATGGTGTTGACCGGCGGCGCGGCCTTGGCGGGAGCAGCATCTCGATGAAGTGGTAGTTGCCTAGCTTCGCCGTGTTGACTCTGGTTGCTATCGCGGTCGCATGCTTCCGTACCACCGGCCAGATGTTTGAACCGAGCACCAGAAGAGCCAGTTTCCGTCCGCCGAGGTTTTGTTGATACTCGATGTTCTGATCGCACGTAACCATCACGTCGAAACCAGACCCTTCAGCAATTTCCAGCAATTCGCCGTTTTCGAGCTGCGGCGACCACTTCATTTCGACGAGTGTGCGCACTTCATGCTTGGGCAAAAACTGCCGCACGCCAACTGGAACGTTTTTATCGAACAGGATGAGCAAGCCGGTGGTCCTTGGCGTAAGACAAGACAGCCTGAATCAGGTCGGGCGGGATTTCAAACTGCTCGGAAATTTCAGCCACGCTTACGCCAAAGTCGAAGTTATCGACAATCGCGTTCACGGGCATCCGCGTGCCGCGCAGCACGGGAGCGCCGCTTTGCACGCGCGGGTTGGCCTCGACCAAAGGGCATTCTGACCAGTCGATCTTCTCTTCCGCGGCCATGACGGCACCTCGATGAGATCATTTCACGTTCCCGCCCAAAATACCAGAACGATTCGTCGGGTCGGTCGCGTAGGTCTATCTCGAAAATAGCCGTACGTCGCTGATAATTTTTTCGGGCCTCCTGAAAAGGCGATCTTCATGCTGGGCCGCGAACCTTGATTCATATCGGCGACTATATGGAACAATTGCTTTCACTCTAGGTGGACAGTGTACGCCCGCCTTACGTCGCGCCTCCGCCGCCCTCTTATCTTGGATCGATACCTGTTCCTGACCGTGAGCGCACAGGGGCAACAATCTCGAAGAAAGAACCGCACACCTTGAGAACCAGGTGTGCGCTATACTTGCTGTCGCGTTCATGACCGAAGGAGATGACCGTGCCTACACCCTCCAAGCGAGAATCCAAGCTGGCATCCAAGCCGGCATCCAAGCCGGCCTCCAAGCCAAAGGCGACGCCGCGTGTTAAGCGGTTAGCGAAAGCCGCCGCGCCGTCACGCAAACCATTCCTTCGCTTCTACCACTCCGCGAGCCTCCGCGCCAAGACCCTCGCCGTCCTCGCGACTCTCGAAAAGGGGAAAGACCCCCGGGAGCATCGCGGGGCGTTGGCAGACATCATCGTGGAACTGACCGACGCCGGGATGGAATACTACTTCCTGAGACCGCTGAAGCTTGCCCAGGTTGGCTTTTTCACCCAGCAATCAGCCAACCTCGGCATGGCAGCTACAACCCGGGTATTGGGAGCCGTCGTCCGTAACATCATCGGCGGCATGGATAACCCTCAACTTCTCACCGTGTGCGGCTACATCCGGCAGCTCATGGAGTGAACCGGAATTGACGCTTGTCGATTGAGAAGAGGAAGACAGAAGTCAGAAGCCAGAAGGAAGAGGGGGAACGAGTCCTTGCGGAATCGGCAATATAAACAGAGCGACGGAAGTTGTAGCGGCGCTCTATGAGCGCCGACCGGCGGTCGCAGACCGCCGCTAGAGCCCTATGCGAAATCACTTACGTCGCTCTGTTTTAGAACTCGAAGGGAGGCATGAACTTGAAGAAAGGGGACCCTTCCGAGGCCCGAAATGCCGTTTTTCGTCAACCTGCTGGGGATAGCGCGTCCATAACGCCGACGGCCGACGGTCTCATCGACGCGCTACGTTGCCAGATACCTGAACCGCTGCGTCGGGATGCCCTATGCGCTATGCGCGCGGAAGCGACGCACCAATGCCGCGATTCCCAGCAGGGCCGTGCCCAGGAGTAACAAGCTCGCGGGCTCCGGTGTCGGATTCCCTGCTCCCGACGGCACTTGCAGACCGCCGGGCCCGAACGTGCAGCCCGGGCACGCGTAGCCCGTAAAATCGAGGGTGCTGAAGTTGCCAGCCACGGACCCGGCATCCAGAAATGGGAACATATCGCCTGGAGAGGGAGTGAACCCGTTGATGAAGTCGAAGTCCGCCGTACCGTCCAGCGTGGCCGCGCCGGTAACATCGAGCACGCTGAACTGGCCGAGGCCGGTCCCAAGGATGTCGATGATCAGAGTACCGTTAGGACCCTGCGTGTAGCTTCCGTTGATAGTCAGCAGGCTGGGCATGCCAGGGTCGGCGACGTCGATAGTGCCGCCCGTGTTCCGGACGTTGCCATTGAGCTTGCCGCTGCCGTCAACCGTGCCGCCCTGGATCATAAGCGTGGCAGCGGTAACGCTGCCGTTTACCTCCAGCGTGGCACCTGATCCGTTCTGCACGTAATTGCCCTTGGCGACGATCTGGCTGCCGGAATCCACCCGCACTGAGCCATGGTTATCGAATTCGTTCAGGGTCAAAGTCTGGCCA